>Ga0209810_1001924_pt1 | contig 27620 bp, 24 predicted proteins | sample Coa_R1_7_FD_187159 | JGI IMG/M metagenome (GOLD analysis project Ga0209810, IMG submission 187159) | Surface soil microbial communities from Centralia Pennsylvania, which are recovering from an underground coalmine fire - Coalmine... | ecosystem: Environmental > Terrestrial > Soil > Unclassified... | reverse complement strand
ACCGAGACGAGGAAGACGAGCCGCCACGCGACCGGCGCGAGCACGCCGCCGAGCACGAGCCCGAGGAACGAGCCGGCGATCGCGAGGATCGAGTTGACCCCGAGCGCGAGTCCGCGCTGATCGGCGGGGAACGCGTCGGTGAGGATCGCGTTGGAGTTCGCGAACAGCAGAGACGCGCCGACCCCCTGGCCGACGCGCATCAGGATCAGCCAGAGCGCACCGGCCGTGCCCTCCATCCACGTGATCGAGAGCAGGATCGAGAACGCGGTGAAGACGGCGAAGCCCAGGTTGAACATCCGCACGCGCCCGTAGATGTCGCCCAGCCGGCCGAGGCTCACCAGCAGCACCGCCATCACGACCATGAAGCCGAGGATCAGCCAGAGCAGGTAGCTGGTGTTGCCCGGCGCGAGCGGGTTGATGTGGATGCCGCGGAAGATGTCCGGCAGCGCGATCAGCAGGATCGAGGCGTTGATCGTCGCCATCAGCATCCCGAGCGACGTGTTGGACAACGCCACCCACTTGTAGTCGAGTCTGTGGACGTGTGCTCGCATAATTTACGTTAACGTTAACTTTAGCACGCGCGGCTCGGCTCCTGGCGCAACTTCCGCCTCGGCACGGGGCGCCTCCTCGACCGGCCAGCCGAGCGCCTCGAGGAACGGCTCAGGCGGGTCGAGGAAGCTCACCAGCTCGGTGCGGTAGTGCATCGGCACGACCACGCTCGGCGCGACCTCGCGCACGAGCGCCGCCGCGTCGGCGGCCGGCAACGTGGCGAAGCTGCCGCCCACGGGCACGAGCAGCACGTCCACCTCGCCCAGGGCCTCGCGCTGCTCCGGCCGCAGCGCCGGCTGGCCGAAGTCGCCGAGGTGGGCGATCGCGAGTCCGTCGAGCGCGAAGCGGAAGATCGTGTTCTGCCCTCGCTGGGTGCCCGCGACCGCGTCGTGCTCGGAGCTGATCCCGACGACCTGGCCGAGCGGCGTCTCGTGCGTGCCCGCGCTGCGCAGGACGAGCGGATCGCCGCCGATCCCGTCGACCGCGTTGTGGTCGCCGTGGTCGTGCGTGACGAGCAGCAGGTCGGCCGCGACGTCCCGGATGGCCGGATAGTCGAACCGAAACCCGCGCGCGGCGAGACCCGACATGTCGCCGAACGGATCGACGAAGACGCGGCCCTGCTCGCCGGAGAGCAGGAACGCCGACTGGCCGTACCACCGGATCCTCATCCGGGTAGCTTACGTGAACGTCAGGTTCTCCGAAACTGTTTCGCGACGAAGTCGCGAAACAGTGTCAGACGCCTTCGAGGATCCGGTCGAGGTCGTCGCTCGGCGGCGACCAGAGCAGGGAGCTCCACGCGGTCGGGCAGCGGCGCCGCCGCAGGCGCTCCGCGCGCCGGCAGCTCTGCAGCGCCCTGGCTCGCCGGGCCGCCCGCTCCTGCGCCTGTCGCCGCACCTCGACGCGGAGGGCGAGCGACAGCACTCGGCTCCGCTCCGCTTCCGCACGAACGCGCAGCGCCTCGTCGATCAATGCAGCCACGGCTTCAGGAACCCCTCGAGCTCGCGGCAGCCGCTCGGCGAGACGATGCGCTTCTGCACACGCCGGTCGGCCACGACGAGCATGGTGGGCACGGAGTCGATGCGGAACCGCTCGGCGAGGTCGGGACGCTTGTCGACCGCCACGCGAACGAGGTCGAACGTGTCGTGGTTGTGCCGCCGCTGCAGCACCTGCGCGAGGAAGCCTTCCGCGCGCCGGCAGCGGCCGGAGAGGGGCGAGTAAAAGAAGATCAGCCGCGGCTTCGCGCCGGCCGGCGCGGCGTGCGCAAGAGGCTCCGACGCCATGGTCGGGCTATGCCCCGGCGGGGGTCGGGGAAACGTCAGCGCCGCTCGGCCGTGGCGAGCATGATCGCGCCCACGACCTCGTGGTCGAGCTCGCCCCTGAGCGGCGCGAACTCGACCTCGTACAGGACGGGCTGCCCGCGCCGGTTGTGGCCGTCCAAGGCGACCCCGTCGGGCTCGTCGCCGACGAGGACGCGGCGGATCGGATCTCGAAGCATGTCGAGCGGCAGCCCGATGTCGAGGTTCAGGAGGTGCTGGCCCTCGACCTCGTCGTCCCGCAGCCCCCACTGCTCGGTCGCGATCCTGTTCCAGGCGATCACGTGGAGCTGCCGGTCGACGACGACCACCGCCTGCTGGATCCCCGAGAGCACCGAGCTGAGGAAGGAGTTCGCACGCATCGTCTCGTCGGTTCGCTCGCGCAGCTCGTCGTTCATCGTCTCGAGCTCCTCGTTCGTCGACTGCAGCTCCTCGTTCATCGTCTCGAGCTCCTCGTTCGTCGACTGCAGCTCCTCGTTGGTCGTCTCGAGCTCCTCGTTCGTCGACTGCAGCTCCTCGTTCGTCGTCTCCAGCTCCTCGACCGTCGACTGCAGCTCCTCGTACGCCGTCTCCAGGTCGCGCCTCGCGGTGTCGAGGTGCTCCTCGAGCGTGCGGTGCACGGTGGCGTCGATGAACGCGATGCTGACGCCGACGACGCTCTCCCCCGGCGCGACCAGAGGCGACACCTGCACGTCGAGCGACCGCTGGTCGCCCGCCGGTGTCTCCCAGTGCACGTCCTTCGCCGCCATCAGCCGCCGCTTCTCGCGCACCTCGTCGATCAACGAGCGCAGGTCGAGCGGACGATATGACAGGTCGAGGTCCTGCAGCGGCCGGCCGACGTCCCTGAGCTTCAGGCCGAACATCGAGCGGGCGGACTGGTTGATCGCGGCGACCTGGTTGTCGGCGTCGACGACGACCTGCGCGATCGGCGCGTGCTCGAACGCCGCGTCCCGCAGCTCGGCCAGATCCACGCCGATGGGAGGCGGCTCGCGCTGCGGCAAGCGGGGCAGGCGGAGGAACGTCGGCTCCGCGGCGCCGTCCTTGACGAAGATGCGGCGTTTCATGTCGAAGGCGGAGAAGAGCCGCCGTCCGCTCTGCAGCGCCTCGGCCTTGCCGACGACGAGATACCCGCCCCGGTTGAGCGCGAAGTAGAAGTTGCCGAGGATGCGCTCCTGCACGTCGGAGCCGAAGTACATGAGCGTGTTGCGCGCGAACAGCAGGTCGACGCGCGAGATCGGCGGATCGTGGTGCAGGTCGTTGCGGCCGAAGATGACGCAGCGGCGCAGATCCTTGCGGAAGCCGAAGCCGCTGTTCGCGACCTGGAAGTACCGCTCCCGTAGCTCGACAGGAACCTGCTCGAGCTGCTTCGCGGTATAGACCGCCTCGCGCGCCTGCCCGAGGGCATCCTCGTCGATGTCGGTCGCGTAGATCTTCACCCGTTCCTTTAAGGCCTCCTCGCCGATCGCCTCCGCCATCAACATCAGCACCGTGTACGGCTCCTCGCCGGACGCGCAGCCGGCCGACCAGATGCGGATCGGCGCCCGGTTGTCCTTCGAGTCGAGCAGCTGTGGGATCACCTGCTCCGCGACGACGTCCCAGGTCTCGCGGTCGCGGAAGAAGCCGGTGACGTTGATCAGGATCGCGTTGAAGAGCTCGTTGAACTCCTCCGGGTGCTCCTCGAGGTAACGGCGATAGGCGTCCCAGTCGTCCGCGCCGACGGCCTGCATCCGCTTCTGGAAGCGCCGCGTCAGCGTCGGCCGGCGATAGCCGGTGTAGTCGAAGCCGCGGGCGTCGCGGACGTACTCGAGCAGCCGCTCGAAGCCGGCGTCCGGCTCGCTCACGCGCGGCTCCCGACGAGCTCGAGGAGCGCGCGGCCCAGGTCGGCGGCAGCCAGCACGCCGTCGACCTCGCCGGCGAGGATTGCGGCCGAGGGCATCCCGAAATGGTCGGAGGTCGCCTCGTCCTGCACCAGCACGATGCCTCCCGCCCGCTTCACGGCGGCGGCGCCCGCCGCGCCGTCGCTGCCGGTCCCGGAGAAGACGACCGCGAGGCAGCGGCCGTCGTAGTTGTCCGCGAGGGAGTGCAGCAGCGTGTCGGCGCTCGGCCGGACGTGGTGGACGAGCGCGGAGTGTTCGAGCCGCAGGGCTCCGTCCGCCGTCACCAGCAGGTGCGAGTCCGGCGGCGCGACGTAGACCGTTCCCGCCGCGAGGACATCGCCGTGCTCGGCCTGCTTGACGGCGAGCGACGTCCGACGGGCGAGGATCGCGGCGAGGTAGCTCGGATGCTTCGCCGCGAGGTGCAGCACCACGACGACTGCCGCTGGGAAATCCGGCGGCAGCTGCGCGAGCACCTTCTCCATGGGGCCGATTCCGCCGGCGGAGCCGACGAGCGCCACCACCGCAGGGTGCCGGTCACTCGTCTCTGCCATCGCGCTCGAGCAGGACCTTGCGGATCAGCTCCGCCTGCTCGAGTGCCTCCCGGCCCATGTCCTCGAACCGCTCGGCGCCGCGGCCGGATCCGGAGCGGAGGCGCCGCACGATTCGCTGCGACAGCTCCGCCCGCTCGTGCAGCGCGCGCAGCGCCGCCCAGAGGGCCGCGTCCACCGTCTCCGCCTCGCCGTCGAGCACCGCGTCGGCCGTGTACGCGTGGCCGACCCGGCAGCGGAAGCGGAGCAGGTCGTGGTCGTCGACCTCCCAGAGCACGCCGCCGCAGGCGGGGCAGGAGAGTCGCGACGACTCGCCCGGCGGATCGGCGCCGGAGAGCGCGCTCTGGTCGAGCGCGGCGAAGCTCGTCTCGAGGTTCATCTCGTTCCGCTCATTCTCGCTCACGGGCTCCTCCTGGGACAAACTCGACAGCAGCTCGACGACGGCGGGGGCGATCTCGTGGACGGGGAGGACGCGGTCGGGGTGGTCGCGGACGATCGTGGCGAACGGCATGTCGGAGAAGATCGCCTCCTCGGGGTCCTGGACGACGACCGCGCCGCCGACGCGCGAGATCGCCGCCGCACCCGACGAGCCGTCGGTCAGCGTCCCGGAGAGGACGACCGCGACGACGTGGTGACCGCTGCTCGCGGCTGCGCTGCGGAACAACGGGTCGATCGCCGGGCGGACGCCGTTCTCTCTCGGCCCGCGGACGACGACCCAGCGCCCCTTGCGGACGAGCAGGTGGCGGTCGGGCGGCGCGACGGCGATGCTCCCCTCGCGCACCTCGTCGCCGTCGGCTGCGTGGGCCGCCGGAAGCGGCCCCGCGCGGGAGAGGATCGCCGGCAGGTGGCTCTCGCTGTTCGGCGACACGTGGAGCACGATGCCGACCGCCGCCGGCAAGTCGGCCGGAAGACCTGCGACGACCTCCTTCAGCGCCTCGACTCCGCCGGCGGAGGCGCCGACGACCACGAGGCGCGTCGCGCGCGCGCCCATCCGCACAGTTTGCCCGCCGGCGGGAGCCGGAAACGAGTTGCAGCGGGAGACGACACGTGCTTTGCTCGGTCGCGGATGGGTCGCGACCAGGGTGACGTGCTCGCCGTGCTCGGCGCGCGGCTGCAGGAGGCGCTGGCGCGGGCGCGGGAAGCGGTCGAGGAGTCCCAGGTGCTCATCGCTGCGTCCAGCCTCGCCCGCAGCCCCGGCTCGATGGCGAAGCGCTGCGCGTGGTGCGGACGCCTCGAGCTCGGGCTCGGCTGGCGTCCGCCCGAGCAGGCGCCGCGCTTCCTCGTCGCCACGCTCGAGCGGCGGGCGACGCACACGATCTGCCCCGACTGCGTACGGCGGCTCGAGGAGAGCGGCCAGAGCGCGCGGCGCGCGAGCTCAGTGAACGGCGAACAGTCCGGCGATCCCGAGCCCGAAGACGACGATCGCGAGCCATGAATCGGGCCCGAGCCGCGCGCGGCAGCGCGCGGGGCGGCCGATCACGCCGAAGCCGTAGATCGCGGTCAACGCGATCCCGAGCCCGCCCAGCCACGCGTTGACGTTCCCCGAGTGCGGCAGGACAGGCTTCATCGCCACGATGTCGGCGACCAGGAACAGGCACACCTGGAACGCGTTGCCGCCGAAGATGTCGCCGATCGCGAGCGCGTGGTCGCCGAGGCGGACGGCGGCGATGCCGGAGCTGATCTCGGGCAGCGCCGACGCAGCCGCGAGGACCGTCGCGCCGAAGATGACGCCGTTGATCCCCATGCGGCTCGCGATCTCGTTGCCGCTCTCCTCGAGTGCGACGCCCGCGATCAGCGTCACCGCACACGCGGCTCCGAAGATCGTCGCGACGCGCGCCGTGGAGGCTTGCGCGAAGGGCCGCTGCTGCTCCGGGTGCGCCTGGCGGCGATGCCGGCGGCCCGGACGCGAGCCGGGCATCTCCACCTGCCACCGCGGCGACTTGCGCGCACGGTCGATCACGTAGAGGCCGACGACCCAGACGACGACGATCGCGATCGAGGCCGGGCTGACGACGCCGCCGATCGCGATCTTCGGCTCGAGCAGCGCCCCCATCAGCACACCGCCGACGACGATCATCACCAGCAAGCCCTCGAGCACCGGCGTCAGCGCACCGACGAGAAACGTCAGCGGCGGCTGCCGGCCGACCGCGACGTCGCAGAGCACCAGCACCATCGTCTGGATCGCAATGCCGCCGATCAGGTTGCCCGCCGCGAGCCCGAGGTTCCCGGCAGCGGCGGCGGAGATGGTGATCGCGAGCTCGGGCAGGCTGCCCGCGATCGCGAGCAGGATCAGCCCGCCGAGCTCCTCCCCCAGCCCGAGCCGCGCGTCGAGCGCGTCGGTCGTCTTCGACAGCGCCGTGCCGGCGATCCACGTCGCGACCGCGCCCGCGACGAAGACGAGGACGAGCAGCGGCGTGGAGAGGCTCCCCACTTCGCTCGTCACTATGCGGCGTCGGGCGGACGTACAGTTGGCGGCCGTGCCGGCGCTGCTCGTCGACGACATCTCGCTGCTGGTGACGAACGCCCCGGAGCTCGGGCCCGGGCTGCTCGGCGAGGTGGAGCGGGCTGCGCTCGTCGCCGAGGACGGCCGCATCGCGTGGGCCGGTCGCTCGGCGGACGCGCCGAGCGCGGACGAACGCGTCAGCGTGGGTGGGCGCTGCGTCGTCCCGGGCTTCGTCGACTCGCACGCGCACCTCGTCTTCGTCGGCGACCGCAGCGGCGAGTTCGCCGCGCGGATGGCGGGTGAGCGCTATGCGGCCGGCGGCATCCGCACGACCGTCGCCGCGACGCGGGCGGCGAGCGACGACGAGCTGCGCGCGAACGTCGCGCAGCTGGTTCGCGAGCTGCAGCGCCAGGGCACGACCACCTTCGAGGTCAAGTCGGGCTACGGGCTGACGGTGGAGGACGAACGGCGGTCGCTGGCAGTCGCGCGCGGGTTCACCGACGAGACGACGTTCCTCGGCGCGCACGTCGTCGCGCCGGAGTTCGAGGGCGACGCCGACGGCTACGTCGCCCTCGTCGCAGGCGCGATGCTCGACGCGTGCGTCGACCACGCGCGCTGGATCGACGTCTTCTGCGAGCGCGGCGCCTTCGACGAGGAGCAGTCGCGCGCGGTGCTCGCGGCGGGGCAGGCGCGCGGGCTCGGCGCGCGCGTGCACGCGAACCAGCTCGGCCCGGGGCCGGGCGTGCGGCTCGCGTGCGAGCTCGGCGCCGCCTCGGCCGACCACTGCACGCACCTCGACGAGGCCGACATCGCCGCGCTCGCCGACTCGGGGACGATCGCGACGCTCCTTCCCGGCGCCGAGTTCTCGACGCGCTCGCCGTACCCCGACGCACGCCGGCTCCTCGACGCAGGCGTCACCGTGGCCCTCGCCACCGACTGCAACCCGGGCTCGTCGTTCACCACCTCGATGCCGTTCTGCATCGCGCTCGCCGTGCGCGAGATGCGGATGACGCCGGCCGAGGCGCTCTGGGCGGCGACGGCCGGCGGAGCGCGCGCGCTGCGCCGCGACGACGTGGGACGCCTGTCAGTCGGGGCGCGCGCCGACTTCGCGGTGCTCGACGCGCCGAGCTACGTGCACCTCGCCTACCGGCCAGGCGTCCCGCTCGTCGCGGAGACGTGGAAGGAGGGGAAACGGCTCTGAAACTGTTTCGAGGACATGTCCTCGAAACAGTTTCTCACTGGCCCATGGGGATGCGCAGGCCGCGCTCCCGCGCCGTCTCGATCGCCGTCTCGTAGCCCGCGTCCGCGTGGCGGAGGATCCCGGTCGCGGGGTCGTTGGTGAGCACGCGCTCCAGCTTCGCCGCCGCCAGCTCGCTGCCGTCGGCGACGGCGACCTGGCCGGCGTGGATCGAGCGGCCGATGCCGGTGCCGCCGCCGTGGTGCACGCTCACCCAGCCCGCGCCGCTCGACGTCGAGACGAGCGCGTTGAGGATCGGCCAGTCGGCGATCGCGTCCGAGCCGTCGCGCATGCCCTCCGTCTCACGGTACGGCGAGGCGACGGAGCCGGTGTCGAGGTGGTCGCGGCCGATCGCGTACGGCGCCTGCGCGCGGCCGGTCCGCACCAGCTCGTTCAGCCGCTCGCCCATGCGCGCGCGCTCGCCCGCGCCGAGCCAGCAGATGCGCGCCGGCAACCCCTGGAAGGCGACCTTCTCGCGCGCGAGCCGGAGCCAGCGGGCGAGCGGCTCGTCGTCGGGGAACTCGTCGAGCGCGGCCTCGTCGCTGGCCGCGATGTCGGCGGGATCCCCCGAGAGCGCCGCCCAGCGGAACGGTCCCTTGCCCTCGCAGAAAAGCGGCCGGATGTACGCGAGCACGAAGCCCGGGTAGTCGAACGCCCGCTCGAACCCCGCCTGCTTCGCACCGGCACGCAGGCCGTTGCCGTAGTCGAACACCTCCGCGCCGCGGTCGAGCAACGCCACCATCCCCTCGCAGTGGCCCGCCATGCTCTCGTGGCTGCGGCGGACGTACTCGCCGGGATCGTCGCGGCGCAGCTCCGCGGCCTCGTCGACGTCGAGCCCTACCGGCACGTACGAGAACGGATCGTGCGCCGACGTCTGGTCGGTGACGAGCTCGATCTCGACGTCGCGTGCGGCGAGCTCGGGCACGAGCTCGGCGGCGTTGCCGCGCACGCCGATCGAGAGCGGCCGCCGCTCGCGCTTCGCCTCGAGCGCCAGGTCGAGCGCCGCGTCGAGGTCGTCGGCCTCGACGTCGAGATAGCGGGTCTCGAGGCGGCGCCGGATGCGCGCGGGGTCGATCTCGATGCAGAGGATCACGCCGCCGTTCATCGTCACGGCGAGCGGCTGCGCGCCGCCCATGCCGCCGAGGCCCGCCGTCACGGTCAAGGTGCCGGCGAGCGAGCCGCCGAAGCGGCGCGCGGCGGCGGCGAACGTCTCGTAGGTGCCCTGCACGATCCCCTGCGTGCCGATGTAGATCCACGAGCCCGCCGTCATCTGGCCGTACATCGTCAACCCGAGCGCCTCGAGGCGGTTGAACTCGTCGTCGGTCGCCCAGTCGGGGACGAGCAGCGAGTTGGCGATCAGCACGCGGGGCGCCCACTCGTGCGTGCGCAGGACGCCGACCGGCTTCCCCGATTGCACGAGCAGCGTCTCGTCGTCCTCCAGCTCGCGCAGGCAGGCGACGATCGCGTCGAACGCCTCCCACGTGCGCGCGGCTCGTGCGCGACCGCCGTAGACGACGAGATCGTCCGGGCGCTCGGCGACCTCCGGATCGAGGTTGTTCATCAGCATGCGCAGCGCCGCCTCCTGCGTCCAGCCCTTGCAGGAGCGCTCCGCGCCGCGCGGCGCGCGCACCGTGCGCGACGAGACGGCCATCGCCCGGATCATCGCAGGCTCAGCGCGTGCGGCGGATGCGGATCGCGACCAGCGCCGAGACGACGACAGCAGGCAGCGCGAGGCAGACGCCGGCGACGCGCACGCCGAACGCACCCGCGAGCGCGCCGTCGGCGAGGCTCGCCACCGGCCGCAGGCCGAGGAACGCGATCGACCAGAGCGCCATGATCCGCCCGCGCTGCCACTCGTCGACCTCGAGCTGCAGCTGCGCGGTCGCGCGCGTGTTCGAGGCGAGGTAGCCGAAGCCGGCGAGCGCGAGCAGGGGAAAGCCGACGACGAGGGTCGGCGAGACGGCGAAGCCGGCGATCCCCGCGGCGAGCAGCGCGAGCGTCGCGACCGTTCGCCGCGGCGATCCCTCGCGACCCGCGGTGAGCAGCGCGGCCGCGACGGCCCCGCCGCCGAACGCGCCGATGATCGGCCCGGCGAACGTGTCGTGGTGGCCGAACGCCTTCGCGAACGCGGGCGCCTCGGTGTTGACCGGATCGGAGCCGAACCCGGCGGCGAGCACGACGAGCAGCAGCCACACCAGCCGCGGCTGCCGTCGCAGCAGCACGAAGCTCTCGCGCAGCCGCGCGTGTCGCGCCCGACGCTGCGGCCGCGGGTGCACCGCGAGCAGCGCGACGACGAACGCGACGAACGAGACGCTGTTGACGAAGAACGCGACGGGGATGCCGGCGGCCGCGATCACGGCGGCAGCGAGCGCCGGTCCGACCGCGCGCGCAAGGTTGAACGTCATCGAGTTGAGCGCGATCGCCGACGCGAGGTCGCGCGGCGGCACGAGCGTCGTGACGAGCGACTGCTGCGACGGCGACGAGAAGGCGCTGACGACGCCCATGCCCGCCGCGAACACGATCACGACCGCAGCCGACGCGAGTCCGGCGAGCGCGAGCGCGCCCAGCAGGGCACTGAGCGCCGCGGCGGCCGACTGCGTCACCAGGAGGAGCCGCTTGCGGTCCCGACGGTCGGCCGCGGCGCCCGCCCACGGAGCCAGCACCAGCACGGGCACGAACTGCGAGAAGTTGAGGACGCCGAGCAGGAGCGGCGAGTGCGTGAGCCGGTAGACGAGCAGCGCAGCCGCCAGGTTCTGGAACCAGGTGCCGCTGGCGGAGAGCGCGTTGCCCGCGAAGTACGGCCCGAAGTTCGAGTGGCGGACGAGTCGCAGCGCCTCGCGCGGGCCGTGCAGCTGCGGCGGCGCCGACTCCGGCTCGAGCTCGAGCTCGGGCTCGGCCTCGGTCACGCGCCGCGGCGGCGGCCGACCGTGACCGCCGCGATCGCGCCGGTCGCGAGCAGCATGATCGCCGCCACGAGCATCGACGCGTGCAGGCCGCTCCCGAACGCCGCCTCGGCGGCGTCGATCACCTTCGCGACCAGCGCCTCGTGCCCGCGCGCAGCCGGGTTCGACACCTTGCTCGGGCTGTTCGGCACGCCTCCGTGCGTGACCGCGCTGACGATGAAGCCACGGAAGCCGGAGGGGATGCCGATCTGCGCGAGCTTGTGCTCGAGGTTCGATGTCAGCTTGGCGTCGACGATCGCGCCCAGGACGGCGACGCCGAGGACGCCGCCGAGCTCGCGGCTCGTGTTGACCGTCGAGGCGGCGGTTCCCGAGCGCTCGGCGGGTACGAGCGTGAGCACCGCGGCGGTCATCGTCACGAGCGCCATGCCGAAGCCGACGCCGACGAGCGCGAGCGCGCCGGCGAGCGCCGCGATCGACGCGTGCGGAGTCAGGAGCGCGTCGACCAGGAACATGCCGCCGCCGGCGACGACGCAGCCGGCGACCATCGGCTCGCGCGGACCGGAGCGCGCCGTCCACCAGCCGGCGAGCGGCCCGGCGACCGCCATCGCGGCGGCGAGCGAGATGAACTGCAGCGCGATCTGCCAGCCGGAGAAGCCGGCGACCAGCTGCAGGTAGAGCGCGGTGAAGAAGAAGACGGCGAAGAGCGCGAAGTTGGTGGCGAAGGCGACGAGGTTGGCGACCGTGAACGCCGGCAGACGCAGCAGCTCCAACCGCAGCAGGGGGTCGCGGCTGCGGTGCTCGACGAGCAGGAAGAGCGCGGCCGCCGCGACCGCGGCGCAGAACAGCACGATGATCCACCAGCGCGTGTAGCCGACGTCTTCGCCCTCGATCACGCCGAACGTCGACGCGGTGAGCGCGACGATCGCCAGGCCGAGCCCGGGGAGGTCGAGCCGCCGGCCGGCGCGGTCGCTGCTCTCCGGCACGGTCTCCGCGGCGACGAAGAACGCCAGCACGCCGAGGCCGACGCTGAACCAGAAGACGCCGCGCCAGCCGACCCCGCCGACGAGGATGCCTCCGACGATCGGCCCGAGCGAGAGCGCGACGCCGGAGACGGTGGTCCAGACACCGAGGGCCCGCGCCCGCGGGCCCGGCTCGGGATAGATGTGGCGGATCAGCGAGAGCGTGCCCGGCTCGGAGCCGGCGGCCCCGATGCCCATCACGATTCGTCCGGCGATCAGCACGTCGGTGTCCGGGGCAAGGGCCGCCAGCAGCGATCCCGCGCAGAAGATCGCCAGCCCGCCGAGCATCACCCGCTTGCGGCCGAGCAGGTCGCCCAGCGTGCCGCCCGTCAGCATCAGCGCGGCGAACGCGAGCATGTAGCCGTCGACGATCCACTGCAGCCCACTCACGCCGACGCTGAACGACTGCTGGATGTCCGCGAGCGCGACGCTGACGATCGTGTTGTCGAGGAACGTCAGGAAGAGGACGGCCGACACCGCCGCGAGCGCGACCCTCCGGCGATGCCGGCCGGCCTCGAGCACCGGTGCAGGGACCTCGGCTACGGGGTCATCTTCTTGCAAGCCCCGAGCTTCGTGCCCTGCAAGGCGGCGAGCTTGCAGAAGGTCTCCTCGCCGACCTGCCAGACGCCGTGCGTCCGCACCGCGACGCCGTTCTGGCGGACCAGGAGCGGCTTCCCGGCGAGCGACAGGTCGTAGACGACGTCGGCGCTGGTCGGGGTCCTCGCCCTCGCGCTCAGCACCTTCACCGACAGCTTCTTCGCCTGCGGCGATCGCGAGGCCGCCCGGATCGCGGCGGCGAACCGCGGCCCGTTCTGGAGCAGCTTCACCTTCTCCGAGACGGGCGTCGAGGGGTTGAAGAACCGCGTCCAGTTCCTGCTGATCTCGGCCGCCCCCGGCTGCACGGCCGTGGTCGTCGTCCCTGGCGCGGTCGTCGTCGCCGCCGTGTGCTTGCCGCCGCCGCAGCCGGCGGCCGCCGCGAGCAGGAGCAGCGCCGCGGCCGCAGGGAGGGCGAGCGTCGAGCGCACGGGTCGATTCTGCCCCCGCGGCCGGTCGGCGAACCGGACACGTCCCGGAAACTGTTTCGAGGACACGTCCAGGAAACTGTTTCGAGGACATGTCCCCGAAACAGTTTCGAGCCCGGCTCTGGCACTACAGAATCTGTAGCTACTATGCGGACATGAAACTCTTGCTGATCCCGCTCGACGACACCGTCGTCTTCCCGGACATGACCGTCACCCTGCCGCTCGACGCGGCCGACGAGGGCGTCGTGCTCCTCGTGCCGAGGCACGAGGGCGCGTACGCGGCCGTCGGCACCGTCGCCGAGGTCGTGGAGCGCGGCCGCCTGCCGGGCGGCGCGCAGGTCGTGACGCTGAACGGCCGGCACCGCGCGCTCCTCGGCGCCGCCGAGAACGGCCCGGACGGCCGTCTCTACGTCGAGGTCGAGGAGCGGCCCGACGAGACGCCGCCGCCCGCCAAGACGCGCGAGCTCGAGACCGAGTACCGCGCCGTCGTGAACGAGATCCTCGAGCTCCGCAACGCCGACTCGCGCGTCGGCGACTTCCTGCGCATGGTGCGGGAGCCCGGCGCGCTCGCCGACACCTGCGCGTACGCGCCCGACCTCACCTTCGAGCAGCGCGTGCAGCTGCTCGAGACGCTCGACGTCGTCGAGCGGCTGGAGCTGGCGCTGCGGCTGCAGCGCGAGCGGCTGGCCGAGCTGCAGGTGCGGCGGCGCATCCGCGACGACGTGGAGTCCGGCGCGCAGAAGCAGCAGCGCGAGTACTTCCTGCGCCGGCAGCTCGACTCCATCCGCAAGGAGCTCGGCGAGGACGACGAGGCCGTCGTCGACGAGTACCGGCGCAAGATCGACGAGGCCGGCATGCCCGACGCCGCGCGCGAGCAGGCCGAGCGGGAGCTCGGGCGGCTCGAGCGCATGGGCGAGAGCTCGGCCGAGGCGTCGATGATCCGCAGCTACCTGGATTGGCTGCTCGCGGTGCCGTGGGGCAAGACGAGCGAGGAGCGGCTGGACCCGCAGCTCGCGCGCGAGATCCTGGACGCCGACCACGCGGGTCTGGACGACGTGAAGCAGCGGATCGTCGAGTACCTCGCCGTGCGCAAGCTGCGCCAGGAGCGCGGGATCGCCGAGGATCGGCGCTCCGGCGCGATCCTCACCCTGATCGGTCCGCCCGGCACGGGCAAGACCTCGATCGGCGAGTCGGTCGCGCGGGCGCTCAACCGCGAGTTCGTGCGCATGTCGCTCGGCGGCGTGCGCGACGAGGCGGAGATCCGCGGGCACCGGCGCACGTACATCGGCGCGCTCCCTGGTCGGCTGGTCAGAGCCCTCAGGGACGCCGGGACGATGAACCCGGTGATCCTGCTCGACGAGGTCGACAAGGTCGGCGCCGACTGGCGCGGCGACCCGTCGGCGGCGCTGCTCGAGGTGCTCGACCCCGCGCAGAACCACTCCTTCCGCGACCACTACCTGGACGTGGAGCTCGACCTGTCGCAGGTGGTGTTCATCGCCACCGCGAACATGGCCGAGACGATCCCCGGGCCGCTGCTCGACCGGATGGAGGTCATCCGCTTCGACGGCTACACGGTGGACGAGAAGGTCGCGATCGCGCGCGGCTACCTCTGGCCGCGGCAGCGCGAGCGAAACGGGCTGCGCGAGGACGAGGTCGAGATCTCCGACGAGCTGCTGGAGACGATCGTCGCCGACTACACGCGCGAGGCAGGCGTGCGCCAGCTCGAGCGGGAGCTGGGCAAGCTGCTGCGCCGGATCGCGACGCGGATCGCGTCGGGCGACGTCGAGGCGCCGGTGCACGTCGAGCTGGAGCTCGTGCGCGACGCCCTCGGGCGGCAGAAGTTCTGGCAGGAGGCAGCAGAACGCACCGCGGTGCCGGGCGTCGCGACGGGCCTCGCCGTCACCGGCACGGGCGGCGACGTGCTGTTCGTCGAGGCGACGCGCATGGACGGCGACGAGCGGCTCGTGCTCACGGGCCAGCTCGGCGACGTGATGAAGGAGTCGGCGCAGATCGCGCTCTCGTGGGTGCGCGCGCATTCGGACGACCTCGCGATCGACCCGGAGCGGCTGCACGGCACGTTCCACGTGCATGTGCCCGCCGGCGCGATCCCGAAGGACGGGCCGAGCGCCGGGATCACGATGACGACCGCGCTCGCTTCGCTCGTCACCGGCCGCCCCGTCAAGCACACCGTCGGCATGACGGGCGAGGTGACGCTGCAGGGCCGCGTGCTCCCGATCGGCGGGCTGAAGCAGAAGGTGCTCGCCGCGCACGCCGCCGGCCTCACCGAGGTCGTCATCCCGGAGCGCAACCGCGCCGACCTGGACGACGTGCCCGCGGACGTGCGGGACGCGATGACGTTCCACCCGGTGCTCGCGGTCGACGAGGTGCTCGAGCACGCGCTCGAGCCTGCGCAGGACCGTGCGCTGCAGGAGGTGTGAGCCGGTGCCCGAGGAGGTCCGCCGAGCGGCGGGCCTCCTCGAGCGCCGCTGGACGCTGGCCGTCCTCTACGCGTCGATCGAGGGCGCACAGCGGTTCAACGAGTTCCTCGACGCGGTCGGGCGCGTGCCGCCCGCGACGCTCGCGGCGAGGCTCGCCGAGCTGACGGAGGCGGGGCTCCTCGAGCGCCGCGTCCTCGCGACGCGCCCGCCTGCGGTCGAGTACCGGATGACCAGCCACGGCCGCCGCCTCGAGCCGGTGCTGCGCGAGCTGGCGCGCTGGTGCCGCGCGTAATCTCGGAAACTGTTTCGGGGACATGTCCCCGAAACAGTTTCGTGGACGTGTCCTAACTGCGCAGCTCGGGCAGCACCTGCTCGCCGTAGACGCGCAGGGTGCCGCTCGGGTCGGCGCCCGAGACGTTCATCACGCAGACGGTGGTCGCGCCGAGCCGCTCCAGCAGCCGCAGCTTCTTGACGTGCGTCTCGGGGTCGGCGGAGACGATCGCGAGCGACTCGAAGGTGCTGTCGGAGACCTCCTCGCCGCCGCGGCCGATCTCGGCGGGGTCGGCGATCGGCTCGACGTAGTGCTCGTCGACGAGCGTCCCCTTCCACTCGCGCGCGCCGGAGAGAGTCTGCTCGTCCGACGGCGCCCAGCTCGCGAGCGTCTGCAGGACGATCTCGCCCGGCTCGCGCCCGGCGGCCTCCGCCCCGCGCCGGTACGCGGCGATCACCGCCGGGGCCTGCCGCGGATCGCCGAGCGTCCAGACGCCGTCGGCGAGGCGCCCGGCCAGCTCGGCCGCGCCCTCGTTGAACGCGGACAGGTAGACCGGCGGCCGCCGTTCGAGCTTCAGGTACAGGCGCGCCCGCTTCGCGCGGAAGAAGTCGCCGTCGAACGTGACCGTCTCTCCGTCGAGCAGCCGCGTCACGATCGTCAGCGCCTCCTCGACCCGGCGCAGCTGCTCCGCCGGCGAGGGCCACTCGGCTCCGGCGGGAATCTCGTTCATCGCCTCGCTCGTGCCGACGCCGAGGAACACCCGGCCGGGGAAGAGCCGCTCCAGCGTCGCCACCTGCTGCGCGACGACGACCGGGTTGTAGCGGTGGACGAGGCCGGTGACGGCGGTGCCGAGCGCGACGCGGGACGTCGCGCGGCCGACCGCGCCGAGCCACACCCACGCGTTGCCGCACGCAGCCGGCGTCGGCGCGTCCGGCGCCCACCACGGCTCGAGGTGGTCGCTGCAACAGACGCCGTCGAAGCCCGCCTGCTCGGCCTCGACCGCCTGCTCGAGCAGCTCGTCCGGCTGGAAGCGCTCGTGGGCGAGCGAGACCAGGTAGCGCACCTGATCGGGCCGGCGCCCGCGCGCCCAGAGCACGCCGCGAACGGACTCGACGATCCCCACCTCGCCTCTCTCCCACCCGGCGAGCGGCGCAAACGTGACGGGCGACGGCTCAGCAGGCGTGCCAGCGGTACGGCGTCGTCGACGGCCCGAGCACCGTCCGTCCGCTCACGGTCGCCGAGCGGTAGACGGCGACGAGGGGCGTGAGCGAGCCCCGCGCCACGAGGAGCTCGAGCAGCGGCCGCGCGTGGGTCAGCCGCAACCGGTATGCGGGCCGACCGCGGACGACGGTCGACCCGACAAGGATCGTCCGCCCGTGGGCGAGCTGGCTCGCGAGCTGGGTGGCGTAGAGCGCGTGGCTGCCGGAGAGGTCGGCCTCCGCCGACGTGAGCGAAGGCAGCCGCGTCACCGAAGCGAGCACGCGGCCGCGCATCCGCTCCCCGAGTCGGCGCGCGTGCGTGCCGCTGAGAACGAGGCGCGTGCCGTCGTCGAGGTCGACGAGATGACGGCCGCCGCGGAGCCGCTCGCACGACACCCGTTCCGTCAGTCCGCCGATCTGCATCACGCCGCCGCGTCCACGCGTCGACTGCAGCCGGTCGAGCACGCGCACCGCGACGCGATCGCCGTGCGTCGGGGCGGGCAGCGTCGACACGAGCCCGTACGCGGCGGAGGCGACGACGCAGACGGCGACGGTCGCGACGCCGGCGACTCGGACGACGCGGATCGGCAACGACGTCCTCACGGCCAGCGCATCAGGACGGTTGCGCTCGCCGCGACGAGCAGGACGGCGCTGCCGCAGCGGACGAGCAGGTCGAGCCACCGCCGTCGGCCCGCGACGGCCAGTCCGGCGTACGCGGGCAGCGCCAGGAGGCCGAACCGTCCGTCGGAGGTGAACGAGCCCGTCTCGAGCGGCAGCAGCACGATCAGCCCGCCGGCGATCACCCAGCTCGCCGGCACGCCGGCTCGAAGCGCGATCGCCAGCAGCACGAGGTACAGCAGGCAGAAGCCGGCGTCGCGGAACAGCCAGACGTTCTCGGTCCCGGGCGACCGCGCGAGCTCCTGCACGGCCCGCGCGACACCGTCGGGCGAGAACCATCGCCCCCACTCCCGCTGCGCGCTGCTGAAGGCGAGCGCGTTGCCGAACATGTGCCAGTCGTAGAGCGCGACGCCCGCGACCGCTGCGGGCGCGGCGCCGACTGCGGCCAGCGCACGTCCGCGGTCGGCGTCGCCGAGCGACGGCCAGCGCCGTACCGTCAGCGCGAGCAGCGGCACCGCGAGGAAGATCGCCTCCGGGCGCGCGAAGCCGCCGAGCGCGGCCGCCACGGCCGCGGCCCACCAGCGCCCGCGGAACGCGAGCACGCCGGCCAGCGCCATCGCGGCCAGCACGATCGCCTCCGGGTAGACCATCGAGAAGACGTAGCCCATCGGGAACAGCGCGGCGTACACGGCCGCGCGCACCGCGACCTGCTCCGGCAGCCACGTGCGCACGAGCTCGTAGAGGGCCGCGAGCCCGACGAGCAGACCGACGTTCGCGAGCAGCAGCCCGGCGGTGTCGAGCGAGAGACCGAGCCGGTGGAGCCCGCCGAGGAGGATCGGGAAGAGCGGGAAGAACGCGACGTCGCTCTGGTGGCTGGGAACGGAGAGATAGCCGCGCTCGGCCACCATGCGGTACCAGCGTCCGTCCCAGGCGCCGAGCAGCGCGAACGGGTGGTGGACGAGGCTCGGGTACCACGCCGCGCGCGGCCATCGCAACGCCTGCACCGCGAGCGCCGTCAGCAGCACGAGCGCGCGGGACAGTCCCCACCAGAGCGCGACCGTCCGGTAGGCCGCCGCCCGGCTGGGCGACAGGAGGGCGGCGCGCTCGCCCGTCTGCGCGCGGAACGCCCACAGCCTGTTGCCGGCGAAGCTCACCGGCACCGCCGCAACGACCGCGATGCTCTGCGCCGCGAGCTTGTCGAGGCCGGCGGTGACGAGCAGGTGGAGGACGAGCAGGTTCCAGCCCAGCGCGGCGCATGAGACAGCCGCGAACCGCGCGCCCTGGACGAGGAAGCGGCCGCGCGCGTCGCGGAACGTCCACGCGCGGTTCAGGACGTAGTTGAGCGCGACTGCCGCGCTGAACGAGACGGTCGCGGCAGCGAGGTAGCCGAGGCGCGCGTCGTGCACGAGCAGCGCGAAGACGGCGAGGTTCGCGACGTAGCCGATCGAGCCGACGACCGCGAAGCGCAGGAACCGCACGGCGGGACCGGGCGCCGCGGTGAGCACGAACCGCTCCAGCTGCGCGCGTGAGCCTGCCGTCCTGGTGGCGAGCGTCTGGGAGACTGCGACCTCCTGGGCGTTCGGGCCGGACGGCCCTGGTTGACGCGGGTCGGGTGCCCGCGTGCACGGCCGAAAAACCTCTAGCCGGTTGCCAGCTCAGCGTACAGGTCGACGACCGCGGCCTGATCCAGCAGCGACACGGAGCCGGTGGCGGCGACGAGCCCGGTGCGGCGGTCGCGCCCGGCGCGCCACACGCGGTCGGCGAAGCGTTGCGCCGCCCCGAGGTAGGCCGGGTCGGGGACCACGGCGGCCAATGTCTTCAGATCACGGAAGAAGATCGCCGCGAAGATCAACGGCTGCCCGGCGAACTCGCCGGCGGCGAAGCGCGCGAGCGTGGCGTCCGCGAGCGCCGTCGCACGGACGAGGTAGCGCGTGTCGCCGGTCGCCGAGTAGAGCTCGGCGCCGACGGCGATCATCGCGCCCTGGTTGTAGCTCCACTCCCTCGCGTCGACCCCACCGGTCAGCGTCAGGTGGTCGGCGTAGAGGCCGTCCGGCGACGCGAGGCAGGTGTCGACCCAGGCGTACATCGTCCTCGCCCAGTGCAGGTAGGACGGGACACGCGTCTCGCGGTACAGGGCGAGCGCGAGCAGCGCGGCGTTTGCGGTTGACACCGCGTTGCGGTCGGTGTTCGCGGGATCCTGCGTCCAGAACACGCCGCCTGGACAGGCATGGCTCGTGTCTCGATCCCAGCCCGACGAGACGAACGCGAAGATCCGCTCGGCCTGCTCGAGGATCGCGCCGTCGCCGAGCAGCCGGTACGCGCGGACGAGGTCGAGACCGAGCCAGTCGTTGTCGTCGTAGTAGACGTGGCCGCCCACGCCGTACGGCGCGCGCGGATACGAGAGGTAGCCGGCCCCGTCCCGGTACAGCCGAAGCGCCGCCAGGTCGGCCCGCACGTCGTCGCGAAACGATGGGTCCGCCTCGGCGAGCCCGAGCGCCGCAGCGAGCTCCTGCGACAGCGCCCACGCGCTCGACGCGCCGGCACCGGGACGGCCGTCCCGGCGCGGCGTTCCCGGCCTGCCGAAGTAGCGCTCGAGCGACGAGTAGACCGCCTGCGCGCGCAGGAGGTTGTCGGCGCCCGCGGCCGAACCGGCGAAGCGCGCGCCGACCAGCGCCGCCGCGAGCGTGGCGGCGAGCACGGCGACCAGCGAGATCGATCGTCGACGCACGTGTTCGGAGGCGGCCGGGGGAGCCTGAGACGACGCTACTCGCGCCGACCCCGCGCCGATATGGGCCGGACGGCCCATTTGCCGCTCGTGACGGCTTTCGTAGGGGGCTCTTAGCCGCGGCGGTGAAGCTGGCGCACGTGAACCTTCCGCGAAGATCGCGCGCTCGCGCGTGAGTGCTGCCTCGGGCGTCGTCGGCCGCGTCCCGCGCCTCCGCGCGTTCCGGGCGCTCAACGTGGTCCTGCTGCTCGCGCTGGCCGGGCTCGGCGCGGCCGCCTATCTCGCCGTTCGCGCGTCACCCGCGAAGCCGGCGGTCGACATCCAGACAGCCGCCGTCCAGCGCGGCACCGTCCTGTCCTCGGTCTCCGCCACCGGCAGCGTCGTCGCGCCGACCACGCTCGCGCTCGACTTCGAGACGAGCGGGGAGCTCACGGCCGTCGACGTCCGGGCGGGACAGCACGTGCGGCGCGGACAGGTGCTCGGCCGCCTCGACCCGACGAAGGACGCCGAGGCGGTGCAGGAGGCGCAGGCAAACCTGAAGAGCGCGCAGGCGAGCCTCGCGACGACGCTCGCGGGCGAGACTGCGGCGCAGCGCCGGCAGGACTCGATCTCGCTCGAGCAGGCGAAGGCGTCCGTGTCGACGGCGAAGGTCGCCGTCGCGCAGGCTCGCGCGAACGCCGCACAGGACGCCCGCACTCAGGCGATGTCCGTGGCCCAGGCGCGGGCGACCGCGGCGCAGGATGCGAAGGCGCAGGCGCTGTCGGTCGCAGAGGCCCAGCGCGCGCTCCACACCGACCGCGGCAACGAGACCGGCATCGTCGGCAAGATCGCCGCCGACAAGACGACGGTCGAGAACGACCAGGCGGCCGACAACGGCGCCGTCGCGGCGGTGACGAACGACCAGTCGCGCATCACGACCGACAACGCAGCGATCGAGAGCCTGAACGAGCAGAAGAACTCGCAGTCGCTCGACCAGACGCAGGACCAGCAGCAGCTCGCGGCGGATCAGGCGTCGCTCGCCGCCGCCCAGGCGTCGGGGAATCCGTCGAGCGTCGCGCACTGGCAGTCGGTCGTCTCGGACGACCAGTCGAAGGTCGACTCCGACGCGGTCTCGCTGCAGCAGGCGTCGGCGGAGCTGACGAAGCTGCAGTACCAGCTCGGCCTCGACCAGAGCGCGCTGACGTCGGACCAGCAGAAGCAGAGCACCGCCGAGAGCACCCTCACGACCGACAAGGCGACGCTGCAGAGCGACCAGTCCTCGCTGCTCAGCTGGGAGACGAAGATCGCATCGGACCGCCAGGCGCTCGCGGGCGCCCAGCAGACGCGCGATGCCGCGGCGGCCAAGGACGCACAGGCGGTCGCGAACGCGAGGCAGTCGCAGCGGGCGGCGGCGACGAAGGACTCACAGAGCGTGACGAGCGCGGGACAGCAGGTGAGCTCGGCGCGCCTCGCGGCCGTGGCCGCCGCGGCGGGCAACGCCGTGAAGCAGGCGCCGCCGACCGCAGCGACCCTGGCGCAGCTCGAGGCGGCGGTCGCTCAGGCCCAGGTGACGCTCGCGGACGCCCAGCGGACGCTGGCGCAGACGGTGCTGCGCGCGCCGGTGACGGGAACCGTCGCGGAGGTCGGCGGCATCGTCGGGCAGCAGGTCTCCGGCAGCGGCGCCTCGTCGGCGTCGAGCGCGTCCTCGGCGTCTACTGCGGAAGCGGGAAGCTCCTCGGGCGGCTCGGGCTCCGGCTCCTCGAGCTTCGTCACGCTCGTGAACGTCTCCGGCATGCAGGCGACGGCGGAGTTCGCCGAGAGCGACGCCGCGAAGATCGCGCCCGGCGACCCGGCGACGGTCACGATCCCGGCGCTCTCGAACGAGGAACTCGCGGCGCACGTGGTCTCCGTCGACGAGGTCGGCAGCTCGTCCTCGGGCGTGGTCGAGTACGCGGTCACGGTCGCGCTCGACCGCCACGACCGGCGGCTCAAGCCGGGCATGACGGCGAACGTCAGCATCACTACCGCGGAGCGCGACGACGTGCTGAACGTGCCGTCGACCGCCGTGCGCGGCAGCGGGGCGACCGCCAGCGTCACGGTCGTCGGAACGAACGACGTGCAGCGCCGCGTGCGCGTCGTCGCCGGCCTGCAGGGCGACACGGCGACCGAGGTCGTCGCCGGGCTGCGCGCGGGGCAGCGCGTGGTGACGTCGACGGGGACGTCCGCGTTCACGAGCGGCGGTGCGACGGCCACCGCGAGCGGCCTCGGGCGCGGCAAGCTCGGAGGCCTCGGCGGCGTCGGAGGCGGGCTCGGCGGTGGCGGCGGGAACTTCAGGGCCGTTGTCCCGTAGCCCCCGTCCGGTCCTGCGGCTCGAGGCCGTGTGCAAGGTCTACGGCACGGGCGAGATCGCCGTGCACGCGCTGCGCGGGATCGACCTGCGCGTCGAGCGCGGCGACTACGTCGCGATCATGGGCGCCTCGGGCAGCGGCAAGTCGACGCTGATGAACATCGTCGGCTGCCTCGACGTGCCGAGCCGCGGCCACTATCTCCTCGAGGGAATCGACGTGGCGCTGCTCGACGACTCCGAGCTGTCGTTCGTCCGCAACCGCCGCATCGGCCTGGTCTTCCAGAGCTTCAACCTGATCCCGCGGACGACCGTGCAGCGCAACGTCGAGCTGCCGCTCGTCTACCAGCGGCTGAAGGCGCCGGTGCGGCGCGAGCGCGCACGGACGGCCGCCGAGCTCGTCGGCCTGGCGGACAGGCTGCACCACGTTCCCTCGGAGCTCTCCGGCGGCCAGCAGCAGCGGGCCGCGATCGCGCGCGCGATCGTCACCGATCCCGCGATCGTGCTCGCCGACGAGCCGACCGGCAACCTCGACACCGCCTCGACGCTCGAGGTGCTCGGCATCTTCGCGCGGCTGAACGAGAGCGGCCGGACGATCGTGATGATCACGCACGAGCACGACGTTGGCGCGCATGCGAAACGTGTCGTCCATGTCGCAGACGGGCTCATCGTCTCCGACGAGCGGACCGCGCCGCTCGACGCGCCGCCGCCCCGGCCGGGAATCCGGACGACGCACCGCACGGAGGTGCTCGCGTGAAACGTGTGTCACCCCCGGACGGTCGCGCGTTCCTCGGGCGTCGCCGGCAAAGGAGCCAAGCGAGCGGCGCGGCGCACAGTGCACCCAGCGCCGGCGAGGAGCGCGCGTGAGTTACGTCGAGGCGGCGCGGATGGCGATACAGGGGTTGCTCGCGAATCGGTTGCGTTCGTTCCTGACGCTGCTCGGGATCACGATCGGGGTCGCGTCCGTGATCATCCTCGTCGCGGTCGGGCACGGCTCGGCGGTCGCCGTGTCGAACCAGATCGAGGGGCTCGGTACGAACCTCCTGACGGTGCAGGCGGGCGGTCGCTTCTTCGGCCGCGCGGCGGCGCGGTCGACGTCGTTCACGTTCCTGACGCTGCACGACGTGCGGGCGCTCCGCAACCGCTCCGCCGCCCCAGATGTCAGCTCGGTCACGCCGGTGATCGACGTCGACTCGGCGACCGTCGCGCACGGCTCCGCGAGCGAGCAGCCGAACCAGGTGCTGGCGACGACGCCGTCGTACGCGGTCGCGCGCAAGCAGGCGGTGACGGCCGGGACGTTCCTGACGTCCGCCGACGAGAGCACGCACGCGCGCGTCGCCGTGATCGGCACGACGGTGGCCGAGAACCTCTTCGGCGGCGCCGACCCCGTCGGGCAGACGATGCTCGTGAACGGCGCGACGTTCACGGTCGAGGGACTGCTGCAGTCGAAGGGCACGAACGGGTTCCTCGACCAGGACGACGTCGTGATCCTGCCGCTCACCACCGCCCAGGACCTGCTCGTGGGCCAGAGCGGGCAGCTGTCGCAGATCCTCGTCGTCGCCACCGCGCCCGGCACGGTGAACGCGGCGGAGAACGAGACGACCGCCATCCTGACGCCGGCGCATCACAACACGGACGGCTCGGCCGCGTTCACCGTCCTCAACCAGGCGTCGCTCCTGCAGGCGACGAGCTCGTCGAACCACACGTTCACCGTGCTGCTCGCCGCCGTGGCCGCGATCTCGCTGCTCGTCGGCGGAATCGGCGTGATGAACATCATGCTCGTCAGCGTCACCGAGCGGACGCGCGAGATCGGCATCCGGAAGGCGATCGGCGCGCGCAAGTCGGACATCCTGGGGCAGTTCCTGACGGAGGCCGTGCTGCTCTCGATCCTCGGCGGCCTGCTCGGCGCGGCGGCCGGCGTCGCCGGCAGCCGCTTCCGGATCGTCGGCGTCCAGCCCGTCGTGCAGGCCTACGCGGTCGCCCTCGCGTTCGGCGTCGGCGTCGCCGTCGGCCTCTTCTTCGGCATCTACCCCGCCAACCGGGCCGCATCGCTGCGACCGATCGAGGCCCTCCGCTACGAGTAGGAGCGTTCGCACATGTCGACAACCACCTCGGAGCTCGCGCCGCCGGCGGACGACGAGCTCGCCACGCAGATCATCGCGCGCCGCAGGCGCCGGACGCCGATCCTGACGCTCTGCCTCGTCGTCGCGGTCGCAGCCGGGGCGGCGTTCGTCGGCGGCGTCGAGGCGCAGAAGCACTTCGGCTCGAGCTCCTCGTCGTCCGGGTCGAACGCCGGCACCGCGGCCGCGCTCCGGGCGGCGATCGCCTCCCGCTTCGGCGGCGGCGGGAGCGGATTCGCGAGGGGATTCGGCGGTGGGTTCGGCGGCGCGTTCACGGGGCCGTCCGGCCCCGCGGGGGTGACCGCGGGAACGGTGACGCTCATGAAGGGCAACCGCCTCTACGTCACCGACGCCTCCGGCAACACGGTCGTCGTACGCGTGGGCGCGACGGCGCGGGTGACGAAGTCGGTGACCGGTTCGGTGCGGACGGTGCGGCCCGGCGACACCGTCACCGTCGTCGGCACCCGGCAGAAGGACGGCAGCTACACGGCTCGGTCCGTCGCGATCGGCTCGTTGGGAGGAGGCGGCAATGGGTAGGGCGCCCGCGTTCGCCTGCGTTCCTGCCGTGCTCGTGCTCGGCGGGCTCGGCCTGCTCGCAGCCGGCTGCGGCGGCTCCGGCGCGGCCCCGAAGGACGCCGCGACCTCGACCGGGACGACCACGACCTCTTCCGCGCCGCTCGCGCGCGCCGCCGCCTTCCGTTCGTTCCGGAGCTGCCTGCGCGCGCACGGCGTCGACCTCCGCCTCCCGCGTCCTCGCGCATCGAACGGCAAACCCGTGCCGCCGGCCCGGGGGCGCGGACGGCGCGGCATCTTCCTCCTGCAGCGGCTCACCGCGGCGCAGCGCAAGGCGTTCCAGACGTGCCGGAGCAAGCTGCCGAACGGCGGCCGCTTCCGCGGCTTCGGCGGTCGGAGACCCGCCGGCCGCACCAACCCCGCCTTCGCGAAGTACACGCGGTGCCTCGCCGGGCACGGCGTCGAGTTCGGCACGCGCCAGCAGCCGGCAGCGTTCCGGAAGGCCCAGGCGGCCTGCCGCTCGCTGCTGCCGACGGCCGGCTGAGGGCCGCTTCGCGCGCGCCGCCGGCGCCGGGAACGGGCGATGTTTTTCCGCTCCGGCGCCGGGGAGTGACAGGTGCCGTGAAGGAGCGGATCCTGATCACGGGGGGCGCGGGATTCATCGGCTCCCACGTCGCCGACGAGCTGCTGCGGCAGGGGCGCCGCGTGCGCGCGCTGGACGCGCTCGTCGAGCAGGTGCACGAGGGCTCACGCCCGACGTATCTCGATCCGGACGTCGAGCTGGTGGCGGGCGACGTGCGTGACCGGGACGCGCTCGACCGCGCGCTCGACGGAGTGGACGGCGTCGTGCACCTCGCGGCACGCGTGGGAGTCGGGCAGTCGATGTACGAGATCCGCGAGTACGCCGACGCGAACACCACGGGCACCGCGCAGCTGCTCGAAGCGCTCGCGGCGCACGACGTGTCGCGGCTCGTCGTCGCGTCGTCGATGAGCGTCTACGGCGAGGGGCTCTATCGCCGCTCCGACGGCGAGGCTGTCGTCGACGCCGCCCGCAGGCGCGAGCAGCTCGAGCGGCACGAGTGGGAGCCTGGCACCGGTCTTCGGCCCGTCCCGACGCCCGAGTGGAAGCCGCCGTCGCTGCAGTCCGTCTACGCGCTGACGAAGTACGACCAGGAACGGCTGTGCCTCGTCTGGGGCGCGAGCTACGGCGTGCCGACCGTGGCGCTGCGTTTCTTCAACGTCTACGGGCCCCGGCAGGCGCTCTCCAACCCGTACACCGGCGTGCTCGCCATCTTCGCCTCGCGCCTGCTGAACGGCAGCCCGCCGCTCGTCTACGAGGACGGTGAGCAGCGGCGCGACTTCGTCAGCGTCCACGACGTCGCGCGCGCGGTCTGCCTCGCGCTCGACGCGCCGGGCGCCGCCGGACGGACGATCAACGTCGGCAGCGGCCGGAGCGTCAGCATCCGGGAGATCGCGGCGCTGCTCGCGCTCGCACTGGAGACCGACGAGGAGCCGGTGCTGACGGGACGGGCCCGGAGCGGCGACATCCGGCACTGCTTCGCCGACGTGGAACTCGCGCGCGACGCGCTGGGCTTCCGGGCGGAGGTCGGGCTCGAGGAGGGAATCGCCGAGCTCGTGGAGTGGCTCGCCGGCCAACGACCCCGCGACGGAGCGCAGGACGCGCTCGAGGAGCTCGAGCGGCGGGGACTGACCCTGTGAAGGACGGACTGCCGCTCGGCGCGGTCGAGTGGTTCGTCGTCGGCGAACGAGAGCGCGTCGAACGTGTCGCGGAGTCGCTGCGCGCGTGCGGCGTCGAGCGGCTGCGCACCGGCGTCTCGTGGGCCGACTGGCACCGCCCCGACGGCGAGCGCTGGTACGCCTGGCTGCTGCCCCGCCTCGCGCAGGAGTTCGAGCTGCTCCCGTGCCTGCATCACACGCCGCCCTCCCTCGGCCGTGTGCCGACGGTGCAGTCTCCGCCGCGCAGGCCGCGCGACTACGCCGACTTCGTCGACGTCTTCCTCGATCGCTTCGGCGAGCTGGTCGACTGGATCGAGCTCTGGAACGAGCCGAACAACCTGAACGACTGGGACTGGACGCTCGATCCCGACTGGCAGATCTTCTGCGAGCTCGTCGGCGACGCGGGCCACTGGGCGCGCGAGCGCGGCAAGCGCGCCGCGCTGGGCGGCATGTGCCCGCTCGACACCAACTGGCTCGACCTGCTCGGCCGCCGCGGCGTCCTGGGCGTCGTGGACGCGGTCGGCATCCACGGCTTCCCCGGCAGCTGGACGACACTGTGGCGCGGCTGGGACAGCGACGTCGCCGCCGTGCGCGACGTGCTGGCGCGGCACGGCTCGCAGGCGGAGGTGTGGATCACCGAGGCAGGCTTCTCGACGTGGCGCCACGACGAGATGGGCCAGCTGCTCGCGCTGGTCGACGCGGTCGACGCAGCCGCGGAACGCGTCTACTGGTACGCCGCCGAGGATCTCGCACCCGACCGTTCCG
>Ga0209810_1001923_pt1 | contig 27647 bp, 28 predicted proteins | sample Coa_R1_7_FD_187159 | JGI IMG/M metagenome (GOLD analysis project Ga0209810, IMG submission 187159) | Surface soil microbial communities from Centralia Pennsylvania, which are recovering from an underground coalmine fire - Coalmine... | ecosystem: Environmental > Terrestrial > Soil > Unclassified... | reverse complement strand
GATGGCCTCGAGCTCGGCGAGCTGGCCGCGGTCGCGGTCGCGACGTGGCCGGATGATCGAGGTCGGCTGCTCAGCCGGATCCTGGGCGATCGGCCATGAGTCGAGCGTCGCGTCGCTCTCGAAGTACGTCGGCTTACCCTGCTTGCGGCGGCGGCGTTCGCGCTCCAGCCGCCGCTCGTGGCGCTGCCGCTCGGCGTCCTCCACGAGGGCAGCATAGGGAGCGAGGTTGCTACCATCGCCCGGCCCGCGAGTTGCGGGTCTTTTTCGAGATGCCGAACATCAAGCAGCAGGAGAAGCGCGTCCGCCAGGCGGCGCGGCAGCGGCAGGAGAACCTGCGCTGGCGCTCGACCGCGAAGACGCTGATGCGGCGGCTGAACGAGGCGGTCGCGGAGGGCGATGCGGAGGAGACCCGGGCGCGGCATCGCGAGCTCGTCCAGTGGCTCGACCGGGCCGCGGCGCGCGGTGCCCTTCATCGGAACACGGTCGCGCGGCGCAAGTCGCAGGCGGCCAGGCTCGTCGCCGGCGAGCCTGCAACCAAGTAGCCCGCGCTACTCGGTGCGCCGCGTTATCTCGACGAGCGTTCGCTCGAGCTGGAGCTCGGGCGGCAGACGCGAACCGCCTTTTGCCCCTGCGTCGAGCTCGGCCAGCCGAACCGTCGCTTCGGCGAGCTCTTCCGCCGAGAAGTTACGGGCCTGCTTCACAGCCTTCTCCGCGACGAAGGGGTGCATCTTCAGGCGGCCCGCGATCTCGCTCGAGCGGACGCCCTCGTCCGCGAGGCGGGAGGCCTTTCGGACGCGGCCGATGTGCCCGACGAGCGAGCCGACGAGCCGGATCAGCTCTCCCGACCGCGGCCGGTGCGACCGGTCGAGCAGCGACTCGCTCGCCCGCAGCGTCGCTGCGACGTCTCGCTGACCCCAGGCGTCGGTCACCGCGAAGATCGGCGTCTCGGCGCGCCCAACCGCGAGGTCCTCGACTGTCGCGGACGTGATCTGCTCGCCGTTGGCCCACGTTGCGAGCTTCTGGATCTCTGAGGCAAGGTCGCCCACGTCGTCCCCGACAGCCTCGACGAGCGCGCGGCATGCGTCCCGATCCGCGGCTGCCCCGAGCCGCGCGAACTGCTCCGCCACCCACTCCGGAAGCTGTTTCTTCGATACGTCGTAAGCGAGGATCTGCCCCGCCTTCGCCACCGTCTTGGCGAGCGACGAGTCGCGCTTGATGCCCTCGCCGACGAGCGCGAGGACGGTGTTCGGCGCAGGGGCAGCGAGGTATGACTCGACCTCCTTCACGTCGGCTGCCTTCCACGCCTCCACGCGGTCGACCACGACGAGCCGTGCGTCTCCGCCGAAGAGACCGAGCGCGTTGCAGGCGGCGACCGCGTCCTCTCCCGAGGCCTCGGCGGCGTGAAGGTGCTCGATCGCGTCTTCACCGATCCGCCCTCGCAGCCGCTGGAGCGCCACCGCGATCTTCGGCCGGTCGGTCCCCGTCAGGAGGTAGACGGGCTTGAGCTCGCGCTCGCTCGCCACGGCGCCAAGCATAGGCGGCCGCCCCGACCGCTCCCAGACCGAGGACTGCCGCGGCGCGAGGGGATGTGATCTGCGCGCCGGGCAAAGCAGCAAACGAGCGAGCGCAGACGGCGACGAACGACGCACCCCAGGCGTTGAGCTCCGCCATTGCAGCGGCGATCGAGGGTGCGACGGGGGCGACCACGGCGGTCAGGAGCGCAAGGCCGAGGACCTCGACGACGACCGGCACCGCGACGACGTTCGCCGGGACCGTCACGAGCGAGATCTGGTGGAACTGGAACCAGGTCACGGGTGCGGTCGCGATTCCGCACGCGGTCGAGACGCCGATGAGCTGGGCGAGCTCGCGCGGAACCGGATACCCCTCGAGCGCACGCACAACGCACGGCGTGACGACGAAGATCGACGCGACTGCAGCGAATGAGAGCTGGAAGCCGGCGTCGAAGAGCACGTACGGGTTCCAGCCGAGAAGGACCGCGGCCCCGACGAGCAGCGCCTGCCAGCGGTCACGCTCGCGGCCGGCCAGCCATGCGAGCGAGCCGAGGCCGACGGCGAGCGCTGCGCGGATCACGGAAGGATGGAGGCCCACGGCCAGCGCATAGGCAGCCACTGCCAGGAGAGCCGCGGTCTGTGCGAGGTAGCTGCTGAAGCCGAGCAGCAGCACCAGAGCGGCCATCCCACCACCGACGGCGGCGACCTTCAACCCGTCGACTGCGAGGCAGTGGTAGAGGCCGGTCGCGCGGAACTCCGCGAGCAGGCCCCGATCCATGCCCGCCGAACGGCCCAGCACGATCGCCTCGATGACGTCGCGTCGCTCGCCCCTGAGATCCGGCGCGATGTCGCCGGCGAGCCATTGCCCGACCCGGTCGCCGACCCCCGCGACGCCGCCGCGCCGGCCGACGATCCGCCACTCCTGTCCGCGGAGGACGGCGTGGATCCCCTGACGGCGGAGCCACTTCGCCTCGTCGAAGCCGTGCGAAGGTCCGGACGGAGCCCGCAACTCGCCCACCAACGCGAGCCGCGTGCCTTGCGGCGGAGATCGCCCCAGAGGAAGCTGGAGCAGGACCGGCTCGTGCAGATGCAGCGAGCCCCAGCGCAGGACGACCGCACGCATGCGCTGATCGAAGCTTCCGGGACGCGGCGGCTCCTCCACCTCGACGACGGCACGCTCCGCAGTGCCGATTCGGGAGGCGAGCGCGCTGTGGTCGAGCTGGGCGAGCCGCAGGCTTCCCCAACCCCAGGCGACGGTGACGACCGCCGAAGCGAGGATCGCCGACCGAAGGCGCGCCCCGGTGGCGACGTTCCCGAAGGCGGCGAGCAACCCGGCCCCCAGCAGCGCGTGCAACAGCCCGAGGCGCGCCAGGTTCGCGATGGCGAAACCGCCGGCAAGAGCGCCGACGAAGGCATGCGGCAGGCGAAGCGTCACGTCACGGGATCACCAGCCCCTTCAGCTGGGCCATGTGCGCGGGCCCGATTCCCGGCACTCCCTGCAGCTCCTCGACCGAGTGGAATGCCCCGTGCTGCTGGCGATAGTCGAGGATCTTCTGCGCTGTGACCGGGCCGATGCCGGGCAACGCCTCGAGCTGCTCGAGCGTCGCCGAATTGAGGTCGATCGGCGCGGACGGCGAGGAGCCGGGTGCGGGCGGGCCTGTCGCGGCGACACCGGGCGCACCTCGTCCCGGGACCACGATTTGCTCGCCGTCGGCGACCGGCGCGGCGAGATTGACCGTGTCGAGCTGCGCCTTCGCCGTCGGTCCGCCGGCGGACGCGATCGCATCGTCGATTCTCGACCCCTCGCGAAGTCGGTAGAGGCCAGGGCTGCGCACGGCTCCGGCAACATCCACCACGACCAGCTTCGGTGCCGCTGCTTTCGGCTTCGCCACGGGCTGTACGGGGGTCACGACGGGTGCTGCACTCCCCCCGCCGCCGAAATGCCGGATCGCCAGGATCAGCAACACGACGGCCGCTGCCGCCACGCCCACGAGCTGGCGTCGCGACATCGCCGGAATCCGGACGTCCATGTCGTCTACAGTGACAACGCACATCTGCCGCTTGTGTGGCAGCTTCCTCGCAGCTCCGTAAACTCGCGCCGTGGCCGACTGGGTGACGATCTCAGCCCTCGCCTCCGCCGGCGGCACCCTCGTCCTCGCCGGCGTCACGGTCGCGTCGGTGCGCTCCGCGAACCGCGCCGCGCGCGTTGCGGAGCAGTCGCTGCTCGCCGGCCAGCGCCCGCTGCTCGTGCCCTCGCGCATGGAGGACGCTGCCGTCAAGGTGAACTTTCAGGACAACGTCTGGTTCTCGGTCCCCGGCGGCCAGGGCGCCGCCAGCGCGACGGACGCCGCCGTGTACTTCGTGATCGCCGTTCGCAATGTCGGGACCGGCATCGCCGTCCTCCACGGCTGGCGGCTCGATCCAGAGCTCCAGCTCGTACCGGGAGCCCACCGCACCGCGCCGCCGCTGGAAGAGTTCACGACGCTCACGCGCGACCTCTTCGTCGCTCCCGGCGACGTCGGCTTCTGGCAGGGCTCGCTCCGGGACCCCGCCAGCGACGGCTTCCGCAACGCTCGCCGCGCGGTCGAAGCGCCGCAGCTCATCGGAGTGGACATCCTCTACGGCGATTTCGAGGGCGGGCAGCGCGTCATCAGCCGCTTCATGCTCACGCCGCGCGAGGTGGACGACAGCGTTCGCTGGTATGCCTCCGTCGGCCGCCACTGGAACGTCGACAGGCCGGACCCGCGCGAGCGCTAGATCACGCGCTAGATCACGAAGTTGACGAGCTTCTTGGGGACGACGATCGTCTTGCGGGGCTCGCCGCCGTTGAGATAGGCCCGCACGCGCTCGCTTGCGCGGGCCCGTGCGACGAGCTCGTCTTCGCTCAGCGATGCGTCGACCTCGAACCGGTCGCGCACCCTGCCGTTGACCTGGACGACGAGCTCGAACGTCTCGCGGACCAGCTGCGACTCGTCGGCCTCGGGCCACGGCGCTTCCCACAATCGTTCGTGGCCGAGCGCCGCCCACAGCTCCTCCGCCAGGTGCGGCGCAAAGGGTTGGATCAGCGAGACGGCCGTCTCGGACGCGAAGCGCGCGTCCGGCGCATCAATCGCGCCGCTGAGCTCGTTCACGAGCTCCATCAGCGCTGCGATCGGCGTGTGGAACTGGAAGCGGCGCAGCACGTCGTCGGTCACGCGCGCGATCGTCTCGTTCGCCTTCCGCGCCAGCGTGCCCGTCCGCTCGCCCGGCGCCGGAGCCCGTTCCGCCACCTCGTGCACGACACGCCACAGCCGCCGCAGGAAGCGGACGATCCCTTCGGCGGGGTCGGGCGTCCACTCCATGTCCTGATCAGCCGGGCCCAAGAAGAGGATGCAGAGCCTGACTGCGTCGGCGCCGTACTCGTCGACAATCGCGTCGGGCCCCTCGACGTTCCCCTTCGTCTTCGACATCTTCGTGCCGCCGAGCGTCACCCAGCCCTGGTGGAAGACGCGCGCGAACGGCTCGCGGAAGCCGACCAGCCCCCAGTCGTTCATCGCCTTGACGAAGAAGCGCGAGTAGAGCAGGTGTCCCGTGGAGTGGTCGATCCCGCCGATGTACTGGGAGACCGGCAGCCAGTAGTCGACGACGAAGCGGTCGAACGGCGCCTCGTCGTTGTGCGAGTCGATGTAGCGGAGGAAGTACCAGGACGAGTCGACGAACGTGTCCATCGTGTCGGGATCCCGGCTCGCCGGGCCGCCGCACTGAGGGCAGTCGACGTTCATGTACTCCAGGTTGGCGGCGAGCGGCGGCCTCCCCTTCGGGGCGTAGTCCTCGATGTCGGGGAGGATCACGGGCAGATCGTCCTCGGGCACCGGGACGACGCCGCACCGCTCGCAGTGGATGAACGGAATCGGGCAGCCCCAATAGCGCTGGCGCGACACGCTCCAGTCGCGCAGGCGGTAGTTGACCGTCGCCTTCCCACGGCCGTCCACCTCGAGCGCCGCGACGATCGCGCGTGCGCCCTCCTCTGCGGACAGACCGTCGAAGCGATCGGAGTTGACGAGCCTCCCGTCCTCGTCGATCACCTGGACGACCGGCAGCCCGAAGGCCTCGGCGAACTCGCCGTCGCGCTCGTCGTGCGCGGGGACGGCCATGATCGCGCCGGTGCCGTAGTCCATGAGGACGTAGTCGGCGACCCAGATCGGCAGCCGCTCGCCGTTGATCGGGTTGACGGCGTGCAGGCCGGTGAAGACGCCCGTCTTGGTCGTCTCGGCGGCTCGCTCCTCGACCGGCCGCGCGCCTGCGTGGCGCGCGTAGTCCTTCGCCTCCGCGCTTGCGTGCGCCTCGACGAACGGGTGCTCGGGCGCGACGACGAAGAACGTCGCGCCGAAGAGCGTGTCTGCGCGCGTCGTGAAGACCGCCACGTCCTCCCCCGTCTCCTCGACGCGGAAGAGGATCTCGGCTCCCTCCGAGCGGCCGATCCAGTTGCGCTGGATCGTCTTGGTGCGCTCGGGCCAGTCGGCGCCCGGGTACTCGAGCAGCTCGTCGGCGTACGCCGTCGTCCGCATGTACCACTGCGTCATGTTCCTCAGCTCGACCTCCGCCCCGCACCGCTCGCACCGGCCGTCGACGACGTACTCGTTCGCGATCACGGTCTGGTCGTTGGGGCACCAGTTGACCGGCCCCTCCTTCCGGTAGCAGAGGTCGTGCGCGACGAACTGCTGGAAGAGCCACTGCGTCCAGCGGTAGAAGCTCGGCTGGTGGGCCGCCACCTCGCGGTCCCAGTCGATCGCCCAGCCCAGCCGCTTCATCTGGGCGCGCATCGTCTCGATGTTCCGCTCGATCGTCTCGCGCGGGTGGCGCCCCTCACGGATCGCGGCGTTCTCCGCCGGCAGCCCGAAGGCGTCCCACCCCATCGGGCGCACGACGTGCCAGCCGCTGCGCCGCCGCACGTGCGTCTGGACGTCGCCCATCGTGTAGTTGAGGACGTGGCCCATGTGCAGGCTCGGGCCCGACGGATACGGCAGCATCTCGAGCTGGTACCAGTGGTTCTCGGGCGTCGGCTCTCCCGGTACCGGGTTCGGGACGGCAAAGGCCCGCTCGTCCTCCCAGACGCGCTGCCATTTCGCCTCGATCTCGTGTGGCTCGTATCTCGGTGTCATCGAAAAAAGATCCTCTGGAACGAAAAAACCTCTCCGAGGAGAGGCCATGGGGAGCTCGGCGCGGTCTCACCGCGCTTGTCTCCCTGGTCTACGTAAGAAGCAGCTCCTGCATCGGGGATCCGATACTAGCAACGTGCTCGAGCTTTTTCCGGAAACGGCTCTGATCGAGGACGGCGAGCTGACGCTGGGCGGCGTGCCTGCGGCCCAGTTGGCGGACACGCACGGCACCCCGCTCCTCGTCTACTGCGAGCGCACGATCCGCGGCCAGGTGCGCGCGTACCGGCAAGTGGCGCCCGGCGCGCTGATCGTCTACGGGACGAAGGCGTTCGCCAACGTCGAGCTGCTGCGCTTGCTCGCGGCCGAGGGCGTCGGTGCCGACGTTTCCACGCTCGGCGAGCTCGCGTTCGCCCGAGCCGCCGGGATTCCGGGCGAGCGCATCGTCTTCCACGGCAACAACAAGTCGCAGGAGGAGCTGCGCGCCGCTGCGGAGGCCGGTGCGCTCGTCGTCACCGACGCGCCGGGCGAGGCCGAGGCGGCGGCCGCTGCCGGCGTGCGCCGCGTGCTCGTGCGGCTGACGCCGGGCGTCGAGGCGGTGACCCATCGCTCGATCCAGACGGCGCACGAGGAGTCGAAGTTCGGCCTCGCGCCCGAGGCGGCCGAGCGCGAGATCCAGCGGGCGCGCGCGCTGGGGCTCGAGGTGGAGGGCGTGCACGTCCACGTCGGCTCGCAGCTCGGCCGCGCCGACGAGAGCGTGCTCGCGCTCGAGCACGTCCTCGCGTTCCTCGAGCGTCTGCAGTGGAGGCCGCGCGTGCTCGACCTCGGCGGTGGGCTCGGCGTGCGCCACAACCGTGCCGAGGAGCTCCCCTCGGTCGCCGAGTTCGTCGGGCCACTCGTAGAGCGCGTGCCGCAGGGCGTCGCGCTGATCCTCGAGCCGGGGCGCTCGCTCGTCGGCCGCGCCGGCGTGACGCTCTACCGGGTGGGCTCGGTGAAGGCGTCTGGCGGCGTGACGTACGCCGCCATCGACGGAGGCATGTCGGACAACCCGCGCCCCCAGCTCTACGGCGCACGCTACGAGGCGCTGCTCGCCAACCGGGCCGAAGAGCTGCCGACCGGCGTCTACCGCATCGCCGGCAAGCACTGCGAGTCGGGCGACGTCCTGATCGAGGCGGCGGAGCTACCCGAGCCGCGGCCGGGCGACGTGCTGGCGGTGCCGGCGACGGGCGCCTACACGCTCGCGCTCGGCTCGACGTACAACGGCGTCCCGCGGCCGGCGGTCGTCCTCGTGGCGGACGGAGCGGCGCGCGCTATCCGCCGCCGCGAGACCGTCGAGGAGCTCCTGCGTTACGAGCTCAGCGACGAGGGTTAACGCTCCCTCCACCAGCGGCGAATCCGCTTGAACAGCCAGTACAGGATCATGCGGCGAGCCTACGCTGCCCGCAGGCCGCGCGCTAGCCTCGGTGCGGATGCGCATGAGGCTCGCAGCGATACCCGGCGTTGCTCTCATCGCGGTTGCCGCCGCGATGTGGGGGACCGATCCGCTCCTGCGGAAGTCGATCCTCACTGTGCCGGCGAGCACGATCGTCTTCGGCGAGCACGTCTTCCTCGTTCTGCTCACGCTGCCCCTGCTGCTGCCGGCGCTGCGGGCGGTCTGGGCGGCAGGAGTCCGCTACGTCGTCGCCGCGATCGTCGTCGGAGCCGGAGCGTCGGGAGCCGCCACGATCCTCTTCACCCAGGCGCTGCAGCACAGCTTCGTCTCGGCCGTCGTGATGCAGAAGGCCCAACCACTCGTCGCGGTGCTGGGGGCGGCGATCCTGCTAGGTGAGCGCCCGCGGCCGCGTTTCGGCTGGTTCCTGCTCGCCGGCCTCGGCGGGTTGTGGCTCGTCAACCAGCCGCATCCCCTCGATCCGAGTGCGAACGGCCTGCGCGCCGTGCTCGAGGCGCTCGGCGCGGCCGTGCTCTGGGCTCTCGGCACCGTGCTGGGCCGCTACCTGATCGGGAGGATCTCGTTCGAGCAGATCCTCGCGCTGCGGTTCCTCTTCGGGCTTGCGGCGTCCGCGGTCGCCGTGCTCGCGCTGAACGCCGAGTGGTATGCCGGAGCCCGGGCAAGCGGCTGGATCCTCTCGCTCGCGATCGTCACAGGACTGCTGGCGCTGGCCCTCTACTACTACGGGCTCCAGCGAACGCCCGCCGTGCTCTCCTCGCTCGCCGAGCTGACGAACCCCGCCGTGCTCGTCGTCGCGGGGATCTACGCGTACAACATCGGCCTCGCCTGGTCGCAGTGGCTCGGCTTCGGGATCATCGTCCTCGTCGTGACGCTGCTCCCGATCGAGCGGCGGCGCGTAGTGGTGGAAGCGCCGGGCGAGCTTCTGCCTGCGCCGGCGTCCGCGTAAGCTCACCCGGTGGACCTGCGCGACACGCAGGAGGAGGCCGCGTTTCGGACCGAGCTGCGCGCGTGGGTCGACGCGAACCTGCCCGCGGAGAAGCGCGGTGGACGTGGCGGCGCGCAGCGATTCGAGGATCCGTTCGTCCGCGAGTGGAGCCGGAAGCTCTACGAGGCCGGCTACGCAGGGCTGACGTGGCCAAGGGAGTACGGAGGCGCGGGGGCGCCGCACAGCTTCCAGGCGATCCTCTACGAGGAGCTGGCCGCGGCGCAGGCTCCGCCCCACGTCGGCGTGATCGGGCTGAGCATGGCCGGGCCGACCATCGTCGCCCACGGGACCGAGGAGCAGAAGGCGCGCTACCTGAAGCCGATCCTCGCCGCCGAGGAGATCTGGTGCCAGGGCTTCTCGGAGCCCGACGCCGGCTCCGACCTCGCCGCCGCCCGCACCCGCGCCGAGCGGCGCGGCGACGTCTACGTCGTCAACGGCCAGAAGGTGTGGTCGTCGTTTGCGCACATCGCCGACTTCTGCATCCTCGTCACGCAGAGCGATCCGGAAGCGGCGCGCTACCGCAACCTCACATACCTCCTCGTCGACATGCACGCGCCGGGCGTCGAGGTCAGGCCGCTGCGCCAGATCACCGGCGAGGCGGAGTTCAACGAGATCTTCTTCACGGACGTCGAGGTGCCGGCCGAGAACCGGCTGGGCGAGGAGGGCGAGGGCTGGCAGGTCGCCATGACGACGCTCCTGCACGAGCGCGCGACGCTCGGCTTCGCGCTGACCGCGACGCTCGACGCGCTCTTTGGAAGGCTGCTGGAAGGCGCGCGCGAACTCGAGCTCCCGCCGCACATGCGTGAGGAGCTCGCCCGGGAGTGGATCGAGCTGCAGGCCATCCGCTTCACGAACTACCGCGCCCTCGGCACCTACGAGCGCACCGGGGTTCCCGGCCCGGAGGGCTCGGGAGTGAAGCTGCGCTGGTCCGAGGCGAACCAGCGGCTGACGAAGCTAGTCCGGGAGCTACGGGGCCCGGAGGGCATCCTGGACGACGGCTGGTGGAACCACCAGCAGCTCCGCAGCCGCGGCAACACCATCGAGGCCGGAACGTCGGAGGTGCTGCGCAACATCATCGCCGAGCGCGTCCTCGGACTCCCGCGGAGCCGCTGATGGATTTCGCTCTCTCCGAAGACCAGCTCGAGCTGAAGCAGCAGGCGCGCGCCTGGCTCGCCGACCGCTTCCCGCTCGACCGCGACTGGGACTCGGTGGAGGACCGCTGGAGCGAGCTCGCGGAGCTCGGCTGGCTCGACGTCGCCGAGGCCGGCCTGGGCTTCGTCGAGGAGGCGCTGCTGCTCGAGGAGCTCGGCTACGCGTGCTACCCGGGGCCCTACATCGCGACCGTCGGCTTCGCGCTCCCGTGGCTGTCGGACGAGCAGCGAGCGCGCGTCGCGACCGGCGAGGAGCGCTGGTCGGTCGACGTCGACGGCTATGTCCCGTGGCTCGGCCTCGTCGACTTCGTCGTCGCGGACGGCGGAACCGCCTACCCCGCGCGCGGCGAGGAAGTCGCGTCGGTCGACCCGTCCCGTCCCTTCGGACGGCTCGACAAGGCCGACGGCGAGCCGCTCGCCGGGAACCGGAACCTGCCGCGCGCCCGCACCGCGAGCGCCGCCGAGGCTCTCGGAGTCGCCCAGCGTGCGCTCGATCTCGGCATCGAGCACGCGAAGACGCGCGTCCAGTTCGGCAAGCCGATCGGCACGTACCAGGCCGTCTCCCACCCGCTCGCCCAGACGTACACCGACGTCGAGCTCGCTCGCTCGCTCGTCTACTGGGCCGCCTGGTGCGTCGCGGAAGAGGACGAGCGCGCGCCGGTCGCCGCAGGCGCGGCGAAGGCGTTCGCGACCGAGGCCGCGGTCGTCGCCTGCGAGCGATCCATCCAGGCTCACGGCGGGATCGGCTTCACCTGGGAGCACCCGCTGCATCGCTTCTACAAGCGCGCGCTCTGGCTCGAGGGCTTCGGCCGCCGGCCCGCCGAGCTTCGGCTCGAGGTCGCGGAAGCCGTACTCGCATAGGAGAATGAGCGGGATGGAGGGCCTGATGATGGACTTCCCGCTCACGCTGACGCACCTGCTGCGGCGGGCGGAGGCGTTCTTCGGCGACGGCGAGATCGTCACCCGCCTGCCCGACAAGAGCTTCCACCGGACGAATCACCGGGAGGCGCTGCGGCGCGCCCGCCAGCTCGCTGTCGCGCTGCGCCGGGCGGGCCTCGAGCGCGGCGACCGCGTGGCGACGCTGTGCTGGAACCACTACCAGCACCACGAGGCGTACTTCGGCATCCCGTGCGGCGGCTTCGTCCTGCACACCCTCAACCTGCGCCTCCATCCCGACGACCTCGCCTTCATCGCGAGCCACGCCGGCGACCGGGCGGTCATCGTCGACCGCGCGCTCCTGCCGCTGCTCGAGCAGTTCCGGGAGGGGACGCAGATCGAGCACGTCTGGGTCGTCGAGGACTCGTACGAGGAGCTGCTCGCGACGGCCGATCCGGACGAGTGGGAGGATCCCGGACTCGACGAGCGCGAGGCGGCGGCGATGTGCTACACGAGCGGCACCACGGGCCGGCCGCGCGGCGTCGTCTACTCGCACCGCTCCTCCGTCCTCCACGCGCTCGGCGTCGGCGCGAACAACCCGCTCGGCCAGGGGTTCGGGATAGACGACGCGGTGATGCCGGTCGTGCCGATGTTCCACGCGAACGCGTGGGGCTACCCGTACCTCGCGACGATGCAGGGCGCGAAGCTCGTCTATCCCGGCCCGCATCTCGACCCCGACAGTCTGCTCGAGAACATGCAGCAGGAGCGCGTCACGTGGGCCGCGGGCGTGCCGACCATCTGGATGGGGATCCTCGCGCGGCTCGACGCCGAGCCCGGCCGGTGGGACCTGTCGGCGATGAAGGCGATGCTGGTCGGAGGCTCGGCGGTGCCGCGCGCGATGATCGCGGCCTTCGAGGAGCGGCACGGCCTGCGCATCTGCCAGGGCTGGGGCATGACCGAGACGTCGCCCGTCGCCTCGACGGTCGCGCTCCCGTATGACCTCGCCGAGGCGGATTCCGAGACGCGCTGGGACTACCAGGCGACGGTCGGCTTCCCGCTTCCGTTCGTCGAGATCCGCGTCCGCGCCGGCGAGGAGGACGTGCCGTGGGACGGCGAGGCGATGGGCGAGCTCGAGGTCCGCGGCCCCTGGGTCGCAGCTGCGTACTTCGACGCGCCGGAGTGCGCCGACCGCTGGACGCAGGACGGCTGGTTCCGCACGGGGGACATCGTCTCGATCGATCCGCGCGGCTTCATCCGGATCAAGGACCGCTCGAAGGACGTGATCAAGTCGGGCGGCGAGTGGATCTCGTCGGTCGAGCTCGAGAACGCGCTCATGGCGCACCCCTCCGTCGCCGAGGCGGCCGTGATCGCGGTGCCCGACGAGAAGTGGGGCGAGCGGCCTCTGGCGGCGGTCGTGCTGCGCGAGGGTTCCGCGGCGACGGCCGACGAGCTGCGGGAGTCCCTCGCGCCGCGATTCGCGAAGTGGTGGCTGCCGGAACGGATCGAGTTCGTCGACGAGATCCCGAAGACGAGCGTCGGCAAGTTCCGGAAGACCGCGCTGCGCGAGCAGTTCGCCGGCGAGCCCGCCCAGACGACTTGAAAGCGGTCCTCCTGCCGGCGGTCGACGCGCCGTTCGAGCTCAGCGAGATCGCCGACCCCGTTCCGGAGGATGGCGAGGCGCTCGTACAGGTGCGCGCGGCGGGGATCAACTTCCTCGACATCCTGATCCGGCGCGGGCGGTATCCGCAGATGCCCGAGTTCCCCGCCGTGCTGGGCTACGAGCTCTCGGGCGAGCTGGAGGACGGGACGCGCGTGATGGCGCTCATCACCACGGGTGCCTATGCCGAGCGCGCGGCGGTCCCCCGCTCGGCGCTCGTGCCCCTGCCCGACGGCGCGTCGTTCGCCGAGGGCGCCGGCTTCCTCCTCACGTTTCTCACCGCGTACGTCCCGCTGACGCGGCAAGTGCGCCTCGAGGAGGGCCAGACGGTGCTCGTCCACGCGGCAGCCGGAGGAGTCGGCACCGCGACGATCCAGGTCGCGCGGGCGCTCGGAGCCCGCGTCGTGGCGGCTGCCGGGTCTCGGGAGAAGCTCGACCTCTGCCGCGAGCTCGGCGCTGAGGAGGCGTACGTCTACGACGAGCTGCCGGACGATCTGCGGGTCGACGTCGTCGTCGACCCGGTCGGCGGCGAGCTGTTCGAGGCGGCCGTGCCGCGGTTGCGGCCACTCGGCACGGTCGTGGCGATCGGCTACGCCGGCGGGCTCTGGCCGGAGCTTCAGCCGGCACAGCTCGTCGGGCGGAACGTCGGCGTCCAGGGCGTTTACATCGGCCGCCTCCTTCGCCATGCGCCCGACGTGGTCGCCGCCGCGACGCGCGAGCTGCTCGAGCTCTGGAGCGCCGGGAAGATCCGACCTGTCGTCGGCGCCGAGCTCCCGCTCGCGGCGGTCGAGCAGGCGCACGAGCTCGTCGAGTCGCGCCGTAGCGTCGGGAAGGTCGTGCTCGTCCCGTGAGGGCCCTCGTCACGGGAGGCCGCGGCGGCATCGGCGCGGGGATCGTCTCTGCGCTCGGCGACGCGGACACGGCCGTCCTGGACCTGCCAGAGTTCGACGTCGGCGAGCCCGACGCCTGGAGATCGCTCGAGGGCGAGTTCGACGCCGCGTTTCTCAACGCCGGCACCGTGACCGCCTGCCAGGACATCGCCACGCTGAGCGACGACCAGTGGCTGCGGGTCCGCCGCGCCAACCTCGACGGCGTGATCTACGGCACCCGCGAGCTCGCGGCGCGCCTCATGCCGCGAGGCGGCTCGATCGTGGCCACCGCCTCGCTTGCCGGCCTCGCCTCGACGCCGTTCGATCCCGCCTACACGGCTACGAAGCATGCCGTGGTCGGCTGGGTCCGAGCCGCTTCGCCGGCGCTCGCTGAGCGGGGCATCCGGCTCAACGCGCTCTGCCCCGGCTTCGTCGACACGCCGCTCGTCCAGGCGGAGTTGCGCGGGCGCCTCGACGTCCCGCTGATGAGCCCGTCGTTCGTGGCCGAGGCGGCACTGCGCGTGCTCGAAGATCCGGAGACCGGTCGTGCGTGGGTCGTGCAGCCGAACCGGGTCGAGCCGTTCCGCTTCCCCGGGGTCCCCGGCCCTCGATGAGCCCGCGGGCGCGCAAACCCTGGGGCGAATTCCCGCCGCCGGACCCGCACGTCTGGAACACGCTCCGCTACCGCGGCGTCGAGCAGGCCGACGGCCGGGCGGTGATCGAGTGGGACGCGACCCCGGAGTACTGCTTCCACGCGCCGAGCGGCCCGATCGTCCACGGAGGCATGGTGGCCGCGCTCCTCGACACGGCAATGGGCGGTGCGTGCTGGACGCTGATGACCGAGGACGAGGACTTCCTCACCGCCGACCTCCGCACCGAGTTCCACCGCTCGGCGCGACCAGGGACGCTGCGGGCCGAGGGCTATGTCGTCCAGCGCAACCGGCGAGTCGTCTTCTGCGCGGCCGAGCTCTACCAGGAGGGCGAGCTCGTCGCGAGCGCCCGGTGCACCCAGATCGTGCGCAGCGCCAACTGACTCGCCGGGACGCGTCCGGTGTCAGACACCTAGCAGGTCCGGGCGACAGGTGGTCGCTGAACCTTGCGCCCGAGAGGCGAACGGCCGTGGCCGAGAAGAGCCTGTCCGGTGTCGGTTACCGAGACTGGTCCCGAGTAGACGCGCCCCAGCCGAGGCGGCGCTCGAGGCTCGCCTTCACGGCCGGCCAGTCGTCGTCGATCACGGAATACCACGCCGAGTCGCGCCGCTCGCCGCCGCGCACGAGCATGTGCTTGCGAAAGACGCCTTCGAACTCCGCCGGCAGCGCAGCGAGCGCGGCCCGGGCCCGCTCGTTCGTCGCGTCCGTCTTGAACTCGACCCGCAGATAGCGCTCGTCCTCGAATGCGTGCCGCAGGAGGAGGTACTTCGCCTCGGTGTTCGCTCCCGTCCCCCACGCCTCCGCCCGCAGCCACGTGTTGCCGATCTCGAGGACTCGGTCGGCGAGACGGAGGCTCATGTAGCTCGTGTGGCCCACCAGCTCGTCGTCGAAGTAGTGGGCGAAGCCGAGCTCGACCGCCTCGAACCACGCGTGGAACGCCTCGCGGCTCTCGTGGCCGCGCACACGCATGAGCGTCCAGACACGCGGATCTTGCGCGACCGCCCACAACGCCTCCTCGTGCCGCGGCTCGAGCGGCTCGAGCCGGACACGCCGGCCCTCGAGCGTCACGTGAAGCGCCAGCCGTCCCCCTCCGCGAACTCGCGCAGGATGCGGCGCGCGACGACGGCCTTGTGCACTTCGTCGGGCCCGTCGTAGATCCGCCCGCCGCGGGCCATCCGCCACATCAGCGCCAGCGGCGTGTCGTCGGTGAGGCCGAGGCCGCCGTGCACCTGGAGAGCGCGGTCGAGCACCTCGCCGAGCACACGTGCGGCGAAGAACTTGATCAGGGAGATCTCGACGCGAGCGTCGTCGCCCGCGTCCAGGCGCTCCGCAGCCTGCAAGGTCATGAGCCGGCACGCCTGGATGTCGGCCGCCGACTCGGCGATCCAGTTCTGGACCGTCTGCTTCTCGGCGAGCGGGCCGCCGAACGCCTCGCGCTCGAGCGCCCGTGCGCACATCAGCTCGAACGCACGCTGCATCTGCCCGAGCCAGCGCATGACGTGGTGGATGCGCCCCGGACCGAGGCGCCTCTGCGCAATGCGGAAGCCGTCGCCCGGCTCCCCGAGTGTGTTCGCGACCGGCACGCGAACGCCGGTGAAGCGCGTCTCGCAGTGCGTGCCCCAGCCGCGACCTTCGTGGCCCATGACGGGAATGCGGCGCACGAGCTCGTAGCCGGGAGTGTCGGTCGGCACGAGGATCATCGAGGCGCGCCGGTGCGGTTCGGCCTCCGGCTCGGTCACGACCATGACGATCCCGAACGCCGCCCCGTCCGCTCCCGACGAGAACCACTTGTGCGCGTCGATCACCCACTCGTCGCCGTCCCGCTCGGCTCGCCCGCGCAGCAGGGTGGGATCGGAGCCCGCGACCTCGGGCTCGGTCATGCCGAAGAACGAGCGCGCCTCGCCGGTGACGAGCGGCCCCAGGAACCGCTCCTTCTGCTCGTCGGTGCCGTAGAGGTGGAGGATCTCCGCGTTGCCGGCGTCGGGCGCCTGGCAGCCGAAGATCAGCTGCGCCACGTAGCTGCGGCCGATCTCCTCGTTGAGGTGCGCGTACTCGAGGAAGCCGCTGCCGGAGCCGCCCGCCTCCGGCGGCAGGTGCGGTGCCCAGAGGCCCGCGTCCTTCGCCTTCTGCTGCAGCTCGCGGACGAGCGCGTCGGCCGCTTCTTCCTCGCCGATCAGCGCGCGCTCGTTCGGGTAGACGTGCTCCTCCATGAACGCGCGGACGCGCTCGCGCCGATCCTCCATTGCGGCGATGATCGCAGACATGCGGGAGGCACTCGAGGCGGTGCTCGGGCCGATCTCCGAGCCCGTGCTGCTGCCCGGCGGCGCGTCGAAGGAGGCATGGGCGGTGGACGGGGGCGGGCAACGGCTGCTCGTGCGCCGGGCGGGCGGCGGGGTGATCCACCGGCACACGCTGTCGCTGCGGGACGAGTTCGAGGTGCTGCGTGCTGCTCACGAAGCCGGCGTGAAGGTGCCGCAGCCGGTTCTCTACATCGAGGAGCTGTCCGGGCGGGAGGCGTTCGTCATGGAGCGGATCGCCGGCGAGACGATCGGCCGCCGGATCGTGCAGCGGCCGGAGCTCGCGGCCGCGCGAGACGCCTTGCCCCGCCAGCTCGCCGAGCAGCTCGCCAGGATCCACGCAATCCCCCTGGAGCGCGTGCCCTTCCTGCGCGAGGCCGGCTTCGAGCGGATGGTGGACGAGCTCGACGAGGTCGGCGAGCCGCATCCGGCGATCGAGCTCGGGCTGTGGTGGCTGCGCGAGCACCGACCGGCGCAGCGCGCGCCCGTCGTCTGCCACGGCGACTTCCGCATCGGCAACGTGGCGGTCGACGAGCACGGCCTCGTCGGCGTCCTCGACTGGGAGTTCGCGCACCTCGACGATCCCGCGCGCGACCTCGCGTTCGGGCTCGTCCGGGCGTGGCGCTTCGGCCGCGACGACCTGCGGCTCGGCGGAGTCGGCGACGTCGAGCCGTACCTCGAGCGCTACAACGAGCTGACCGGCTTCGACGTCCAGCCCGAGGAGCTCGACTACTGGGAGCTCGCCGGCAACGTGGCCTGGGCGGTCGGCTGCCTGACGCAGGCGCAACGCCACCTGACGGGGCAGGACCGGAGCGTCGAGCTCGCGATACTCGGACGGCTAGGCGCCGAGGTGGAGTACGAGATCTGCCACCTGCTCGAGAGGCAGGGCGTCTCGTGAGCGAGCGGCCGACCCCAGAGGAGCTGGCGGAGGCGATCGAGGAGTTCCTCGCCGGCGAGATCCTCCCCACCCTGGACGACCACCGCGCCCGTTTCCGCATGCTCGTGGCGCTGAACGCGCTCGGCATCGTGCGCCGAGAGCTGGCGAAGCTGCCGCCCGAGGGCGACGCCGAGCCGCGGGAGCTCGCGGCACGGATCCGCGCCGGCGACGTGCCTCGAGGAACCCTCGCGCGCGTGAAGACCGACGTCGAGGCCCGCCTGCGGATCGCGAGCCCGCACTACCTCGAGCGCTACGAGGCGGAATAAGCTCCCGTCGATGCCGGATCTGAGCGGCAAGGTCGCGATCGTCACGGGCGCGGGGCGCGGGATCGGCCGCTCGCACGCACTCGCCCTCGCGCGAGCCGGGGCCAAGGTCGTCGTCAACGATCTCGGCGCGGGCCTGGCCGGCGAGGGCTCCGACCCCGGGCCGGCGGAGCAGGTCGTCGAGGAGATCCGCGCCGCCGGCGGCGAGGCTGCCACCAACGGCGAGAACGTCGCCGACTTCGCGGGCGCCGAACGGCTCGTCCGCCAGGCGGTCGACGAGTTCGGGCGACTCGACATCCTCGTCAACAACGCCGGAATCCTCCGCGACCGGATGCTCGTAAACATGACCGAGGACGAGTGGGATGCCGTGATCGCCGTCCACCTGAAAGGGCACTTCGCCCCGACCCGCCATGCGGCTGCGTACTGGCGCGAGCGGGCGAAGGCCGGCGAGGAGGTGCGCGGGCGCGTCGTCAACACGTCGAGCCCGTCGGGCGTCTTCGGCAACGTCGGCCAGGCGAACTACGGCGCGGCGAAGGCGGGCATCGCCGGCTTCACGATCATCGTCGCGCAGGAGCTCCAGCGCTACGGCGTGACGGTCAACTGCCTCGCGCCGAACGCGAGGACGCGGATGACCGAGGAGACGTTCCAGATGGACGCGCCGCCGGAGGGCTTCGACCCGCTCGACCCGGCGAACGTCTCGGCGGTCGTCGTCGCGCTCTGCGCCGACGAGGCGCAGGCGATCACCGGGCAGGTCTTCCACGTCTGGGGCGGCGCCGTCAACGCTCTCCGCGGCTGGAGCGCCGACGAGCTCTTAGCGGCGCCGGAGGGCTGGGAGCCGGATGCGCTGCTCGCCGAGCTCCTCGCGCGCTTCCCCGAGGGTGCGGCTCCGCCCGGGATGCTCGCCGGGATGCAGTCCGCTGGCGGACGGTCTCTGCAGGCGGCTGACTGACGATGCCGCTCCTCGCGCTCGACCACGCTCGACTCCGGTTCGGCGGGATCGTCGCGCTCGACGATGTATCGCTCGAGGTCGCCGAGGACTCGATCGTGGGCCTGATCGGTCCGAACGGCGCCGGCAAGACGACCGCCTTCAACGCGATCACGCGCCTCTATCGGCTCGACTCCGGCGACGTCGTTTTCGACGGCCGGTCACTCCGGCGGGTGCGCCCGAGCCGCGTCATCCGGCTAGGGATCGCGCGCACGTTCCAGAACCTGGAGCTCTTCCCGAACCTGACGGTGCTGGAGAACGTCCTCGTCGGCGCGCATGTCTCAACCCGCCTGAAGCGGGAGCGCGAGCAGCGCCGCCAGGCGCTCGAGACCCTGGCCGATGTCGGCATCGCCGAGCACGCGAACCGCCCCGCGGCGGGCCTCCCGTACGGGACGCTGAAGCGCGTCGAGCTCGCCCGTGCCCTCGCGAGCCGGCCGCGCCTGCTGCTCCTCGACGAGCCGGCCGGCGGCCTCAACCACGAGGAGGTCGACGCGCTCGTCGGCCTGATCCGCCGCTTGCGTGACGAGCGGAAGCTGACGATCCTCCTCGTCGAGCACCACATGCGGCTCGTGATGCAGGTCTGCGAGCACGTGCACGTCCTCGACTTCGGCCGGACGATCGCCGCCGGCGCGCCCGCCGACGTGCAGCGCGACCCGGCGGTGATCCAGGCCTATCTCGGAGGAGAGCTGGCCGCGTGACGGCGCTTCTCGAGCTCGAGGACGTCGAGGCGCGCTACGGGCCCGTGCATGCGCTGCACGGAGTGTCGCTCGCGGTCGAGGAGGGGTCGGTCGTCGCCGTTCTCGGCCCCAACGGGGCCGGAAAGACGACCACGCTCCGCGCCGTCTCGGGCACGGTGCGGCGCTCCGGGCGCATCACGTTCGCCGGGCGCTCGCTCGGCCGGCTCGGCCCCGACGCCGTCGCCCGGCTCGGCGTCGCCCACGTGCCGGAAGGCCGCGGCACCTTCGCGGAGCTCACGGTCTGGGAGAACCTCCGGCTCGGCGGCTACACCCGCCGCGGGTCGATCCAGCCCGAGCTCGAGCGCGTCTTCACCTACTTCCCCTGGCTCTCGGAGCGGCGGCGGCAGCCTGCCGCGACCCTGAGCGGCGGCGAGCAGCAGATGCTTGCGCTCGCCCGCGCGTTCGTCCACCGGCCGCGGCTCCTGCTCCTCGACGAGCCGTCCCTCGGCCTGGCGCCCGTGCTCGTCGCGGAGCTCTTCCGGATCGTCCGCGACCTCAACGAGGAGGAGGGCCTCACCGTCCTCGTCGTGGAGCAGAACGCGCACCTCGCGCTGCAGGCCGCCGACAGCGGCTACGTGCTCGAGGCGGGCCGCGTCGCGCTGGCCGGGACGAGCGCCGAGCTCCGGGCCGACGACTCCGTCCGCCGCAGCTACCTCGGCTACTGATGATGGAAGCCGTCACCTCCCCTCTTGGCGGCCTCCGCGCGCGCGGTGTGTCGATGGCGAGCGCCGCCGTGGTCTACGTGCTGCTCTTGGCCGCAGCGGTCACGCTCCTCGTCGGCTCGCTCGAGAGCACCCGGTTCGCCACGCTGACCGTCTCCGGCGTCGCGGTCGGAGCCGCCTACGGCAGCCTCGCGCTTGCGCTCGTCCTCATCTACCGCGCCACCCACGTCGTCAACTTCGCCCAGGGGGAGCTCGGAATGGCGACGACCTACGTGGCGTACCAGCTCATCCAATGGGGGCTCTCCTACTGGGAGGCCTTCTTCGCCACGCTGGCGATCGCATTCGTGCTCGGAGCCGCGATTCAGACGCTGCTCATCCGCCCCGTGCAGCACCGCTCGGTGATCGGCGCCGTGATCGTGACCGTCGGTCTCTTCATCCTCATCGACGGCATCGTCAACTGGATCTGGGGCAGCGGGATCAGGTTCCTCCGGTCGCCCTTCGGAGGCGGCTCGTTCGACGTCGGAGGCGTGCAGATTCAGCACCTCTACGTCGGTATGTTCGGCGTCGTTTTCGCGTGCGTCGTGCTCGTCTGGGCGCTCTTCCGCGTCACGAAGCTCGGGCTCGGCATGCGCGCCGCTGCGCTCCGCCCCGCCGCCGCTGCGCTCGTCGGCGTTCGGGTGGAGTGGATGCTGGCGCTCGGGTGGGGTCTGGCCGCCGTGCTCGGAGCCGTCGCGGGGCTGATGTACGAGCCCACGCAGCTCTTCCTGACGCCGACGCTGATGCAGCAGGCGCTCGTCTTCGCCTTCGCCGCGGCCGTGCTCGGGGGTCTCGAGAGCCCGGGCGGCGCGATGGTCGGCGGCCTCGCCATCGGCGTCTTCCTCGAGCTCCTCGCCGGCTACCTGCCGCAGGTCGTCTCGCTCGAAGTCCCATTCGCGTTCGCCGTTCTACTCGCCATCCTGCTCGTCAAGCCGGCGGGTCTGTTCGGACGGCGGGAGGTCAGCCGCGTATGAGGAGACACCTCCCGGCACTCGTGTCGCTCATCGTCGTCGCCGGCGTCCTCTCCGTCCTACCTTTCACCTTGAGCTCCTACAACGTCGCGCTCGCCGCCCAGGTCGGGATCTTGTTCATCGCGGTGCTCGGGCTCAACATCCTCACCGGCTACACCGGACAGATCTCGATCGGACACGGCGCCTTCATGGCGATCGGCGGGTACACGACGGCGGTCATGTCGCGAGACCACAACACGAACCTCGTCGTGACGATGCTCATGGCGTTCGCCATCTGCTTCGCCGTCGGCCTGCTCGTCGGACTGCCGGCCCTTCGGCTCTCCGGCGTCTATCTCGCTCTCGCGACGTTCGCTCTCGCAGTCTCCGTCCCGCAGATTCCGCTCCAGTATTCGACCTTCCTCGGCGGCAGCGGCGGCGTCCAGTCTTCGCGGACCGTGAGCAACCTCTGGCTCTATACCGCCGCCTGGACATGCTCGGCCATCCTCTTCGTGCTTGCGTGGCTGATCCTGCGCGGCCGCATCGGCCGCGCCTTCCGTGCGGTCCGTGACAGCGAGATTGCGGCCGTTGCCTCCGGCGTCGAGCTGCCCGTCTACAAGACGCTCGCGTTCGGAATCTCCGCGGCCTACGCCGGCGTCGCGGGATCCCTGTTCGTGCTGGCGACGAACGGCTTCGCCCAGCCGACCGAGTTCGACGTCTTCCTCTCGCTTCAGATCCTCATCGGCGCCGCGGTCGCCGGGCTCGGCTCGCTCTGGGGAGTGCTCGTCGGCGCGGCCTTCGTGGGCCTCCTGCCCCAGGTCTCGACGAGCGTCCCGTTGATCGGCGCGGAGCACGGGCGCGACGTCGTGTTCGGAGCGGCCGTGATCCTGATCATGCTCCTGCTCCCTGGCGGCTTCGCGGGCCTGCTCGCGCGGCTGCGCCGGCTTGCACGCGCTTGAACCGCCAGTCAATCTCCATCAAACTGCTCCGGAAATCGTCTCTACGGACACAACCGAATTCGGAGGGGGCGCATGCCTAGGAACCGTAGAACGCTGGTAGCGCTGATCTGCGCTGTGCTCGCCACAGCCGCAGTGACGAGCGCAGCGGCTGCCTCGAAGACGAGCACGCCGGGAGTGACGAAGCACCAGATCGTGATCGGCGGCACGTTCCCGTTCTCGGGGCCGATTTCGCTCTACAAGACGATCCCGTTGGCCGAGGAGGCCTACTACAAGTACCTCAACGCGCGCGGTGGCGTCTTCCACCGAATGATCAAGGACATCCAGCTCGACGACCAGTACGACCCGGCCAAGACCGTGCCGGAGGTCAAGCAGCTCGTCGAGAAGGACCACGTCTTCGCGATCGTCGGGAGCCTCGGCACGGCCCCCGGACTCGCCACGTGGGGCTACCTCAACCAGCACAAGGTGCCGCAGACCCTGCTCGCCACGGGCGATGCCTACTGGGGCGCCTGCGCGAAGCACGCGTGCCCTGCCTCGAAGACCGCCAAGCCGTGGACGATCGGCTGGCAGCCGGACTACCCGGGCGAGGCGAGGCTGTACGCCAAGTACATCCTCCAGCACAAGAAGAACGCGAAGATCGGCATCCTGTACCAGGACGACGCGTACGGGAAGAACTACCTCGCCGGACTGAAGAGCGGGCTCGGTTCGCACGCGAACGAGATCGTCGACGCAGAGCCGTACGCCTTCACCGACTCGGCGCAGGTGGTCGGCGCCCACGTGGGTTCGATCGCGGCGCACGGCGCGGACACCTTCGTCATCCTGGCGACTCCAGGAGCTTCGATTGCCGCACTGGCGACGGAGGGGCACATTCCGGGGTGGCACCCGCTGACGATTCTCAACAACGTCTCGGCGGTCCGCACGTTCATGCTCGCCGCAGGACAGAACGGCGCGAACCTCAACGGGGTCATCTCGACCACGTACCAGCCGAGCGAGAGCGCGCAGCCGAACAACGCCGGGATCAAGCTCGCGAAGAGGATCATCCACAAGTACGCGCCTGCACTCGATTCGGACTTCGCGCTCGGCGACACGACCCTCATCTATGGCATGGGCACGGCGTGGACCTTCGCCTACGCGCTACAGCACGCGGGCAAGAACCCGACGCGGGCGAGCTTCATGCACGCGATGCGCAGCATGAACACGAAGAAGAACCCGTTCGTCTGGCCGGGCATGGTGGTCAAGACCTCGAAGACGAGGACGTTCCCGATGGAGCAGCTGATTTTCATCAAGTGGAGCGGCGGCGCCGGCGGCGACTGGCAGACGTTCGGAAAGGTCCTCAACAGCGGGCACTAGCGCCCACGCAGCGCACTTCGCGAGGGGGAGCTCCGGCTCCCCCTCTTCGTTTCAGGAGAGCTCCGCGGGAGCGGTGACCGGAGCGCGGCAGGCGAACCGCTCGCAGACGTAGACCGCCGGCTTGCCGTCGACGAGGGTCTTGCCCTCGAGCAGCGGTACGTCGTCGGCCGGCCCGAACGCCACGACCGCATTCGGATCGAAGCCGCCCAGAGCAGCGCGGGCGACCTCTGATTTCGGGCCGCCGACGATCGCGAGCTCGCGCGGCGGCGAGAGGCGGAGGTCGAGTGCGCAGAGCGCCCAGCCGAAGGCAGTCGGCGCCCGTGCGAGGAGATCCCGGACCAGGCGCAAAGCCCCGACCGCCTCCCGCTCGAGCTCGTCGTCGCCCCAGATCCTCGCGAGCCGCAGGAGGACGAACGCGAGCATCGAGCTGCCCGCCGGCGTCGGGTTGTCGTCGAACGCCTTCTGCCGCGCGACGAGTTGCTCGCCGTCCGCAGGCGTGAGGAAGAACCCACCGCGCTCGGGGTCGCCGAAGAGCTCGACCGCGCGCAGCGCCAGGCGACGGGACTCGTGGAGCCAGCGGAGCTCGGCGGTCGCGACGTGCAGCTCGTACAGGCCGTGCGCGACGTTCGCGTAGTCGTCGAGATACGCCGGGTACTTGAGACGGCCGTCGCGGAACGCCCGCCAGAGAGGGTCGACCGCGAGCAGCTGTCCCAGGTCGCGGGCGGCGGCCAGGAGGTCGGGGCGCTCGAGCCGGCGTGCGCCTTCGGCGAGCGCGGCGAGCGCAAGCCCGTTCCAGGCCGCGATGACCTTGTCGTCGAGCGCAGGTTGCGGGCGCCGAGAGCGGATCTCCAGCAGCCTGGCGCGCGTCTCCTCGTCGAGCTCGCCGCGAAGGACGGAGCGCCCGTGCTCGAACGGCTGGAGGAGCTCGTCAGGCGCTCCCTCGTCGGCCGTCCACGTATACGTCAGCCCCTCGACACCGTCCGTGTCGGCGTCCTGCGCCGAGGCGAGGCCGCCGCTCGGCAACCGCAGCTCGCGCAGCATGTAGTCGAGGGTCCGCTCCGCCACGTCGCGATAGCGCTCCTCGCCGGTGAGCAGCCAAGCGTGAAGATACGGCGGCACGAGCAGGGCGTTGTCGTACAGCATCTTCTCGAAGTGCGGCACGAGCCACTGCGGATCGACGGAGTAGCGGTGGAAGCCCCCGCCGACGAGGTCGTACATGCCCCCCGCCGCCATCCCGTCGAGCGTGAGGCGGACGGCCTCGAGCTTCCCGCGACGGAGCAGGAACTCGAGCACCGACGCGGGCGGGAACTTCGGCGCGTGGACGAATCCGCCCCACCGCGGGTCGAGCTGCGAGAGGAGGACGCGCTCGGCCTCGGCCAGCAGCGACTCGGTCAGCGGCTCGCGCGACGGCTCGGTCTCGGCCGAGCGCCGCAGCGCGCCGACCAGCGCCTCCGCCTGAGCGGCCACGTCCTCGGGCCGTTGCCGGTACGCGTCGGCGACCGCGCGCAGGACCTGCCGGAAAGAGGGCAGACCGTGCCGCGGCTCCGGCGGGAAGTACGTCCCGCCGAAGAAGGGCTCGCCGTCGGGCGTCAGGAAGACGGTGAGCGGCCAGCCGCCCTGGCCGGTGAGCGCCACGACAGCGTCCATGTAGACCGCGTCGACGTCGGGCCGCTCCTCGCGGTCCACCTTGACGTTGACGAAGAGCTCGTTCATGACCGCAGCGGTGGCCTCGTCCTCGAACGACTCGCGCTCCATCACGTGGCACCAGTGGCAGGCGGAGTAGCCGATCGAGACGAGCAACGGCTTTCCCTCGGCGCGGGCGCGATCGAGCGCCTCCTCACCCCACGGCTGCCAGTCGACCGGATTGTCGGCGTGCTGGAGCAGGTACGGGCTTGTCTCCTCCGCGAGGCGGTTCATCGGGGTAGCGTAGGTGCGATGTCCGAGCTGCCCGGCGGCACCGTCACGTTCGTCTTCACCGACATCGAGGGCTCGACACGCTTGCTGCAGGAGCTCGGCGACGAGGCGTACGGCCGCGTCGCTGGCGACCACCGCCGGCTCGTACGCGAGACCTTCGGCGCGCACGGCGGCACCGAGATCGACACGCAGGGCGACGCGTTCTTCTTCTCGTTCGCACGGGCCCGCGACGCCGTGGCGGCCTCGGTCGACGCGCAGCGCGCGCTCCGCGACCACGAGTGGCCGAAAGGGACCGAGGTCGCCGTGCGCATCGGAATCCACACCGGCGAGCCGCACGTGGGCGATGAGGGCTACCTCGGACTCGACGTCGTGCGGGCAGCGCGGATCTCGGCCGCCGGCCACGGTGGCCAGATCCTCATCTCGGAGACGACGCGCGCGCTGCTCGGCAACCAGCTCCCCGAGGGCGTGGCTGTGCACGACCTCGGTCAGCAGCACCTGAAGGACGTGCAGCACGAGCACATCTACGAGCTCTCGATCGACGGCCGCTCGCTCGCGGGCAGGCCGCTGAAGACCGAGGCGTCAGGGTCGCCTCAAGAGGACATGGGAGCCCGCCTCGAGAAGCGCATCAACGCCTACGTCGAGGGTCAGCTCGAGTCGGCATTCGACAAGTTTCTGAAGAAGCGTCAGCCGCGGGAGTAGCCGACCACCGTGGTGTGACGGCGGAAGCCGATCGACTCGTACAACCCGCAAGCCGCCTCGTTCTCGCAGTACACGATCGCCTCCCGGCCGCCCTCCTCGTGCCACCGCCGGAGCGCGAACGTGCAGACCGCGGCACCGAGGCCGCGGCGCCGGAACTCCTCCCGTACGCCTACCGGCTCCAGTTCCCCCACGCCGTTCTCGTCGTCGGGCCAGATGAGGCAGTAGGCGGCGAAGCGGCCGTCCGGCGCCTCGACGACGCAATCGAGGGAGGGACGGTACGGCCACGAGGCCTGGACGCTCGCATAGCTCGTCTCGGTGACGCGCGAGGGTGCCCAGACGTCGCGGTGGACGGCGACGCGCTCGCTGAAGTCTTCGGGCTCGACCGTCTTGTAGCGGAAGCCGTCAGGCAGTTCAGGCAGCTCCGGCGGGTCCGGCAGGTCGCGGGCGAGGAAGTTCAGGAGGGAGCCGTGACGGGTGAGCTTTGCCTCGTCGTCCGCGGTGAAGCCGTGCCGCAGGAGCGCCGCCTGCACCTCCTCGTCGTCCTCGAAGGCAACCGACGTACGCACGGCGGGGTCGGCGAGCATCTCGTCGAGCAGGTCGAGCCGGTCCCGGCGGACGTCGTACTCGAGCAGCCCGCGGTCGCCCTTCAGCCACGACCACGCAACCGTTCGGTCGCCGTCCTTCCAGATCCGGATCGTCCACTCCTGCTCACGCCCCTCGTGCTGGCGGAGGCCCCAGGTGATGTCGCCTACGTGCCAGGGGGCGCGCACTCCGAGCTCGCGCCGCTGCTCGAGGGCGAGCTCGTGCATGGCTGCGATGATTTCCGGCGTGAGTCGCACGTACGAGGAGCTAGAGGTCGGGGCCGTCTACCGAAGCCGCTTCGGGCGCACCGTACTGGAGGCAGACAACACGTGGTTCACCCTGCTCACGCTGAACACGAACCCGATCCACTTCGACGCCGAGTACGCCGCGACGACCGAGTGGGGACGGCCACTCGTCGACTCGACCTTCACGCTGGCACTCGTTACGGGGCTGTCCGTCGCGGACGTCTCCGAGCGCGGGGTCAATCTCGGCTGGCGGGAGGTACGGCTCCCGGCGCCCGTCTTCGCAGGCGACACGCTCCGCGCCGAGACCGAGGTGCTCGAGAAGCGCGAGTCGAAGTCCCGGCCGGGCTTCGGCATCGTCACGGTTCGCACGCGCGGCCTCAACCAGCGCGACGAGACGGTGATCGAGTTCGAACGCTCGATCATGCTCGCGCTGTGATCGGGACCGCGCGTCTCCTCCTCCGGAGGCCCACCGCCGCCGACGTCGAGGATCCGCCGTCCTTTCTCAGCGATCCGCGCGTCATGAGCTTCCTCGGCGGGGTCGCCGACGATCCGAGCATTGTCGTGCAGCAGTGGGTTCAGGGATGGGAGACGTATCCCGCCGGGAAGCTCATCGTCGAAACGGCCGACGGGGAGCGCATCGGCCGGGTCGGCCTCAACTTCTACGACCCCGTGGACTGGACCCGAGCGAGCTCGCCGGAGGCGCAGCCCGAGCTGACCTGGGCGCTCGCCCACGAGCACTGGGGCAAGGGCTAC
>Ga0209810_1001921_pt1 | contig 27663 bp, 23 predicted proteins | sample Coa_R1_7_FD_187159 | JGI IMG/M metagenome (GOLD analysis project Ga0209810, IMG submission 187159) | Surface soil microbial communities from Centralia Pennsylvania, which are recovering from an underground coalmine fire - Coalmine... | ecosystem: Environmental > Terrestrial > Soil > Unclassified... | reverse complement strand
GAGCCTGGCGAGATAGGGCCACAGCAGGCCTGCCGCGACCAAGGCGAGACCGAGGATGACGAGAAATCGCGCCATATCCTTGCTCCGGCGTTTGACATAGGATCGCGGCGGGGCGGCATCAAGCAGTCGGAAGCCATGCCGGAGCAGTACACCTCGGCTCTCATCGTCGGCGCGGGCACGGGTCTCTCGGCCTCCGTCGCGCGCGTCTTCTCCGCGGCCGGCATGCGGATCGCGCTTGCCGCCCGTTCCGCCGATAGGCTTGCGGCGCTCGCGCGGGAAACCAAGGCGAGCGTACATCGCTGCGACGCCGCCGACCGCGCGCAGGTGGAAGAGCTGTTCGACGCGCTCGTGCCGGCGCCGGACGTCGTCCTCTACAATGCGAGCTACCGGGTGCGGGGACCGTTCGTCGACCTCGACCCGCGCGAGGTCGCAAGGGCGATCGAGATCTCGGCGTTCGGCGCCTTTCTTGTCGCCCAGGCCGCGGTACGGCGCATGCTGCCGCGGGGGCGCGGCGCCGTTCTGTTCACCGGCGCCTCGGCGAGCGTCAAAGGCTACGCACAGTCGGCACCTTTCGCCATGGGCAAGTTCGCGCTGCGTGGTCTCGCCCAGAGCATGGCGCGCGAGCTCGCGCCGCTCGGTATCCATGTCGCCCACTTCGTGATCGACGGCGGCATCAGGAGCGCGCGACGGACCGAGCCGCCGGACAAGCCGGATTCGCTCATCGACCCCGACGCGGTTGCGCAGACCTATCTGCACGTCCTGCAGCAGCCGCGCAGCGCCTGGAGTTGGGAAGTCGCGTTGCGACCGTGGGTGGAGACGTTCTGAGCTCCGTTTTATGATCGGATCGTGTCGCGCGACCGGCGGCGGCGATACCAGCCGCTCGTTTCGTCATCATCGTCGATGACGGACGAGGGTGAGCCCGAGGGTGACCCGGGCTTTTGCCGCCGCCGGGCATGCGAGCATGATCGAGCCTCGTCCGATCGGACCGCGGAATTGGATTGCCCGGCGCGGGAATTGCCGCCTTTGTTTGGCGGTGCGCGGGCGTTTCCGCGACGCGGGGCGCCGGCACCGTCCCGAGCGGCAGTCGGCGTTCATGACCGCATCACGGCGCCCGGCGACCTGCCGCAAGCAGCGCCGCGCCCGCCGTCGTCCAGAGCAGGACGGCGAGCCAAGGCAGGGTCGCGCCGAGACCCGGATCGACGGCGGCCATGATCACGCGGCCGAGGGTCGCCGCCGCCAGCGCGGAAAAGAGGATCCCAGTGAGGCGTCCCTCGCCGCCGCCGGCGCCCGCGGCGAAGGCCTCGACAAAGGCGCTCATCAGCATCGCGCCCCAGGCCCCGCCCGCGAAAAACTCAGCCATCGTCAGCGCGCCAAGTCCGGGCGCCATGTGCGCGACGACGAGCGCGAGCGCTCCGATCAACGCCGCGCCGCCCATCGCGGTTGTGCCGCCGAGGCGCCTGGCGAGCGGGCCGGCCGCGACCATCGCCACATTGAACCCGACCCAGAAGATCGGCATCAGCCAGGGAAGCTCGGTCGGCGGGGCGAAGCGCCGGAACAGCGCCGCGCTTTGCAGGGCAAAATGAATCTGATAGCCCGCGGCCAGCACGAGCACGCCGAGCGCGAAACTCGCCGCGCGCCGGTCGAGGCCGCCGAAGACCGTACGCGGCGGCGCGGTTTCCTTCGCCTTCAGGTCGCGTTCGGCGGCGATCATTCCGAGCGTGGCGAGGGCGAGAGAGAGGCTCGCAAGCGTGAAGGGCAGACGCGGGTCGCGCTCGCGCAGCAGGAGCGCGAGGTAAGGCGCGAGGGCGCCGGCGAACCCGTAACCGAGCAGCGCGATGCCGGCAAGCGAGGCATGGGCCGGCCTCGCGGCATATTTGCCGAGCAATGTCAGCGGTGGCGCGCGCAGCGCCGAGGACGTCGTCGTCCACAGCAGCGTGAGCCCGAGGAAGATCGCTGCCCCCGCGTCGGCGAGGAAGGGAAGAGCGAGGAAGGCAAGACAGGACAGGACGGTCGCGGCGGTCACATAGGGGCCGAGCAGGCCGAGGCCGCGAGTGATCCTGTCGGCGGCGATGCCGGTCGCGAAATCGCACGCGGTGAACACGATCTGATCGAGCATCAGCACCAGGGGCACCGCGCTCGCCGGGATTCCCGCGCTTGCGGCAAGCTGCGGCAGGTAGATCGCATAGACCGTCCAGCACAGCGTGAACAGCAGCTGGACCAGGGCGAGATACCAGCCGAACCGATGCGACGGCTTGTCCATGTCTATGGCGTGACGATGACGTTGCCGATGGTGCCGCGCTCGACCGCCTCATGCGCGGCGGCGGTATCGGCAAGCGCGTAGGTCGGCTGCGCCACGCGGTTGATCAGGGCGCCGCGCGAAAGAGCCGCGTTGATGGCGGCAAGCGCCGCCTCGCGTTCGGCCGCCTCGAGCTCGTAGACCAGAAAGAATTGCAGACGGATCGAATTGACGAGGCAGAATGCGGCGGGCAGCACCGCTTCGGGTGCCGTACCATAGACGATGACGCGGCCCTTGGGCCGCAGCAGGCCCGGAAGCAGCCTGGCATTGGCGGCGAGATCCATCTCGATCACCGCGTCCACGCCGCGGCCGGCGGTGATCGCCATCACGCGCGCGCCTACGTCCTCGCGCTTGTAGTCGATGCAGTGGTCCGCCCCGGCCTCGCGCGCGACGCGCGCTTTTTCGTTCGAGGAGACGGTGGTGATCACCGTCGCACCGGCAAGCTTGGCGAACTGGATGGCGTATTGACTGACCGAACCGGCGCCGCCGGCGACGAGAAGCGTCGCACCCTTCGGCGCGGCGAGCGCGACCGCGTGCGCGGCGGTCATCGCCGGGATGCCGAGGCAGGCGCCTTGCTCGAAACTGATCGCATCCGGCAAGGGCACCGCCTGCGCCGCCGGCAGGCAGATATACTCGGCAGCCGTGCCGAACGGCCGCTTCCATTGCCCGTTAAAGACCCATACCCGCTCGCCGACGCGGCGTGGCGGGACGCCGTCGCCGACGGCATCAATGACGCCGGCGCCGTCGCTGTGCGGGATGACGCGCGGCCATGCGATTCTGCGCGTAATGCCCTGCCGCGACTTCACGTCCGAGGGATTGACGCCCGAAGCCGCAAGCCTCACCCGCACCTCGCCCGGGCCGGGGACGGGAGTTTCGACCTCCCCGAAGCGCAAGACGGCGCGCGCCGCGCCGTTCTGTTCATAATAGACCGCCCGCATCGCCTCTCGCCCGAGGCAGCGACCATACCACGCCCATGGGCGCCGCCAATGCGTGGAACCCGTCGCCGTGCGAGATCGTTGACATCATTAACTCATCGACGAAGATGAGGTTGACGATGCGCTACCGGGTCTACAGCGGACCGAAAGGGTCGGACGACGTCGCGTCGTTCGCCAAGAGCCGCATGCTGTTCAAGGAGTTTTCCGCGCTGGATGATGCCTTGGCTTGGGCGCGCCGCGTCGAGCATGACGGGCGCACGCCGCTGCTGATCGAGGGCGACGACGGAACGCGGCTGGACCGCCGCGCGATCGCGGACGCGTTGCGCGTGGGCGAGCGCGAAGCGGTGACGCGCTCGCACGATCTTCCCGCGCGTTAAAGCGATACGCGCCCGCCGTGGCGAGGTCCTCCACGCGCGGCGGCACGCCTCTTGCTTTCAGATATACCTATCGGAATACGGTTTGCCCGGCGCTCACCGCCGGTTCCACTCGAGATGCGCGCGGTCGGCGAGCTGCCGCCATTTGCGGCCGACCACGTCCCAATTCACCAAGGGCTGCGGACTTGTCGCCGATCGGGCGGGCGCGGCGGTCATCGCGGCGTGATTGTCGTAGACATAAGCGGCGCCCACGGTGAGCACCGCGCCCAGAACCATGCCGAGCAGGACACGCATGCCGATTTCCCTCGCCTTCGCGGTGGCAACGCGGGGCGGGGAGCGGGGTTCCTGCGGCGGCCGGGGCCTTTCCGCGCTCGGTTCCACGGCGCCGGGGCCAAACTGTAAGTCTTTGATCCTATTTACTTTCTTGCCACAAAAACTTCCCCCTTCGGGGCGATTAGGTGGTATATTTCATTTCATGAGCAGACATTCCACGAAGTCCGCCCCGCGGGCCGCGAAATCCCGGCGAGGCGAAGGAAGATCGGCGAAGAGAACGGGCAAGAGCGTGCGCGTCGCCGCCAAGAAGGCGGCCAAGACCGCCCGCGGCGCAACCACCGCCGCGCTGCGCGACGGTGCGGAGACCGCCGCTCCCATGATGCGTGCGCCGAGCCCGCCGACGCAGCCGGCGGCGACGCGCGGTCTTCCCGTGCGCGCACACAAGTACCGCGTCGGCGAGACGGTCTATTTCAATTCGCCGAGCTTCGGTCGCGCGGCTGCGAGCGGCAGTTATACCGTGGTCCGGCTGCTGCCCTCGGAAGGCGACGATTATCTCTACCGGATCAAGAGCGCCGGCGAGGCCTTCGAGCGCGTGGCCAAGGAAAGCCAACTCGAGAAAGCGTGAATCGTCGGCGCCGCCGTGAAGGCGTCCGTCTCCGGCTCATCGGGCCGAGGATCGCGCCCGATCTTCGGCGCGCAAGGCCTGCGATCTCGCCGGGGCGCAGGCTCGGGTCCGCCGCGGCTCGGCCTTGACCCGACGCGGCCGATCCGGCACCGAGAGGAATAATCCGGGGCGGCGGACGTTTAAGAACAATCTTCACGGAGGATTCCGTCCAATGCGTACTATTCGGCGAATTTTCGTCGGGCTGGTCGTTCTTGCCTTCATGCCGCCGGCCTGGTCCGAGACCTACCCGTCCCGCGTGGTGAAATTCGTGGTGCCCTTCGGAGCCGGCGGACCCGCGGACGTCTATGCGCGCGTCCTTGCCCAATATCTTTCTCAGGAGACGGGGCAGTCCTTCATCGTCGAGGATCGGCCGGGAGGCGGCTCGCTCATCGGCACCGAGGCGGTCGCGAAATCGGCGCCCGACGGCTACACGCTGCTGGTCATGTCCAACACGCATACGACGAACGAGTCGCTCATTCCCAACAAGCCATACCAGCTCATGCGCGACTTCGTGCCGGTGGCGACCGTGAACTATTCCGATCTGCTGATGGTGGTGCATCCCTCGGTGAAGGCGAATACGGTCGGCGAGTTCATCGACTATGTGAAAGCGCATCCCGGCGAGTTGAACTACGCTTCCTCGGGGCCCGGAACGCCGTATCATATGGCGGGCGAATTGTTCAAAGCGATGGCGCATGTCGATATCGTCCACGTTCCGCACAAGGCTTCTGGCGACGCGCGCAACAGCGTGCTCGCGGGTAATGTGCAGATGATGTTCGACGCCATCACCACCATGCTGCCGCTCGCCAAGGCCGGCAAGGTGAAGGCGCTCGCAACGACGGGCGAGAAGCGTTCGGAGCTCACGCCCGACCTGCCGACGGTCGGCGAAACCGTCAAGGGCTACGAGGCGACGATCTGGCTCGGCGTGATGGCGCCGAAGGGCACGCCCAAGGACGTCATCAGCTTCCTCAATCAGGCCATCAACCGGACCATCCAGAAGCCGGAAGTGAGGGACATCTGGCTCAAGCAGGGTGCCATTCCGATGGTCAAGACGCCCGAGGAATTCGCCGTTTATCTCCGGAAGGACATCGAAAAATGGGCGAACGTGGTGAAGATCTCGGGCGCCACGATCCGATAGGGATGTAATGGACGAGGGCGGGATCGGCGCGCTGCTGAATGCACCGGCGACGCTCATGGTTGCCGGCGTCCTCGCTGCGGTCCTCGTCGCCCTGCTGATCGTCGCCGTGCGCCGCGGCGAGACCATCGCGCCACTGGTCGCCGTCCTGCTCGTCGCGGCGGCCGCCCTCGCGTTCAACGAACGCCTCGCGCGCTCCGATCGCGCGGCGGCCCGGCGCGCATTGATCGATCGCGCCGCCGCGCTTGATCGCGCCGCGCTCGCGCCCGGCTCGCCCCTTGCCTGTCTCAACGCCGACGCCGGCGAGACGGTCGAGAACGGGTGCGAAAAGGCGGTATTCGCCTCCGCGCAGAGCGCTGCGGCGGCCGTCGCCTATGCGGCGGCGCGGCTTCGGCTCCTCGCGGACGCGGCCGCCTTCGGCGACGACCCCGCGATCAACGCCGCGCTTGCGGCAAGCCGCCGCGCGATCGCGCTTGACCGCTACGGCATCGCGGCCCAAGCGCTGGCGACGCGCGAGGGTTGCACGGCGAGCCGCTGTCCGGCCTTCGCACTCGTCGGCGACGCCGAGGTGCTCAAGGCCAATCTCAGGGCGCAGGTGTTCGCGCAATATGTCGCGCGCTATGCCGACTCCTGGTCCGCGCCGGCGGAAAAGCCGCAGGCCGTCTCGGCCGCGCCGGCGCCTTCCGCCGCTTCGGCCGAGCAGCCGAAAGAGCAGCGGCCCGCCGGGGAGAAGTTCGATTTCCCCTCGGCCGCATCGATCCCGCCGGTGAGCATCATGACGCCGGAGCCGCCGCCGGCGGCGTCCGACGACTCGCGGCCCGCGCCCAAGCCTGCCGCCCCGGCCACGGCGCCGATGCCGCCCAGGCGGCCGGCCGAGGCGCCGCCCGTGCGTTAGCACGGGGGTCGGCGCCAAAGACCGGTCATGGCGGGCGCATGGCGGGTGGAGCGATGCAATCGGCAAGCGAACGGCTTTCCCGGGTTTGCTTCGCGGCGCTCTGCGGCTCCTCGCCCCTCGCGATGATGGCGCTCAATCCGTCCGATCGGAACCTGCGCTGGCGCCCCGAGCCGCACCAGGCGCGGGAGCACGGGTTTCGGCCGACGTCTGCGGGGAGGGGCCGCGTCTGGCGCGGCACGGCAATTCGGGCAACAATCCTGCGTGCCGATCTCCGTTACCGGTCCGCGCAGGCACGCGGTCGGCGCGGTGATCGGCGCGTCCGCGACCGAGCCTCCACGAGCATTCCCGCCGGGCCTGCATGTTCTCCTCCGTGCTCATCGCCAACCGCGGCGAGATCGCCTGCCGCATCGCCCGTACCGCGCGTCGCCTGGGGATGCGCGTCATCGCCGTCTATTCCGAAGCGGACGCGCGCGCATTGCATGTCCGCATGGCCGATACGGCGATGGCGATCGGCCCGGCGCCGGCCGCCGAGAGCTACCTTGCCATCGACAGGCTGATCGCGGCGGCGAAGGACGCGCGCGCCGAGGCGGTCCATCCCGGCTACGGCTTTCTCGCCGAGAACGCCGATTTCGCGGAGGCCTGCCGCGCGGCGGGTCTCGTCTTCGTGGGACCTCCGCCCGCGGCCATTCGCACCATGGGACTGAAGGACCGGGCCAAGGCGCTGATGGAGAAGATCGGCGTACCGGTGGTCCCCGGCTATCACGGCGAGCGGCAGGAGACGGATTTTCTCAGGCGGAAGGCCTATGAGATCGGCTATCCGGTGCTGATCAAGCCGGTGGCGGGCGGCGGCGGCAAGGGCATGCGCGTCGTGGAGCGTCACGCCGATTTCGACCTCGCCCTCGCGGCCGCACAGCGCGAGGCGCGCGCCGCATTCGGCGATGCGCGCGTGCTGATCGAGAAATGCGTGTCGCGGCCGCGCCACATCGAGATGCAGGTCTTCGCCGATCGGCACGGCAACGTCATCCATCTGCACGAGCGCGATTGTTCGCTCCAGCGCCGGCACCAAAAGGTGATCGAGGAAGCACCCGCCCCCGGCATGACCGCGGCCCTGCGCGCAGCCATGGGCGAGGCCGCGGTCGCCGCCGCGCGCGCGGTCGGTTACGAGGGCGCCGGCACGGTGGAGTTCATCCTCGACGGCGCGCGCGGGCTCAGCGCCGACGCGTTCTGGTTCCTGGAAATGAATACGCGCCTGCAGGTCGAGCATCCGGTGACGGAGGCCGTGACCGGGCTCGACCTCGTGGAATGGCAGTTTCGCGTCGCCGCGGGCGAGCCGTTGCCGTTGACGCAGGACGCGATCCCGCTCGACGGCCATGCGGTGGAGGCGCGCCTTTACGCGGAGGAGCCCGAGCGCGGGTTCCTTCCGTCGACCGGGCGGATCGTCGCGCTCGCCTTTCCGCAGGGCGAGGGACTTCGGATCGATACCGGCGTGGAGGCGGGCAGCGAGGTGAGCCGGTTCTACGACCCGATGCTCGCCAAGCTGATCGCGCACGGGGCGACGCGCGAGGCGGCACTCGACCGTCTCGCCGCCGCGCTCGAGGCCACGGTGATCGCCGGTCCGCGCAGCAATGCGGGATTCCTCGCCGCGCTGGTACGGGCCGCGAATTTCCGCGCGGGTGCGTTCGATACCGGATTCATCGAGGCGCATCTTCCCGAGCTTGTCGCGCCGCCGGGGCTCGACGCCGCGGCCGCGGCGGCGGGCGCGCAAAGACTGTTCGCAGAGGAGCAGGCTCGGCTCGCCGCGCGGGGTGGAAACGACGCGCCGCCCTCGCCCTGGGATGCAACCGACGGCTTTCAGCTCACGGGGCGGCGTCGCCTGACGAAGCCGATCCTCGTCAATGGCGAGCGTCGGCTCGCCGAGATCGAATACTCGGCGCGCGGCCTCGCGGTCACGGTCGACGGCGCCGCGCCTGCGGCCGATGCCACGGTGGTGGCCGGCGAGGACGCCGTGTTTGTCCTGCGCCGCGGACGGCAGACGAAAATATCATGGTGCGATGCTGCGCGCACCGAGGCGGAGGGCGCCGCGTCGGGCGGCGTCGTCCGTGCTCCCATGCATGGCCGCGTGCTGGCGCTGCTGGTGGATCGCGGCGATCGCGTAACGCGCGGCCAGCGGCTCGCGGTCATCGAGGCGATGAAGATGGAGCATACGCTCGTCGCGCCGATCGACGGCACGGTGGCGGAGATCGCGGTCGAGCCGGAGGCGCAGGTCGCCGAAGGCGCGACGGTGCTCGTGCTGACGCCGCCGCGCTGATCCGGCATCGTGCGCCGCGTGGGACCCCGGCCTCGGGATGGGCTTTGGCGGCACGCTCCCCGCCAGGGATCGATCCCGCGCCGCCGTCACCGGCCCGAGCGCGGCGAATCTCGACGTGATTTCAGCGGCTAGGGCGCCGTTACCCACAGGCGCAAGCGGCCCGATACACAGCGCCGCAGCGCTGGATTAGGCTATCGCGGGGAAGGTACGACCTGCGTCGCCCCGGGAAGGGGCGTGGGGGAGCCGCCATGGCACGACTGTCGGAGCTGTTCAGCCGCAAGGGTGGCGAAGCGGGCGCCGACGAGCCGCGCTCCCTGCCGGTGTTCACCAACGCCAATGGCAATGGCGGAGGCGCCGAAGCCGAGCGCCTTTCCGACGTCGGCGTCCGTCTCGGCGAGGAGAACGAGGCGCTGCGCAATCTCCTCAACGATGCCGGCCGCAAGATCGGCGAGCTCGACGAACTCAAGCAGATCTTCAACAGCCTGGTCGGCCCGTTCAACGAGGCGCTGCGCGCGCTCGAGCAGGAGAAATCGCAGCGGCTGCGCTTGACCGCCGCGCTTGAGGACCTGCGCAAGGCGCACGAATCGCTGCGCGCCGATTTCTACGAGGTCGAGCAGTCTTCCGCGCGGTTCGAGGCCGAGGCGGAGAAGCTGCGCGAGGAGCTCGAGCTGGCGCGCGAGTCCAACCGCGCGCTGGAAGGCGCGAATCTGCAGCTTGCCAACGAGCTCGCGGCCGGCAGAACGGAGATCGCGTCCCTCCGGGGCGAGCTTGCCGAGGAGGTCGCGCAGCGCGAGGCCGCGGCCGAGGCGGGCGCCAAGCGCGAGCAGCAGCTCGCCGCGGCGGAAAAGCGCATCGCCGAGCTCGAGGCCGAGCTCGGCGAGCTGCGCAGCAAGCTTGCGCTGCTGGAGAACGAGCGCCAGTCGCTGCAGGCCTCGGCCGAGCAGGCGCTCAACGAGGCGGCACGGCTCACGCGGCGGATGGCGGAGAGCGAAACCGCCCTGAGCGCGGCGCAGGCCCAGCTCGGCAAGATCGAGGCAAGTTACGCCGAGGTCTATGCCGAGCGCAGTCGGCTCGGCGCGGAGCTCAACGAGATCAAGGAGCGGCACCGCGCCGAGCTCAACAATCTCAACATGCGCATCGAGGCGCTGCAGTCGCGTGCGGCAACCGCCGATCGGCTGCTGGCGGATGCGCGCCAGAACCTGCTCGCACGCACGGAGGAGGTACGCGCCTTCGATCGCAAGGCGGTCGAAGCGACGATCGCCCGCAACAATGCCGAGAAGCGCCTGTGGCAGATCGAGGCGGCGCACGAAGCGCGGGAGCGTCACATCAAGGACATCGAACAGGCGCGAGCCGAGCTCGCCGAGCGCTGCAACGCGCTCGCCAAGACGCTGAAGCTGCGCGAGACCGCGCTCGCCCGCGCCGAGGAGAAGATCGCGGCGCTCAGCGAGCGCAACGGCCGCCTCGAGGCCGACATCCAGATCGGCCGCAACGCGGTCGAGCAACGGGTGGAGGAACTGACGAGCCTGCTGCAACGCGAGCAGATGGAGCGCGCGGTGGTCGAGGGTGCGCTCGATGCCGCGCGCAAGGACAACACGCGGCTGCAAAACGAAGTCGCGAAACTGCGCGGCCTTTTGCGGCGCGGCGCGGCGCTGGAAGAGGGTCCCGCGCCGTCGCAGGCCGCGCCCGCGCGCGCGGACGCCCGACCCTACGTCGTCAAAACCAACGGGCTCGAGGGCGCGCGCGTCGAGCCGCCCGCCAAGGCGTAGAACGGCTATCCCGACCTTCGTCTGCCGGAAGCGCGCGGAAGATTGCGCCGGCGCTTTCCCCGCGGCGCGTGGTCGCGGCTTCCGCCCCGGCCTCGCGCGCGCTATGGATGGGAGCGCCCGTTCAGCGAAGCGTCGGGAACTTTGCATGCCGCTTCATCTCGTCAAGCTCTGCGTCGGCTGCGATTCGATCGCCGATCTCGAAGACTGGATCCGGCGGAAGCTCACGGAGAAGACCCGTCGCGGCGGCAGGCCGCAGCACATCCACACCACGCGCATGTTCCCGCGGCGCGCGGCCGAGATCCTGGACGGGGGGTCGCTCTACTGGGTGATCCGCGGGGAGATCGCGTGTCGCGAACGCATCCTCGATCTGCGTCGGATCACCGGCGGCGACGGCGTCAAACGCTGCCAGGTGGTGCTCGACGGCAGGCTGGTGCTGGTCGAGCCGCGCCCGCGCGCGGCTTTCCAGGGCTGGCGTTACCTCGAGGCGAAGGATGCCCCGCGCGACCTCGCGCGCGCCGCGCCGGGTGCCGCGCGCATGCCGGAGGCCATGCGACGCGAGCTGCGCGAGCTCGGGCTGCTGTAGCTTAGCCGCGGTACGCGAGCCGCCGCGCGACGCGCAGGACTCAGGCGGGAAGAAAGGCCGTGCCGCTCGCCGCGGAAAGCACGCGGATCGGTGCATCGTACACGGCTTCGAGCCGCTCGCGCGTGAGCATGTCCTGCACCGGGCCGTGGGCAACGCAGTGCCCGTGCCGCATGAGGTAGACGCGCGCGGCAATCCGCAGCGCCTGGTTCGGATCGTGCGTCGTGAACAGCACGCCGAGACCCGCCTGCGCCAGTGCGCGAATTTCGCCGGTGACCCTGCCTTGATTGCCGAAGTCGAGATTTGCGGTCGGCTCGTCGAGCACGACGAAGCGCGGTTGCTGCGCCAAGGCGCGCGCGAGCAGAACGAGCTGCCGCTCGCCGCCGGAGATCTCCGTATAGCGGCGCGCCGCGAGCGCTTCGATCCCGAGCCGCTCCAGCGCCGCGCGCGTCGCCTCGCGGTCGCGCGGCGAAGGCTTGGCAAACAGCGGCATGTGGGCTGTGCGGCCCATGAGCACCACGGTCTCGACGCTGAACGCGAAGGTGCCGATATGAATCTGCGGCACATAGGCGACGAGCCGCGCGCGCTCGCGCGCGGAAAGCTGCATCAGCTTGCGCCCGCCGATCTCCACCTCGCCGGCATGCGGCGGGATGAGGCCGATCAGCGTCTTCAGCAAGGTGGTCTTGCCGCCGCCGTTCGGGCCGAGCAGCGCGACGGCTTCGCCCGGGTGCAACACGATGTCGATATCGCGGCCGATGACACGCCTTCCGTGGCCGATTGCAAGCCTGCGACCTTCGAGCGTCATGACCAGCCGCGTTCGATGTCGGCCAACAGCCAGATGAAGATCGGCGTTCCGACCGCGGCCGTGAGGATGCCGAGCGGGATCTCGATTGGCGCGGCGGTGCGGGCGAGCGTGTCGATGAAGAGCATGAGGCCGCCGCCGACGAGGCCTGCCGCCGGAACGGTGCGCGCAAAATCGGGGCCGACCAGCGCGCGCGAAAGATGCGGCACCACAAGCCCGATCCAGCCGATGACGCCGGCCACGGCCACGCTTGCCGAGGTGACGAGCGTCGCGGCGGCGATGATGGCAATGCGCAGCATCCGCGTCGGCACGCCGAGCGCGATTGCCTCTTCCTCGCCAAGCGACATGGCATTCATGCGGTGGCGGAGCGCAAAAAGGCCGACGGTGCCGATGGCCACGGGTCCGAACAGCGGCGCAAGATCGTCCGGAGTGACGGCGGCAAGGCTGCCCAGCAGCCAGAAGGTCATGGCCGGGAGCTGGTTGTAGGGATCGGCGAGGTATTTGACGAGCCCGACCCCTGCGCCGAGCAGCGATCCCACAACCACGCCGGCAAGCACGAGCACCAGCACCGGATCGCGCGTGCGGATCGCGGATCCCACGAGGTAGACCGCGACCACCGCGGCGAGGCCGCCCGCGAATGCGAGGATTTCGATTCCGAATAGGTTGAAGGAAAAATAGATGCCGAGCACGGCGCCGAGCGCCGCGCCCGAAGACGCGCCGAGAATGTCGGGCGAGACGAGGGGATTGCGGAACAGACCCTGGAATGCGGTGCCGGCGACGGCGAGCGCCGCGCCGACGAGCACGCCGGCGAGCACGCGCGGACCCCGCACGGAGAGAATGACCGTCTGCGCCGCCGGCGATCCGCCGGCACCTCCGGTGAATCGCGCCGCCAGCGCGTCGAGCAGGTCACCCGGACTTACCGGGTAGCGGCCGACGCACAGGGCAACGGCCAGTCCTGCAAAGAGCACGAGGCAGGCGATCGCAAATCCGGCGCGCGTCCGCTCGGCGCGCGCGCCCGGGATCTCGGCCTTCTTCGTCATGTCCGCCTCGCGGCCGGCCGCGGCCCGTGAGCGCGCCGCGCACGAGGACACCGTTCGGGCCGGGGCGATGTCGCCCTCATTCCCGCCCCTCCAGCACGCGCGTGATCTGCGCCTCGGAGGGGCTCACGTGATAGAAGCGGGAATAGAAATCGCGCGCGAGCGCTCTCAGGTCTTCGGGGAAGAGCTGCGGATAGAACGATTTGGCGAGCCACCACAGCCCGATCAGCCGGTTGACCGAAGGCGGAAAGTCGACCCAACCAAAGGGCAGGCGCGGCGACAGATAGACGCGGCCGTCGCGGACGGCGGCGACGGCGGCCCATGCGGGGTCGCTCCTGACGTGGTCGGCAAAGTCCGCGTCGACGGTCACGATGACCTCCGGATTCCACGCGAGCACCTGCTCGATCGAGACCGTGGCGAGCCCGCCTTTCTCCTCGCCGGCGACGTTCCGTGCCACGCGTTCGATCGTCTCCACGTTGATGGAGCCGCCGAGACCGGTCTCGAGCCCGCGCGGGCCGCGTGCGTAATAGACGCGCGGGCGCTGCTGCGGCGGCACGGCCGCGATCCGCCCCGTGATCGTGGCCACCGTAGTCTCTGCATAGCGTGCGAGCGCTTCCGCCTCGTCGCGCCGGTCAAGCAGCGCGCCGAGCGTGCGATAGCTCGCCGCGATGGCGGCGAAGCGCCCGTCGAGCAGCGCATAGGGGATACCCGTCTGCCTCTCGACCCGCTCCGCAAGCGACACGAAGGTCGGGCTGGTCGCGCCGACGTCGAGGATGAGGTCGGGTCGCAGCGCGAGCACCCGCTCCAGATTGGCGCTATTGCCGCGGCCGGTGATCCGCCCGATCTCCGGCCGCGCGGCGGCCTCGGGGAGAAGGAATTCGCGTTCGGGGGGACGATTGGCGCGCGGCCAGCCGAGCAGCAGATCGGGCGCCAGCGTATAAATCATGATCGCCGCCGGCGGACCGGCCGGGAATACGCGCCGCACCGGCCCCGCGACCGCGATCGTGCGTCCCGCAGCGTCGACGACGAGCGTCGCCGCGCGCGAAGGGACGCGGCGGCCGACCAGCGCGGCGAGAGATGCGGCCACGACGGCGCGGCGCGTCAGCATGGCCGCCTGCGGCCGGCATGGCGCGAACAAGGCTTCACCCGGCATCTGTCGACATGGCGTTCGACCCGCCGATCCCGCATGCCGGCGCCGCCGCGGCGGGGCGGCGCTCGCCTGACGGCTTTCGGGCGATGACCGCCTCGGCGACCGATCCGCCCGCGCCGCCTCTCGCGCGTCGAGCACGCGCGCCCTGTCGACCGACCGGTCTGTTTCGCATGGCCAAAGCGATGTCCGTATTCCGCATCATGCGACATGCGCATAATCTGCGACATTATATGCAATGAAATGCAGGAGTTCCACGGCCGCCGTCATACCGCGACATTGTCGATCAGCCGCGTCCTGCCGATGCGCGCGGCCACAAGCAGGCGGATCGGGCCGTCCTGCAACGAGGCGATCGGGGCAAGGGTGAGCGCATGGCGCGCCTCGAGATAGTCGAGCGCAAATCCCGCAGCGCTGATCGCGGCCGCACCCGCTGCCAGGACCTCGGCGATGGTCTCGCCGCGCCTGATGCGCCGGGCGCTCTCCTTGAGCACACGATGCAGCACCGGCGCGGCGGCGCGTTCCTCGGTCGAGAGATACGCGTTGCGCGAGGAAAGGGCCAATCCGTCCCTCTCCCGCACCGTCGCCACGCCGACGATCCTGAGCGGCAGGTCGAGATCCTTCGCCATCTGCGTGACGACGCGAAGCTGCTGGTAGTCCTTTTCGCCGAACACGGCGATGTCCGGGTTCACCTGCATGAACAGCTTGGCGACGACCGTCGCCACGCCGCCGAAGAAATGCGGGCGAAATCGATCCTCGAGTCCGGCCTGGGCGACTCCCTCCGGGGCAAGACGCGTCGCGAAGCCTTGCGGGTACATCACCTCGACGGATGGCGCCCAGACGATGTCGACCTTGGCGGCCGTGAGCGCTGCGACATCCGCGGCGAAGCGGCGCGGATAGGTGGCAAAATCCTCGTTCGGCGCAAACTGCGTCGGATTGACGAAGATCGAGACCACCACGCAGCGCGCGCGCCTGCGTGCCGCGCGCACCAACGCGAGATGGCCCTCGTGCAGCGCGCCCATGGTCGGCACGAGCGCAACGGTCTGCCCCGCCTTGCGGCGGCCGGCGAGCGCCCGCCGCAGCGCGGGGATCGTGCGGATGATGAGCGGTCTTTTCGCCATGACCCTGCGGTGTTCTCGAGCGTCCTGCCGCCACAATGATGTTCCAGAGCTAGCAGAACCGCCTCGGCTCGGCCACACGGGCGCGGGTGCGCCGGCCGCATGCGGCCCGCGCGGGCCGAGTCAACAATCCACGCGCTTGGTGTAAGCTCGTCCACATGAGCAAGTCGCCGACCCCTCCGCCCGTCTCCGCCAGGACGGAAATCGAGGCCTTCCTCGACGCGGTGCGCCGACGCGCGCCGGCGACGGTGGGCGGCGCGCGCGGGCGGCTCGTCTTCGCGCTCGACGCCACCATGAGCCGCCAGCCCACCTGGGACAGCGCCTGCGTGCTGCAGACCGAGATGTTCCGCGAGGCGGCGGCCATCGGCGGTCTCGAGGTCCAGCTCGTCTATTTCCGCGGGCTTTCCGAATGCCGCGCGTCGGGCTGGATCGGCGCGAGCGGCAAGCTCGCGGAGCTCATGGGCCGCATCGACTGTCGCGGCGGGCATACGCAGATCGGCAAGGTGCTCGCCCATGCGCGGCAGGAACATCTGCGCGGCGCCGTGCAGGCCGTCGTGTTCGTCGGCGATGCCATGGAGGAGCGGCTCGACGATCTGTGCCGGGCCGCGGGCGAGCTCGGTCTGCTCGGCATACCGGTCTTCATGTTTCAGGAGGGGCACGATCCCGTCGCCGCGCAGGCCTTTCGCGAGATCGCGCGCCTGTCGGGCGGCGCGCATTGCCGGTTCGATGCGGGCGCCGCGCAGGAGCTCGGCGCGCTGCTGCGTGCGGTCGCAGCCTATGCCGCAGGCGGACGCGCGGCACTCGCCGCATTGGCCTCGCGCCGCATGGACGCGGCGCGCAAGCTGCTCGCGCAGTTGTCCTGATGCCGGCTTTTTTCTTCGGCCTGCTCGTGCTCGTCCTCGCGCTGTGGGCGCTCAACGTCATTTCCAAGGTCGACCCCAAGATCGGAGCCCGCGTGCTCAAGGCCGGCGGTGGGCTCGTCGCGCTCGGCCTGGCGGTCTTTCTCGGCCTGCGCGGCGAGATCGGCGTGGCGATCCCCCTCGGTGCCTTCGGTCTCGGCCTGCTCGGCTGGCTGCCCTTCGGTCCGGCAGGCTTCTTCGATCGCACGCACAGGAGCGCGGGGCAGGTCTCGCGCGTCCGCACGGCCTATGTCGAGATGGAGCTCGACCATGATACCGGCGCCATGCGCGGGCGCATTCTCTCCGGCCGCTGTCAAGGTCTCGCGCTCGAGCGGCTCGACGTCGGGACGCTGGTGAGCCTGCTTGCCGACTACGACGAGGAGAGCCGCGCGCTATTGATGGCGTATCTTGACCGCCGGGAGCCCCGCTGGCGTGAACACGCGCAGGACGATGCGGCAGCGCCGCGCGCGGCCGCGTCCGGAAAAATGACGGAAGAGGAGGCCTATCAGATCCTTGGCCTGCAGCCCGGCGCGAGCGCCGATGCGATCGCCAAGGCGCACCGCGCCCTGATGAAGAAATTTCATCCCGATCAGGGAGGGACCACCTATCTTGCGGCCCGTATCAACGAAGCCAAAGACCTTCTTCTTCGCCGCCATCGCTGAGGTACTCCTTACGCAACATCATCAGCGACTCCTCGACTCGATGCTTGGCGCCTGCTCCCGGGATGTCGTGATCTTGGTCAATTCCGCAGCAGGAAACACGGGATCTCGCTGCGCTTGAGGCTTCTGCACGCGGCCTCCGCCTGCGACTTCTCAAGACCGGCGAAACGGGCGCGATAGAGCGCCCTGTCGCCCCTGGCGATCTTCTCGGTGAAGGGGATGGCCTCGCGGAGCAGGCCGTGCGCCTTGGCACGCGCGCGGGCGAGGCGCTCTTTCGCGTCACTCTCGTCGTCAAGCGCACCGACCTGGATCATGTAGGGTCCGCGCGGCCGCGCGGGGGGGTCGGCGGCCGGCGGCGTATTGCCGGTGATCGCCGCCTCGTCGGTCGACGCCGCCGGTCGCGCCGGAGGAGCCGGCAGGTCGGCTCCCACCGCGGCGGGGATGACCGTTGCCTCCTGTTCCGGCGCCGCGGCCGGGCGGTCCTCGACGCGGCCGGTCGCCGCCGACCGCGCGGTCGCGTCGGGAATGACGGTCACGGTCTTGACCGGGTGGGGCCGGATCGGCGCCGAGGCCGCGGAGGCCGGCAGGGCTCGGGGCGACGGCGCAGGACTGCGCGCGGCCGGCGGGACCGGTGCGGGCAGTGGCGGCGCGTTCGTCGCCGCGGCGAGACTGCGGCTGCTCCAGCCTTCCACCACCAAGGGCGCGGTGCGTTTGGTCGCCGCTTCGCCGATATGTTCCTCGATCAGACTGCGCACCCGCGCGTCGCGCCAGGCCGCGGTGCGGCCGCCGAACACCACCGCCACGATGCGGCGATCGCCGCGGTGCACCGAGGTGACGATGTTGAAGCCGGAGTCGTGGATATAGCCGGTCTTGATGCCGTCGACGCCCGCGACGCGGTCGAGCAGGTGATTGTGATTGCGCATCACCCTGCCGTGATAGACGAAGCGGCGCGTCGAGAAATAGTGGAAATATTGCGGGAACCGGTCCTGCAGCGCCCGCGCGAGAATGGCCTGGTCGCGCGCGGTCGTGATCTGCGCGTCGTCGGGCAGGCCGGAGGCGTTGTGGTAGTTCGTGTGCATCATCCCGAGTTCGCGCGCTTTGGCCGTCATCAGCCGGGCAAACTCGCTCTCGCTGCCGCCGAGCGCTTCGGCGACGACGACCGCCACGTCGTTCGCCGACTTGGTGACGATGGCCTTGATCGCGCTCTCCACGTCGATGGAATCGCCCGCCGCGAGCCCGAGCTTGGACGGAGCTTGATCGGCCGCGTGGGCCGAGACCTTCATCGCGGTCGACAGCTGGATGCGGCCCTGCTCCAGGCGCTCGAACAGCAGATAGAGCGTCATCATCTTGGTGAGCGAGGCGGGATGGCGCGGGCTGTCGGCATTGGTCTCCTCCATCACGCGGCCCGTATTTGCATCGACCACGATCGAGGCATAGGCCGGCGTGTAGGAGAGATGGCCGACGAGGCGGTGAACGCGGTGGTGATGGTGGCGACGGCCGCGCGCGTCGGCGGCGCCGGAAATCGCGCTCGCGGCCATGATGCCTGCCATGAAGAGAGCGCCGCAGCGCAGTGCGCCAGCAATCCGCGAACGCGACAAGAACTCCTCCCCGCCCGAATTTTCGCAGAACGCCGCGTTACCGGCCCGAGAGGGCCGATTCGTGGCGTTCCCGCAGCGCCACAATTTCCCACGCTAGGGGAGCGGGGTTTACAAGAAGTTAAGGCAAATTCACCGAAATTTCCCTCTTTATTGCACCGCAATAATCCGCCTTGACAAATTGTGCGGTGCAATATATCTGCCTCGTGACGGTCCCGCATGAGGCGGGGACGCGCAGCCAATGGCGCCCGCAATGCGGGCCGGAAAGGGCGGATGATGATCAAGACGTTCGAAGACTTCGAGAAGGCGGGCAGGGACAATATCGAGGTGACGCTGAAATCCCTGAGCGCGCTGTCGAAGGGCGTGCAAGCCATCGCGACCGAGGTGGTCGACTATTCCAAGAAGACGTTCGAGGACGGGGCCGCTTTTGTGGAGAAGCTGCTCGACGCCAGATCCTTCGACAAGGCGATCGAGGTGCAGAGCGAATATGCCCGCAATGCCTATGACGGCTTCGTGGCCAGGATTTCCCGGATCGGCGAGCTCTATGTCGACCTCGCCAAGGAAACCTACAAGCCCTACGAGACGCTGATCGCCAAGGCGACGTGAGCGGCTGCGGCTCTCCGCGCATCCAGGCGAGCGCGAGCCGACAGGAGAACAGGGGCCGCCGTCGGCGGCCCTTTGCATGGGCGCCCGATGTTGAAAAGCGGGAACCGCTTTTCGGAAACGGTCATGCGCGTGCAGGGCATCGGCACGGCGCGGCGGTCAAACCGCGTGCATCGCGCGCTCGCCGCGCGCGCTATTGCGCAAGACGCAGCTGCGTCAGGGCGGTGCCGATCTGGTTGAACACCTGGACGATCTGGTCCGCCGACGTGAGCAGGAAGAACTTCTGCCCTTTCGGGTCGGTGTCGAAGGAACTCGCGCAATTCTGCAGCAGCGTCGAGGTCGGATCGCCGCCGGTGTTCACCTGGATGGTGTAGAGGACATTGTCGCTGCTCGCCGCCTTGAAATTGTTGCAGGTGAGATTCTGGCGCGAGTCGATCGAGCTCTGGCTCGTGTACCAGCGGTCCTCGGTATTGAGGCCGTCGGTGAGCAGGATGATGACCTGCTTGTACTGGTAGTTGGGATCCAACGGCGGCGGCGCGGGAAACGGCCCGCCGCCGACGAGCGACATCCAGCCGAGCTGCAGCCCGATCGCCTGGTTGGTATTGCCGTTGGGCGACATGTTGTTGACCAGCGTCTTCATGGCCGCCCAGTCATAGCTCAGGCCCGCCACCGGCTGCGGGCAGGCGCTGTACTGCTCGGCGGCATAGAGCGACGACGGGCGCGGCGTGATCGGATCCGGCGCCGCGGCGTTGGTGTCGTAATTGTTGACGGTGTCGGGAGCGTTGCGGAAGCCCCGGTCGGTCACGCAGCCGTTCCAGGTGTAGCGGCCCGGCGTCGCGTAGGGGAGACCGGAGGAATTGAGGACGAGCGCGGGCGTATAGGTCTCGCTCGCGGCCGGACGCCAGGTGTGCTCGTAATGGTTGGCGCTGACCGTGCAGGTTTTGCTCGCGCCGCTGCCCGTGCAGCTGCAGATGGAGGTGTTCGTGGTCGTGCACCGGCAATTGGCTCCGACGCATTTCGTCCAGCTGTTGTAGCAGCCGTTGTAATAGTCGCTGGCCTTGAGCGGGCGCCGATTTCCGTTGTCGATGCCGGGACAGATCAAGCCCCTGTAGTTGCCGCTCGAGGGAATGGTGGAGATGTTGGATGCGCCGCTGGTCGCCGGCCCGTTCGTGCACCGGAATCCCTGGCTGTTGGTGCTGAACGGGCAGGACGAGCCCGGCCCGACGTTGTACCAGTTGTTCGGCTTGGAGCCGCCGTTTGCGGTATCGAGGATCGGCGGCTCGCCCTCCCACTCCGTCCAGTCGATCCACGCGGGCGAGACCCAGCTTGCATTGGCGGGGCTGGGCGGGCCGACATTCACGTCCTTCACGAAGGGAACGATCGATACATAGACGTCGCCGTCGGTGGTGACGGCGTTCTTGAGCTGGTCGAGCAGGTTGTTGGTCGCGGTCTTGAGCGCGTCGATCTTGCCGTCGTCGGCCATGGAGCCGGTATTGTCCAGCACGAGCGCCACGCGCAGGCGCTTGTTGCCCCATTTGGCGACCGTCGTGCTGCCGACGGTCATGGTGGGAATGCCCAGGATGTTCATGAAGGTCGTCGGCACGTCGGCGGTCGCCGTGACCGTGAGCGCCGAGCCGTTGTCGCCGTTATAGGTGGCGTTGACGGTGATGTCCTTTGCGTCCGTGCGCGTGAACAGAGCCTTGAAATAGGTGTCGGCCTTGGCCTTGAGCTGGTCGGCGCTGAGCGTGCGCGCGTCGTGCGACAGCATGAGCCCGGTCGAGTCGAGGGCGGCCTGCAGCGCCGTCTTGACGGAATTGGCGCGGCTGTAATCGATGGCCGCGCCGACGAAGGCGATGAGGGGAATGGCGGCGAGGCCGAAAATGATGGCGACGTTGCCCTCGCGCGCGCGGCCGAACCGGCGCAGCGCATGACGGAAGAGGGAGAAGGTCGTCGGCATGGCGGCTCACCGAAAAGGAGAGATGAATGCGCGTGCCCTCTTACGCAGGCCGATTAAAAGCCCCGTATATGGCCGTGCGGAAAGATCTTAAGATCGGGTAAGCAAGCAGCCGGGGCCGCCGCCGCTCTTTCCGTCCGATCAGACACTTGGCTGGTTAATCGCCCTTGTCGTGCATGGCGCGAATCCGGCGCAGTTCTTAGCCAATGTCCTTAACCGCCGGTTTGCCGGCGCAGCGAAAGCCGGCCCCGCCTGCGTCGGACCGCGTCGCGGGGGGCCCCGACGGGTGCATAACGCCCCGATCCGCGCGAAGCGCGGGAGTGCGCCGCAAGGGCCGCCCGGGTCAATAGGCAAGCCGCAGGTCGGTGATCGCGGTGCCGATCTGGTTGAAGGTCGACACGATCTGCGTCGAGGAGGTGAGCAGGAAGAACTTGCTCGGGTCGCTCGCGCAGTTCTGCAGCAGCGTCGAGACCGGTTCGTTATCGGTGTTCACCTGCACCGTGTAGATGGTGAGGCCCGCAGCCTTGATGTTGTCGCAGGTCTTCTGCTCGCGCGCGTCGATCAGCGATTGGCTGGTGTACCAGCGGTCCTGCGTGTTGAGGCCGTCGGTGAGCAGGATGATGACCTGCTTGTAAGTGTATTGCGGATCCATCGGCGGGACGGTGAAGGGGGCCGCCGTCAGCGTCTGCCAGCCGACCTGCAGGCCGATGGCCTGGTTGGTATTGCCGTTGGGCTGCATGGCGTTGATCGCGTTCGACAGCGCGGTCCAGTCATTGGTCAGGCCGATGAGCGGCGAGGGGCACGACGAATATTGCTCGGGCGGGTAGAGCGTGCCGCCGGCCACCGGAGGATCGTTGGTGGTGTCGAAGTTCTGGTTGCGGTCGGTGACGCAGCCGTTCCAGGTCGAGTGGCTGGCGTGCGTCCACGTGCCGGCGGTACTGTACCACGTGCCCCCGTGACTGATGCATTGGCTCGACGTCGTGTATTGCGATTTCGAGCAGACCGGGTAGGCGAGGCACTTGCTGCGGGTCTTGAAGGCCGAGCCTCGGCTGCAGGTGCCGTTGAGGGCGTCCCAGTAGTTGTCGGCGGTGGTCACGCCGTCGTCCCAATAGAGCCACGATTGATTGTAGTTGCCCGGTCCGACATTGACGTCCTTGCTGAAGGGGACGATGGAGACATAGACGTCCTCGGGATTGACGGCGACGAATTTCAGCTGGCTGAGCAGATTCTGCGAGGCGGTCTTGAGCGCATCCATCTTGCCGTCCTGCGCCATCGAACCGGTATTGTCGAGCACCAGCGCGACGCGCAGGCGGGTATTGCCCCAGACCGCGGTGGAGGAGGCGCCGATCGTCATCGAATCGAGATCGGACAGATTGAGAATCGCGCCGACCGCGTGCATGAACTCCGTGGCCACCTTCGCGGTGCCGCTGATGACGACCTTGGAGCCGCCGTCGGAGGAGTAGCTTGCCTGGATCGTCACGTCGGACGTGTCGGGCCGGTTGAACAGGGCATTGAAATATTTGGTTGCGTTCGCCTGCAGCTCCGCGGCGGTGCTGGTGGCCGCGGTCTTCGACACCATCAGCGCGGTCGAATCGAGCGCGGCCTGGAAGGCGGCCCGCGCGGCGTTGGCGCGGGAGAAGTCCACCGCCACGCCGACCGCGGCGAGCAAGGGAACCATTGCGAGCCCGAGCAGCGGAGCGACGTTCCCCTGCCGGCAATTCCAGAAACGCGCGCGCAGCATGGCTGACCCCCCGGAAAAAGGCGTAAAGAAACAAAGGTCGCGGACGCGCCGCGACTATTCGGCCGACCCATTGAAAAATCGTCAGAACCGCCGCCGTGAATTGAGCAAAATTGGCCCGATTTTCGCCGCCCGCGCGCCTTTGCCGCGGCCGGCGGCCGTCTCCGCCCGGGACCGGCCGTCCGGGCCTGGAACCGGCGGGGCCCGCCGCGGCTTGTGCCGGAAAGGGACGCGGGTCGTCGATTTGCCGGCTTGTGGAAGCGCGGGGTCGGGATCATTAATATTAGCCGAAGGCCGCCCGCGCGGCCTCAAGGGACCGTCAAGAACACTGCTTCAACGATTTGTCGCGGCTACTGCCATGAGGGTTAAAGCCACCATTCGCCATTCCACCGTGCCGGCCGCTGCGAGCGGCGGCCCGACCATGAGCGACGAGGAGCGCAAGCGGCGGAACGAGCCGGGGGGTCCGGGCACCGCCGTCATCACCCGGACCAAGCCGCAGACCAAGCGGCCCAGCATGTACCGGGTCTTGATTCTCAACGACGATTACACGCCGATGGAATTCGTCGTGCACGTGCTGGAACGCTTCTTCGGCAAGGATCACGAGTCGGCGACGCGCATCATGCTGCACGTGCATCACCATGGAATCGGCGAATGCGGGGTCTATACTTATGAGGTGGCGGAGACCAAGGTGACGCAGGTGATGGATTTCGCCCGCAAGCACCAGCACCCGCTCCAATGCGTGATGGAAAAGAAGTGAGGCCGGGTGATAAAAAAGAAGCGAAACCGGGAGGGGCGGCCAATACAAATGCGAGTGGGACGTTAAATGCCGACATTCTCCCGTAGCCTCGAGCAGTCGCTGCATCGCGCGCTGGCGCTCGCCAACGAGCGGCATCACGAATATGCAACGCTCGAGCACCTGCTTCTCGCGCTGGTCGACGATCAGGACGCGTCTGCGGTCATGCGCGCCTGCAATGTCGATCTCGACAAGCTCAAGCGCAGCCTCACCGCCTATCTGGAGACGGAACTGGAGAACCTGATCACGGACGGCGCGGAGGATGCCAAGCCGACCGCGGGGTTCCAGCGCGTCATACAGCGTGCCGTCATCCACGTGCAGTCCTCCGGGCGGGAGGAGGTGACCGGCGCCAACGTGCTCGTCGCCATCTTCGCCGAGCGCGAGAGCCACGCCGCCTATTTCCTGCAGGAGCAGGACATGACGCGCTACGACGCGGTCAACTACATCAGCCACGGCATCGCCAAGCGTCCCGGCCTTTCCGAATCGCGCCCGGTGCGCGGGGTGGACGAGGATGCGGATAGCAAGGGTGCCGAGGAACCCAAGAAAAAGGGCGACGCGCTCGAGGCTTATTGCATTAATCTCAACAAGAAGGCGAAGGACGGCAAGATCGATCCCCTGATCGGGCGCGACGCGGAGATCAACCGCACCATTCAGGTCCTCTGCCGGCGGCAGAAGAACAATCCGCTGTTCGTCGGCGACGCCGGCGTCGGCAAGACCGCCATCGCGGAGGGGCTCGCCCGCCGCATCGTGCACGGGGAGGTGCCGGACGTCCTCAAGGGCGCGACGGTTTTTGCGCTCGACATGGGCACGCTGCTTGCCGGCACGCGTTATCGCGGCGATTTCGAGGAGCGCCTGAAGCAGGTGATCAAGGAGATCGAGGCCTATCCGGGCGCGATCATGTTCATCGACGAGATCCACACCGTGATCGGCGCCGGCGCGACCTCCGGCGGCGCCATGGATGCCTCGAACCTGCTCAAGCCGGCGCTCGCCTCCGGCACCATTCGCTGCATCGGTTCGACGACCTACAAGGAATATCGCCAGTATTTCGAAAAGGATCGCGCCCTGGTGCGGCGGTTCCAGAAGATCGACATCAACGAACCGTCGATCGCCGACGCGATCGAGATCATGAAGGGGCTCAAGCCCTATTTCGAGGAATACCACAAGCTCAAATACACCAACGAGGCGATCAGGGCGGCGGTCGAGCTTTCCTCGCGCTACATCCACGACCGCAAGCTTCCCGACAAGGCGATCGACGTGATCGACGAATCGGGCGCGGCGCAGATGCTGCTGCCGGAAAGCCGGCGCAAGAAGACGATCGGCATCAAGGAGATCGAGACGACGATCGCCACCATGGCGCGAATTCCGCCCAAGACGGTGTCGAAGGACGACGCCGAGGTGCTCCAGCACCTGGAGCAGACCCTCAAGACCGTGGTCTACGGCCAGGACAAGGCGATCGAATCGCTCGCGGCATCCATCAAGCTTGCGCGCGCGGGCCTGCGCGAGCCGGAAAAGCCGATCGGCTGCTATCTGTTTTCCGGGCCGACCGGCGTCGGCAAGACCGAGGTGGCCCGGCAATTGGCCGCCGCGCTCGGGGTCGAGCTATTGCGTTTCGACATGTCGGAATACATGGAGCGGCACACGGTCTCGCGGCTGATCGGAGCGCCGCCCGGTTATGTCGGTTTCGACCAGGGCGGGCTGCTGACCGATGGCGTCGACCAGCATCCGCATTGCGTGCTGCTGCTCGACGAGATCGAGAAGGCCCATCCCGATCTGTTCAACGTGCTGCTGCAGGTCATGGACCACGGCAAGCTCACCGACCATAACGGCAAGCAGGTCGACTTCCGCAACGTGATCCTGATCATGACCACCAATGCGGGCGCGTCCGACCTCGCCAAACAGGCCTTCGGCTTCACCCGCACCAAGCGCGAGGGTGACGACCAGGAGGCGATCAACCGGATGTTCTCGCCCGAGTTCCGCAACCGGCTCGACGCCATCATCACCTTCGCGCATCTGTCGCAGGAGGTCATCAAGCAGGTGGTCGACAAGTTCGTGCTGCAGCTCGAAGCGCAACTGGGCGACCGCAACGTGACCATCGAGCTGTCGGAGGAGGCCTCGCGCTGGCTGATCGCCAACGGCTATGACGAATTGATGGGCGCGCGGCCGATGGCTCGGGTGATCCAGGAGCACATCAAGAAGCCGCTTGCCGACGAAGTGCTGTTCGGACACCTCAAGAACGGCGGCCACGTGCGCGTGGTCGTCGCCAAGGACGAGAACGGTCGCGACAAGCTCGGCTTCGAATTTCTCGAAGGGCCGGTGACGCCCAAGCCCGAGAGGTTGCCGGCGCCGCGATCCAGGCAGCGCCAGTCGCGACCGCGGGCGAAACGCGGCTCGGTCCCCAAGGTGCCGCTGATCAAGGCCTGAGCGGGCACCGCCGGGACCCGGCGGCGTCAGACCGCGGCGATCGCGGCGGCAAGTTTCTTGGCCTGCGCGGCGAGCACGTCCGGCTTCTCCTTCTCGCTCGCCGGCGGCTTCATCGCCACGCCGCTCTTGCGCGGAATGACGTGCACGTGGAGATGGAAGACGACCTGGCCTCCGGCGCCCTCGTTGAATTGCTGGATGGTGATGCCGTCGGCGTCGAAGGCGGTCATGGCGGCCTTGGCGATCTTCTGCGCCACCCGCGCGACATGGGCAAGGTCGTCGGGGGAGACGTCGAGAATGTTGCGGGCCGGTGTCTTGGGCAGCACCAGCGTGTGGCCGGGTGCGCGCGGCATGATGTCGAGGAAGGCGAGGGTCTTGTCGTCCTCGTAGACCTTGTAGCAGGGCAGTTCGCCGCGCAGGATCTTGGCGAAGATGTTGTTGGGATCGTAGCTCGGCATCGTTCCCCCCAAGTCAGTCCGGTTCGACATCCGCCAGATCCTTGCGGAACGGCGATGCGGCCGCAAGCTCTCCGGCCGCGGCCGCGACATAGGCGCGCTCGCGCGACAGATAGTCGGCCACCGCACGCCTGAGGCCGGGATGCACGATGTAATGGGCGGAATAGGTGGTTCGCGGCAGATAGCCGCGCGCCAGCTTGTGCTCGCCCTGCGCGCCGGCTTCGACGTGCCTGAGCTTGTGTGCGATCGCATAGTCGATCGCCTGATAGTAGCACAGCTCGAAATGCAGGAAGGGGTGATGCTCGATCGCACCCCAGTTGCGGCCGTAGAGCGTGTCGCCGCCGATGAAATTGATCGCGCCGGCGATCCAGCGGCCGCCGCGGCGTGCCATCACGAGCAGGATGCGCTCGCCCATGGCCGCGCCCACGATGGAAAAGAACGCGCGAGGGAGGTAGGGCCGCCCCCATTTGCGCGATCCGGTATCCATGTAGAAGGCGAAGAACGCGTCCCAGACGTCCTCGGTAAGCTCGCGGCCCGTCAGCCAGCGGACCTCGATCCCCGCGGAAAGCGCGTCCCTGCGTTCGCGACGGATCACCTTGCGCTTGCGCGAGGACAGCCGCCCCAGGAAGTCCTCGAAACTGCCATAGCCTTCATTGTGCCAATGGAACTGTTGATCGGTGCGCTGCAGGAAGCCGCGCTCGCCGAGCGCGCGCCACTCCGCCTCGGTGAGGAAGGTGACGTGGACGGAGGACAGGCGGCGCTCGCGGGTGACCGCGACGAGCGCTTCGGCGAGGGCGCCGCGCAGGGCGTCCGCGTCGGGGCGGGGACGCACGAGCAGGCGAGGCCCGGTCACCGGCGTGAAGGGGACGGCGACCTGAAGCTTGGGATAGTAGTCGCCCCCGGCGCGCTCGAAGGCGTCGGCCCAGCCGTGGTCGAACACATATTCGCCGCGCGAATGGGTCTTCACGTAGCACGGCGCGCAGGCGAGAAGCCCCTCGCGGGGATCTTCAAGCAGCAGGTGATGCGGCTGCCAGCCGCTGTGCCCGCCGACCGCGCCGGATTGTTCGAGCGAATAAAGAAATGCATGTGAGATGAATGGGTTGGGGACGGATATTTCCGTTGATGCACAGGTTGAGGACAGGTCTTCGGCTCGCCGCCCGCCGTGCCGCTCGGCGCCGGCACAGGCATCCCAGGCCGCCGGCGGGACGGCCGCGAGTGAGGAGGC
>Ga0209810_1001920_pt1 | contig 27668 bp, 25 predicted proteins | sample Coa_R1_7_FD_187159 | JGI IMG/M metagenome (GOLD analysis project Ga0209810, IMG submission 187159) | Surface soil microbial communities from Centralia Pennsylvania, which are recovering from an underground coalmine fire - Coalmine... | ecosystem: Environmental > Terrestrial > Soil > Unclassified... | reverse complement strand
TCCAGGATTGGAATAGCGCCAACACATATGCTGTCGGTGATTATGTTCGTTTCGGAACGAACGCGTATCGGTCGCTTGCCGGAGCCAACACTAACAATCAGCCGGATATCAGTCCAACATGGTGGGTCCAGGTCGATCCGGGCTATGCCGTGACCGGTCCCAATAACCAACAGTACGTCGGTTTCCAATCGACGGATGTTGGCCGTCTCATACGGTTGTTCAGCGAGCCTCCGGACTATAATCCCGGCACCAACTACAGTGCCGGCACGACGGTCAAGTACAACGGGTTGTACTACACGACGAACGTTCCGGTTTCCAACGTTCAGCCTGATCTTGATCCGGTCAAATGGGCGATCAACCCTAGTGGAGCCACATATACGTGGGCTCAGATAACCCAAGTCATCAACTCGAACACAGTTCAGGCGCAGATTATGGGCCCGCCTATCCAGTGGCCGGGCGTAACGGTGCGTCTGTGGAGACTTGGGGTCTACAGCGATACGACAGGATGGCCTACGTGCGGCATCTTCTCTGAGGGCCGCTTCTGGTTCGGCGGCGCCCAGTCGAACCGTTTCGACGCGTCTTATGTCGACGGTGTTGATCTGGATGGCAACATCAACATGGCACCTACCATGCAGGATGGTACGGTGACCGACGCCAACGGATTTGGTTTTACCATTGAAAGCGAGGAGCAGAACCCCATCCGCTGGATGGCTGCCGACCCTAAAGGTATTCTGGTCGGAACCGATGGCGGCGAGTTCTTGATCTTTGCGTCTCAGAATAATGATGCATTCACGCCGACTACAACTGAAGTTCGTCTGGTCACGAAATACAGATGCGCCGACGCTCCGCCTGTACGCACAGGCATTGCGCTTCTGTTCATTCAGAAGTTCAAGCGGCGTATCATGGAGTTCCTGGCGGATATCTTCACCGGTCGGTTCGTTGCGCCCCACCTGACCGAGGCTGCGAAGCACCTAACGGCCGATGGTATAGAGGAAATATGGTATCAGGAGGAGTTGGCCCCCGTCGTCTGGTTCCGAACAGGCGCCGGTGATCTTAACGGCTGCACCTACCGCCGCACGTCAACATACATTCAGGATACGCCCGCTTTCGCCGGCTTCCATCGGCATGATCTAGGCCATGGGCGTACGATCACCAGCATCACGACCGGTCCCAGTGGTAACGGCGCGCTGGATGCTTTGTTCATGGTTACCACCGACGGCACCACGAACTGGGTCGAGCAGATGACGCAAATGTTCGACGAGGATGACAACATCCTGGATGCGTGGTTTGTGGATGGAGGCATTGTCCCCGATCAGTACGGCGAGGACACCGTTAACGGGGTTCAAGGCATACGCTTTACTGGGCTATGGTATCTCGCCGGCAAGACGGTTTCGGTCTTTGCTGCCGGACTTGATGTTGGTGATTTCACCGTTGACGCGAACGGTACGGTGTTCGTACCGTACGGAAGCGGCGTCGCCCCACCCGTTCTCAACTACTCGCAGCCTGGGGCTGGCGCATGGGCATTCACGCGTAACTACGTACAGACGCTTGCCAACAGCGGGTTCGTTCCGCGAAACGGTCCCGTCGGCGCCAATACAACCGGAACTGTCACCGTTACGACAAATCCTAATCCTAACCCCAATGGGTCTACGTCAAAAATTCAGTTGTTGAATTTCACGACGACACCTTCATTGGCGTTTTCTGCGCTTGACTGGTCGACGGGATATCTGTTCGCAGCAGATCAAGCATCACCACTTCACAACATAATCCGCCTTAACATTAATACTGGCGCACAGGTTGACGTAACTAACGTTCCTACGCTTACTGGAGTTACTGGAGCCCAGTTCGATACGGCAGCGGCCGTGGACCGACAGGGGCATCTCTATTTTGGAATTAACCCAGGCAATTACGCTCAATTGGTGAAAGTTAATGAAGCTGATATGTCTCTTGGTTTTGTGTACGGAACGGGTGGCTCATTTGGACCGCCTAATACACCGGGAATTGCATCGCCAAGTTTGATGGCTGCTCCGACGGCCAATTCGCCGTGGATTATTTCAATCTCCAGCGTTGGAGCTATTACTTTTAATTCCGGTACGGATGGACATTTTGTGGCTGGCAACGCCAGCAACGATCCGAACTTTGAAGGGGTGAACGGTACTCCATGGAGTTTGCGACATATCAACTGGATGCAAAGTGGTTCGCCTACGTATGGGAATAATGTGGCTTCAACGTATGTCGTGACCACAGACAACCAACCATCGGTTAATAAAGAGCTATACTTCATTGGTGTTGCGGACGGTGTTCCGACAGAAGAACAAAATAATGTCAACCAAGGTAGTCTCGGAAAGAAGGGGAAGGGAAAGAAGGGTGCCCAACCCGGTGGTGTCACGCATATTCCGTCGACCTCAACGCCGCTTACGTACTTCTCGAAGATTGCGAATATTTCTCATACAGATGTCGATACGAGATGGACCAACAGCGAGGTTGGCTCTTGTATCGTCGATTGGCAGGATAATAGTGTCCTGACGTTCTTTACGAATGATTTTACCAATGCGTATGCGACGTCGGATACTCAATGGAGCGCAACGACAGTTTATAGATTTGACCCGACGCAATACCCGACGTGGGCTGCGAACGTCACTTATCCGGCCGGCAGCCTTATTCGTGGGGCTACGCTGACTAATAACAAGGCTGTTCTTTATCGCAGCAAAGTGCAGACCTCTCAAAATCCAGAGGATCAATCGCAGACTGATTGGGTTATTGCCGGACATGCATTCTTGTTGTGGAGTGCGACGCAGACCTATGCAGCTAATGATTACGTTCTGTACAACAATGTGCTTTTCCAGAATACCCAAAACGGTACAGTTGGTGTGAACCCGCCAAATTCTCCGTGGGTCGCCGTCACAACTTTCACGACTGGAGTTGTGCGCGAACGCACTACCGTGTCTCGATGGTGGGACTCTGTGGCTATAAACAACCTCGGACACGACCCTGCTGACAACATCACTAACAACCTGCCGTTCCCACAGGTCGGAACATACTGGCAGCGCATACCATCAAACTATCTGGCTTCATATGACACTGGAAAGTTTTCTCGTAACAACAACACAACTTTCCATCTCAAATGGTTTGTGCCGCTACCAGACAACATTAATTCGGCATTTTTAACTGCTGGCGGGCCGAAGTTTACGTTCGTTAAGGGTGGGCTTTTGGCAATACCGATCCTGTCGCCGCCGGCCACTAAAAATACCACATTCATTTTGGTTGACACGACAACTGGCCGCTGGTTTGCTGGAGACGTTCCAGGTGTCTCATATTCTGGCGGGTTTGACTGGGATGACCAGTCGCAGAGCATAGTTCTGTACAGTTGCAGTTATGATCCGACGGTGCCCGGCGCGCCGGTTGGATTGAACGGAACTGTTGCTTTCTCCAACCAGCCGGCTCGTTTGTACCTCGGCAACTTGCAACCGAATGGGTCTTATTCATCTACGCTGCAACAGCAGCCTTCGACCTACACGTTCACAATTGTACAGACGCAGGCGCCAACGGTCGCGATCCCCTGCGCTATAGGCTACTCGTACCAGAGCCAGGGGCAGATACTTCGACAGGTTGCTCCGCCAGATAGCGGCGCTGCCAATGGCCCGGCTTTCGGTAAGATCAGGCGAGCGCACCGCTACATGGCGTTGCTGCGGAATGTTCTTGACATATCCTTCGGCACAAGCTTCTCCGCCATGATCCCGGCGAAGCTCACGGATTTCAACACCGGTCTACAACCGCAACCTACAGCCCCGTATAGCGGTATCTGGAGGGATGCACTTGAAGCTCCATATGACTTTGAGTGCGAGCTGGGCTGGCAGATTGTTCGGCCGTATCCGGCTTCGGTTGTGTCGGTCGGCGTCGCTATCAGGTCGCAAGATGTCTAAGGAGTTCTACGTCACCATGCTGGAGGAGGCTGGCGCCTGCGGTAAGGCGCGGGCCGATTTCCTCCGCCTGTACGGTGAAGGCGGCGTTATCACTTATGACCAATTGATGCGCGGCGCTCAGGTGTTCGACTGGATTTTTGCTGCCGACAACCTGCTGACGCCACGCCAGAAAGCTCACTTCCGCAACTTGGTGCTGAATAGATTCCGTGCTATATCTAGGGTTAACGACAGGGATGGTTCCAAACGGCGGGCCGCCCTGGCCCACTGCTTCTACGAAGCCTATTTCAGTCCGGAGTAATCCCCGATGGCTGGCGCACTAAGCGGATTCTTCGGTGGCATTGGGAGTGCCGTGGGCGCGTTCTTTGGCGCCCAGGGCAGCGAGGATTTGGCGCAGGGCGATTTCCAGGCGGCGAAGCTGTACGCTGACGCTGCCGACATCGCCAAGCAAAACGTTCAGATCGCCAAGGAAAGTACCATCATTCAGGAGGCGCAGCTACAGCGCCAAATCACCAAGACCATAGGGGCCGAGCAGGCAGCCATTGCCGGCAACAATCTCCAAGGCGGCTCGGCTGGTGACTTGATCCGGTCATCCATGCAGCAGGGGGCATTGGCGCGGGCTGTCCTGTCACAGCAGGGTTTCCTGGAACAACAGCAGTTCAAGCAGCAGGCTCTCGGTCTGGAGGCGCAGGAAGCGGCTGCCGTGGCTGCCGGTAATGCCGCACTCCAGTCGGCGGCGGCGCAGCGATGGGGCGGCATCTTCTCCCTGATCGGTGGCGTCGTCGGATTGTTCGGGTTGTAAAATGCCAATCATCCGCGAATACGAAGCAGGTAATGTCAGGCTCACGCCGGAGACGCAGGGCATTTCAGCCTTGCGCGAAGCTGGTTTCATGGCGACGCGGTATGCATCCCAGGCACACGCCGAGATGGACATTGCCGGTCGAGCCTTGGCAACCGGCATTGCCCATCTTGGCGCGGCTGCTCAGGAACTTTACGACAAGTGGAAAGAGCATAACGATGCGCAGGCGGAAATTGACGCTCAGCATCGGATCACCAATCTGGAATTGCAGGCTATCGGTGGGCTGAATACGGCTGGCACCCCAGTTGATCTGGCAACCGGCGAGCCTATCCAGCACAGCCCGGCTCGCGGTGGTCCCTCATTACCGCAAACTGCCGTAGCTCCGCATCCGCAGCGATTCATGGCGTCGGCTGCCGATATTATGCAGCAGCATGACGACGCCATGAAGGAGTCGCTGACTGCTGCGCAGGAGATGGGCGCAAGCCAGAAGGCTCAGGAGCGGATTGCCAAGCAGTGGGAGGAGAGCCGACGCCGGCTGGCACTCCATGCTGCCGTCGTCCAGGGCGAGGTTGACATCAACCACGCCATCCACACCACGGAGCAGAACATCAACAGCATCCTGGGGTCTATCGACAAAGACCCCTCGATCCTGCCGCATGCGCTGGAGCAGATTGACGCCGCGATCAATGCAACCGCCAGTTCTATGAGCGGTACCGTAGCCGCCAAGGGCATGGAAGCCCTGGACAAGGCTCGCATGACGGCCAAGGCTCAGGCCATTACTGCCGCCATCTACAGCCGCGCCGCTGCTGGCGATGTCAAGGGTGCGTTGAATTTAATTGAGGATGACAAGTTCGCGCCCTTCATTGGAGATGACAAGGATAAGCTGCGCAATCACGTTCGCACGCTGGAACGTCAGGCTATCTCGGATGCTGAGACCGCCCGCCGTATTCAGACACAACAGCAGCATGACGCTGCCATGGCGCGCGTGGATGAATACTTGCAGAACCCATCTCTCAAGCTGACGGATTTGCCGCGCGATCCGGTGTTCCGTGGTCGCCCGGACCTGCTTCATCAAGCGGAGACCATCGTCAACGCCGTCCGCAACTACAACCCCGAGAAGGTGGATGCGATGGTATCGCAGACCACCACGACGGACTTCATGCGACGGATGCTGCTGCCGGACAACGACCCGATGCAGATCAAGACGCCGGATGAGATTTATCGGGCATTTGCAGACGGCAAGCTTCGCAAGGAAGACATGAACCTGCTGGTCGGGAAGCTGAAAGATTTGCAAAGCGATCCCAATCGCAGGCCAATGGAAAAGCTCCGCGAAGAATTCCTGAAAGCAATCGAGCCGACCATTGATCCAGCCCGCGCCGCTGGAATGAAGTCTGCCATTGGTTCACAGCGTCTTTTTGAGTTGCGCGTGGCGCTGATGAAAAAGGAAGCTGAACTCGGGCCGAATGCGTCCTCACTGTACGACCCGACCTCCCCGAACTATGTCGGCAAATCGGACTTCCTGGCGCCCTTCACGACTTCGACCATGGAAGGTTTGCAGGATCGCATCCGTTCCATGACCGGCAACAAGCAGTCGGCAGTCCAGCAGCCGACGGCAACCATGACGCACGAAGAAATTGCGTCCAACTTCAAGAACTTGTTCAGTTCGGGGCGTGCGACGGCATTGGGCTATAACTTCAATCCGCACACCGATCTCGTGACCATCAACACGCCGAGCGGTAAATCTGTCACGGTCAACAAATGGGCTGCGCCGCATTTCGCTGCCTTCCTGAAAGACCTGGAAGCCCAGGGATACAAAATCAACGACATTGGTGGTTATGCAAATCGAACGAAGCGTGGGAGCATGTTCAGCTATTCCGAACATGCGTTCGGCAACGCTATCGACATCAACCCATCCAGCAACCCGTTCCATGGCGACAAGACTGATCTGCCGGCGAACATTGCTCAACTTGCCGCCAAGCATGGATTGATTTGGGGCGGCAACTGGTCTCCGGGAAGCCGCGACCCGATGCATTTCGAGTGGTCCGGTGTCGAAGCTCCGGAGGTTGTGAAGATTCCTCCCTCCATGACCTTGGAGGAAGCGTTGAAGAAATATCCTCCGGGAACGCATATCGAACTCCCGGATGGTCGTCGTAAAATCCTTCTGCCGCCGGGTCAGACTTGATGGCTGACGATTGGGACAAACTGCCAGACGCCGGAGCACCGCGCGCTGACCCCTGGTCTTCGCTTCCTGATGCGAAGCCGCAGGCTTTCCCCAGTACGCCCGAATTGCCGCCACCCGCCATGGCTCAACGGCTCCAGGATGGCGAGAACTTTCGCACCTGGGCTGATATGTGGCTACGAGGTACCAAGGAGTCGATAGCCAAGCGGTTCAAGGAAGCCTACGACAAGAACCAGTGGGGCGTGGCAGCGTGGGAGTTTGCGAAGTTTTTCGGCGTCAGCACGATTGATAGTGCCTGGGATTTTCTTACTCTCGGGCACGATGTCATGAAGCAGCCGATGGAGGATAAGGAGCTTACTGCCCGTTCGCTCAATGCGGCAGAATGGATGCTTGGTCTATCCTCGGCCAGACCGGCATTGGTTAAGGGTCGGCAGATTGTACGCCTCGAAGCAGACCCGGTAACTCAGACCGTTGCTGAGCGTCCGGTGGGCAATCTGCCAAACGAAAAGGATTTTCACGACGCCGCGACCGCCATCAACAATGGCGTCGAGGCGGAGCATACTGTCCAGAATTTGAAGCAGGAGTGGCAAAAGAACGCCGTTCATCCCTCAGAAGTTGCGGTTGATGCTGAGAAAGACCCAATCCTTCAACAGGAGATGAAGTCGGTCAACACGGCAAAACCGAAAGAGGAGCCGGAGATTGTCGAGGAGAATATTCAAGAGGCAGGCAAAAAGCTTGCTGAAAATTCTGTCAAAACCATCAACGAAGCAGCCAAGCAGACGCAGGAGGAAGCTGCTGCCAAGGCTGCCGTTGAAGCTGGCAAGGCTCTTGGAGAGAAAATCAGCGAACTGGTCAAAGGTGAGAAGCCGAAGGGGGGTGTTGAAGCCAAATCTGCTGAGGAGCCGACGGACCCGGTTAAGACCATCACGTCGATGATCTCCAAGGAGGAATCCACCCCTTCCTATTCATTCTCGAAACTCTACCGTGATTTCGTCGACCGTGGGTGGGCTCTCAAGAAAGCCGTTGATCGGCTGGCGAAGTCTCCGCTCGGAGTCGATGAAGACCCCTACAAAGCCTTCCGACTGTTCTCTGGCTGGCAAGGAAAAGCAGAAGCTTTCATCGAACATGGGCCGTATGACTTCAACACTCTCAAGACTACGGCCAAGCCGCTTTCGGAGATTTTCAAATCTTTGGATGGCAGGCTGGATGAATACCGTTCCTACATCATTGCTCGCCGCGCCCTGGAACTGGAATCCCAGGGACATAGAACCAACGTCAACCTGGATGCGGCAAATCAGGTCATCCAGAAATACAAGAACGAATTCGAGCCGATTGCCCAGGCGCACACCGAGTATCACAATGCACTATTGAAATATCTGGCCGACAGCGGCGTCATTTCCAAAGACCTGTTCAACGAACTGGTCAAGACACATTCCACCTACATTCCGTTATTCCGGATTGGTGGGGCTGCCAACGAATTTGCCGGTAGGCTCGGGCGCTCCAGTCTCAACCTGGAAGCCTACAATCCGCTGTATGAGTTGAAGGATAAAGTGAAGCCGCTGTCTCCAGACATGCGGCAAGCAATTCTTGTCGATCCTTTGGAAAGCTCGATTCGGTTGACGTACCTCTACATCAACCTCGCTGAGCGCAATCGTGTTGCCACGTCCATCGTCAACCTGTTCAAGAACCTTGCGCCTAAAGAGATTGTCAAGTTGGAGAAGGGTCACAACTTAACGCAAGAGCAGGTGGCCGAGAGGGCGGTGTCCGTCTATGAGAACGGCAAGCGAACCGCGTACGCCATCGACCCCGAGATTGCCGGCATGATGCGCAACCTGGACGGCGAGAGCGCCGGACTGTTAGAGCGCATCCTGGCGCCGTTGACCAAGACCCTGCGCGCCGGCAGTGTCCTCAACCCGGAGTTCCAGTTGCGGCACACTTTCCGGGATTTCTTCTACGCATTCGTTACGTCACCCGGACACTTCACACCACTTGATATGATCCGTGGATTCAGCGGGTTGATCTTCAAAGACGAAGACTATTGGAACTGGTTGAAAAGCGGTGCAGGGCAAGTGTCATATGTGTCCATGGATCGTCGGTATCTCCAGGAGCGGCTGGACAAACTGGCCGACCAGACCGGTCTATGGACTCGGGCAAAGAACATCGTCATCGACCCGGATGCGACATGGCTCCAAAAGTCTGGCCGCATTCTTGGTCTGCCAGTCCATGCGGTCAGCCAGTACATCCTCCACCCTCTACAGGTGGTGACGGAAATGGTGACCTCCGCCAGTCACCTGGGCGTCTACAAGAAGATGCTCCGGGAAATGCCGCTTCGCGCCGGAGTTCCCGTCGTCCAGGCGGTCAATACCGGGAACTTGCCATCCAAGGGCGTGCTGTGGTTGAAGAAAGGCTACACCTTCTCCACAGCCTTCGATGGCGAAACGCTGCGCCAAGCCGCCTGGGAAGCCAGGGATGCGGCCGTGGACATGGGCCGTATTGGCGCTCGGTTCCGTGCCTACAACATGATCTCCGCCTTCGCCAATGCGAAGGTGCAGGACACGGATCGGGTGTTCCGGGCGCTCCGCGAGAAGCCGTTCTCGTCGGCCCTGCGCATCTTGACCGGCATCACCATCCCTTCCCTGCTGCTGTGGCTCTACAACAAGGATGACAGCCGTTACCAGGAACTCCCGACCTGGGAAAAGGACATGTTCTGGATCATCCTGACCGACCGCTGGCAGCCGGCGTCGGCCAATGAGGCAGCCGTTCGTCCACCCGATCAAGTGCGCATCATCGACGGCCACATCTTCGTGAACAACGGTTTCATTTTCCGGTTGCCCAAGCCGTTTGCCATGGGCCTCTTGTTCGGCTCGCTTCCTGAGCGGCTGGCGGAGCAGTATATCCAGGGGCGGCCGCATGCCCTGGAAAGATTCTTCAACGATTTGAAGGAAACCACCCTAGGCGACATCCTGCCGTCTGCCATTACGCCGCTTCTGGACCAATATTCCAATCGTTCCGTTTTCACGGGGCGTACGCTCATTCCGGCACCGCTGGAAAAGGGTCTGCCCGAATACCAGTATTTGCCGTATACGACTGCTACTGCCCGCGCCTTGGCGAAGGTGGTGCAAGCTTTCCCTGGCATGCGAGACCTTGCGCTTTCCCCCGACATCATGCCGGGCGCAGCGGTACGGGCGCTTTCCTCGCCTATCCTGATTGAGCACTATATCGAAGGATGGAGCGGACAGTTGGGCATGTACGCCCTTAAAACCATGGACTACGCGCTGCGCAAGGCCGGCGTGGTGCCTGAGAATGAGTACACACCCGACACCCTGGCCGACATGCCGATCATCAAGGCTTTCGTGGCTCGCTATCCCACGGCGACGACCGAGAGTCTGAACCGTTTCTATGATCGCGCCGACAAGATTCAGAAATTCTACGAAAGCTTCCGGACACAGTTACAGGCTGGCAACATCGACGCCGTGCAGGACATCATCAACGCCGGCGGTCCAGCCATGTTCTTCAAGGTAGAACAAATTCGCAAGGCTCTTGGAGTCCACACAAAGCTCATCCGTGATATAGAGATGGACAAAAACATGCAGCCGTACGAAAAGCGCCAGTTGATTGACGGCCTTTATTACGGCATGATCCGCATGGGCCAGCTTGGCGATCAACTTCTGGACCAGATTGAGGATTTGCAACGTGCCTCGCGTTCAAAACCCTAACATCCGCGTTCTTGGGATTCGCAAGCCGATCCCGAGCGGCTACGTCGTGGGCCGCAGCAGTCAGGGAACCGGCGATGCGGAGTTGATCTCCATCAAATCGCTGGCAACGGCGGTCAAGCAGACGGCCGTTCTGTCGCAACAGCAATCCTACGATCTCGCCTGCTTCCTGCCCGGCCAGCCGGCCCCGAGCCAGACCGTCATGCGCGTCGTAGCTGTCCGGTCTTTCCTCCTGCCAGCGAACCTCCCATTGTCCGAGGCATTCGCTAATACGGCGCCATCCGGTGGCTCAGCAGTCTACAACCTCGCCAAGAACGGCACGAATTTCGGAACGCTGACGTTTGCCAGCGGCAGCCAGCAAGGCGTCTTTGCTTCTGGAAGCGACACATCCTTTGCTGCTGGCGATACGCTGAGCGTCGTCAGCACCGCCACCATGAACGGCATTGCCGACGTGTCCATCACGTTCGCATGCACGAAACAGTGAGGCAGATATGGCTTTAGTTTTCATTGACGGATTCGACGGGTATGGCTCGTCGGTTCCCATTTCCTCAAAATGGCCGACACCGCCGGGGGTATCGCAGTTTCAAACAGGACGTTTTGGTGGTCAATCCCTTTCCATGTCGGTGCAAAGTGGAATTAATCTTACTTCCGGTACAGGGTGGGCTGTTGGAGTTGCTGTCAAACTCAACGGGACAATTAGCACCACCGCTCAATTAATTTCACTCAGAAATGGCACGACCCTTGTCGGTGTGATCGGTTTCAACTCTCTCAATCAGATTCTCGCTGCCACTACCTCATTAAGTTCACCATATGCTTCATCCAGCCAAAGCATCGCACAAAATGCGTGGAATTATATTGAATGGGTTGTAAACCTTGCATCGACAGGCGGAACGAGCCAAGTTTTCCTCAACGGCCAGCAAATAATCAATTTTACTGGTAATACCGGTAGTGGTGCAATTAATAACCTTCTGCTTGGAAATTCTAACTCCGTCAGCTTCAATTTTGATGATTTCTACGTTTCATCTGGCGCAACCAGAATTGGCGAAGCTCGGGTCGAAACGCTCGCCCCGGCTTCCAACGATGCTGTCCAATGGACGCCAAATGGTAACGCGAACAACTTCGGGTGTGTGAACGAATTGCCGTGGAACGGCGACACCACCTACATATCGTCCAGTACGCCTGGACAACAGGATACCTTCAACATCAACGCGCTGTCTTCGACACCGCTGAATATCTTTGCCGTGCAGGTGACATACGCCGCCCGCAAGGATGACGCGAATACTCGAACGATTGCCGGCGTTCTGAAAAGCGGTGCAGCGTCCGTCGTTGGCGCCAACAACAACCTTGCATCCACATATCAAGTCTTCTCCGACATCTACGCCAACGATCCGAATACATCGGCACCATGGTCGGCAGCCGCCGTCAACGCAGCCAAGATCGGCGTTCGTGAGGTGGTCTGATGGCTCAACGCGTTACCGGCGTCGATGCAGAAGTCCTGCATACAGGCTCATCACAGCAACGTGTTACCGGCGTCGATGCGGAAGTGCTGCACACGGGTTCATCCAAGCAGCGCGTGACTGGCGTCGATGCGGAAGTCCTTCACGCAGGTTTTTCGCAGCACCGCGTTACCGGACTTGCGTTGGAAGTCCTTCGTTCTATATCATCGGTGCAGATCGCTGCGACACCGATGGTTGCCATGTGGGATTGAACCATGCATCACCATCGCACAGTGCAAGTGATCGGAGACACGGTTGCGACTTCTGTGGTGGCGGCTAGTATGACTGGAATCTTGCCCGACCTCGCTGCCGCCGCTGCGATCCTCTGGTACCTCTTGCAGTTCTACATCTGGTGGGAGGGGCGGAGGAAGAAGTGACGCCGGCAGCCTCCAGTTCCTCTTGCAACAGCGCGAGCGCACGCCACGCAACTTTGGCCGTGTGGCGCTGACCATCCGTGTCGAATTTCCCCCGCTCAATCAGGTGACGTACAATGCAATCGGCGTGATCCGTCGATTTGCTGCGATCCCACCTGACTTCCTTTAACCCGTGCTGCTGGCTCCCAACTAGGCTGACCTCAGCTACGGCAGCGATGGCGTCCGGGAAATAATCCAGAACGCCGCGAGCAATGGGCATTCGCTTTCGTTTGTCAGATGACGTGGGGAGCATGTCACGTTGCGTAGCTTTCCGGGAGGAACAGAACCTCAAGGCCAAGATACTTGGCGATCCTGTATTCTAGGGTTGCCCCTTTGCTGAAATTCCACCCTGGCAATAGGGCAATGGCGTCCGAGTTGATCAATGCGATGACGTCGAAGCAGAATGCAACCCGCAGATTGAAGCCATGGGCCAGCGCTTCCTTCTCATCCCCGGTCGGATTATTCCACGCTTCATGCGGGAACAGCAACCGATCATTCTCCGCCGGCGAGAAGACGTCGAAGCCTGCTTGACGAAGCCGTTCGGCAGCACGGTCGAAAGCGGGGAAGTTAAAAAACGGCTTCCCCCGCATTGGGCCGGCTAGGTACACTCGCTTTCGTCTCTCCAAGAGTAATCCTCCATTGAGAGGTTACGCCCCGGGTCGGGTGCATGAACCATAGAGCTTGACATGGCGGGGAGTACGGCGCGCGCAGAATGATGCGCGCAAACTCGTCGTAGCCTTTGAGGGTACCGTTGACGATGACCGGAATAAGATCGCCACGCGGCTGGTATGAATGATAGTGACCGATGATCAATGTGTCGAAGGCTTTTTCTTCTTTTTGCAAAGCTGCATGAAGCTTAACCGAGCCGCGCGATATAGGTCCAACAGCACCGATAATTCCGTCTCCGCCTTTGACTCCGATTGAGTCTCCGTGCGTAAGCAGGAAAGAATGCCCGAAGATACGGAAATGGTAATCGGTTTCATCTGGAACGACGATGTTAATACTAGGACTGTTCGCGAAGTAGGCTCGCAAGTGGTGAAATATATTCCACTCGAAGGATTCGTATACACGATTTTTCGCGCGTGGTTTTTGCGTGGTGCGACCATGGTTGCCTACGACGCACGGAACGAACACTTTCGTAAAATGCTTGCCCAGTTCCGTCAAGGCCCATATCAACATTTCCTCGACTTCGAGGATGGACACTTGCACCGGACCATCATTTGTCTCGCGAAGTTCTTCATGGATGGTGCCGGAAATGATGTCGCCGGCAAGACACACGACAATACCTGGATAATGCGGATCGACCACGTGGTTGAAAGCCAAATCCAGCGTTCGTTCGACAAGCAGACGAATGCGCCGTTTGGCGATGGTCCGATTGAACTCGTTCAGACCACCGGTCTGCGCAGCGTCGATCTTTTCGCCGTAGTGCCAATCCGACCAGATGGTGATCGGAACTTCTGCTTTTCCGGAATGCTTTTTCTGTAGGTTCACGATCCACGATGGCGGCGAAACCGGAGCATCTTTCAGTTCGTATAGCTCCTGTCGGATGCGCTGAACTTCAAGCCGCTCGCGAGTTGCCTCGGCAAGCTGCTTCATCAGCGTCTTGTTCTGGAATTCCAGTTGCGAGATTTTATCCCGCAACGCAGCAATTTCTGTAGAAAGTTTTGGGTAAAGTTCTTTCATGATCCGTGCCATGCCGCGCCACTCCGCACCGTACCATGCCATGCCGCGCCATTCTCAACCCCGCTTCATTCTGCTGAGCTTGAATTGGCCATACTGAGGTCGGTAATCTCCCAAGCCTACGGTCGATCCGGCTAGCGTCAACAACGCCAAGAACTGCTGCTCCCCGAAATACTCGGGAAGTATGATGCGTGCATTGAATTCCAGTTTCCAGCCGGCGTCAAGATATGGCCGGCTTCGGATTACCGATGCGCGGTTGACGCAAACGCGACGTTGATCAACACCATCCCACTTCTTGGTTCCGAATGATAGGAATTGTGTCTTCGGACTGACCGGCTCGATGATCAACGCAGCCGAGAGGAACTTCGACGCTGAGGCCCTCGACGATCTCGGGTCTTTGAAGTAGGCCCCGGCTGAAACCAGACAGCGGAGCATGTTCACGGTCGGCAGACCGATCTCGCCGTTCTCGGTCCAATAGACCTTCTCGGCCGGATCGCCGTCATCCCTCGGCGGGTTCAGTCGCCGCTTGTCCTCCGGTGGGCGGAGACCCACAAACCGATTGAACAGGATTGGTCTCGTCCCTTCGATCTCGATCTTGAACAGCATGGTTCGCCTTCATGTATGCGAGGAATTCACACATCGGGATGATTGCCAGCCATGGCTTCCGATTTGACCGGTAAGCCACAACATGTAAGACGGCCATGCCGTCCCGGCAGCACTGGTCGATAGCGTCATAGATACGAAGCTGCTCGGTACGCTTGACCTCGAAGCGGAGCCCTAGCTGCTTCGCAGCCTCGCTGACGACATCCGGCGACTCGGGACTGCCGGCAAACTGCTGACCACGGCGAGCATCGAATCCGAAGGTGCGCAGGTAGGCAGCGAACTCCAGTTCGCCGCGCTTTCCTTTCTGTCGGCTGTTCATTTTCGGTATCTCCGCCCTTCCCATCCTTCGATGGTCGGTTTGAACCCGAGAGGTTTCAGCCACGACGGAACGTCTTCCATGATCTGTTTCACAACTTCGCCGTTCTCTTGAAAGTGATCGAACTTCGGCTCCAAGACTATTTCATCGTGAGCGTCCATGACTACAGGAAACTTTTCTTTCTCCAAAGCGAGGCGGGCGTTCATGATGATATCACGCTCGACGCCCATGACCACATTTTCCGTCAGCAGACCGCCGAATGCCATGATGCGTCTCCACATGCCTTGGCGATTGGCGGTGAAACTCCAAGAACAGTAGAAGTCTTCGCCAAAGGCTTTCCGTTCTTTCTGTGGCCTCGGATACCACAGAAGCCGCCCGGACGGCAGACGCGCCGTAAGCCACGCATCCCGCAAGGCATACACAACCCCGTGGGCCTCGGCCGGCTTGCCATCCCACACGGCGCGTGAGGACGCCGCATGCAAGTTGTACCACATCTGCCGCACCTTCGGCGCCCAATCGTTGCGATAGGTCTGCACGATGCGGTCTGCAAACTCCAAGTGCTGATCCCCACCGAGTTGCTGCGAGAACTTGGTGGCGCCCATCTGAAACCCTAGACCCAGGACGGCCATCTTGCCGATCATCCGCTGCTCGGACGTCACCTGCTCCGGAGCGCATTTGAAAATCTGCGACGCCATGTCGACGTAAACATCCTTGCCGCTTTCCAGCATGGCAAGCTTGTCGTCCTGGCCGGCGAGAGCCAAGGTGATCTTGGCCTGGATGCGTTCGTAGTCACGCGCCACGAAAATGCGATCCGGCTCAGCCATGAATGAATACCGCAACCCGGTAATGAGAAGATCGACCAAGGACGCTTCCCATATGTCGGACGCCAACGCGCCGTCGCCTTCTGAAATGAGCTTCACGAATAGCTCAATATCCCCAATCTTGATGCGTGGGCGTGGCAGATTTTGCAGTTGGACGAAGTTGCTGGTCGCTCTCCCCGGGCCGGTACCGTGGTAATTATACATGCCGCGAAGACGACCATCGGGTGATACACATTGCAGCAGGCGCATGTACTTGGCTGTGGATGTCGCAGCAGCCAGCGCTCTCGCTTGGAGCAGGTAATCCACTTCGTCGTCTTCGATGGTCAGCTTCTCCAGCGTGGACCGCCGAAGATCGTCCACCTCGACATGCTTCTGGAATTCAGCCAACAGCCGGCCGCGTTGCGTCGGGCGGAATCCATAAGTCCTGACGAATTCTTCCTCAAACTGGTTCTTGTACGTTTCCAGACAACGGAGCGCACCTGTGATGTAAGGAATATCAATCTTGACTCCGCGCCAATTCATCTTCTGATAGTGCAACCAGACTCGCCGCTCGTTCGGCGGCAGAAAATTCAGACGTTCGTGAAGTTCGTTTTCGATCCGAACGTCCTGGCCGCAATAGACGCCGACATCCCGGATGAACTTTTCGTCATCCTTGGCCTTCTCCCACAGCTTCTCGGAAGACAGGGTGCGAATGATTTTCTTCGCCGTTGCCGTCTTCGCCATGGGGATTTCCAGGAACTCGGCAGCGCCTTCGACCGATTGCGGCATCTGCCGCATGGCGCAGACGGCGCGAATATCGTGCCACCTGGAAAGCGGCGGCATAGGAATACCGAATTGCGGCTCCAGGATGTATTTCCAGATTGTCTGCTCGAAAAAACCGAACGAGACAATCGTCACATCCGGATTGCTCGCCAATTCATGCAGGGCTGTCGTGGGCCACCCGGGCCGCCACCAATACGGCCCGTTCTTGTCAACCGAATATGACAAGCAGACAATTTTGGTGTGCGGGTTCTGCGCATAGCGTACAGCCCCGTACCGCTTCAAAGATACGGGGCTGTACGTCTCAAAATCGATGACGCATACCGGCATTAGAATTCGGTCTCGTCCCCAACGTCCTCAACCGCGTCACCTGTAGCGTCACCGACCGGCCCCTTGTAGCCGGCAAACGCTGTCGTCGGATCAATCGACCCGCCAAGGCGCTTACCGAACCCGAGAGAGACGACGACATCAAGGTATGCCTTGATACCGTCACCGATGTGCTCCAATTCGCTTTCGTATGCGGAGAACTTGAGGCCCAGGAGCGCCTTCACTCCGCTGTAGAATTGCGCCTGACTGGTCTTGATGCGAACCGCATCGGTGAGTTCGGTGGGCGTCGGTTTGCCCTTCTCCCAAATGCACAGGCGCGGCTGGAAGGATGACGTAGCGCGGACAACGATGTGTCCGAGCATGTAGTCATATGAGCCGTTGTAGCTCTTGTTGGCTTTCGCCAACTTCGCCTTCCGTTTCTCGATGAACTTCTCGCCGGTGCGCCACGGAAGACGAATGCGACCTTCCTTTACGTCGGCGGCGACGTCGCGATTGGGCCAGAAGCTCTTGGCCTCGGTAAGCAGCGCTTCCTTGATGCTGTTCAGCGTGGCTTGATTATCCTTCGGAAACATGAACCCGGTCGAATAGACGACCTTGGTGTCTCCGAATTTGGACCGATCCTCCGGCTCGACAACATGCGGGAAAAGCAGCGTGACCGGATTATTCAGAACGAGAGGTGTCATGATGGCTCCATTTGAAGTCTGATAGATTGATCGGATCAAGTGCCGGACGTGGATCGCTCTCCAACGCCACAGTTGGCCCGCCCGATCTACTCCGGGCCAATCTGGAAGTCAATTCCTTGCCAAGAGAGCCGAACTTGTTCTCGACCTGCGCCGGCGACAGAAGCTCAACCTTATAAGCCTCTCGCCCGAGAAGCAGTTCGAGTTCGGCTTCCGCTTCCGGCGCCCAGGTACGCTCGCTACGCTTGGCGACGAGCTTCGTGCCGGGCACCGGCTCGCCTCTCATCCAACGGCGCATGACCTCAGCTTCCACGGCTGAGATAAAAGTCTTAAGGATAGGAATATATTTGTAGTATTCCGAGAGCAGATTGACCGTAGCCTGCTGCATGCCGGATGGCAGAAGGTCGACTGCCGCTTTCGCCATGGTCCCGAGCCTCGGGCAGGCGAACCGCACCGGACAGAAGCGGCACCATTCGCCGGCGGCAAACGACGAGCTTCGCTCGACCCGACTTACCGCCGGCAGGAGGACGTTCTGTTCCCACTCCCGGACCTTATCGGCCGGCAGGACGAATTGCTTGACCTGTTTGCCGAGGACGCGGGGCTGGACAATGCCCATGTCGCACGATGTCACGTGCGGATGCTTGCGAACCAGCATCGCCGCGTAGAACAACAATTGAGGGTTGTTGTCGGCCTCGACGATGCGGCCGGCTCCGGTTTTCAAGTCGCGGATGAAAAGGCGATCCCCGGCGACGTATGCCCAGTCAACAGTACCGAAGGCATTGGGATGCAGTCCCGTTGCCGTAATCTGGTACTCAACATACTCCGTGCCGCCGGGGGATGCTTTCTTGATGGACAGACATTCGTTGACGTAGATGTCAACGATGTCGAGGATTTCTTGTGTCACTCCCTCGCCAGCAAACTCCCATACCTCAGTTCCCGGCGAGGAAATAACAGCAGCCGCAATTTCATGCGCTTTCGTACCGATGCGCTGATATTCCGTGATCGACCCATCTTCATCGGGTGCCACAAATGCGGTCAGTTTTACCGAACCAGGGCAGTTGATCCACCGTTCGGCAGCAGATGGACTGATAGGCGAATGTCGGATCATTGGAAGGCCAGAAGTTTCAGACGTTCGAGGAATCTGGACAATTGCTCCGTGTTCATGTCGCGCACGGCCACGTGATACCCGGCGACTTCCTCACGAAGCTTTCTGATCTGGATGGCAGCAGACGGATCGCGGCTCACCATCCTGGTGATGATGTCGAGCGCCTGCCTTGCCAACGTCTCTTGCGTTTGTGCAGATGATGCAGGTTTCGTCGGTTCTTCCTTTGCCGGCGGTTCATCCTTCGCCGGCGTCACATCCACGTCGATTACAGAGAACAAATCATCCGTAGCTGCTTGAGCCTCCTGGGGTGCAGGTTCGGCCTTCTTCGGCCGACCGCGCCGCTTACCGGAAGCGGTTTCCGGTTTTTCTTCGGTCGGCGTGGGAACAGGTTCGGCCTCTTTCGGCTCGCCTTGCTCCCACGCTTTGTCGAGCAAGGCCTTGCTGATCTCACATCGGATCGTGATGACGAGATTTCCGCCTTCGCGTTTGACGTCGATCATGTGATCTCCCTTCGATTGCGCCGGCTAGGTGGTGCCTAGCAACGTCCCCCTAGGTGAACGATTTTCCAATGTTCCCGCCGAAGCGGCATTGGACCGGCCCTTCGCCGGCAGCGCTTTCCGATCTATCCTTACTGAGCCAATTTGTCCAGGTCAATTTTAGCATCGAGCGTATTATGGATAACGTGCAGCTTTTGTAATGCGCGAGCAAGAATTCTTTCCGCAATGCTGTCTGGCGCCACGAATATCTCCCCCTGCACCTGTCGCTTCTGGCCGCCACGGTCCAGACGGTCGAAGCATTGAATGTTGGTCGCCGGCGTCCAGTCCGGCTCGACAATCAGGGCATGGTTGCAGACCATCTGCAAACCGTCGGTGCCGATCCCGAGGCTCAGGGCATTGCCCAAGAGGATGTGAATAGAATCATCCTCTATGAATTGCTTCGTAATCTGCGGACGCTGGTTGATCGGCGTCGAACCGTCGATGCGCAGGACGCCGAATTTCCGTAACCGTAATTGCAGGTCATCGAGAACTGCCGTATGCCAGCCGAACAGCACAAGCTTCTGCTCGCCGCTCTCGATCAAGGTCGCCACGTAATCCGCAACTTGTGGCGCCATTGCCAGCCCCATCTGCTGGCGCGCCGCCGCGATGTGCCCGAGAATTTCGCCGCTGTAGGCATCCAGCATGTTCAAGTCGATCTGTAGCAAGCTCTCCACTTGCAATGCCTGCTTGATGACGTCGGTCTTCTCGACGCGGATCAAATCATAGACCGGCATCTGCAACTGGTTCATGACGCCGCGTGGTCCGCGCTTCACGTGGCGCACCATGAAGTGATAGCGCAGCCGCGCCTGTAGCTCATACAGTCGCCGTGTCGTCGAACGCTTAAAGTCCGGCACTGCCTTGTAGCCGTACTTCGTTTTGATTTGCATGCTTGGCGTCGGATTATAGGTCGCGCAGAACCGGTCGTAGGACATGAAGTCAATGGCGTCCCAACAGAAGGCGCGAATGATCGTGTAAAGCTCGCGAGGTCGGTTGAGCATCGGCGTTCCGGTCAAGCCGAGCGCATGCTTGCAGACCTCGAAAATACCTTTCTTGAACCGGCCGCCTCCGAAAATCGCTTGCGTCCGGCGAGCCGAACCGCTCTTGAGGAAATGCGGCTCGTCCAGAATGATCAAATCCCATTGCCGCTGGATCAAAGCTTCGTAGATGGACCGATTGTGGGAAAGCTCGTAGCTCAGCACATTCCAGACGGCCGTCGTCGGTGCCGGCGGAATGACGCCATGCTTGCCGGATCGAATGACATACACCCGATATGGCCGTATTTGCGTCCACTGCTCGATCCGGTCTTTCCATTGGAAACGGATGGTCGCCGGGCAGATGACCAGGACACTGCGAGCTTCGATCTTGTTGGCGTAAGCGATGGCCGTGATGGTCTTGCCCAATCCGGGTTCGTCGCCAATCAACGTGCGACGCCGCTGGAGCGCGTAATCCAGGTTCGCCCGCTGGAACGGCCACAGTTCGTCAATGCCGTAATCCTTTCCTTCCAGCGCTTCGCTTTGGTCGATCCCTTCCTTGATGTGCTGCAACGCTTTGCGCGCTGCCTCATTCGCGATCTGGTAAAAGCTCACAGCGGCGAACGGCTCTTGAGAATACAAGACAGCCGTATCAGGTGTCGAAGATTGCACCGAATAAGCGAAGCCATGCTCATTCAGGCAGGAACGGATGAACCCTTCGGCGTGAGGATACGCGCGCGGGACCGTAATTGCAAAGACGCCGTTGGCAAACAGCAATCTCGGTTCAGAAGAAATTCTCATCGAATCCGTGGATGGCGCAGACTCGCTTGGCAATTTTCCTGAATGCTGGTCCATGCGTTCCTCGATCTGTGATACCGTGGTGGAACATGTACAGGTGCACCATTTCATGCGCCAGAATTTGCATCAAGAGTTGCGTCGAGCCAATAAGCTTTTTCGAGATGATGATAGTTGGGCGCTCACTTTTTATTCTTGGGTAAACGCAGAACCCGAAGTCTTTCAGGCTGCTGGAAACGCGAAAGGTCAGGTCTTCCGCCGGCGGCAAATTCCACTTGCTAAACGGCTCGCATTCGGTAAGGTATGCATACGCCGCTGCGACGATTTCGGGCGTCAACTTCAACCGCATGATCCAGGCTGCCCTACGTTACGCTTCCAAGGGATGGCGAGTTTTCCCTGTCGAGCCCGGCGGGAAACGCCCCCTCGTCAAATCCTGGAAAGACGTTGCCACGACGGACCCGCAGACAATCCGAGATTGGTGGACGCGCTGGCCGGACGCCAACATCGGATGGGAACCCGAGAGCAACGGCCTTTGCGTGATTGATATTGATAAGCGCAAACCGCACTTCGATCAAGACCGGTTCGACGCCCTCGGTCTCCCGCCCACCCTCATCATCCAGACGCCGAACGGCGGCGAGCATTGGTATTACCGGGGCAGCTTGCCGCCCTCGGTCGAGAAACTTGCGCCCGGTGTCGACACGCGCGGGCGCAATTCGTACGTCTTGCTTCCCGGCAGCAAAATAGGCAATAATTCTTATCATGTCCAGGAACGCCGACCAATCGCTTCCCTCCCTGGCGCAATCGCGTCTCGATTTGCGACGCGCAATCGCGACCGGATACAAACTCCTGGAGACGGACCCAAGACCCCCGCTGTTGCAGCCGGTCGCGCTTTCCTTGCTGCTTGCGTCAGCCGAGGAAATGTTGCAATCGCCGGACGCGGTGGAAATAACACAACTTTCAGGGTTGCTGCGACGCTTGTTTGCGAGTTGGGGATTGGACGTGAGCATGCTATCGCACTGATCAAGGAAATTTGGAACCCTCATTGCATTCCGCCATGGTCCGACGATGAACTGGAAACCATCGTCGATAACGCAATCAAGTATGGCAAGCATCCTCCGCTGTTCACCATCAAGCCGGAAGATTTTGCCAAACCGCAGCTTCCGCCCTCGCGTTTCAAATTCCTCGCGCCATCGGAGATGATGAAAATCTCCGAGCCCCGATGGATTCTCAAAGACCTGTTTCACGAAAATTCCCTTGTGTTGCTTTCAGCCGCCAAGTCATCGTTCAAAACCTTCCTCGCCATGGAAATGGGGTTGAGCATCGCCGCCAACGTCGAGACATTCTGCGGCAAGCCGATGAAAACTGGCGGTGTGTTTTATGGTGCGCACGAAGGCATATACCTCATCCAGAAGCGCCATCGGATTGCGTGGTGCATGGCGCACGGCATTGCGCCCGAGGCTGACATTCCCTTTTTCGTTGGACCGGGACCGCACCTGCACGATGAAAAACAGGTGCAAGAATTTGGCGAAGCTATCGCCGCGAGAAAATCGGAGCCCGCTCTTATCATTCTGGATACCTATTCCCAATGCATGGCGGGGTTACAAGAGAACGATCCCGCCGACGTCAATCGCTTCATCTACGCCTGCCGTTCGTGGCTGAATGCGTGGCCGCACGCGGCTGTGCTGATACTGGCGCACCTCGGAAAAGACACGACACGCGGCACGCGCGGAAGCAGTAGCCTTGAAGCCGCGTGCGATACGGTTTTGTATCTGAACCGCACGCTGGGCACGACGCTGGTCAGCTTGACGGTCAAGCACCAACGTTCGGCGCCCGAACTGGCGCGGCCTTATTATCTTAAGGGCAAACCCGTTGGTGAAAGTCTTGTCTTCGAGCCGACGAATGCGGCCGATGCAAGGGACTACAAGATACTCGCTGATCCTTTCCATCCGCAGACCATTGCGTCTGTGCTGCAATCGGTCGGCGCCACGACACTTGATTCGGCCATAACATCACAGGCGCTCGCCAATCTCATCGTACCTAGTGGCGAAGCGAGCGAACATCGCGGCGCCCGCGTATTGCAGACGCTCAAAGTCTTGAACCGCCGCGCCGAAACCGTACTGAAAGCTCTCACGGGATCGCGCGACGGCTCGCTTGTTTGGTTTGCGCCGCTTTAAAGAACCTTCTCAGGTTCACTTGCCGGCTCTCTTGCCGGCTCTTTTGCCGGCTCGCGGGCTGGCTTTTCCGGCAACCAACGCGGCACGGGAACTTCCCGCACTTCGCGTTTGATTTCCTTTCCGATATCCATTGTTTGCTCTCCAACGATCCGGTTGTCCCATCAACGATAGGACGTCAAACAGTAGTCTCACGTTTTTTCTCCCGTTCATCAATACGATGGATGTGCACGTATGCGTCAACCAGCGATGTGAACAGTTTGCTTTGGCTCTTGTCCGGCCGTACCGTCACGCCGTAAATCGGCTGATTGTCCAATCCGCGACCCTCGGACAGTTCGATGGTCTGCTGACCGCATTGGAAAAAACCGAGGATAATCGGCGTGAGGACGTTCACGCCAGGGATCACCTTCCGCGCTTTCACCGCACTAATTTTCCTCATTGTCCTTCCTCGTGATAGTGAATGATAGCCAAAGGATACCGGCGTTCAAGCTCCAAACCAATCTCAGTTGTCGGAGCTTGGAGTTCGCGGATAACTACATGCTCCGCCCGCCAGCCAGTTTCACCGATTACAGACGCGCCGAACCGCTCGACAATGCCGGTGACGATAATCGCGTCATTCCGCGCCGTTCCTGGTAGCGGCTCTTTCCATTGGAGCCGGCGCCAGTTTGCGCGCGGTAACCGTCGCGCATGTATGCCGGTGTGCATTTCGACGCTCGAAGATTTGCGATCCATGGCCGGATCGCGCAATTCCTCAGTCTCCCACGGCGTCCCTCGAATAGGGGATTTCAAGATTTTCTCGCGTGGGTCATAATACCACGCGCGCCACCCGAGCGTGTCCGGTGCATTCGGATCAGGCGTGATGTCGATGATGTAGCGTTGACGAAGGCTTTGCCTGTGCGCGTATCGTAATTCGCGCACGAAGCATTGCACCGCCTCATTGTATCCGATTTTATTAACTTTGATGACCGAAATAGGATACAGCGCCGGGAAGCGGTATCTAACTTTTGCAATCTCGCCCCAATCATACTTTTTGAGCCATCGCTGAAATGTATGCGTGGCTGGAAGCTGGTCAGTAAGCCAGCAAAGTGAAGCTGCGACCGCATTCCACCCAACAAATCTATACCAGCGAACATAACGCGTGAATGCCATATGGGTTCGCGCACACAAAAAGTAATGCGTTTCAAGAACCTTGCGCCGCAATTCCCATTTCCATCGTTTCTCCCGGTCATCCCAAAACGTCGCATCCTCGATCAACCATCTCGTACGATGGATGATGCGGAATTGCCGGTACTGGCGATACGTAATCCGCTCGCGAAACCGCGTACTTGATTGCCCTTGACGGTCGGTGCCCGAGCTTCGCGAGTATTTGCGCGCTCGCCGCCTACTTAGGGCTAAGAAAGCAACCTGATAGGCATCGTGATGCGTGATTTGATGTGGCGGAATATGCGCGTTGTCGAACAGTCGGCGCAGCCATCGGGGCGGGCCAATCCCGTAATGCTTTTCATACTGACTAGGCCACATCGTCGGATCGGCGCGGAGCGCAAAGTAAACGCGCTCAGTCATCTCTTTCTCACTTAGCAACGCGTGAGCATTTGCGTTCGGATCAGGTGCATAAACGGATGTCATATTCCTACTGCCTCGATTATACCAAACGCGCGGGATCGTTTCTTTTTCAGACAAATGCGCGTGAGCATTTGCGTTCGGATCAGGTGCATAAACGGATGTCATATTCCAACTGCCTCAATTGTGCCATCGGCAAATTCGATTAGCGCCCTCTTATCGTCTAGAAAGAGGATGCACACCGCCGGATGCGGCGATTGTAGAATACGATCCGCGATTTTGTCCAACAGTTGTTTCATGGTGATCGCCCAAGAGACCGTATTTCGTCATCGGTGACGTCGCACCAGGGGCGCCGATAAAGCATCGACCAAATGGCTGGCGCGTAAGCAGGATCAACCAAATTTTCGATCCGCAGCAACCGCCGATCAATCACGGCGGCCAAATCGTTAATAGCCAATTCAGCATGCGTCATAAATGAATTGCATTCGTCGATGTCATAACCACGCTCGCTGCCAATCACGAACAGCGCTTGAATATCCCACGACAACAAGGCATTCGTGTCGCCAGCGGCGATCATTCGTCGGATGGCTGCTGCCACTTCGTACGGTGCATCAAGGGTGCACACCAACGCATTATACGCGTCGATCAATTCATCATCTTCCCCAAGAGCCGGGAAGATTGCGTTGTCGTCGCAATACGCGGGGTATACTCCCCACTTAAGACATACGTTTTGCATGTTTCTTGGCCCTGGTGATCGCTGCGTCGAATGCGGAAATAACAGACGCGTGATCCGACGTGTCATTGAATTGCATAATATCGCCGGCACAAACACCGTCGACCTCATTCGCTAGCAACTGAATAGCATCACGTAAATCATCGTCGGGCAGATCAAGCCGCTCACGGGCAGCACGCAATGCACCATAGGCACAAAAATATATTGCGGCTTTTTCCTCCGGGTCTCGTTCGCGCAACTTTGCATCCTGAGCGACACATTCTTGCAGCCAATACCGCTCATTGGCTATCAAGCTTCGAGCTTTTTCCAGCAACATCAAGACCGACATGTTGTCACCTCAATTCCGCGCGTTCGATGGCGCGATCAAACACGGTCAATACGCTGGCATGCGTTGTGTGGTCATTAAATTTCGAGACCGCAACCGAACTCGAAAAGAGGTTGAAATAGATCATGCTTTTCGGGTTAACACATACAGGCGCTTGTGCTAGTATCCTGGGCGTTCCGGGGCATTCCGCCCCGCTCCCTGTGGAGGGTTAGATGACGGACACTTGGAAAATGGCCGAAAGCAAAGCCGCCGAATTGCATGCTGCCCTTGGCGTTGAGGAACATCATGCCCGCTGCACCATCGTCCCCACGTCGGATCACGGTTACCGGATAACTGTGATCCGCCTGTCGGATGGCGCAACTCGAACGGCAAAGGTGGGCTAAGCCATGCGAGAGCGCACCGACTGCGCACCATGCGCACGCGTTTTCATCATTCGGTTCACATTTGTTTCCTTTGGCATCAACCGCCAATACGCCTTGTAACCAACGTGATGGCCGGTCGATCAAGGATCGAGCAAGCTTAAGAATTTCAGCCTCTTTCGTCATCATATCTCCCCATTGCATTCGCCCGCGCCGCATCAAGCGACACGGCGCGGGCATAGTGGTGTCAGACAGTCCGGCGCGTCACGATGCGATTGCCCAAGAAATTGGTAACCGCAACGTAACCCTCGCCGCCATCTTCATCGTCGATCCTGAAATACGCCAGTTCAGCGGCGGGATCATCCTGCCGTGCCTCGTCGAGCAAATCGAAGGCTTCCTCAGGCGCGTTCACCGGCTCATACAGGTTCATGTCGCTTGGCAGCCAGCACCAATTCGGCCGCTCCAAGGCCAAGCGTTCGTCACGGTAAACGCCATTGCACTTGATGCCTTCCTCAAGCATGCGCTTGAGGCGACGCGAACCATGCTGTTTGATCCACGCGTTGCGCTCTTGTTCGAGCGCACGCTTGGCACGCTGTTCAGCCTCAATCTGCTTTTTGACTTGCGCTTCCTCAGCTTCTTTTCGGCGGCGCTGTTCCGCCTCACGCTCCGCCTCTTGCTGCTTCCGCAGCTTCGTCACGCGGGCCGACCGTGCGGCCAGCACGCTGACGAAATGTGTGAGATCGCCGGCGAGCCCGGCCTTGATGGCGCCGACCGGTAGCGACGGGGCGCCGTAATCTCGCGCAATGTAGTCGTCATCGGGGACGATAGCATTGCGTGCGGCTTCCTTGTACGGCACGCCGCGATCAAAGTCGAAGCGCGAAATGCCGGTTGCCTTGTGTTTCAGGATCAAATCGGCCTCACTATTCAGAAGTTCCGACCATTGGCGCACTACGGGGTCTTCACCGGTCAGAACAACATGCACTTCTGACGTCGGAGCCGGCGGCAGACCATGCCGCTCACGCCAATCGATTGCTTCGAGGCCGCAATCAGGGCAACCCTCAGGTCGCACAATCAGGTCGATGTCATACTTATACATGCTCAATTCGGTGCACCTTGCACCGCTCCCTAATCCCCGTTAGCCACGGCACCTTGCCGTGTTTCCGTCGCGCGCCGCACGGAGGCCGGGGTTAATGCGCGACATCACTTATACGCTGCGACCCGGTACCTTTGCCGTTTTTGTCATTCCATCTTTGCAGCGGATCACGGTTACTCGGTAGCCATGATCCGACGTAGGCACGATTTTGCATCGTGTTCATCAACGCTAAGCTCGGCATGTAATTCATCCGCTTTTGCTTTGGCCGCTTTCCACAAATCCATTTCGCTCAGCGATATGGCCGGAGAGTAACA
>Ga0209810_1001918_pt1 | contig 27695 bp, 21 predicted proteins | sample Coa_R1_7_FD_187159 | JGI IMG/M metagenome (GOLD analysis project Ga0209810, IMG submission 187159) | Surface soil microbial communities from Centralia Pennsylvania, which are recovering from an underground coalmine fire - Coalmine... | ecosystem: Environmental > Terrestrial > Soil > Unclassified... | reverse complement strand
GTCTCTATGGAGACGGCACGGTCTTCAAGATCGCGCCGTCCGGCGCCTATACGCTGCTCCATACGTTTAGCGGTCCCGATGGAAGCAGCCCGGTGGCCGCGTTAATACAGGGCAGCGACGGCAACTTCTACAGCACCACAGAATTCGGTGGCGCCAACAACACCGGCACGATTTTTAAGATGACGCCCACCGGCGCCTTGACCACCCTCTACTCCTTCTCCGCATATAATAACGCCAAAAACACCGATGGCGCAAGTCCGATAGCGCCTTTGATCCAGGGCAGTGACGGCAGCTTCTACGGCGTCGCCTACGGAGGCGGGACCTACGGCGGAGGCACCTTTTTCAAGATCACGTCTGCCGGCGCCTTAACGACCCTCTATTCGTTTTACTTTCCCGTAGCCGGCGGGCCGGCCGGGGGGCTGGTGCAGGGCAGCGATGGTAACTTCTATGGCACGACCCGATTCGTCGCCACCAACTTCACGGGTACGGTCTTTAAGATCACACCCACCGGCGCCTTTACCCTCCTGCACACCTTTTCCGGGGCCGATGGCACGCAGCCGGAGGCGGCATTGGTCCAGGGACCGGACGGCAACTTCTACGGCGCCACAACAGAAGGAGGGGCCGCTAACGCGGGCACGGTCTTCCAGATCACCCCGTCCGGTACACTGACGACACTGCACGTCTTTGACGGCGTCGACGGAGTGTCTCCGCAAGGCAATCTGATCCTGGGTCCGGATGGGAATTTCTACAGCACCACGACCTGGGGGGGTTGGGATTACGGAGCCGCGTATGGCGGCGCGGGCGCCGGCACGGTCTATAAGATCAGCGCTGCCGGCGCTTTCGCCTCGCTGTACTCTTTCAGCATCGGTATCAATGCGGAGGGAGCCAATCCCTCGGGCAAGCTGATCCAGGGCAGCGACGGCGATTTCTATGGGGTCACCCAGATCGGCGGAGATTTGGGCTTTGGCGTCCTCTTTAAGATCCGTCCCGGCGGGACGCTGACTACTCTGCACGCCTTCGACGGCGCGGACGGAAACGATCCCAATGCCGCCCTGGTGCAGGGCAGCGATGGCAACTTCTACGGGACGACAGGGGCGGGAGGCGCGAATGGCCAGGGCACGATCTTCAGGATCAGCCCCTCCGGCGTGCTGGTCACCCTGCACGCCTTTGCCCCGGCCACGACATCGAGTTTACTTGCGGTCACCAACGCGGACGGCGCCAGGCTGGGCGCGCCGCTCGTGCAGGGCAGCGATGGCAGCTTTTATGGCGTCGCCGCGAGCGGGGGCGTAAACAGCACCGGTACGGTCTTTAAGATCACACCGAACGGGGCCTTTACCCTTCTGCACACCTTCTCTGCCTATGGGATGGGCCAGGCGAATTCCGATGGCGCCAACCCGGTCGGATTGGCCCTCGGCAGCGACGGCAATCTGTACGGCGTCACCGAAATTGGAGGGACAAACGGGGACGGCACGATCTTTAAGATCACGCCGGCAGGCGCCTTCACGACCCTGCATCTATTCAATGGCCCCGACGGGGCTTATCCCAGCGCGGCGCTGACGTTGGGACCGGATGGCGATTTCTACGGCGTCACCCTGGGAGGTGGGGCTACCGGCTCCGGTACTGTCTTTAAGATCACGCCGGCAGGCGCGCTGACCACCCTCTGCTCCTTTCCGGGCATCGGCATGAACGGCACCGAGCCCAACAGCGCGCTGGCGCTGGGACCCGACGGCAACTTTTACGGCACCACCGTCTATGGCAATGCTCCCTATACCGGGGGCACGGTCTTTAAGGTCACGCCCTCCGGCATCCTGTCCACCCTCTATGCTTTTCCGGGTCCGCCGCCCGGCGGCGCCAATAACCCTCTTTCGCTCCAATATCCCCAGCCGGTTCCCCAAGGCGTGACTTTCGGCAGCGATGGCTACCTGTACGGCCTCACGTATTCCGGCGGAGAATCGCCAGGCGATAACGGTTACGGCACCGTCTTCCGGCTGAGCCGGGCGATGCTGCTGCTCCAGAATCCCACGACCGGCCATCTCGCCACCTGGTTCTGGAACGTCAATTACCAGGTGGGCGGAAGTTTTCTCTATCCCGGCCAGAACCCGGCCTGGAATGCGGTTGCGACCGGCGACTTCAATACAGACGGCCAGCCCGACATTCTCTTCCAGAACCCTTCTACCGGCCAGTTGGCGATCTGGTATATGGGCAACAACTATCAGATGCGCGGCGCGTTCGTCTACCCGACCCAGAACCCCGCCTGGAAAGCCGTAGGCGTGGCCGACTTCAATACAGACGGCCAGCTCGACATCCTGTTCCAAAACCCCAAGACCGGGCAGTTGGCCCTCTGGTACATGAACAGCAACTATCAGGCGAGCGCGGCTTTCGTCTACCCGATCCAGAATCCGGCCTGGAAAGTGGTCGGCGTGGCCGACTTCAACATGGACGGCCATCCCGACGTCCTGTTTCAGAACCTTTCCACCGGCCAGCTCGCCATCTGGTACATGAATAACAACTACCAGGCCAGCGCCGCTTTCGTCTATCCCAGCCAGAACCCGGCCTGGCAGGCCATCGGCATTGCCGACGTGAACTGGGACGGAAAACCGGACATCCTCTTCCAAAACACCCGCACCGGCAAGTTAGCCGTCTGGGACATGGACAACAACTATGCCATCGGAGGCGCCTTCCTCAGTCCGCAGTTGCCGTCCGGCTGGAAGGTCGTGACCACTCACTGACGCCGTTTCCCTTTGGAAGGGAACAGTAGCGTTGCAGGAGCGCGAGATACCGGGTACGATAAGATCATGTAAATCTGTCGCCCGCTCGCGCTCTTTTTCCTGCCAACCCTGCTATCGAAGGAGAAGTAATGTTTCCACGCCGTCTATTCTGCTGCCTGGGCCTCCTGGCCACTCTCTCTGCTGTCCCTGCCCTCCTGCGCGCCGACGAGCCCAAGACCGTCCGCCCGGTAACCACCATCTCGCTCATGGGCCGTGAAGACCATCCGTTCGCCGACTACGTCGTCCTCGACGGATCGACGCTCTACGTCGGATTCACCTCCATCGACACTCTGACCATCGTAGATACGGACCTCAACACGTTTCTCGCCGCCGTTCCCGATCTCCCGCGTATCCACAGCGTCGCGATCGTTCCTGGCCTGGGTCTGGGCTTTACCAGCAACGGCGGGGACGACACGGTCGGCGTCATCGATCTCGGCGGCAGGCAGATCGTGCATAAGATCCCCGGCGGAGTCGGGCCGGACGCCATCATCTATGATTCCAAAGCCGGTCTGCTCTACGTCGCCGATCATCGCGGCAAGACAGCCACGCTCATTGACCCCAAAACGGAGAAGACCGTCGCCACGATACCGCTGGGCGGGACCGCCGAGTATCCCCAGGCCGATCCCAAAACGGGCATGGTCTATCAAAATCTGGAGGACACCAGCGAAGTCGTGGTCGTCGATCCCAAAAAGCAGGCGGTCGTGCAGCGGTTCAAGACCGCGCCTGGCGAGGGGCCGACGGGGCTGGCGCTGGACGCCGCGCATCATCGCCTCTTCTGCGCCTGCGGCAACCAGAAACTGGTCGTCCTCGATGCCCATGACGGCCGCGTCGTCGCCACCCTGCCCATCGGCGCGGGCGTGGACTTTGCCGCCTACGATTCCAGGCTGCGCCGCATCTATACCGCCAACGGCGATTCCGGCACCATGACCGTCATTCAGCAGGAGACACCCGATAAGTACACCGTTCTGGAAGACGTGCCCACCCATCCCGGCGGCCATGCCCTCGCCATAGACCCCAACACCCACCGAATCTACCTGGTCTACGGCGGCGACGTCGCCGTTTATGATGCCGTCCTTCCGGGGAAAACCCCTGCTTCGCAGGAGGGAATAGGGGATTAGCAGATGGTATAATGGGCGATATGGCCACGACAATGGAACCACCGCCCAAAAACCCACCGGGCGCGACCACAGACCCGCACGGCGATGGAGGGCGCCACAGTGCGCGCCGGGCCATCGCCGGCGGCGCCGGCATTATGATGGCCGCCATCCTCGGCAGCCGGCTCCTCGGCCTCATTCGCGAGCGGGTCATCGCGCACCAGTTCGGCCAGGGCTTCAATACCGATGTCTACAACGGGGCGTTCACGATCCCCGATCTGCTCTTCTTCCTGATCGCGGGCGGCGCGCTCTCCGGCGCTTTCCTCCCCGTCTTCACCGATTACATCTCCACCATGCGCGAAAAAGAAGCCTGGCGCATCTTCAGCGTCGTCGCTTCCGTCATGACCATCGTCGTGACGTGCTTTATTATCCTGGGCGAAATCTTCACGCCGCAGTTGGTGCGTATCACCAACCCCGGCTTCTCCGACATCCCTGGCAAGGTCGAAGCGACCGTCGCTTTAACGCGCATCCTGCTGCCCGCCCAGCTCTGCTTCTTCCTCGGCGGTCTGATGATGGGCACGCAGACGGCCCGCAACTTCTTCTGGGGCCAGGCCCTCGGCCCCATGATCTATAACCTGGGCATCATCCTGGGCGGAGTCTTTCTAGCGAAGACCTACGGCGTAGCGGGGCTGTGCTACGGCGCGGTGAGCGGCGCCGTGCTCGGCAACCTGCTCCTGCAGTGGTTTCTCGTGCGGCGCATGGGCGGCAGGTTCGTGTTCGCCAGCCTGCGCGAGAACTTTCGCCATCCTGGCGTTATGAAGGTCTGGGGCCTCATGCTGCCGGTCATCCTGGGACTGGCGCTGCCCCAGGTCAGCACCATCATCGGCAAGGCGTTCGCCTCGGTTCTGGGCAACGGGCCGCAGTCGGCCTTGATGAACGCCAACAAGCTGATGCAGGTGCCGCTGGGCGTCTTCGCGCAGGCGATCGCCATCGCCAGCCTGCCGACCATGTCCGCGCAGGCCGCGCGCCGGGAGTTCTCGGCGCTGCGCCACACCGTCAGCTTCAGCCTGCGCTCCATCCTATTCCTCACCATTCCCTCTTCGATGGTGATGTTCGTGCTGGCGCTGCCCATCGTGCAGTTGCTGCTGCAGTCGGGCAAATTCAGCAGCATCGACGCCGCTATGGCCGCCGCCGCCCTGCGCTACTTCGCCATCGGCATCTTCGCCTGGTCGGCCCACTCCATCCTCACGCGCGGCTTTTACGCGCTGCAGGAGTCGCGCACGCCCATCATCGTCGGCACGATCGTCACCTTCATCTTCATTCCGCTTAATCTGGTCGCGCTCCGGATGACCGGCAAGAGCGATCCGTCGGCCGCCATTGCGGGGCTGGCCTGCGTGACCTCCATCGCCGCCACCATCCATATGCTCTCCATGCTGATTCTGCTGCGGCTGCGGCTGCGCGGCCTGGACGGCGGGCGCCTGCTCATCTCGGTCAGCCGCATCACCCTGGCCTCTCTCATCACGGCCTTCATCTGCCGCATCGTGCGCGACCGGCTGGTCGCCCACTTCGTCGCCAGATACGGCGCGCTGGCCGCTAAACACGTCATCCGCGAGTCGGCCTTCGTCCTGCTGGGCTGCCTGGCAGTCAGCACCGTCGTCTACACCGGCCTGGCGCTGCTTCTGCACATGGAAGAGGTCAACGTGGTGCGCCGCCTCGCCCGCCGCTTCGTGCCCTCCGCCTCTTAGCTGGACCAATAAACGACCCGGCATTAAAGACAGCCGTCCTGCCGGACGGAATGGCGCAAAGGCAGTCAGAATGTTAGCTTTTCCGTCCGGCAGGACGGTTGGCCGCAGGCCCCACAGACGGGTAATTCATTGCCCGGCTAATATGCCCGGCGAAAACGGTCGTTTACGGCCCGGCTCATAGCATCTGCCGCACATCAAGGAGAAACCATCATGCCTCGAATCACTATCATCGGCGCGGGCGGATACGTCTTCCCGCTGCGCCTGATCGAGGACATCCTTTCCTTCGAGGAGCTGCGCGACAGCACGCTCGCGCTTCAGGATATCGACGCCGACCGGCTCGAACGGGTCGCCACGGTCGCTAAAAAGCTGGTTCAGATGCATAACCTGCCCACCCGCGTCGAGGCCACGACCGACCAGCGCGCCGCCATCGCGGGCGCGGACTTCGTCATCGTCACCTTCCAGGTCGGCGGTCTGGAAGCCTACCGACTCGACGTGGAGATCCCCCGCAAGTACGGCGTGGACCAGACGGTAGGAGATACGCTGGGGCCGGGCGGCGTCTTTCGCGGCCTGCGCTCCATGGCCGTTTTCGACGAGATTTGCGCCAACATCCACGCGGTCGCCAAGCCGGACACGTTGCTCATCAACTACGCCAACCCGATGGCGATCAACTGCTGGGACGTGGCCCTCAACGGCGTGAAGCACGTCGGCCTCTGCCACAGCATCCAGGGCACCAGCCACATGATGGCCCGCACTATCGGCGTTCCGTACAAGGATGTGGTCTTCCAGGCCGCCGGCATCAACCACCAGTGCTGGTTCACGAAGTTCCGACGCCGCAGCATCGGCGAGGACCTTCTGCCCCTCGTCCGGGAGACGATGGCGCGGGAGTGCCTGGGGATCGGCGGAGAACCCACCAGACCCCGCGAAGGAATCTACGAGGGACCGCACAACGACCGCACGCGCACGGCCGTGCTGGAGTACGTGTTCGGCCAGGGCTACAAGCATCCCGAACAGGGCGTCGGCGGCCAGGCCGCCTTCATCAGCGAGTCACCCCACCACACCAGCGAGTACTTTCCCTACTTCCGCCGCACGCCCGCCGACGCGCAGAAATGGGTCCTGGATCGCTGGGATTATTATGAATGCTGCTGCGCCCACGACGAAGCCGGGCAGGTCGAGCACGTGCTGGAGCGCACGAAAGAAGGCTTCCATCCCTCGCACGAGTACGGCGCCTGGATCCTCCACTCGATGGTCACCAACACGCCGCGCGTCATCTACGGCAACGTCCCCAACACCGGCCTCATCACCAATCTGCCGGAGGGCTGCTGCGTAGAGGTGCCCTGCCTCGTGGACGGCAACGGCATCCAGCCCACCTACGTCGGCGATCTGCCGCCCACCTGCGCCGCCATCAACCGCACCAACATCAACGTCCAGGAGTTAGCCGTCAAAGGCCACCGGACGCGCGACCGCTACCTGGTCCAGTCCGCTATCGCCCTCGACCCGCTGACCGCCGCGACCTGCCCCATCGAGCGCATTCCGGAGATGGTAGACGAGCTCTTCACGGCCCAGAAACCGTGGCTGCCCCAATTCTCCCTTTGATGCTTGGCGACAGATTTATGCCGCTAATGCGTTCCGGGGGACGACAGTCTCAAATGGTAGGCCGGATCATCAGGCTGCAGCTCGTCCTGCAGCCTGAAAGGCTGGTTGACACCCGGTAGACCGGTGGGAAACGGTTTTCGCTACGGAGCGTCCGGAGCGCCGGGAGGCGCTTCTTGCTGCCGCTGGCTTGCTCGCGGCATGGGCAGATCGACCTGCCCCACGAACGAGAGGTCGTTGGCCCGCAGCGCCATGATCGTATTGCCGCGCAGGACATAAACATAGTTGTTGTTGGCGGTCATCGCGGTCGCGCCGGAGAACATCGGCGGCATCATCGGACGGCCAGGTGGAACGGATTGACCGAGTTGGGGAAGGGCGCGCGGCGGGGAAATCTGCTCTTGTTGCGCGGAAGCGGGAACGGAATGGAACCAGGCCAGGAAAGACAGGCCCAGTAAGCCCGCTGCCGCCAATCCATAAGGCCAGGCACGTTGCGTACGCATCGGGACATCTCCTTTGTCGTGAAAGGCTGCCTCGCAGCCCGTGTTGCCACCGGCCCTTGCGAGCCGGCGATCCCATCAGATAAAGAGACGACGGGAAGATGTCTCTCAAAGTTCCGGACGCTGCCCGGCCTTGCCTGAGAGTAAAGGTCAGGGTGTCTGCTTGAGGACTTCGGTCAAAACCTGATGGAAGGTGGCCTGCCCGTTGTCCTCGAAACGGTCCAGCTCTACGGCATAGCAGACATGCTCGTACGTTTCGCCAAAGTTGTATTCTTTTGAGGGAGAGAGTTCTTCTCGTAAGATATGGCCGCTGCAACGGATCGAGCAGCCAGGACCGATCTGTATCTGCATCTCCAAGGGCTCCCCCATAGGCAAGCGCTGGGGAGATCGGACGAGCAGGCCGCGCGGGCTGGCATTGACCACTCGTGCCTTGAGGCTCTGTTGGGCCTTATCGGTGATGTGCAGGGGCCAGAAAATGGGCGTACGCGCCGTCTGTCGCTTATCGCTTAATAGTCTCATGTCTGATCCTCGGTCAGGGCTTTTCCCAGGAATGGGTCCGTTAACGAGTTATGCCCTATCCGAGCGGGTATATAAAATCTCCTTGCGATACAATCCCGTCTGTAGAGACGATATTCTTGCGCGGCGCCTTCCTCCTGCCGCCGTCACGTTGCCGTTACTTCGGCATAGCGTCCTGAGTCAGATCGTTTACTCGGCGTGAATGTCGATAGAGCCCATGTTGGTGTGAAGACGCACCGTGCCTTTGCCGGAGCCCAGGTCGGCGGTCATCTGCGTGTGCGCCTCATTGGTGAAGTGCGCGCTCGTGGAGGGTTGCATGTCGATGGACCCCATCATCACGCCGGCATCCAGATGGGCGGAAGCATTGGCGGGCAGGTGAAGATGGATGGTACCGTTATCGGAGGTGATCTCCACCGGGGCGGTATCCTGCTTCTGCGCCATCTCGATCGTGATGGAGCCGTTCTCCGTCTTCACCGAGCCGAGATGCTGGACGCCGCGCAGGGTGATCTGTCCGTTCTGCGTCTCCGCCTGCGGCACGTCGGCACAGTCTTCTGTCTCGATCGAGCCATTCGACGAATGCGCGTCTAAGACTCCAGAGATATGATCGGCCTGGATGCTGCCGTTCTCCGTCTGCAGATGAGCGTCCGCCATGCCGGAAGCGTTCAGAGAGCCGTTCTCGCTCTGCGCGGTCAGATGCATGGAGGCCGGGGCGTGGACTTCCAGCGAGACGCTCACCGAATGGACATTATCCGGAGTGGGCTGCGGCCAGTCTGCTTTGACGATCCAGCGGCCGTTCTCTTGCTGCGTGACGATCTTGATCTGCTTCAGAAAAGCCTTCGCCGCCTCCACGCTATCGGCATGGACCTCTTTGGTGGCCTGGATCTCGATCTTTTCGCCATCGCCCGGCAAAACATGGATGTCGCCGTTGGGCGTGCTCACCTCCAGAGAACCGGCGTTCTGTCGATTCAACGTGAGCTGCTCTGTCGATCTCTCTGACGGCCCCGAGTCGGCTCCTGAGGAGATAGCAAAGCGGGTCCGCTCCGACCGGCACGAGAGAACCAGGATACTCAGCAGACTAAGTAGCGCCAGGGGAAGGCGTTTTCTCAGGATGGACATGCCCGCTCTCCTTTCTTTCCTCGCGACGCCTCCGCTTCTCTCACCAGAGGCGATGGAAATCTAACCTTAAGCTCTACCTTTCCTTTACGAAGGAAGCACGATTTTGTCATGGACGCAGCAAGCAGCGTACCTACGCGCTGTGTCCTCTTCGCAGACAGTCAAACAAATTCAGTTCTTTGTTAGTTTACTTCTCTCACGAAAAAATAATTCACAAGAATCGAAATAAAGCATTGACAGCAATTTCCTTGCTTGATATAATTCAACTGCCTAGCCGTCTCTAGCGGCCAGGGTGCCAATGGTTGCAAGGTAGTTTGTACCGTCCCTACACCTCAGGCAAGGCTGTCCCTGTGCCCCGCACACTCCACTCGCGCCAGCCCCACCGGCGCCGGATCGAGCCGACGCGTCCCCTCTCAGGATGCCCCGTCTCGGTCTTTGCAGTAAACCCGCAGTTCAAACGATAAGTGGTTTCTTTCAAAAGGAGGGCGATATCATGTTTCGCGCCTGTACTTTCCCATTGGGAAACAAGGCAGCAAGCCTTGGGCGTTCTCTTCTCCTGCTGTGTAGCTTCGGCCTGGCGCTGGGCCTGGCTTCGATTCGTCCGGCACAGGCACAGTTGACCGCCAGCATCCTGCACAACTTCGGCGTTGCCGATGGCGATGAGCCCTACGCCGGCCTCATTCAGGGAAGTGATGGCAACTACTACGGCACCACCGAGTACGGTGGAGGAGCGGGCTACGGCACCGTCTTCAAGCTCACGCCTTCGGGAACGCTGACCACGATTCACACATTCAACTATTCCGATGGCTCCTGGCCGCAGGGCGAGCTGGCGCAGGGCAGCGATGGTACGCTTTACGGCACGACCGACGGCGGCGGACCCTCCGGCGCCGGCAACGTCTTCAAGATGCAGACGGATGGCTCCGGTTTCTCCAACATCCATAGCTTCAGCTATAGCGACGGCGCCTATCCCTTTGGAGACGTCATCGTCGGCAGCGACGGCAATGTCTACGGCACCACCTACGAATACGGTCCCAGCAGCTATGGCACCCTCTTCCAGGTGAGCCCGGACGGTTCCGTCTTCAACATCGTCCACGGCTTCGGCTACTCCGATGGCGGCTACCTGGCCGGCCATATCACCCAGGGCCGGGACGGCATGCTCTACGGTTCCACCATCGCAGGCGGTTCCAACGGCTGGGGCGTGGTCTACCAGGCCAGCACGGACGGCAGCGTCTTCAACGTCATTCGTAACTTCAGCTACGGTGACGGCGGCGAGGCTTATGGCGGCGTCGTTCAGGGCGCCGGCAGCGACAACAACCTCTACGGCACCACCTATACGGGCGGCGCCAACGGCTACGGCAACGTCTACAAGATCAGCACGGACGGAAGCGTCTTCGCCGACATTCACGATTTCAGCTACAGCGACGGCGGCTACCCCAACGCGAACGTGAACCTGGGTAGCGACGGCAAGCTCTACGGCACGACCCTCTACGGAGGCTCGGTCGGCTACGGCACCGTCTTCCAGCTCAGCACGGATGGGACCATCTTCAATAGCCTGCATAGCTTTGCCGGCAACCCGGATGGGGCCTATCCTCTCGCCGCCGTTTTGATGGGCAGCGATGGACTGCTGCATGGAGCCAGCTACTATAGCTCCTACACCAACCCCAACAATCCCTTTGCCGGCATTCTCTTCACCGTGGATACCTCCGGCAACTACAACAGCGTCTTCGACCTCGCCAACGGCTTCCACGACGGCTCCAATCCTGCCTTTGGCAGCCTGGTGCTCGGCAAGGACGGCAACTACTACGGCACCACCTACTCCGGCGGCGCCGGTGGCTACGGAACGCTCTTCAAGATGACCCCGAGCGGAAATGTGACCGTTCTGGTGGCCTTCAACTTCTATGATGGCGCCGGTCCCTACAACGCGATCACCTTCGATAAGAGCGGCAACATCTACGGCACCACCAGCTATGGCGGTATCTACGGCAGCGGCAACGTCTGGAAGTATTCGCCCACTACCAATACCGTTACCGATCTCTTCGACCTCGGTGGAGCGGCGGGCTTCTTCTTGACCAGCAACGTGGTCGTCAGCGGTACCAAGCTGTTTGGGACCGCGGTCTACGGCGGCAGCCACGACTATGGCGCCCTCTTCGAGATGACTCTGGGTACGTTGACGACACTCACGATCCTCCACTCCTTCAACTACTCCGATGGCGCTTTCCCCTTCGGTCAGTTGATCCTGGGATCGGATAAGGCCCTCTACGCCTGCTGCAACGGCGGCGGCGCCTACGGTTATGGCACGATCTTCAAGGCCACGACCAAGGGCGTGGTCACCACGCTGCATTCGCTGGATGGCAGCACGGAAGGGGCCTATCCCAACTCCGGCGTCATCGAAGGCAAGGACGGCATGCTCTACGCCGGTACCTACCTGGGCGGCGCGAATGGCGTTGGCACGGCCTACCAGGTGAGCCGGGACGGCAGCGTCTTCAACGTCCTGCACACCTTCGACTACTCGGACGGCTCCGGCGCGGTCGGCGAGTTCCTGTGGGGCTCGGATAACATGCTCTACGGCACCACCTACTCCGGCGGCGCCAACGGCAACGGCACGGCCTTCCAGCTCAGCCCCGATGGCAGCGTCTTCAACAGCCTCTACAGCTTCGGCGCTTCCAGCTCGGACGGCTCCACGCCGTTTGCGGGCGTGACGGAAGGACCGGATGGCAACATGTACGGCGTGACGGATGCCGGCGGCACGTTCTCCGCAGGCACGGCCTATATGCTGCCCACCCAACTGCCGCTCATCAAGAGCGTCAGCCCCACTTCCGGCAGCGTCTCGGCCGGCACCACGGAGAGCATCAAGGGCACCAACCTGGCCTTTGCCGCTGTCTACGTCGGCGGCGTCTCCCAGACCGTGCTGAGCAGCTCGGCCACTCAGATCAAGTTCACGCTGACGGCGGGCACGCCCACCGGCAGCCAGACCGTCGTGGTGGTCACCCCGCATGGCACGGGCTACAGTCCCAAGCCGATCACGGTCGGTCCGTAACATCCAACCCAATCAGGCTAGGCTTCCGCCCCCGATCCGTACGGATCGGGGGCTTTTTTCTCTCCCTCTCCTCGCTCGAGCCGGGAATGCCTGGTATCTACCCGCCCGGTTGCTGCCGGGGTCCCTTTTAAGGTATTCTCTGCCTACTAACAGCGGCCCGCAAGGGCGCTGATTCGCTGGGGAGCAGGCAGGTATTGACACGGCTAACGGAAACATTTGCGGCGCTGCGCGCGCGAGGAGAGAAAGCGCTGATCGGCTTTGTGACGGCGGGCGATCCCTCTGCCGAGCGTACGGTCGAGATCGTGGCCGCGCTTGCGGAAGCGGGCGCGGATGCCGTGGAGATCGGCCTTCCCTTCAGCGATCCGTTGGCCGACGGCCCCAGCATCCAGGCCTCCTCGCAGCGCGCGCTGGACGGCGGCATGACCACGGTCCAGGCGCTCTCCGTCCTTCAGGCGGCGCGGCAGCGCGCCCCGGAGCTGCCCCTCATCGTGATGACCTACTATAACCCGATCCGCCGCTATGGGCTGGAACGCTATGCCAGAGACGCCCGCGCGGCCGGCGTGGACGCCCATATCGTTACGGACCTGACCCCGGAGGAGGCGGGAGAGTGGAAGCGCCTCTCCATGGCCAATGGGCTGGATACCATCTTCCTGCTGGCGCCTACCAGCACCGAGTCGCGTATCGAGATCGTCGCCCGTCTTTCCACCGGGTTCATCTACTGTGTCTCGCGCACCGGCGTCACGGGCGCGCGCCAGGACGTGCCGGCGGAGCTGACAGAAGTCGTCGCGCGGATCAAGGCGCATACCTCCGAGCCGGTCTGCGTCGGCTTCGGCATCTCGGAGCCGGCGCATGTGCGCCGCATCTGCGCCTTCGCGGACGGCGCCGTCGTGGGCAGCAAGCTGGTGGACCTCATCCACGAGCATCGCGAGGATCCCGGCCTGCTCGATCGGGTGCGCGACTTTACAGCCGCTCTCAAGCAAGCCACCCTCCCGGAAATCTGACCTCACCCCGACCCCGCTCCTTCTCAAGGAGGGGGAGGAAGCATTCCATGCTCTATTCTCCTCGCGAGCTCGCGCAGCGAATCGACCACACCCTCCTCAAGCCGGACGCGCCGGAGGCGGCGGTCCGGCAGCTCTGCGGGGAGGCACGGACGCACGGCTTTATCTCCGTGTGCATCCTGCCCTGCTGGGTCTCCGTGGCCCAGGCGGAGCTGGAAGACAGTGGCGTGCGCGTCGGGACCGTCGTCGGCTTTCCGCTGGGCGCCAATGCCACAGCCGTCAAAGGCTTCGAGGCCGAGGAGGCCATGCGAGATGGGGCGGACGAGCTGGACATGGTCCTCAATATCTCCGCCGTCAAATCGGCGGCCTGGCAGGCGGTGGAAGCGGATATCGCCGCGGTCGTGGCCATAGCGGAGGCGGGCGGCGCGGAGGTCAAGGCAATCCTTGAATGCGCCTACCTGACGGAGGCCGAAAAACGGCACGCGGCGGAGATCGTCGCCGGCTCCGGAGCCGCTTTCGTCAAGACGTCCACCGGCTTCGGCCCCGGTGGCGCCACCGTTGACGACGTGCGTCTGCTCCGCGAGGTCGCCCATGGGCGCTGCGGCGTGAAAGCCGCCGGCGGCATCCGCGACCTGAAGACCGCTCTGGCGATGCTCGACGCGGGCGCTACTCGCCTCGGAACCAGCGCCGGCCTTGCCATCCTTCAGGAAGCCGCTTCCCTCTCCACGCCTCCCTCCGAGCGCCCCTGATTCTCGATCTCTTCACTCTGCATCTCCCACGGATGTTAGAAATTTCACAATCACACTGTTACAAATTACACTTGCCATCGGCTAACAGGCATGTTATAATCGGGTCACCCCAAACTCTGGAGGTGCGGTCATGGCACACTTCCTCCTCGCCTACGTGGTCTGTGTGGCCGTCATCTATTCGGCTTGGAACTGGGTTCTTATCCCCTATCTCGACCGGCGTCCCCCGCCTGCCGGCAAACCCTGGCCGGTAGGACAACTGCCGTCTGCCTTTGCTCTGACCGGGGTGAGGCTCGAAGACCGGCCGGTGGACCTGCTGATCGTCTGTGCCAAGCATGGAGGCGAGGACAAAAAGGGTTATATCCGCCTCTTCCGATGCGATACCCGGCAGTTGCTGGTCGAGTTTCCGGTCCCCGGCCTGGGGAACAACATGCTGGCCACGAGCCGGAACGGAAGATACCTGGGGGTTACCATCGCCTATGGGGAAAGCAATGTCCGGCTTTACAGCCTCGCGGAGCTGCTCAAGCTGCGCAAGGGCCAGCAGCCGCACTATCGCGCGATCGCAGTCGATAAACAGCCCACGTCGCTTGCCTTTAGTCCGGATGGCCGCACGCTGGCGATAGGGACGATCGAAGGCACGATCTCCGTTTATAACCTGGAGAGCCAGAGAGGGGATACGAGCGCGGAGTACGTGCGTTTGTGGCACGATCAAGAGATCACTGCGTTAGCATTTTCTCCCAAAGACCCCGCCCTCCTGGTATCCGCCAGTGCGGAAGGCGTTACGCTCTGGCGCAGCCCCGATGCATGGAGCCACTCCAAAAACGCTGGCCAGTCCGAAACGAACGTCACCGGCCAGATGCTCTGGCGGCCCTCAGCGCCGGTAACCGCGCTGGCATTCAATGAAGACGGCATTCTCGCCGCTGCCTGGCAAAGCACGATCCGCCTGATGGGGCCGGCTTCTACAGAGGATATTCTCGACCTGTCGCATCCCGGCGTGCAAGCCCTCGCCTTCCAGGGACCGCTTCTCGCGTCCGCCGGAAAGGAGGGCAAGCTGTGGGATCTGCGTCCGGAGGAGGCCGGAAAGTCGTCGGCTCTGACTCTCAAAAAGACTCCGCAAGCCCTGTCTATCTATCAGGGTGGCGCCCGATTTGTGGCGTGGACGAAGCACTACTCCGCCCTGCTGCAGATCGGCCTGGACGATATGGCGCAGGAGCGGCCCCTGAGCGCCCTGACGCAGGAGCCGGTGCCGCAGGCGACCTTCGAGCCGGTCAGTACGGTCGAGAGCTGGTCCCCGGTCACCACGCCGATCCCCTCCCTTGCGCCTGCAGCACCGGCGCTGCCCGTCCCGCAAGGCGCCACAAAGGCTTCCCAGGCGGCGCCACGACCTGCTCGCGAGCGCAGGCCGATGTCGCCGCTCCAAAAACTGGGGGTTCCGGTGGCGCTGTGCAGCGCGTTGCTGCCGAGCTTCGGCGTCTACCTGCTCAACCACCTGCTTCCTCCCGCCGCCGAGAACCCGCCTGCCGCTGCGAAGATAGACTTTCCCGGCCTCAGCTCTCTCGTCCAGGATACACGCAATATGGTCCAAAAGGCACAGAGCAGCGAAAAGACGGGACATAAGGCGCTGGCGAAGACCCAGTGGACGCAGGTTCAGGCGCTCATGAGTACCGTCAACGCCGACGATCATCCAGACTGGTTCCAAAAAGCCCGGCAGGAGCAGCAGGCAATAGCCGCCATGCCCTCCCCTCAACCCGGCCCGCAAAATGAGGCGCTCAACGACATCGCCGAAAGCCAGCTCGACCTGGCGAAGGCGGATGCGCATCTCAACTCTCTGGTGTCTGCCCGCAAGGCCATGGCGGAGATTGAGCGCAGCTACTCTCAGGCCTTCATCACCGAACCGGATGGCAAGGCCCTGCCGGCGCCGCAAGCCGTGCAAAAGGACCTGCCCGCTCTGGCGAAGAAAGCGGCTGCCGAAAGCAGCGCAAATCCCGCAAGCCGCCGTCATAGACCTCTAACCCGCAGTCGCAAGACCTCGCCCACGAAGAGAACCTCCTGATCGCTGCTCGCTCTCTCCCTGCTGCAAGCCTTCCCGACGCATGTTGACTTCCGTTGACAGGAGGCGTATAATCGGAACAGCAGGGATTGGGGTGGGAGCTGACCTGTCCCCAATCGTTAACCCCTGGCTCTTTTTGAGAGAGCCAGGGCCGTAGTTGGCCGGACAGGAGGTATAGGATGGCTGACGGAGCGGAGGAGAATCGGGCGGACAACGCGATCCGCCTGGGTGTGATCGGCGCCGGGTGGTTTGCGTCTCGCCGCCATTTGCCGGACGCGGTCGCGCACCCGCAGATCGTTCTGACGGCGCTCTGCCGTCGTGACCCGGATGCCCGCGCCAGGCTGGCCGATCACTTCGGCGTGGCCCCGGAAAACACCTTCGGCGACTGGCGGCAGATGCTCGATACGGTCGCCCTCGACGCCGTCCTCATCACTACCCCCAACTACCTGCATTTCGAGCCGGCGCGGGAAGCTCTGGAGCGCGGCCTGCACGTTCTGATCGAGAAGCCCATGACCATCCGCAGCGCCGATGCGCGCGCCCTGGTCGCCCTGGCGCAAGCGCGGAACCGCCGGCTGGCCGTGGCGCTCAATCCGCCGTTCTGGGCGCACTGCCATCGCATCCGCCGGGCGCTCGGCAGCGTTGCGATGGGCGGCCTGGAGAGCGCGTCGATGTACTGGACCGGCTCGGCGGCGTACCTGTTTGGCCGAGCCGCTCCTCCGGAGGCGTTGCCCGGCCTTGTGCCCCCCACCCCGTTTCGCGCCGATCCCGCGCAGAACGGCGGCGGCTACCTGATCGACGGCGGCTCTCACTTGATCTCGGAGCTGTTGTGGGTCACCGGCCTGCGCGCCCGGCGGGTCACCGCCTTGCTGGATGCTATCCCGACGGATATGCGCGCCAGCCTCAGCATCGAGTTGTCCAATGGCGCGGTCGCGTCTCTCACCACGATCGGAGACAGCCAGTTGCCCGTCCGGCGCGTCCGCCATGTGTTCGGCGCTGAGCACGGCACCGTGATCGTGATAGGGTTCGAGTTCGAGACCTCCATCAACCTGCACGGCCAGGAGACACAGAAGTTTCGAGAGAGCGACCTGGCGCCCGTCGCCTCCCCTATCGCCAACTTCGCGGAGGCCATTCAAGGACAGGCGGAGCTTGCTTCGCCCGGCGAACACGGCTCGCACGTGGTGGAGGTCGTCGAGGCCGCCTACGAATCGGCCACGACCGGACGTACGGTATCTATCCCGGAACCGAGCGCCGGGAACGCAGCCATCGTCGCCTCGGAAGGAAGCCGGTTAGAGATGAAACAGGTATCATAGCGGCGTGGAGATACTGGTATTGGGGAGTGGCACTTCGCATGGCGTGCCGATGATCGGCTGCGACTGCGCGGTGTGCTGCTCCGACAACCCCAAAAATAAGCGCTTTCGCCCATCCATTCTCGTACGGACCGCAGAGGGGGCGATCCTCGTAGACACCACCCCGGAGCTGCGCCTGCAGGCGCTGGCTAACGACGTCCGCCGCGTGGACGCCGTGCTGTTCACGCACACGCACGCCGACCATATCTTCGGCCTGGACGACCTGCGCCGCTACAACGATCTTTCCGGCGCTGAGATCCCCGTCTACGGTGACGAAGGCATCCTCGCGGACATCCGCCGCATCTATCCTTATATCTTCACCGAAACGCAAGCAGGCGGGGGCAAGCCCCGCCTGACATTACATTTGATCCCTCCTGACTTCGAGTTGTATGGGCTTCGAATCCGTTCCTTCTATGTCCTGCACGGCCGGCTGCCGGTGTTGGCCTATCGCTTCGACCAGCCCGCCACGGCGGCCGGCCCGGCCCGCAGCGCCGCCTACGTCACCGACGTCAGCTCCATCCCCCCGGAAGCGATGGAGCGCCTGCACGGCTTAGATCTACTTCTGCTCGACGCCGTGCGGTACGATCCTCACCCCACCCATTTTGGTCTCTACCAGGCGCTCGACGTCATCGCCGAGCTTCAGCCGCGTTGCGCGCTGCTGACCCACCTTTCCCATCGCCTCGACCACGATACCGTCAACGCCCAGATTCCCGCCAACGTCGAGCTCGCCTACGACGGCCAAACCATCCTGCTCTGAAAAACCAAATTCCCCCTCTCCTTCTGTAGGAGAGGGGGATTAAGGGGGTGAGGTTTTACGCGGCCGCCAGGACTGGCGCCGGTGGCGCGACGCCGGTGTCCGGGGCGGAAGCGGGCTCTCGACGATAAGCAGTATGCCGGCGCGAATGCGAGGAAGGATTTTCCACTTCCAGGCGCTTACGCAGCATGACCCGGGCGCGATGGATTCGGGAGCGCACCGTACCGATGGCGCAATGCATGGCCTCGGCGATCTCCTGGTAGGAGCGCTGCTCCAGATCGCATAGCAGGATAGCGGTCCGGTAGTCGGCAGGCAGCGCTTTCAGCGCCTGCTGCAGCCGCTCCTCGATGACCGGGCCGACCACGATCTGCTCCGGGTCGCTGTCGGGCGCGGCCAACTCGTGCGCGAGCGGCTGGCCGTCATCATCGCCCTGGATGGGCGCGTCCAGGGAGTACATCGGAACGCGCTTCTGTCGGCGGCGCAGATCGATGACGCGGTTGGTGATAATTCTAAACAGCCATCCCTCGAAGGGACGGGCCGAATCGTAGCTGTCGAAGTTATGCCAGGCGCGCACGTAAGCGTCCTGGGTCACATCCTCCGCGTCGGCAGCATTACCGGTAAGGCGGTAAGCCAGATTATAGGCGCGGCGGTGACTGCGCGCAAACAACCGCTCGAACTCCTGCTGCGTGTTCAGGGGCGCTGTAAGAGTTGCCATTCGTTTGCCTCCGATCTGCTCTCCTGCCGACTCGATGGTACTAACCGGCAAGGCCGTCCTCTGTATCCAACAGATCGCGGATGGTATCGCGTAGGGTCTGGCATCCGCAGTCTTTGGTCACAAAGGCGTCGGCGCCTGCCGCAAGGGCCTGTGTGCGCAGCCGATCATAGACGCTCATGACCACGATCCGCATTCCCGGATCGCGCCGTCGCAGACAGCGGGTGGCCTCGATACCGTCCATCCGTGGCATCTGCGCATCCATCAGGACCAGGCGCGGGTGATGCTGCTCCGCCAGGACGACCGCTTCCAGTCCGTTGGCGGCTTCCCAGCCGATACACAGCCGTGGGTCCGCCTCCACCGCGCGGCGCAGGCAGCGTCGGATGGCGGCGTCATCATCGGCGATCAGAATGGGTATCGGCTCCATATTGCGGTGTAGCTCCTTCGCTAGATAGAAACAGGTCGTCTCCACCTGTCTTCTATTATCCCCCCTGGCGCCCGCATTGCTGCTAGGGAGGGACATAGTTTTGACGCCTGGAAATCCCCGGTCTATTCCCTAGTGATTTCCCTAGTGGACGTGGGGCCAGGTAAAATACGGTACAATAGTTACCGCAAAACGAAGTGGGCTATCCTTCTCGTGAGGTTCTAAAAGCTTGAGCGATACAATTCCCATAATTCAAACCGGAGGAGCGGAAGACGAGCTCTTCGATATAACGATCATCGGCGGCGGGCCGGTCGGCCTGTTCGGCGCGTTCTATGCAGGCATGCGGCAGATGAAGACCAAAATCATCGACAGCCTGCCGGAGCTGGGAGGGCAGATCAGCGCGCTCTACCCGGAAAAATATATCTTCGATATGCCCGGCTATCCCAAAATCGTCGGGCGCGACCTGGTGCGCGAAATGGTCCTGCAGGGCACCCGGTTCGATCCGGCGGTCTGCCTGGACGAGAAAGTCATCGATCTGCGGCACGAACCCGATGAGACCATCACCCTGACGACCGAGAAAGGGATTCATCGCACCCGGACCGTCATCATCTCCGTAGGCGTGGGCGCCTTCTCGCCCAAGCGGATCAGTACGCCCGGCGTGACGGAGATGGAAGGACGCGGCGTCCACTATTTCGTGCGCGATACCTCCCAATTCGCCGGCAAGCGCCTGCTCGTCGTCGGTGGCGGCGACTCGGCGCTGGATTGGTGCATGAACCTGGAGCCGATCGCCAAACAGATCGTGCTGATCCACCGCCGCGATGTCTTCCGCGCCCATGAAGAGAGCGTGGACTGGCTTCTCAATCGATCTAAGATCGATGTGCGGCTCTGGCACGAATTGCGCTGCGTCGAGGGTGGCGATTGCGTGGAGCGCGCTGTCATCTTCCATAACAAGAGCAATGCGGAGGAGACGCTGCACGTCGATCACGTTCTCTTGAATCTTGGCTTTTCAACAGATATCGGGCCGCTGCGTAACTGGGGGCTGGCGCTGCAAGACGGCAAAGAGATCATCGTCAACCAGTTTATGGAGACCAACCTGCCCGGCGTCTACGCGGCCGGCGACGTGGCGACCTTTCCCGGTAAGATCAAACTGATCGCCACTGGCGTCGGGGAAATCTGCATCGCCGTCAACTACGCCAAAAACCATATCGACCCCGCCGCCAAAGTCTTTCCTGGCCACAGCAGCAATATGAATCTTTAGGGAAAAGGGAAAAGATAGAAGGGAAAAGGGAAAAGAAAAATCCGTCTGCGCCGTCAGGCGCTTCCGCGTCCTCTCTTTTCCCTTCTATCTTTTCCCTTAGTATCTTTTCCCTTCCATCTTTTCCCTGGCTGTTCGGCGCTTAGCGCCGCATGGCCGTCACGGCTTCCATGAGGGCGCGAATAGGCAGCACGCCGGCATAGAGATTCCCGCCCTGTACGATGATCACATCGGATTCCAGGCTGATGTCCGCGCGCGTGGTCGCCTGGCGCGCGATCTCGTGCAGAGAGGCTTCCGCATCCGCGAACAAGACGCTGGTGCGCATCCACTGCGCCAGAGTCTCGGCAGGCAGCAGCGCGGCGATATTGGCCGCTTTGGCGACATCCAGCACGTAATCGAGCTGCTGGCGCATCACCAATCCCCGTGGCCGGCCCTCTTCCACCACGACCACACTCGTCAAGCTGGCATCTTTGGCAAAATAGCGAGCGGCTTCGGCCAGCGGTGTCTCCGGCGGCATCGCCATCCCCCGCCGCGCCAGCCGGCCGATGGTCACGCTGCGCCCGGCCGCCATCAGGGCGCTCTGCTGCGCGCGCTGGTGGATAAACTCGCGCGTCTCCCGCGGCACGCCCCGGAAGCTGTCCGCCGGCTTGCCCATCAGGTAGCCCTGGCTGTAAGGAATCCCTAGATCGATCAGCGTCGCCAGCTCCTGGCGCGTTTCGGGACCCTCGGCCAGCATCGCCGCGCCGATGGTGCGGGCATACTGCGCCAGCGCGGCCAGAAGCGACCGCCTCTCCCCGTTGACATCGATATTACGGACCACCGCGCGGCCCACCTTCACGAACTCCGGGCGCAGCTCGGAGATGGTGTACAGGCTGCTGTAGCCTGCCCCGGCATCGTCCACGGCGATCTTGAAGCCCTCCTCGCGCAGCCGCCCGATGTAGTTGAGCAGGCGGGGAAAGTCGCTGACCGTCTGCCGCTCCGTGATCTCAATGACGATGTTCTCAGGCGCCAGGCCGTATTCGCGCGCCCGCAGCGCCAGCGGGCGGCCCTGCAGGTCCAGAAAGGATAGCCCTTCGGCGTCCATATTGATAAAGAGCAGATGCCGGATGCGTTGTTCCGCCGCCGAAGCAAAACACTGCTCCTGGCAGGCCAGATCCAGCCAGGAGATCAGCCGGGCCTTATCGGCGGCGCGAAACAGCGCCCCGGATCGCTGCAGCAGCGCCCCTTTTGGCCCCCGAATCAGCGCCTCATAGCCAAATATGCGGCCATCCCGCAGATTCACGATCGGCTGGAACTGCGCGCGCAGTTGCTTCTGCAGGATGATTTCCAGAAGTGAGTTCAGCTCCTCGATATTCTCCCGCAAATCCTCCGTGCAGGGCATCGCGGCTACTGGCGTAAGCGTGAACGGCGGCAAGTCCGGGACGGTCTCTCCTTCCGGGCCGGCAACGTCGGCCCTGATGTCCGGCGTGTGCTCGCGCCAGTCTGCCTCCAGGCGATCGGCCAGGGCTTTTCGCAGCGCATGCGCCTGCAAGGCGCTGACCGGTCCCTCGACCCCGCCTTCCACACTGACCGCCACCACCCAGACCCCCTCCAGCAGCGGCCAGACCTGCGGCTGCATCGGCTCCAGAAGCGCCTGCCCGACGTGACTCAGAATCCGATCCCCCGTCAGCCAGTCAGGGCAATGCGCCTGCTGCACCTGCAGCAGGAAGGCCATGCTGCCCGGTCGAAAGGCTTCGATCAGGCGCTCGACTGACTCCGCGTAGGCGGCCGGTACCGGACAGGGGACCGCCGAGGAGGCGTCGAAGAGGGTTAGAGGGCGATAGGCGAACATAACAGCGACATCCTTTCGCTTTCCAAATCCAAGGTTATTTCGGACGGCGGAAGGCTCCTCCTGAGCTTTCCACCTGGCCGTCCATACAGGTTATTCCACAATTTGACCGGGTCGGCATGCATCTTTTCCAACAAAAACGCGCCCCATTTCCCAAAAAGAAATGCGGGCGCGTCGGCAAGATCACGGGTCGCGTTTACAAGAGACCGGCTTCTAATGGGCTGTGGAAACGCCCTCAGCCTCGGCTTTCTCCTCGTAGTACTCCTCGATCTCGCCGTAGACTTCCTCTGGAAACTGAAGGTTTCGATAGACCTGTCCGCAGTCCGGGTCCTCCGGGTTAGGAAGGATCGGAAAGTCCTGGCGTGTCTGCCACTCCAGGATCCGCTCGCGCTGCGGTGGGTTATAGTTATGCGCCTTGACCTGCATCAGCAAAGCCCGCGCTTTCTCTTCGTCGAAATCGGGCTGCTTTGCCAGCAAGGAGACGATCTGATCGTCGTCCATAAAGAAGCGGGCGACCATGACAAAAGTCAACCGGCCGTAATGCCCGATATCCTGTCCGGCCTTCAGGGCATTCAGCAGATGTTCCATCATAGGCTCGGCGCACAGGTCGCTTTGGCGGCGCTGCTGTGCGTCCTCCGTTCGGGCCGTATGCTGGCGCGTTTTTGCGTTCATGACACCCTCCTTGTGCGTTTTCGGTATTCCCGGATTTGAGGGAATAGTATACTTCTGTCGAGTTGTCGCTGCAATTTGTTCCCGAATTGTGCCCACCCCTTAAGACCTCACCCCCTCTCCAATCGCCATCGTCGCCTCGACAGCTCGGCGACCCCCAATCGCCGACGCGCTCCCCATTCCCCCTCTCCTTCAAAAGGAGAGGGGGAACAGCCGGTAGGCTGGATGCGTCTGCAAAACGCTTGTTCTGTAAAGCCACAGGTTTTCAACCTCTGGCCTGCCGGAAGTTTTCAGAAGTGATGAAAAAACACTTGACAATGGAACACTCAAGTGGCATAATAGAAACGGAAGCAATTCTATGATTTCACATCCTACCGATTTCATCGGGCGAATATAAGCGGAGGTTTAAACATGGGAAAAGCAGTCGGAATCGACCTGGGCACGACCAACTCCGTCGTGGCGGTCATGGAAGGCGGCGAGCCTACCGTCATCCCTAACGCCGAAGGCAGCCGGCTGACCCCGTCGGTCGTCGGCTTCAACAAGAGCGGCGAGCGGCTGGTCGGCTCCAGCGCCAAGCGCCAGGCGATCATCCATCCGGATCGCACCGTTATCTCCATCAAGCGCAAGATGGGCACATCCGAGAAGGTGACCATCGACGGCAAATCGTACTCGCCGGAAGAGATTTCGGCCATGATCCTGCAAAAACTCAAGACGGACGCCGAGGCCTATCTGGGCCAGCCCGTCACCGAGGCGGTCGTCACCGTGCCCGCCTACTTCAACGACGCGCAGCGCACGGCCACCCGCAACGCCGGCGAGATCGCCGGCCTGAAGGTGCTGCGCATCATCAACGAGCCCACGGCGGCAGCCCTGGCCTATGGCCTGGACAAGAAAAAGGAAGAGACCGTTCTGGTCTTCGATCTGGGCGGCGGCACCTTCGACGTCTCGCTGCTGGAGATCGGCACCACCGAGGACGGCGGGTCCGTGCTGGAAGTGCTGGCGACCAATGGCGACACGCATCTGGGCGGCGATGACTGGGACCAGCGCATCGTCGAGTACGTGGCCGATGAGTTCAAGAAAGAGACCAGCATCGACCTCAGAAAGGACAAGCAGGCCCTGCAGCGGCTGCGCGAGGCGGCAGAGAAGGCCAAGGTCGAGCTCTCCAACGTCACGCAGACCAACATCAACCTGCCCTTCATCAGCAGCACGCCGGAAGGCCCCGCCCACCTGGACGTCAATCTGTCACGGGCCAAGTTCGAGGAGCTGACTCGTGACCTGCTGGAGCGGTGCAAAGGGCCGTTCGAGCGCGTGCTCTCCGACGCCAAGGTCAAGCCGGGCGACATCGACGAGATCGTGCTGGTCGGCGGCTCGACCCGCATGCCGATGGTTCAGGAGCTGGTGCGCCAGCTCGGCGGCGGCAAAGAGCCCAATAAGGGCGTCAACCCGGACGAGGTCGTGGCCGTCGGCGCGGCCGTGCAGGCGGGCGTGCTGGCGAGCGAAGGGGGCGGCACCGGGCAGAACATCCTGCTCCTGGACGTGACGCCGCTGTCGCTGGGCATCGAGACGCTGGGCGGCGTGATGACCAAGCTCATCGAGCGCAACACGACCATCCCGACGCGCAAGAGCGAGACGTTCACCACCGCTGAGGACGGTCAGACCAGCGTCCACGTCAAGGTCTACCAGGGCGAGCGCGAGATCGCCGCGGCCAACAAGCTGCTGGGCGACTTCCAGTTGACGGGCATTCCGCCCGCGCCCCGCGCCGTCCCCCAGATCGAGGTGACTTTCGACATCGACGCCAACGGCATCGTCAGCGTCTCGGCGCGCGATAAGGCCACCGGCCGCGAGCAGAAGATCACCATCACCGGCTCGGGCAGCCTGAATAAAGACGAGATCGACCGCATGGTCAAAGAGGCCGCCGCGCACGCCGAAGAAGACAAGCAGCAGCGCGAGCGCGCGGAAGCGCGCAACAAGGCGGAAGCCCTCATCTACCAGACCGAGAAGAACCTCAAGGATCTGGGCGACAAGGCGCCTTCCGACCTGAAGGTGACGGTCGAGACCAACATCAGCAATCTGCGCACCGCGCTCAACGGCGAGACCGATACCGAGGAGCTGCAGCGGCTGACGACCGAGCTGGAGCAGTCCACCTATCGCCTGTCCGAGATGCTCTATCAGCAGGCGACCAACGCTTCCGGCAACGGCCACAGCACGGAGGAGTACGAGTCCGCCGAACCCCAGGCCGAGCCGCAGCAGGACGAGACGGTCATCGACACCGAGTTCAAGCAGTAGGACTAACGCCGGCCCTTCCCTTATTGAAGAAGGGCCGGCCAACCTTCTTACAGGAGAACACACGCCATGGCCCGTTATGACACCGATCCCTTCGTCGCTTTTCTGCGCGGTTTTCAGGACGATGCCGTGCGCAACTTCCAGCCGCGCTCCGGCAATCCGCGCGAGCATGTCTCCTCTCAGGTCTGGAGTCCGGCCGTCGATGTGTATGAGGACCAGGACTCGATCGTGATCAAAGCCGACCTGCCGGGCATGAAGCAGGAGGACATCGAGATCGAGATGACCGGAGACACGATCACTCTCCAGGGAGAGCGCAAGTTCGAGGACGAGGCGCGCCGGGACAAGTACGTGCGGGTAGAGCGCCAGTATGGCGCTTTCCAGCGCAGCTTTACCATCGGCGTTCCTATCGAGGCCGATAAGGTCAAAGCGAGCTACCGCAACGGCATTTTGGAGCTGATCATTCCCAAGGCGGAAGCCACCAAGCCCAAAAAAGTGCAGGTTTCAGTCGATTAAGCCACTATCATTAGTGCGGAAGGCCGTCCGGCCTTCCGCACAGAAATCTGCGAGGGAATGCTTTCCTTCGGACACGGGTTCCGGAAATCGCGAGCAGCCATTATCTTTCACGCATGGGGTGAGACAGGGTGAGCAGTAAAGATTACTATTCGATACTGGGCGTTCCGCGCAACGCGTCGCCGGAGGACATCAAAAAGGCCCACCGGAAGCTTGCGCGCAAGCACCACCCCGACCTGAACCCCAACGATAAGAAGGCCGAGGAGCGCTTCAAAGAGATCCAGGAAGCCTACGACGTGCTCTCCGATCCCAAGAAGCGGGAGAAGTACGACCGGTTCGGCGACATGTGGTCGCGGATGCCGCAGGGCGCAGGCGCGCCGGGAGGCGCCTCTTCCCGGCCGGGCGCCGGCTTCCCCGGCGGCAGCCCCTTCGGGGACTTCGACGCCGGCGGCGGGGCCGGGATCAACTTCGAGGAGTTTCTGGAGCGGATGTTCGGCGGACGCGGTGGCAAGCGCGGCGCCCCTACCGATTTCTCGGAGCGCTCCGCGGCGCCTGCCGAAGACATTGAATTCAGCCTGGATATCACGCTGGAAGATGCCTACCGCGGCGCCACCCGGCACATTCAAGTCACGTTAGAGGACATCTGCCCGGAATGCGGGGGCATGGGACATCGCCGCAATAACCGCGGACAGTACGATATGGGTTCTGCCTGTCCCCGATGCCGGGGACGCGGGCGCATCGAAGCGCCCCGCTCCGGCGACGTCACCATTCCGGCGGGCGCCTGGGATGGCCTCCGGCTGAAACTCTCCGGTCACGGCGGCGCGGATGCGCAAGGCCACCGGGGCGACCTTTACGTGCAGTTGCATATCCGGCCGCATCCGCGCTTCGAGCGGGACGGCCAGGACCTGACCTTCGATCTGTCCGTTCCGTACACGGTCGCCGCGCTCGGCGGCGAGGTCACGATGGAGACGCTCGACGGCCAGCGCCGTCTGGTCATCGTTCCGTCCGGGATTCAGTCCGGTCAGAAGCTTCGCCTGACCGGTCAGGGCATGCCGGCCCTGCGGGACCGCAAGCAGGGGGACGCCTTCGCGCGTGTGAAGATCACCGTGCCCCGGGATCTGTCCCAGCACGAGCGCGCTCTGCTCGGCGAGTTGGCACGCCTGCGCAACGATCCGGTCAGCAAGCCCGCCGCGAAAACAGGATAAGTCTTCTCTGTCCCACAAGGAAGAGACTTATGTAGGGGCGCAGCAAGCAGCGCCCTGCATTCCCTCCTCTTCTGGCGAGGGGGAGCGGGAAGGATGAGGAGAATTTCGACGATGGCCGCGCACGACAAGCAGGATCCGGTATATATGATCGGAGTCGTGGCCGAGCTGACTCAGATGCACGCGCAGACGATCCGTCTGTACGAGCGGCTGGGCCTGGTCACTCCCAAGCGCAAGAACAAAAACCGGCTCTACTCCGAGGCGGATGTGGAGCGGCTGCGTCAGATTCGCCGCTTCACGCAAGATATGCGCGTCAACCTGGCGGGCGTCGAAGTGATCCTCAACTTGCTGGAGAAGCTGGAGCAGACCCAGGAGGAGCGGGACCAGCTCGCCCAGCGCAACGCCGAGATCGAGGACTACCTGCGCCAGTTCGTCGAGCACATGGGGGGCCGGTTCCCTTGACTGAACCGGCTGGACCCTCTGCCCCCAGGACGACCGGTGCCGGAAGCGCTTCCCCGACCTCTGAGCGGGACGGCGCTGAAGCAGCTCGCGGCCCATCCC
>Ga0209810_1001917_pt1 | contig 27714 bp, 27 predicted proteins | sample Coa_R1_7_FD_187159 | JGI IMG/M metagenome (GOLD analysis project Ga0209810, IMG submission 187159) | Surface soil microbial communities from Centralia Pennsylvania, which are recovering from an underground coalmine fire - Coalmine... | ecosystem: Environmental > Terrestrial > Soil > Unclassified... | reverse complement strand
TGGCGCTGCTGCTGGGGGGCTGTAGCGGCTCCCCCTCGGCGCTGGCCCCGGGCGGGGTGCGGGCGGCCCAGATCGCCGCGCTCTGGTGGCTGCTGCTGGGTCTGGCCGCCGCTGCCTGTCTGGGCATCCTGCTGCTGGTGCTCGCCGTCGCCTCCCAGAGTCAGCCCTTTCCGCCCACCCTGCCCCCGCGCCGCGCCCCGGCCGGGCGGCTGGGCCAGGCCGCCCGCCTGGCCGGGGTCGTCGGGGGCGGCATCCTGCTGCCGCTGGGGGTGCTGGTCGGGGTGCAGGCCGTGGCTGTGCAGACCCTGGCCGCTCAGACGGCCCTGCCCCCCGCCCCGCTGACGGTGCAGGTGCGCGGGCATCAGTACTGGTGGGAGGTGCGCTATCCCCAGGCCGGGGTGGCCAGCGCCAACGAGCTGCATGTGCCAGTGGCCACCCCGGTGCGGCTGGAGCTGAGCTCGGCCGATGTGCTGCACAGCTTCTGGGTGCCCGAGCTGGTGGGCAAGACCGACCTGGTGCCCGGGCAAGTCAATGTCACCTGGCTGCGGGTGGAGCAGGCGGGACGGTATCGGGGACAGTGCGCCGAGTACTGCGGGCTGCAGCATGCCCACATGGCGCTGCTGGTCGTGGCCGAGCCGCCGCAGGGCTTCGCCGCCTGGCTGCAGCAGCAGCGCCTGCCCGCCTCCCCGCCGAGCGATCCCCTCCTGCAGCAGGGGGCGCAGGCGTTTGCCCGCTTTGGCTGCCTGGGCTGCCACGCGATTCGCTACGGGGATAGCCCGGTGGGCGGCAGCAGCGGCCCAGACCTGACGCACGTGGGCAGCCGGCAGACGCTGGCGGCCGGGCTGCTGCCGAACAGCTACGGCAACATGGCGGGCTGGATCGGCAATCCGCAGGCGCTCAAGCCCGGCAACGACATGCCAGTGCTGAACCTCGACCCGGACAGCCTGCGCGCCGTGGCAGCCTACCTGGAGAGCCTGAAGTAGCCGAGGAACGGATGATGGGAGGCGTGGGAGCGGGGAGCGGCCGGGCCTGGCCGCGGGAGGCGCGCTGGAGCCTGGCGCTCGTCGCCGTGGCGCTGGGGGCGCTCGCCGCCGCCTGCGGCCAGACGTACCTGGTCCAGCCTGCGGTGCAATCGCCGAGTGGCGTGGCGCGGCAGGTGCCGGGCGGGGACGCGGCACGGGGCAAGGAGGCGATTGTCCGCTATGGCTGCGGCGCCTGCCACACGATCCCGGGCGTCAGCGGGGCGACCGCGCTGGTGGCGCCATCCCTGGCGGACTTCGGCGAGCGTGCCTACATCGCCGGCTGGGTTCCGAACACACCAGACAACCTGGTGCGCTGGGTGCAGGACCCGCCGGCAATGAAGCCCGGCACGCCCATGCCGAACCTGGGCGTCACCCCTGCCGACGCGCGCGACATCGCGGCATACCTGTACACCCTCCGGTAGAGCCCGGGCCCGCCCCATGCCTTGCCGTGGCTCACGGACCCGGCGGGGAAGGCGTGTCAGCTCGGAAGGAACAGCAGCGCGTAGGCGCCGACGGCCAGCAGCGCCAGGAACGAGGCGGTCAGGAAGCCGAGCCAGGTGTACAGCCGCGGGGGCGTCGCCTGCTGGAGCACCACGAACGAGCCGAGCGTGAATAGGGCGAGGCTGAGCGCCCCCAGGGGCAGGACGATCTCCACCAGCGTGGTCATGCCGCCCCCTGCGCGGCGCGGATGAAGCGGACGAGCGTCCAGATGTCGCTGTCGCTGAGCAGGTCGCGGAACGGCGGCATGTTGCCGAGCCCGTTCTGCACGATCCAGAAGAGCTGCCCGTCGCTCCGGGCGCGGACGCGCAGGCTGGCAAAGTCCACCGGGGCGACCGGCGCTGCCTGGGAGAAATAGCCGCTCAGCGGCCCCTTGCCGTGTCCGTCCGCGCCGTGGCACATTGCGCAGTTCTCCACGTAGAGCTGCTGCGCCCGCTGGCGGGTCGCCTGGTCATCTGGAACGGGGTTCTGGAGCGCGGCGGCCTGGTCGAACGGGACCCAGGTCCGGCCGCCGGTGACCGGGACGGCGTCGGCGGGCGGGGCGAGGCGCCGCGGCTCCAGCCGCCGCTGCGACGGCTCGTAGTGCATCTCCATGAAGATGTCCAGCGGGTAGGCGCCAGGATTGCAGCCGCTGAGCAGCAGCGCCAGCAGGACGAGCAGCGCGATCCGCCGCCAGCGCCCCGGGCCTACGCGGACAAGCCGCTCAACGGCGCGCATCAGGTGCTCCCACCGCCCGCCGGGGGCGCCTCAGGAACAGGGCCATCGGGCTGCTCCGGGGCAGGGGCGGTGCGCCCGGGGACGAGGTCCAGCGCGCCCGCGTCGCGCAGCGCCTGCTCCGCCGCGCCGAGCTGGCGGCCGGCGTGGAGGACGAGCACGCCCAGGTAGCCCTCGCTGATGCGCGGGTCGTAGGGCGCATCGCTCAAGTCTGGCAGGCGTGATTCGAACAGGACTCCGAGCACGGTAGCGATGATCGCCCCGAGCATGGTTCCCTCGTACATCACATTGATCATCGGCGGGATGGACAGGATCGGCTTGCCGCCGGTGTCCAGCGGGTAGGCGAGCTGCGTCCCGATGGTGAGCAGCAGCCCGATGGCGAAGCCGCAGGCGGCGCCGACGAAGGGGAAGACGTACAGGTGGTGCTGCTCCGGCGCCTCGCCGAACGCGCCCTCCGGGTACGGCGAGGCGCTGAGCACCTTCAGATCCCGCCCGGGGAAGCCAGCGCCGCGCAGCCGGTCCAGCGCCTCGGCCACCTGGTCCGGCTCGCAGAACAGCCCGAGCACTGTGTCCGGATCCCCAGCCATCTCTCGCCCCTTCTCAGTCACGGATCACCCCCGGCACCGTCACTCGGCCAATCCGCACCCGCTGGAGCAGCACCTGGCCCTCCTTGACATCCCAGAGCGGGATGATCGGAAGTAGCTTGGCGAAGGTCAGGATACCGAACGACGCGAACGCCAGCCCCCCAATAGTGATGATGTACTCGACCGGCTGCGGGACGTACACTGGCACCCACATGAACGTGAACGGCTGTTTGAGCGAGACCGGGTTGGTCACCAGCAGGTAGCGCTCCAGCCACATCCCAATGTTCACCGAGATCGAGGTCCAGAACATCGCGCTGACGCTGCGCCGGAAGCGGCGGAAGAACCAGATCGGCAGCGGGATGAGAACGGCGGTGATCACCTGAAGGAAGAACAGCAGATTGATCGGCGGGGTGGTGAGCCGCAGCTCCCAGATCGCCACCTCCACCGGCTCGCGGGCGAACAGGCCGAAGTAGAAGTCCATCAGGAAGAAGAAGATGTAGCCGAAGGCGACGACGATCTGGAGCCGGCCGATGGTGTCGAAGTGTTCCGGGGTGATGTAGTCGTAGGCGCGCAGCGCCTTGCGGATGGCAACCATCGTCGTCACCACCCCGGCCACGCCGGAGTGGACCGCGCCGATGACGAAGTAGGGCGCCAGGATGGTGGAGTGCCAGCCCGGCAGGATCGCCATCGACAGGTCCCAGGCGACGATGGAGTGGACCGAGACGAACACCGGCAGGATCAGCGCCGACAGCAGCATCCCCGCCGCGGTCTGGATCCGCCACTGGCGGGAGGTCCCTTTGAAGCCCATCGCCAGCACGCTGAACAGCGCGTGCCGCCAGCCGTGCGAGCGGTCGCGCGCCACCGCCAGGTCCGGGATCAGGTCGACGTAGACGAACAGGATCGTGCCGGTGAGGTACGTCACGATCGCGCTCGGATCCCAGATCAGCGCGGAGCGGACGCTGGGCCAGATGCCGCGGGTGAAATCGTAGGGCAGGAACCAGTAGATCGTGCGCCAGACGCGGCCGGTGTGGATGAGCGGGAACAGCCCGGCGGTCATCAGGGAGAAGATCGCCAGCACCTCGGCGCAGCGGGTGATCGGCCGGCGCCACTCCGCGTGAGTGAGCCGCAGGATCGCGGAGACCATGACCCCGGCGTGGCTGATCCCGACCCAGAAGATGAAGTTGGTGATGAACACCGCCCAGAGCTGCACGTTACTGAGCCCGAGGAGCTGCAGCCCGATGACGATGATGAGCCCCTCGCTCACCCCCGCCGCGCCGAGGAGCAGTAGCAGCCCGGCGGCGATGATCCAGTACCAGCGGGGCGTGTGCAGGACGAAGTCCAGCAGATCGGTGTTGATCTTCGGCATCGGCAGCGCACGGCGTTCCTGCATCGGCTCCTCGTTAACTCGGCTTGGCGATCACCGGCACCCGGGTCTTCAGATACGGCCGCTCGACCTCGAGCAGCGCCCCGGCGCGGTACTCCCAGAGAGAGACGGCGGGCAGCAGCCGCAGCGCCAGCAGGTACAGCAGCAGCGCCGCGGCTGGCATTCCGAGCAGCACCAGAACCTCGGGCAGCCCGGGCCATTGCGCCGCTGGGACCTGGTCCAGCTCCGGCCGCGGCGGGCCAGCCACTGACCAGGCGGCGACATAGATGCGGACCCGGTCCACGTAGTTGCCCAGCAGCACCAGCGCGGCGGCCAGGGTGGGGCCGGCGACCGTGAGGCGGACGCGGTTCCAGAGCAACACGAGGAACGGCAAGACGAAGTTGAGCAGCGCCGCAGCGGCGAACAGGCCCAGGTACGGCCCGAACATCAGCAGGTCCAGCAGGTGCAGCTCCGCCGGGGTGCGGCCGTACCAGTAGGTGAGCAGCTCCGCCCAGGTGAAGTAGAACCAGAGCAGCGAGAGCGAGAGCAGCAGCTTGCCGGCGGCGTGGAAGGCGTCGCGGCGGATGTAGCGCTCCAGCCCGCCGAAGTAGCGCAGCGCTGCCAGGGTGAGCAGCGTGGTGGCGATGCCGGCCTGGAGCGCGGTGACGGCGTGGTAGGGCGGCATGTTCGGGCTGGACCAGCCCGGCACCAGGCTCAGCGCCAGGTCGCTGACCACCAGCAGGTGGACGAAGACGAGCACCAGCAGATAGAGCCCCCCGAGGGCCTTCATCCCCAGGGTGAGGACGCTCCAGGCGCGAACCGTCCCCCGCCAGGCGGAGGCGGAGCCGCCGCGCAGCGCCCGGGCGGCGGCGCGATCGGGCCGCGCCCCGGCCCACAGCAGCGCCAGGCCAGCCAGCAACAGGACCGTGATCCCGACAGCGTCCCATACTCCTGGCGCGCCGGGCCAGTTGAGCCAGATGCTCGGCCGGTTGTGCCAATCGGGCAGCCGGGTGAGCAGGACGATCAGCAGCGGGGTGGTGACGAGCCCGGCCACGACCCACAGGTCGGCCGCGCGACGCAGCGAGATGCCCCAGAAGCCACGGGCGAGGCGGGAGGCGAACGCCAGTGGTGGCGCCGCCTGGGCGGTGGAGAGCAGGAAGGCGAGCGCGGCGGCGACGTAGCCCCAGGAGGCGGGAGAGCGCGCCCCGCCCAGGAGCAGCTCGACCAGCGCGACGACGCCGGCCGCCGCCAGGGTCGCGAGCGCGAGCACCGCGGCCCAGTACCTCCCGCCGCCCGGCCGGGCCCGAACAAGCAGGTCCGGGCCAACCGCTGGCGGGGCTGGCTGGCCGGGGACGACGTCGTCCCGCACCAGCGGAGAAGGAGCTGCCAGCGTGCCTCTAGCCGTTGGACTCCTCCCGGGCGTTGGGGTCGACTTTCTTCAGGTAGATCACCACCGGCTCGGTCCCCAGATGCTCCAGCAGCCGGTAGCTGCGCGCGTCCTGGGCGAGCTGGTTGACGCGGCTATTCGGGTCGTTCCAGTCGCCGAACACGAGCGCGTCGGTGGGACAGGCCTGGGCACAGGCCGGCTGCAGCTCGCCGTCGCGCACCGGGCGACCCTGCCGCGCCGCCTCGCGGCTGACCCGGCGGATGCGCTGGATGCAGAAGGTGCACTTCTCCATCACCCCCTTGCTGCGGACGGTGACGTCCGGGTTGAGCTGCGAGGTGAGCGGCTCCGGCCAGGCCGGATCCCACCAGTTGAAGAAGCGCACGTTGTAGGGGCAGTTGTTGCCGCAGTAGCGGGTGCCGATACAGCGGTTGTACACCTGCAGGTTGAGCCCATCCTCGCTGTGAACACTGGCGTACACAGGGCAGACGGGCTCGCAGGGCGCGTTCGAGCACTGCTGGCAGAGCACCGGCAGAAAGCGCGCCTTCACATCCGGGAACTCGCCCTCCCAGTAGCGCTCGATCCGGATCCACTCCTTGGCCCGGTGCTCCAGGAAGCGCTGCTCCTCGTTGATCGGGACGTTGTTTTCCGCCTGGCAGGCGATGACGCACGCCTGGCAGCCAGAGCAGCGATCCAGGTCGATCGCCATGCCCCACTTGTGCGCGCTCGGCTGGTCCTGGGCCTCGGGCTGCGTGCTGCTGCTCATCTCATCCCTCATCCTCGCGTCACCTCAACCAGCGGCTCGCCCGGGAGCTGGCGGGCAACCACGCCGCCCTCGAACTTGGGCAGCGCGACCGAGCGGCCGGTAGCGACGAGTCGGACGCGGGTGGCGGCGTAGGCGAGCGCCCCGGTTGCCGCGTCCTCCAGCGGCGCCAGCAGCACCATCGGGTTGGCACCCCGCCCGGCTGCCCAGCGGCCGAAGTTCGCGTGCCCCTGGCCGAGTGGGACGCTCAGCACCATCGGCGGCGCGGCCGGGTTGACGTAGACGGGAACTTCCATGCGCCCATGCGGGGACTCCAGCGCCACCACGTCGCCCTCGCGGAGTCCAAGCTGGGCGGCCAGCTTCGGATTCAGCTCTACCCACGTCTGCCAAACGACGGTGCTGACCGGGTCCGGCGCCGCCTGGAGCCAGGGCAGATGCGCGGTCTCCCCGGCCCCAAGGGTGTTGTGCTCGAACAGGAGCAACGCGTAGGGATACTGCTGCTCGTCGCCGGCGAGCTGGGGCGCGGGCGCCTGGGCGAGGGCGCCGGGCTGGCCGGTGGACATCGGCGGCGTGGGCGGCTGCTCGTCCCACCAGCCGCCCCGCTGCAAGAGCGTCGTCCAGAATCGCTCGAAGTCCGCTTCCTGCACGTTGCCGCGCCGAAGCTGCTGCAACTGGCGAGCGCCATCCCGGAGCACCTCCTTGAAGGTTGGCCAGGGCAGCGCCGCGCTCACCGCCCCGCCCAGTTCCTCGCCCAGGGTGAGCAGCACGTCGGCAAAGCCGCGGGTGTCGTAGAACGGGCGCAGCACCGGCTGCTGGAGCGTCAGCACCTGGGCGCCGGGGCTCGGCTCGGGCACATCGTCGCCCCAGTCCTCCAACGGCAGGCTGGAGGGCAGGATCAGGTCCGCCTGGGCGGTGGTGTCATCCAGGAAGCTGGAGAAGCTGACGATGAAGGGCGCGTGCCCCAGCGCCTCGCCGAAGCCGAGCGCGCCGGGCAGCGTGTGGACCGGGTTGGCCTGGTGGACGAGCAGGAGCTGGACCTGCCCGCCGCGCAGCCGGTCGGCCAGCCGCTGCCAGTCGGAGAGCCGGCTGGTCGGGGGCGAGGTTGGAAGGTCGGGGATCGGCGGCGGCGGGGCGAAGCGGACCCCGCCGCTCTGGCCGACGTTGCCGACGAGCAGGTTGAGCGCCAGAATAGCGCTGAGCGTCTCTGTCCCGGTCGTCTGCGCCCCGGCCAGCCCCCCGCCGAGCGCCAGGCTGGGGCGCTGGCTGGCGAAGGCGCGGGCGAGGCCGCGGATGCGCTCGGCCGCGACGCCGGTCTGGTCGGCGACGCGCTCCGGCTGGAACGGGTCCAGCGCCCCCGGACCGCCGAAGGCGCGAGCGCCGTTCGGATCGGCCAGCCCCTCGGCCAGCAGCACCTGGGCCAGGCTCAGCGCCAGCAACCGCTCGGTGCCAGGGCGGACCGGTACCCACTCGTCGGCGTTGGCGGCGGTGGCGGAGAAGCGCGGCTCGACTTGGACCAGGTAGCCGCGGGGACGGTCCCGCCGCGGGCGGAAATCCCCAGCGCGGTAGCTGCCTTGGCGGAAGAGGCCATACTGCACCCCGTAATAGACCGGCGACAGCCAGGTCTCGAGGAAATTCGCCCCGAAGGAGAGCACGTACCGGGCGTTCTGAAGGTCGAAGACCGGCAGGCGGTCGGCGCCAAAGACGCGCCGCGCCGCCTCCCGCAGCGGTGCCTCGGAGACCGGGTCGAGCGTGAGCCAGTCGGCTCCGTAGGCCCGGCGGAAGCGGTCGACGACGAGGGCAAGGTGGGCGCGTAGCGGGCGGGTGAGCAGGACCACCTGGCTCGTTTGCCCCTGCTGCTGGAGCGCCCGCAGCCGGCCGACCAGCTCGTCCAGCGCCTGGTCCCAGGAGATCGGCACCAGCGGCCCGCCGGCCCGGTCGCCAGAGCGACGTAGCGGCCCCTGGACGCGGTCGGGATGGTACTGCTCCTGGACCCCGGCCTGGCCCCGGGCGCAGAGCTTGCCCCGGTTGAGCGGGTGGTCGGGATTGCCCTCCAGCTTCTTCGCCCGCCCCTCGATCACCCGGGCGATCAGCCCGCAGCCGGCGTCGCACTGGCGGCAGGCAGTGGCATACCAGTTCTCGAACGCGCTCAGCGTGTCCTCGGCCAGCAGCACCCGGCTCTCCGCCTCCAGCTCGTGCGAGGCCGGGGCGCAGCCGGTGAAGACGACCGCCGCGGCGGCGGAGGCGGCCAGGCCCTGCAGGAAAGCGCGGCGGGTGAGGCCACCGCTCGGAGCACCGGCGAGCCCTGGCGTGCCGCCGCGCGAGCCGTCTAGTAGTGGCATGTCCCACACCCCGTGGGCGCGCTCATCTGCTGGTGGCAAGCGACGCAGTCGTTCATCTTCAACGAGCGAACCTGCACGTCCTGAGTCATCTGGGCGACGTCGCCGTGGCAGGTGGAGCAGGGGATGCCGGCCTGAACGTGCGCGTTGTGGACGAAGCGGACGTGGTCGGGCATACGGTGGATGCGCACCCAGTCGACCGGAGTCTGCTGCTGCCAGGCCTGGCGCACCTTCTCGATCTCCGGCTGCCCCTGGCCAACTACATCGTGGCAGAACATGCACTGCTGCAGGTCGGGGTAGCCGGCCGAGACGCCGTCCGCCGCGGTGCGGTGGCAGAAGGCGCATTGCAGCCCGGCCACCTGAACGTGCACCTGGTGGCTGAAGCTGATCGGCTGCGCCGGCGTCTGCTTAAGCTGCCCTTTCAGGAAGTAGGGCGCCAGCACGGTAACGAAGAAGACGATGCCCACCAATCCGAGCGCCGGGAAGCCGAGGAGCAGGTAGCGCTGCATCTCAGACCAGCAAGCGGGGGAAGAACTGCTGCAGGAAGCCAGCCAGGTTCAGCAGCGCTCGGGCAAGCGCGTAGAGCATGGCGGCACAGGAGAGCGCGGCGATCGGGTACAGCGCCCAGCGGAAGCCGCGCGCACGCGGCGGCGCGTCGGCGCTCGCAATGAGCGAGGGAATGATGGCGCGTCCAAGCAGCAAGGCCGAAGCCGCGTTGAGCGCCAGGCCGGCGAACACCAGGAGGTCCAGCAGCGCGCGGTTGACGAGGCCCCACTGCTCGGCGCTGATCGCGCGTGGGTCCATGCTGCGCTGGGCGGCTGCACGATTCATGCCATCTGGCGAGCCAGCGCGGCTGGGCGCTACGGTGGCGGGTTGTAGGGCAGGCTGGAGAGGAAGGCGGCCACGTCCTGGGCCTCCTGCTGGGAGAGGCCCAGGCTGGGCATGGCGGTGCCGGGTTTCAGCGACGGCGGATCCATGATCCAGCGCGCCAGGTTCTCCGGGGTGTTCGGGATCGTGTTCCCGGCGATGGTCGGCCGCAGGGTGACGTTGGTCAGGTTCGGCCCGGCCACGCCCGTCGCCCCCTCCACCCCGTACAGGGTGTGACAGCCGCCACAGCCGCGGGCAAGAAACAGCTCCCGGCCGTGGTTCGGATCGCCGGGCACGTTCGGCGCCGGGGTGAGCGCCAGGCGTGGCGCGGCGCTCGGCGGACGTGGCGTCGGCACCGGCGTCGCCTGCACCTGGGCAAGCACGGAGCAGCCGGCGAGCATGCTCGCCGCCAGCAGCGCCGCCAGCGTGGCCAGGCAATCTTTGCTGTGGGGAGGGGCGGGACGGGCACGCTCCCCGGGGGCGGCGCGCCCCCGGGTCACTCTCGGCGGCAGAGGGGATTGGGGCGCGGCGTTCAGCGTGCTCTCCCGGGCGCCGTGCTCAGCAGCGCCGACGCTTCGACTGCAATCCGTAGACCAGCCCTGGGGGCGTCTGGCAGCGGTACGGCTCTTGCGCGCCGCCCGATCCAGATGCCCGAGCGAGGAGCAGCCATGGCTGAGCACAAGACCAGGCCCCAGGATCACCGCGCGGACAGCGCCAGCGGCCAGGAGGGGCGGGGCCGGCAGCACCCGACCGGCACCGGTCCGGCCTACAAGAAACCGTCCAAGCGCGGCACCGTCCACGGCACCGAGGAGGGCAAGGGTGGCCGCCAGCGCGGCCCTGCCGAGGAAGCACAGTAGCGCTGCGATTCGTCCTTCCATCCGTGGCGGAAGGACAGGCCCGCTGGGAGCCATCTTGCTCCCTACCGCTCTCCCGGGCCAGGCGGCGGCGTGGGAGCGGGCACGGGGCCTGCCGAGCCAGGGCTTTGCACCCGTGCTCCGTGCAGGCGTGCGCTGGCTACAGCTCGCGGGCGCGCTCCAGCGCCCCGGTGCGCCTGGCCCGCGCGATACCCATCTCGATCAGCCCGATCGCGATGATCCCGAATACGGCATGGATCAGGATCACCACGAAGCCGGCTCGGCCGATCAGCCGGGTGGCGAGGCCAGAGTACCACAGCAGGCCGAGGACGAGCGGGATGAGGGGAAACCAGGCGCCCAGCCCGGCGGCGAAGCTGCGCCGGAGCTGAGGGCCGAGCACCACCAGCGCGAGCACTACGGTGATCACGGCGAACACCAGGTGAAGCGTGGTGAATGGCGGCCCGGCAACAATGCCCGACACCAGGCCCAGCCCCAGCGCGAACGTGACCAGCGCCGACAGCCGCAGCGCGTACGGCACAGCTCTCTTCTCCATCGAGCGGCTTGGCGGCAGTATACCGGCGCCGACCACACTATAGGGGGAGGTGGTGGGATGCGGATCGAGCTGATCGCCCTGCTGGTGGACCAGGTGGCGGCCTGTCGGGACTTCTACCGCGACGTGCTGGGTTTCCCGGTGCGGAGCGAGCAGGGCTCCTACGTCGAGTTCGCCACCGAGGGGGTGCGCCTGGCACTGTACAGCCGCGCCGAGATGGCCGCGCTCACCGGCCGCCCGGCCGACGCCGCGCCGCGCGGCGGGCTGGCGGTGGACCTGGCGCTTCCCGTTCCCACCTTTGCCGAGGTGGACGCGGCCTACCAGCAGGCCACCAGCCGGGGCGCCCGCGCGGTCCGCCCCCCGGGCCTCATGCCCTGGGGGCAGCGTATCGCCCTGATCGCCGATCCCGACGGCAACCTGGTCGAGTTCTTCTCCGACACCCCGTGACCAAGCCGGGGCCACCCCAGGGCCGCGCCGGGGCTCAAGCGCCGCGAGCCCAGCGTGGGAGCCTCTTGCCGACTAGACTGTGGCCAGCGCCTCGGCCTCCGCCTGGTAGCGCTGGTCCGGGCGGAGCAGCAGGAACGCCAGGCAGGAGAGGCAGCCGAGCGCGAGGGCGAACACCCAGAGCCAGAGGTGCGGCAGCGCGTCGAGCATCGCTCCGCCCAGCACGGGCGACACCCCCATCGCGCTGGTCCAGCTCAGCCCGAGCAGCCCCATGTAGCGGCCGCGCATCTCCGGCGGAGCGATGGCGGCCAGGTAGGCGCTCGCCACCGGCACCGTCAGCAGCTCGCCGAGGGTGAACACCGCGACGAGCGCCGCGAGGGCCGGAATGCCCTGCGCCGGGGCGAAGCCACCGAAGCCGAGCGCGTACAGGAGCGCGCCCGCGGCCATGACCCGCCGCGGCTCGTGTCGTTTGGCCCAGTTGGCGATGGGAAGCTGCAGGGTGACGACCATCATCCCGTTCAGCGCCGCCAGCAGCCCAAAGGTGCCGGTAGAGATGCCGCGGTCCTGGCTGAGGAACACCGGCAGGGTGCTGAAGAACTGGGTCGCCAGCAGCGTCACCGCCAGATAGGCAGCCAGGAACGCCAGCAGCGGCCCGTCGCGCAGCACATCCAGGTAGCTGCCCCGTGGCTTCGCCGCGGCGGCCCCGGGCTGGCCAATCGGGCGCGATTCGCGCAGCCAGACGAGCAGCGCGAGCCCGACGCCGAAAGTGACCGCGGCATCCACCGTGAACAGCGTCTGATACGACAGCACCGCCAGGAGCCCGCCCAGGCTGGGGCCGACGACGATCCCCACGTTCTGGGCTACCCGTAGCAGCCCATAGGCCTCGTTGCGGCGCTCCGGCGGCGCGAGATCGGCGACGGCGGCCGACTCGGCCGGGTCGAGCATCATCCCGAACAAGCCGATGGCAAACGACAGCAGCGCCAGCCACCACAGGCGGTCGGCGCTGCCAAGCAGGTACACCAGGACCGCGTTGGCGCAGAGCGACCAGATGATGACCGGCTTGCGCCCGAGCCGGTCGGCCAGGCTGCCGCCGCCCATCTGCCCGAAGATGCTGGCGAAGGAGAAGGCGCTGAAGAGCAGCCCGACGGTGAGCATCGGGATGCCCCGCTGCTGGTGCAGATACAGGGTGAGAAACGGGAACCACATCGACGACGACACCGCCCCCACCAGCCGGCCCCAGAACAGGAGCCAGAACTGGCCGGGCAGCGTCGGGACGCGCGAGCGCACCAGGGCGCGCAGTACCACGAGGTCTTCCCCCTCCAGGTGTATGGGGATTCTACGCGCCCGGTTCGGCCAGCCGACCGTCCCGAGGGCGGGGCGTGAGCCTGGACGTTCGTCCTGGCTTCAGCCGCGCGGCGAGCGAGGAAGCCGAGGAGGCGCCTTCGAGCCGCGGACCACTGCTGGCGGGCAGGGCGTCAGCCGTCGCCGCAGGTGTCGATCTGGCCGTAGGTGAGGGCCGTGTCTGTACACGGCGGCTGGTACTGGAGGCTGTTGTCCACCTGGCCGTCAGCCCGGTACAGCAGCGCATGCAGCACCTCGCGCTGAAACCCCGCGCTGAGCACCCGGCGGGAGTCGGTCTGGGCCGTTTCGGCCAGCCGGGCGCGGAAGAGCTGCCGCGGCGAAGGGTGCGGTGCCACAGTCCGGGAGGCGGCGACGAGCAGCAGGGCGTCGACCACCGCGAGCAGCGCAATGAGACGCCAGCAGCGCTGTCGCGCCGACAGCCGCGCGGGGTGGGCACGCCGCGCTGGAGCTGCCTGAGAGTGAAGCGAGAGCTGTGCGATCGACATGCAACGATTCCGTCGCCGAGCGCGGCGCCCCAGAGGCAGCACCACGGCCGCGACGACATTCCCACGCGGAGTGTAGCACTGACGAACTGACGGACGTCCCCAGGCCTACAGGCGCGGCCTCGCCTGGCGCCCAGGCGGCGCGCTTCAGCTCGTAGACAGCTCCAACCGGACCGTCTGCCCGGCGGGCACGGCGAAGGAGGCGAAGAGGCGGCCGTCGCTCTGCTCCAGCGGCGTGAGGGCGCCGTCTACCCGCGCTGCCCGGGCTGGCAGGTCGACGAGCCGGGCGCGCAGGCGGAGCGGCTCGTCGAGCGGATTGGCGATCGCCAGCGCCAGGCCGGCGAGGGTTTGGCGCGGGCTGGCAAGGTGGCCAGGGGCGAGCAGCGTCGCGCGCCCCGTTGTGCCGTCGAGCACCAGGTCGCCGAAGCGGCGGACCGCCCACCAGCCGTGCAGCACCATGCCCAGGCACCAGACGTGGGACAGTGGCAGCATCTGCCCTTTGGGAGCCATCCAGTCCGTCTGATACCACTGCTCGGTCATCATCCCCTGGCCGGCGCCGAAGTCGCCGTCGAAGCGGGCGAGCGTCTGCCAGAAGCAGAGCAGCAGGTCGCGGCCGCGCTCCAGGTAGTAGGCGTCGCGGCTGGCCTCCCACAGCTCCAGCAGCTCCGTCAGGCAGATCAGCCCGTAGGGATGCAGGTGGCAGTTGCGGGGGGAGGCGAGGTCGGCGCCACGAGTGGCGAAGCCGAGCGCGCCGAGCGGGGTGGCGGGGTCGAACGAGACGTTGTAGGCGAAGCGGAAGGTCATGGTCCAGTCCACGGCGCGGCGCGCCAGGCGCAGCCAGCGCGCCCGGTTCGCCGGATCGGCGTGGGCGAGTGCGGCATACGCCAGCAGCGCGTTGTAGCCGTCCTCGCTGGTGGGGGTGAGATCCGCGTCTTCGGCCGCGCCGTACAGCGTTCCGCGCTCCACCTGGTCAGCGTAGTAGGCGCCGCCGCGCTGGGCGGATTCCAGGAAGCGCCGGTCGCCGTGCTGCTGCCAGGCCTCGGCCAGCGCCGCGACCCAGAGTAGCCCGGCGGCGCCGGACCAATCCGCGACGCTGGCGTCGCCGGCGCGGTAGTAGGCGCCGAAGCTGCCGTCGGCGCGCTGGACACCGACGGCGAACGCCAGGCTCCCGGCCGCGGCCGCCTCCCAGGTGGGCCGTGGCCGGCCCAGCGCCGCCTCTTCCGCCGCGGCGCGGAGCAGGAACAGCGTCGCTTCGGCTACCGTCCGCGCCTGGATCCAGTCGGGCCGCGGGCTCCAGCCAGCGCCCCAGCCGCGGCCGTCCACCCAGTCGGCCCAGAGCAGCCCAGCCGCGCCAGGCGCCTCGCGTGCGATGCGGTCGATAACGTCCAGCCCGATCTGCTCCAAGCGGGCGTCGCCGCTGGCCCGGCCGTAGCGCGCCAGGGCGAGCGCAGTGGGCACGCCGCTGACCCAGCCGACGTGCTGCTGCGCTCGATCCACACGCGGCTGCCCGGGCCGCTCGGTGAACCAGGCGGTTTCGTACAGCAGCCGCGCGCTCGGGTTAGCGTGCCAGCGCACGATGCCGCCAGCCGCCAGCGCCGCAGCGGTGTCCCGATCGAACCAGGGGTGCAGCGGCGATCCGGGCGCCAGGCGTGCGTACAGCCAGCGCAGCAGCGGATCGTAGGCGTGCGGCTCCGGCGCGGCCAGGTACAGCCAGCAGGTCAGCCCCAGCCGCTCGCCGGGCTGGACCACCCGCGTCTGGGCGACCGGCGGCCCCCAACCGTCCGGGGTGAAGGCGTAGCGCCGCGGCGCCTCCTTCCAGGGGAGATTCAGCCCCAGCCAGGCGCGCTGTCTATCGGCGCCGAACTCCAGCCCAATCAGGTCCGCACCGAACTGCGGCTCTGTCGCCAGTCCCACGCACGCCCGCGGGGTCCAGGCGAGCACGGTGGGATGCGACGCGCGGTCGCCGCGGAACGCCCAGGTGTTGGAGACGAGCTGGTCCGGATCGCCGCCATCCGGGTCGAAGCGGGGATACGGGTGGCCGCGATAGCCGGGCGCCGGACCAGCACCGTAGAAGGCGCCGGGAACCATCCAGCTCGGGATGCCGCCCTCGACCAGCTCCGCGCTGATCCGCAGCGCGATGTCGGCCGGGTTGGCGCCCTGGTGGTCCAGCCAGAGGTCCAGCCGGAACAGCCCGGCCAGCCCCGGCTCGGCGGCGAGCTGCGCTGCCAGCGCCCACGCTTCGTCGCCGCCGCGCAGGCTCAGCGCCGCGCCCTCCAGCGCGGCACCCGCTGGCCAGAGCGGGCGCTCCCCAGCCGGCTGAACGACCGTTGCCAGCGGCCCAAGGCGGACGAGCGTCGCCTCGCCCCGGCCCGCTTCGAGCCCGAGCCCGCCGCTGGCAGCGACCACCCGCGCCCAGCACGCACCCGACTGGAGCGCGGGCAGCGGCTGCGCTCGCGCGCCCCGCCCCGGCCGGCGCAGCGCCAGGGCGAGCGCGACCGCCGAGGCGCGCAGCCCCAGCGCCAGGAACGCCCGACGGCCGCATCGCGGCGCAGGCGGACACGGTGGGGCGGGGGGCCAGGGTAGGCGGAATGGCAGCCGCAGCAGGAGCCTCCGGGGGCAGCGGGTGGCGTGGAAGTTGGGTATACTGCGCCGTTCCATCGCTGTGCCAGGAGGGCGCGTGGCCCGGCTGTCTCGTCACGCACCATGGGCGGTCGTGCTCGTCCTGCTGGCGCTGCTGTGGCGCCCGCTGCTGGCGCTGGGGCAGCAGCCCGATCCCTGCCCCGGGCTGCCCGACCCCACCGTGCCCTCCTGGAACCTGGACCAGCACCCCGAGCTGGCGGCGATGGCGCCAACTATCCAGTCGATCCTGGAGCAGGCCCGGGTGCGCTACCAGAGCCCGCGCGGCGTGGTGGATGGCTACACCGCCGGTATCACCTACCGCTATCCGGGCGGCGCGGTGCCGTTCTATATCTTCGCCCGCGACACCGCGACGATTCTCCCCATGGCCCGCTACTTCGCCGGCGACAGCGTGCTGCGCTCCGCCGTCGAGGAGTTCGCGCGGCTGCAATACACCCGCTCCACGGTGAGCGTCGATGGCGACCTCGGGCTCCTCGTCGGCCCGGGCGCGCTCAGCGGGACGATCTCGCCCGACTTCCAGGTCGACAAGGCGACGGAGACATCGGATGAGGAGGCGAGCATCATCCTCGCCGCCGTCCTCGCCTATCGCCTCCACGCCGACGCAGCCTGGCTTGCAACCCCCATCGCCGGGCAGCCGCTCCTCGACCGCCTGAACCTGGCGATGGACTGGCTGCTAACGCACCGGCTCGACCCGGATGCTGGATTGATCAAGCGTGGGCACACCACCGACTGGGGCGACGTCAAGATGGAGCCAGCGCCCCAGCCCACGGACATCGGCCCGGACCACGTCTGGACCTACAGCATCTATGACCAGGCGATCGTCTTCGCCGCGCTCCGGGGGCTCGCTGAGCTGAACGTGGCGGCCGGGCGCCTCGACACCGCCCGGCGCTACCTGGACCAGTCGCGGGCGCTGCGCGAGGCAGCCACGGAACGGCTCTGGCAGCCCGGGCGCGGCTATTTCCGCATCCATCTGCACGCCAGCTACACTCCCGAGCCGCACCCGTTCGACGAGGACGCGATCGTTGCCATTGGCAATGCTGCCGCGCTCTACTATGGCCTCGCCACGGGCGATCAGGCGCAGCCGATCGTGCTCTCACTGGAGGCAGCACGGCTCCGGGCCGGCGCTCCGAAGGCCGGGCTGACGCTCGATCCGCCCTATCCGGACGGAACGTTCCTGCAGGTCCAGATGGCTGAGCGCAACTACCAGAACGGCGCTCTCTGGGACTGGTGGGCGGGTCGGCAGATCAGCGCCGAGTACCGCTCGGGCTTCTCCCGTTACGGCGATGCCCATCTGCTACAGCTCGCCGCCGATTGGGCCCAGCACCCGGGCAGCGTCTATGAATGGGAGAGCCCCTGGACCAGCCGGCGGAGCAAGGATGACCGCTACACCGGCGCGGCCGCCGTGGTCGGCGAAGCGATCGTCAGCGGGCTGTTCGGCATTACACTGGACCGCTTCGCGCTTGATCTCGCCCCCCGGCTGGCTACCCGCGGCGGCGCTATTGGGCTGACCGACGTCCCCAGCGGCACCCAGGTGGCGTACCGCTATACGTTCGACCCGGCTGCCAGCCGCGCTGAGCTCTGCTATCGGACCAGCTTCCGCGGACCGATCACGCTGCGTCCGCTGCTCCCGCCACGGATGCACCTGAAGCGCGCCAGCCTCGACGGCGCGCCGCTTCCTGCGCGGCAGCAGGTCGTGCAGGAAGATCGCTACGCCCTGATCGACGGTGCGCCCGGCGCCCACCGGCTCACGCTGGAGCTGGAGCCGTCCGCTGACGCTCGCTAGCCCCGGGCGAATCTCGTGCGCGCTGAGGCACAGATGGCCCAGACTTTGTACGGTGATTCTTATTGAGGTCGCTTCATGCCTATCGAGATCACGGTTGGCCCGCCGGTCATCACCATCAACCAGGGCAGCACCTTCATGGTCACCGGCCAGAATGGCGAGATCGCCGCGGACACCGAGCAGGGCGTGTTCGCGGATGACACCCGCTTCCTGAGCTACTACGCGATCTTCGCCAATGGCGAGCCCTGGATTCGGCTCACCTCCAGTCCCACCACGTATTTTTCCGCGCGCATCTACCTCACCAACGCCCCGTTCGCGACCGAGGACGGGGACGTGCCGGGGGAGACGCTTGGGCTGACGATCAGCCGCAACGTCGGCGACGGGATCCACGAAGACCTGGACGTGACCAACTACGGTCTGCGACGCGTCTGCTTCAACCTGGAAGTGGCGCTGCGCTGCGACTTCGCCGATATCTTTGAAGTGCGCTCGCACCGCTTCATCCGTCGCGGCCGGATCGTCACCGAGTGGGACCAGGAGCGGAGCGAGCTGCGGACGTCCTACAAGAACCGTGACTTCGAGCGCTCTCTGACCTTCCGCCTGCGCAACAGCGGCTCTCAGGCGTACTACGCCAACGGCCGCATCACCTTTCCTATCGACCTGCCACCCGGCGCAAGCTGGCACACCTGCTGTTACTACATCCTCGGGCTCGGCGACCGGGTCCGGGCTCCGGTCCATCGCTGCCACCATCTGGAGCAGGACAACGAGCTGGACAAGCTCCAGCAGCAGTGGCGCGACAGCGCCACCCGGCTCGCCTCGTCCAACGAAGAGTTCTACCGGCTGTACCGCCAGTCGGTCGAAGACATGGGGGCGCTGCGGCTGCACGATCACGACTTCTCCCCCGGCGTCTGGGTACCGGCCGCAGGCGTCCCCTGGTACGTCACCGTCTTCGGCCGCGACAGCCTCATCGCCAGTATCCAGAACATGCTGGTGAACCCGGGCTTCGCTCGGGGGACGATCAAGAAGCTGGCCGAGCTCCAGGCGACCGAGCGCGACGACTGGCGCGACGCGCAGCCCGGGAAGATCCTGCACGAGATCCGGTTCGGCGAGCTGGCGCACTTCAATCGCATCCCGCATCACCCCTACTACGGCACCGCCGACGCCACCCCGCTGTACCTGATCGCGCTGCACGAAGCCTGGAAGTGGCTGGGGGACGAGGAGCTGCTGCGCGAGCACCGCGACACCGCGCTCGGCTGCCTGGAGTGGATCGACAAGTACGGCGATCTGGATGGCGACGGTTTTCAGGAGTACCAAACGTTCTCCTCCCAGGGCTACGAGAACATGGGCTGGAAGGACTCCGGCGACGCCGTGGTCTACCCGGACGGGAGTCAGGTGAAGCAGCCCAAGGCGCTCTGCGAACTGCAGGGCTACGTCTTCGACGCCTGGATGCGGATGGCCGAGGTGTTCGACGCGCTCGGCGAGCCGGAGCGGGCCGCTGAGCTGCGGCGGAAGGCCGCGGTGCTCCAGCGGCAGTTCGAGGAGTTCTTCTGGTGCGAGGAGATCGGCAGCTACGCCTTCTGCCTGGACCCGGACAAGAAGCCGGTAGCAACGGTCGTGTCGAACGCGGGACACTGTCTCTGGTCGGGCATCGCCAGCCCGGAGCACGCCGGGCGAGTGGTGCAGCGTCTCATCCAGCCGGACATGTGGAGTGGCTGGGGCATCCGCACCCTATCCACCCAGTGCCCGGCCTTCAACCCGTTCTCGTATCACCGCGGCTCGGTTTGGCCACACGACAACGGGATCATTGCGCTCGGCTTCAAGCGCTACGGCTTCGCCGGCGAGGCTGCTCGTGTCGCCCGCGACATCTCCCGCGCTGCCAGCTACTTCGTCAGCCACCGGCTCCCGGAGCTGTACGCGGGCGTGGAGCGCCGCCCGGGGACGTTCCCGGTGCTGTACCGCGAGGCGAACGTGCCTCAGGCCTGGGCTGCCGGCGCCACCTTCCACCTGCTGCAAGCGATTCTGGGGCTGCGCGGCGACGCCCCGAACAAACGGCTGTACGTCGACCCTGTGCTGCCCGCCTGGCTGGCGGACCTCTCGCTGTCCAACCTGGACGTTGGCCAGGCCAGCGTCGCCCTGTACTTCTGGCGCGAGGGCGAGAACACCCGCTGGGAGGTTCAGGACCTGCGGGGCGAGCTGACGGTCCAGCAGGAGCCGTGGCGGCCATGGCAGGTCGACGAGGCACTGGCTGAGCAAGCAGAGGCGCGGCCCCGATCGCCCTGAGCGCCTGTTCGACGCTAAGACCTCTTACATCCGGGCCGTGCTGGCGATAGACTGGCCCTATGTCACGGTCCGTGATCCTGCTGAGCCTGGTGCTCGGACTGGCGCTGCTGCCCTCCGAAGTCCCGCCGGCGGCGCTGCCGCTGCTGCGGCAGGAATGGGGCGCCTCGGCCACGGCCGGCGGCTGGGTCGTCAGCGCCTACCAGGCCGGCTACGTGCTCGCCGTCCTGGTCCTGCTGCCTCTCACCGACCGCGTGCCCGCCGAGCGGGTGATCGTCGTCTGCTCCGCGGTGATGGGGCTGGCCTTCTTGCTGTTCGCGCTGCTGGCGCACGACGTCTGGAGTGCCGCCGCGCTGCGAGCGCTTACCGGGGCGGCGCTGGCGGGGGTGTACATGCCGGGCGTGCGCGTGGTGGCGCACCGCTCAACGCCGGAGCGGCGCGGGCTGGCCGTAGGGGCGTTCGTCTCAATCTTCTATCTCGCCACCTCGCTCTCCTTCTGGGCGACCGGAGCACTGCTGCCGCTGTTGGGCTGGCGCGGCGCGGCGCTCCTGCTCGGCGCCATCTCGCTCCTCGGCGCCCCGCTGGCGCTGCTCGCGGCCCGCGGCGCCGCCAGCCCCACGGGCCGCTCCGCCCGGCTTCGCCCCTCGGTGCTCGCCAGCCTGCCGGTGCGCTGCGTCGTGTTCGGCTATGTCGGCCACTCCTGGGAGCTGTACGTGAGCCGCGGCTGGCTGCCCTCCTTCCTGGCGGCGCTGCTGATCGCCCGGGGCAGCGATACGCTCGCGGCCACCGCGCAGGCCGGGCAGGCGGCGGCGCTGATGATGAGCATGGGGACGCTGGGGGTGCTGCTCGGCGGCTGGGTCTCGGACCGTGCCCCGCGGGCGCGGGCGGCGCTCTCGATCGCGCTGCCCTGTAGCCTGCTCTCGTTTGCCTTCGGCTGGCTGGGTGGGCTGCCCTGGACGCTGCTGCTCGGGCTCGGGATGCTCTATGGCCTGCTTCTGGCGGCCGATTCGGCGATCTACTCGACCGCGATTACTGAGCTGCCGCCGCGGGAGCTGGTAGGCTCGGCGCAGGCGATGCAAGCCTTCCTCGGCTTTCTCGCCACCGCGGTGGCTCCGGTCGGCGCCGGGGCGCTGCTCGACCTTGGACTTGGCTGGGGCTGGGTGTTTGGCCTGGCCGGGGCCGGGGCGCTGCTCGGCGCGCTCGGGCTGCTCCCGCTCGCCCGGGGCGCGCGGCGAGAATCCCGTGTCGCGAGCTATTGACGTTCGGCGGGCGTGCCGCGGGCGCGATTGTCTCTGCCCCCAGCCTGGTGGCGCGCTCAACCGAGTGGGGATAGAGGCACTCTGGATCAGTTCTTGCCAGAGGCTGCTCCAACAGGAGAGGGCGGGGTAGCACGATGGAGTCACTGGGGGACCCCGGGCCCCGGCCGCCCCCGCAGAGTTCCGACGGGGCACCGGGCGATGTATCGGCCGATCTCAGTCCGCGCCCGCTGCCGAATGTCCCGGCGCCGGAGCCCTTGCCGCTCCGGCCCCGTCCGCTGCTACCCCTGGAGAGCCCCGAGCCGGTGCCGGAGGCCGAACGCCCGGCACCGGCCCAGCATGGCGGGCTCCGCTGGCGGCAGGCGCTGAAGTATGGCGCGGCACTGGTTGTGCTGTCGCTCCCGTTTGTGGCCGCGCTGCTGTTCCTCAAGCCGTATCGCCTGCCGCCAGCGCCGGAGGCCACGGCGACGCGCCTGCCCACGGAATCTCCGTCTGCCCTGGCCACCCCGGCGGCCCAGGTTGCCGGAGCCCGTGCGACCGCGCGGCCAGTGGCGCCAGCCGGGGCCGTCTCCACCGTGGTCCCGCGCCGGACGCCCGCCCCCTCCACCTCGCAGCGGCGACCATCGCAGACGGCCACGCCTGCCGCGGTGCCAACCTCGGCGGCGACCTCGGCCCCAACGCCGGCGAGCGCGACTCCGACCCCCGAGACGGGCCAGGTGGCGCAGCGGCTCGTGCGGCAGGTGGCGCAGGCAGAGGAGACCCTGCGGACGGGGCAGTTCGACGCGACGCTGGAGTCCAGTGATACCAGCCGCTCCCAGGCGAGCGTCCGCTTCGACCTGGGTGATGTCAACCAGGCAGCGCGCTTGCAGATGGCGGCGCGCTACGAGAGCGGCAGCGGGGCGCAGAGCATCGAGCGGATCGTCGTCGGCGACAAGGTCTGGCAGCGCCAGGCGGGAGGGGGGTGGACCGTGGCGCCGAAGAAGGAAGGGGTGTGGGACCAGGTACGGGTGTTCCTCCCTCAGGCCGCCTCAGCGCTGGAGCCGCGGCTGGATGACGGCACCCCACCCACGCTGCGCTGGCTGGATGCCGGGCGCAACGAGGAGGTGACGGTGCAGTTCGACCCGGCCACCGGGGTGCCGCACACGATGCAGCGCGTGAGCCACGCCACCGGCGCGATCCTCAGCGTGACCTACCAGGGGTGGAACATCCCGGTCGAGATCTCCCCACCCAACACATCCTGAGGACGACACCAGACCGGTCTCCTCGATCAGCGGAAGGGGGGAGGGGAAATAGGGAGGCACAGGTGCAAGCGGTACGAGGACTCGTCGCGGCAGCGCTTCTACTCCAGGCTGCCAGCCTGCTGGCGCGGGCCGACAGCCCGAGCCTGACAGTGCTGGAGCCACAGAACGGCGCTCAAGTGGACGGTGACACGGTGACGATCCGCTTCGAGGTGAGCGGGGTGACGCTGGTGCCGTCGAGCGTTCCGTTGGCCGAAGCTGGGCGGCACCCGGAGGTGAACCGCCCGGGGGAGGGGCATCTGCACTTCATGCTCGACCTGCAGCCCCTGGTGCTGCACTTCGACCCCAGCCCCCAGGTGTTCAGCAACCTGCCGCCGGGCGACCACGATCTCGCCGTGGAGCTGGTTCAGAACGACCACTCGCCCCTCTCGCCCCCGGTGCTCCAGCAGATCCGCTTTCATAGCGGCCCGCGCACCATGCCCAACACGGGTATCGATCCCGCCCGGGCGCGGGATCGGGCGCCCTGGTTGCTGCTCGGCGGAGCGCTCGTGACCGCCGCCGGGATCGCGCTGCGCCGGCGACGCCGCTGAGCGCTCGCCAGGGCCGCCCGCCTGCGCGGGTGGTACCATTTCAGCGCTAGATTCCGGGACACGAGGTGCGGTGATGGCGAGCGCGCGGGCGCGACGCAAGGGAGCAGCGGAGCTGCTGGGGCCAGCGCCACTTGTGGTAGTGAGTGAGCGCCCGTTCAACGCGGAGAGCCCCTACTCTCAGCAGCTCGGGCTGCTCACTCCGGTCGATCGCTTCTACGTCCGCAGCCACTTCGGTCTGAACCAGGCGCCCGGAGCGGAGGACTGGCGGCTGGAGGTCAGCGGGGCGGTGCAGCAGCCCCTCTCGCTCTCCCTCGCCGACCTGCTCGGCCTGCCGGCCCGCTCGCTCATCGCCACTCTGGAGTGCGCCGGCAACGGCCGCCGCTACCTGGAGCCACCGGTGCCCGGCGAGCAGTGGGCGCTGGGTGCGGTCAGCACCGCCGAATGGGCCGGCGTCTCGCTCTCGGAGGTGCTCGCCCGGGCCGGGATCGCCGCTGGCGCGCTGGAGGTGCTGTTTGCCGGCGTCGACCGCGGCCCCTCGCCAGTCGACGGCGCCACGATTCGCTTCGAGCGGAGCTTGCCGCTGGAGCAGGCGCTGCATCCGGACGTGCTGCTGGCGTACGCGATGAACGGCGCGCCGCTGACGGCCGACCACGGCGCCCCGCTGCGGCTGGTCGTCCCCGGCTGGTACGGCATGGCGTCGGTGAAGTGGCTCTGCTCGATCGAAGTGCTCCGTGCGCCGTTCCGCGGCGTCTTCCAGGCGGACCGCTACGTGTACGACTTCGGCGACGGCCGCCCGGTGGAGCCCGTCACCAGCATGCGCGTCCGCGCCCTGATCGCCCAGCCGACCCCCGGCGCGCGCATCCCGGCCAGCGGCGCCCAGGTGCGCGGCTGGGTCTGGAGCGGTGCCGCCCCGATCGCCGGGGTGGAGGTGAGCGACGACGGCGGCGAGACCTGGGTGCAGGCCGAGCTCGGCGCCAGGGTCTCCCCCTACGCCTGGTGTGCCTGGCAGTACCGCTGGCGGCCCAGCCGGCCCGGGGCGCACACGCTGCTGGCCCGCGCCCGCGATGCCAGCGGCGCGGCGCAGCCGCTCGCGCCCGACTGGAACCGCCTCGGCTACGGCAACAACGCGGTGCAGCGCGTCGAGGTCCAGGTCGGGGAGTAGTCTTCCACTATCCCTTCGTCGGGCTGAAGCGCTGCATTCGGCGCCTGCCTCCTGTGCGCCAGGCCCCTCGGGCCGCCACTGGGAGGGAGAAGCGTGGGCGGCCCCCGAGGCCGCCGCTCAGGAGTCGGCGAGCTGCACCGGCTGCCCCTGCTGCTCGGCCGAGCGGTAGGCGGCGTCCAGCAGCTCCACCGTGCGCAGGCCGACCTCACCCGGGGAGCCGTTGTCGGCGCGGCCAAGGATGACGTCCACCAGGTTCTGGGCAGTGGCGAAGCGCGGGTAGCGCTCGTCCTCGGGCAGCGGGCCGAGCTGCTCCACCGTTCCGTCGTGCTGCCGAATCGCCAGGGTGCCGGCGATCATGTCCAGCAGCAGGTAGCCCTGGGAGCCGTAGACCCGCAGCTCATGCTGGCCGCCGTCGCCCACCCCAATGTTCCCGGTGCTGGCGAGTGTCCCGACTGCGCCGTTGTCGAAGCGGACGCTGATCGCGTCTACCAGGTCCACTGGCAGGTCGTAGCGCTCCATCTCCGCTGAGACGCGCCGCGCCCGCAGGCCGGAGACGAAGAACAGCAGCCCGGCGGCGTGGGTCACCTGGAGATGGCCCTGGCCGCCGCCGGAGGCTTGCGGGTTGGCGTACACCTGCCCGGGGCCCGTCACCGGGTAGTTGAAGACGGGGCGGTAGGCCTCCGGGTTGCCGCGATAGAACTCGATCACCATCGAGGCGAACAGGCTGGAGACGAGCTGGATCTCGCCCAGGCGGCCCCGCTGCACCGCCTCACGCGCCCGCCTGGCAATGGCGGTGTAGTTCCAGGGGTAGCCGACGATCAGCTCCCGCCCCTTGGCTTGGGCCAGCGCCACCAGCTCGCGGCCGTGCTCGGCCCGCAGCACCATCGGCTTCTCGAGCAGGACGTGCAGCCCCCGCTCCAGGGCCGCCTTCGCCACTTCGTAGTGGGCGGCATGGCTGACCGCGACAACCACCCCATCGAGCGCCTCCCGCTCGAGCATCTCCTGATAGTCGGCGTAGCCACGGTGAACCCCGTACACCTCGGCAGCGGTGGCGAGCCGTTCAGGGTCGCGGTCGGCCAGCGCCACCAGCTCGGCGTCGGGATTATCGCGCAGGCCGGGAATGTGGGTGTAGGTGGACCACCAGCCACAGCCGATGACGCCCACCCGGGCCGTTTGTGCTGCCATGTCCGTGCGTCCTCGCCCTCCTGCTTATGGGATGACAGTTCCATCGAGCCCCAGCGCGGGCATGGCACCCGCAACCCACCCTCGACCCCGAGGAACATTCCGTTGGCGTCGCACAGCGTGTCCCGCCGTTGGCGTCGCACAGCGTGTCCCGGCCAGGCGAGGGCGCACGCCACCGCTCGCGCCGCTGGCAACGGCGGTCCGGCCGCGCAGACCCGGCGCCACCGCGCTACTCCGCGCCTGGCTCGGTGGAGAGATGGAAGATCTCGTGTAGCTCCACCGCCTTGACGATGCCGTCGTCGCCGAACTCCATCAGCGGCTCCATCACCTTGCCCCAGCGATCATGCACCTCCGAGTGCCAGAGCCGGTCCCAGGCGTCCGGGTCGTGGATCTCCGAGAACAGGAACAGGTCAGGGTCCCGCTCGAAGATGGTGATCGAGGCGATCCCGCTGCGCCGGATCTCGTCGACCAGCTCTGGCCAGACGTTATCATGGTGGCGCTTGTATTCGGGCAGCGCGCCGGGTTTCAGCCGCAGCAGGAAGGCCCGTCGCATCATCGTTGTACTCCTTGTCGGCATGCCTGCCCACAAGCAGGCACGGCACGTTCGGCCGGGACGCTACCACCCAGGCCGCGGCCTGTCAACCAGGACGGTCTTCCGCGAGCCCTCGCCGGCAGCCCGGCTACCAGTTGGTGAACGCGCCGTCCCGGCGGCGGAGGTGGGGCGGCTCCCACCTCTGGAAGGGCCGGCGGCGGGCCGCCTCGCGGTCGAACTCGATCCCCAGCCCTGGCCGGGTGGGCGGCAGCAGGTAGCCGTCGTCCCACTCGACCTGCACCGGGAAGACGTCGGTGAGGCTGGTCCCGGGGCGGCGCGGCTGCTCCTGCACCCCGAAGTTGCTGGTGGCCAGGTCGAGATGCAGACAGGCTGCGGTGGCGACGGGCCCGAGCGGGTTGTGCGGCGCGAGCCGGATACCGTGCGTCTCGCACCAGCCAGCCAGCTTGCGCGCCTCGGTGATCCCGCCAACGATGCAGAGATCCACCCGGGCGTAGTCGATCAGGTCACCCTCCACCAGCTCTCGGAACTGCCACTTGCTAGAGAACTGCTCCCCGGCCGCCAGCGGCGCGGCGGTGTGCGCCCGGAGCTGGCGGTACAGCCCCAGGTTCTCGGTGCGGAGCGGATCCTCCATGAAGAAGGGACGCAGCGGCTCGCTCTCGCGGCAGAGGCGGATCGCGTCCGACAGATCCAACCGGGTGTGGACGTCGAAGCAGATCTCCACCTCCTCCCCTAGCACGGCGCGCACCGCTTCGAGCTGGCGCAACCCCATGCGCACGCTCTCCGCCGGCTCCAACACCTCCGCCTGCTGGGGCAGGTGGAAGCGGACGAACTTCCAGCCCTCCTCCACCGCTTGCAGGCAGCGGTCGACCAGCGCCGGGGTGTCGAACCCCTCCGCCTGGCTGTGCGGGTAACAGACGACGCGCTCGCGCACCAGCCCGCCCAGGAGCTGGTAGAGCGGCAGCCCGAGCGCCTTGCCCCGGATGTCCCACAGGGCGATGTCAATGGCGGAGATGGCGCTGGCGAGCACCGGCCCGGCCGGGAAGAAGCCGCCGCGGAAGAGCACCTGCCAGAGGTGCTCGATCCGGCTGGCATCCTGGCCCAGCAGCAGAGGACGGAAGTGGTCAATGGCCCCCATCACCGCCAGCTCGCGCCCCGAGAGCCCGCTCTCGCCGATCCCCGCGATCCCCTCGTCGGTCTCCACCAGCACAACCAGCAGGTTGCGCCAGCCATCGAAGATCGGGATCGCCTCCAGATTGGTGATCTTCACCCCATGCCCCTTATCGCTGGCGACTGACGCCGTGCTGCTCAGGCAGGGTAGGGGTACGGTCATCCACTTAGCGCTTCTCGCGCACTGCGGAATCGAGCCGTCTCCAGAAGCAGCCCCTCGTCAGCGGTTCGGTGGTTCCTCTCGCTGTACCCGCTCTCGCATCCGCTTCGTCCTGAAATAGTACTCTGCTAGATACCGCGCCTGTTTCAGGCACTGCTCGCACAAGTCCAGCCCGGTGGCCGTCCCGGCGACCGCCCGCCCTCCGCAGCCTACGCAGGGCCTGGCGAACTTCGCCGCAGCGATCAGCCGCCAGTCCGACGAGTTGGGCCGCGCCGTCCCATCCATGCTGCTCCCCAGCAGCTCGTCGATCTCAGCGGCCTCGGCCCAGTCGAGCATGCCCTGCCAGAAGGACTCTGCGCGTCTTAGCGCGTCTCGAAGGCGTCCAGCTCGATGGTGGTGCCGCTGGAGGCGGGGTTCTTGAGCCCCGTGGGCCAGACGGAGATTTTGTGTGCGCCCGGGCTCAGATTGGGGCGGGTGTAGACGAGCTGCTGC
>Ga0209810_1001915_pt1 | contig 27752 bp, 24 predicted proteins | sample Coa_R1_7_FD_187159 | JGI IMG/M metagenome (GOLD analysis project Ga0209810, IMG submission 187159) | Surface soil microbial communities from Centralia Pennsylvania, which are recovering from an underground coalmine fire - Coalmine... | ecosystem: Environmental > Terrestrial > Soil > Unclassified... | reverse complement strand
ACGGACGCGTTATTCGGTCGGTTTGCCGGGCCGCGAGAAGTCGATCTGCACACCATTCTGGTACGCCCACAAGTCCATGATCTGGCCGGTGAACTCCGGTCCGTAGTAACTGGCCAAGTCGAGGTAGCGAGGATTCCAGCGCACTGGATCACCCCGGCGGTCGAGCACCACGCTCTTCAGGTTGTCGGTCAGGATCGTTTCAGTGACTGCGCCGACATAGTGGAACGCATGAATCAAACAGGTGAGGAGAGTCTCGAGATGTTGCCGCAGGGTGAACTCCACGTAGCGCATCCGCGAGTAACCCAGCGTCAGGGCAAAACCGTAGAGCCGATGCCCCTGCCAGTTTCCGAAGTGAGCCCCGTCGAACTGGCTCTGCTCGCCCGGCGAGGTTTCAAACCGTACAAAGGCTCTTTCCCTTCCTTCTTCCCGCCAGCCCAACACCAGCCGGCGAACCTGGGTGTAACTGCCGGCGTAGCCCCGTTTCTGGATCTCCCAGAAGAGCTTATGGGCGTTGTGAACCCCCTGCTCCCAGCGCTCCCGCAGATAGCTCCGGTAAGGGTCCAGCTTCCAGGGACGTGGCGCCCGCGGCCCGTAAGACTGCGGCGGCTCGTGCAAATACTTCCGTACCGTCTTGCGATCCAGCCCCAGCTGACGGGCGATCTCACTTTGGCTCATCCCCCGTTGATACATCGCTTGTAGTTCCATCCATTCCTCCAGGTTGACCATCGGCCCCTCCTGGGACCATGGTGATTACCCCCACCTGGGGAATTTTCAAGCGCTACTTTTGAGGAATTTTAGATTGGCATTAACACCCAGCGGTAAGCCAACGCTGCCGCCACGGAGATTTTCCCCAGTGGAAGGCGTGAATCAGGAGCGGCGTCTGGCCCCGCGGCGCCCAGGTGCGGCGGACCTAGGGCCGCTCGGAGACGCCGCTTTCGTCCTCGAAGACGATCCAGGCTTTGCGGCGGCGAGCGTTTTTTTGCCGCTGGCCAGCGCTGCTCGACCCACTGGCGCACCGCTTCCTCATTCTGTTCGCGCGCTCTTCGGGCGGGCCGCTGCAAACTCCAGTTCATGGCCCCCAGGATCTTCCAGACGTGGCCGGGATGGTACCGCACGCCGGTGTGCCGCTCGATGACCGCCGCGGCGGAACAGCAGCGCCGCCTGGAGGCGGCGCTGTTCTAAGGTTTGGAAATCTCGTCCTGGACGCATCAGTGTTTTCATGCGTCCACTATACACCGAAACCAGAATGGGGGTATGCACTTGACTCCCGTAGCCACAAGATGTAGCGTTCGCCGGATATGGAGGAATATCCGCGAACGATGCAGGAGTTTGAGGATTGGTTTGGACGTGAGGAGCGCTGTCGAGAGTATCTGCTTCGTCATCGCTGGCCCGAAGGATTTCGCTGTCCTCGTTGTGGGAATGATCGGGCCTGGCAGATGGGACGCATGCTTTTTCGGTGTACAAAATGTGAGTTTGAAATCTCGCTCACGGCAGGGACGCTGTTCCAAGATACCCGGAAGCTCCTGCGGCTTTGGTTTCAGGCGATGTGGTACGTGACGAATCAAAAGCAGGGGGTGAACGCCTTAGGACTGCAGCGTCTGCTGGGTTTGGGCAGTTACCGGACGGCCTGGACGTGGTTGCATACGTTGCGGCGCGCCATGGTGCGTCCGGGGCGGGATTGGTGTCGGGAACGGTGGAAGTCGATGAGACCTTTGTGGGCGGTCCCGAGCCTGGGAAACGGGGCCGTGGAGCGGCTGGAAAGACGCTGGTGCTGGTGGCGGCTCAACAGGATGGCCCGAGGATCGGCCGTATCCGCCTGCGGCGCATCAGGGATGCTTCTGGTCCCGTTCTCGAAGCAGCTATCGAAAGTATGAGATTGCGCCAGGCAGCCGGGTGCGCACGGATGGCTGGGTCGGCTACAACGGCTTGGAGGCGGGTGGATATTCGCATGAGGTGATCCGGCAGGAAACCACCCTCGGAGACAATCTCCTGCCTTGGGCGCAGGGGGTCGGCAGTTCGAATCTGCCCGCCCCGACCAATAGAATCAAGCAGTTACGGGCATTCCAGGGCCTGTGCGAAAAGCCGCTGTAGATAAATTTGTAGATACGTTGAACTTCCTCGGTGATCTGAGTGTTGCGCCACCATTGCTTCCTGTCAGTAGCCGTACATTTTTTGCCGTTTCTTGAACGCGTCCCGGCTGCCTTCCAGAACAGTGCACGCCAGCTCTTTGGTCGCTGGGTTGTCGATAGAGCCACGGTCCCGGATCACAGATTTCTCGCTGCTCGCTCGAAGCGGAATGATGAGCTCAGCGTCCCCCAGCACTGCGATGTTCGCGTTGTGGGTGACGACAATCACCTGGCGCGTCTCTTTGACACGGCGAAGAGTCCGCACGAAAGTCTTGTAGATAAATTCGCTATCCAGGTTGTCTTCCGGTTGATCGATGACAAGCGGTTCGTTACTCTTGGAAAAGAGGAGGATTGAAAGGAGCACTGATTGTTGCTGCCCCAGGGACAATTTAGAGAAGTCCCGTCGCTGATACTGCTTCTTACCCTCGCGTCCTTCGGTTTCCTTCGTGACGATGATCTCAGGGCGGTCCTCAAACCGGCAGCGTTCAATCGAATGCCGGATCCGCTCTTGGTTCAGAGTGTCGATGATCGTTCTGGCATCGGACTGACTGAACACCGGATTGCCTTCACTATCCTTGATGTCAGTTAAAACCTTGACGTCGCTCTTGTTCACAGCTTCAAGAAGTTGGAATGGGGATAGGCGCGACGCAATCAACGCCGCCCGCGGCACCTGGGAAGTTCTCCAGTTCATCGCATCCCTGATGATGTTCTCCAGCTCCCGAGATAGCACCCCTTCGTGGAATCGGATGGTCACAAAGTACTCAACAATGGTTGATTTCAGGTTTTCGTTCAGCTGGCTGGCAAATGCGCTCCGGACGGCCGCAATCTTGGACTTCAACCCGCGGCGTTGATGAACAAGCTGCCTGCGGATCTCAAGCGTCTTATCTAGCTGCCCCCGTTTTGCGGTCAGATCTGTAACCTTGGAAGTAAAGTCGCTTACGTCCTTCGCCACTTTCCGAATGTAAGCGAGATCAAGCCTAATGCCCTTGTTCTCCAGCTCGCGCCGGATAGAGTCGATCTTGCTTTGGACCTCCGCCTCGCGTTTGTTCCACTGCTTCAGTTCTAAGCTGACAGCCTCGATGGTCTGGTTTGAAGCGCTTTGCACATCACCTGATATCGCTTTTATCTTTTGGACGTATGCGTCGATCAGGTTCTTGACTCGCGCAAACTGCTCTTGTCCCACAACCAGCTGTGAGCCGTCGAGGCCAGCGACTAGTTCCGCCAGACTTGTGTTTGCAAGCGCCTCGCGGTAGTCCTTAAACAGTCTATTGAGCTGCTCGATCAGCTCCGTTTTGAATTTTCGACCGCGGGCAAGCTTTTCCTCGAGTTCGACAATCGCGGTGGCATCCCTCTCCTTCAAAGCTCTCAGCTGGGCCTCAGCGTTCAGCTTCGCTTTCTGCACGTCCGGAAGTGTATTAACCTCCAATCGCAGGCGTTCGATCTCTGTCTGGTTGGCGAGCAATTGTTCTCGCAGGGCTTCGTCGTCAGCCTTCAGCTGCGTGAGATCGATGAAACGATCGAGGAAATCAAGCAGGACCGAAGGGTCCTTGTCACAATGCTGTATAGTTTCAGCGGTCTCACCCTGGCCGTAGCTTTCGATGGCAACTTTGGTGATGCCGTTTGCCGGATCACTGTGATTAACCACGGGGTAGAATTTGCCCTTCCCGAGCAGATGTTCCCGTCCAGACGGATCACGATAAAGGAGATGGATCTGATCCGGCCATACGTCGCTGTCTAATAGTCCCTCCCGGCCGCCGTTCCCTGATACCGCCCGCAGCGATTCCAGCAAAGTGGACTTGCCGCTGCCGCGTCCCCCGATAATGCATGTAAGGTTACGGCTGAATCGGAGTACTTGATTATCCAGGAAGCCGCCTCCAAGCCGCATGCCGACGAAATGTGGAATATCGGCTGGGATTAAGTCCTCGATCCGCACGCGGGCAGTTGGGTCCATCAGAGCAATCTTAAGTGCGTCGAACGTGAGCACATCTACCTTTACGCGTGTCAGCTTCCGGGCACCACTCGCGTTCTTTCCCAACGCCGCAAGGCTGTGAGCATCGGATCCCATGATTCGCGGCAATTCGTAGCCTTCATCCTCTCCTTGATTCTTTACTCGAAGGCGATGCAAACGCCGCCGGTCCTGATTGTCGTCCCGATCGCTATACCATGTCGCTGCCGATACATTGGAGATCTCAAGCCCAAGCAGGTTCGGGTTGGCGATGATGGCTTCCTTGAACCCATCGAAACGCGGAAGCATCGCCTCAAATCCGGTTGGGAGGTCAATATGTGCGGCAATGCCGAAGCCGCCGTATTCGCGGATGAGATTGAGGCACTGCTCCATCGTCTCCGAACACGTTTTTCGATCATGCGAAATCGTGAGCCGACCGAAAAACTTTCTGAGGTCCCCCATCGTTGGTGCATACGCCAGGAGGTGGCCCTGTGGAGTGGACAGTTCAACACCAGGAACAACCAAGATCTCCCTGCCCTCAGCGGCCTCGAGTGCGCCTTCAATGTTCCGAATTTCGTTGTGGTCGGTTATGCCGATTATCCTCAGACCTTCCTGGAGCGCCGCGTCCACAATTGCCTGTGGTGTCATTGAAGAATCGCTCACGTCCGGCGAGCCATGGTCACCATAGGAGTGGATGTGCAAGTCAGCACGAACGAACTCGGCTCCCCTGGATAAACATTCTAGTTGTTCACGAAAACCATCCATCGTTACCTACGGACTCCACTAGAGCTGGCGCTCCGGCGCTTGGTTATTACTTTTGTAGAACGAACCCAACGACTACTCTGAACTTGATCAGGCGATAATTCACTCGATCGTGAAGTGTCAGCTAACAAGCCTTCGGTGGACTCAAGTTTGCGCCCATCCGTTGTTATCAGATCGGCCTCAGTCGCAACAAGTTCTCCACGGAAGGCCGTGGTCAGCAACGACGGGACCAAGTTCCGTACCTGTTCACTCGCTCGTACAAACCGGGTCTCAATTCGGTCGGCGAATCTGAGCAGCGCTTCTGCCCTCCGAACGATCTCTTGTTGTTCGGGAAGGCTACAGAAAGGGACCTCGAACATCCCAAGTTTCTGAGCGTTGATGTTGGATTGACTCACACCGTCGCTCTTCACACGCGTGCAGAATTCGCGTGCATATGCAGTGTTCAGACACAAATTCAGGTACTCGGGATCAAGCTGCGGCACGGGGTTGATCCGGATGAGGTAGCCGGCAAAGATTGCTGGCCTCTCGCCACGATAAATCGCAGTTTTGCCAACGAGTTCGGGGCTGTTAGTCCGGTTGAAGAGAACGGTCCTGGACTGCAGGAGGTACTTTTCGATCTCGTGACTATCAGATGTAAAGGCCAAGTCTGTCCAGTCAATACGTCCGCCTTGAATGTTTCCCATCCGCAGTACTGGGACTTTGCCCGACGGATGAGATTTCGCCGATGTGCCGTAGTCAAATGAGTAGCAAAGCTTATGCAACGCGACAAACTGCCACCCCCTAGGGAGGTCGGCCGAATCGTTTTCCTCTCTGATTGCAAATATTTGTTGCAGTCTGGCCTTTTGCGTTGCCGACCTTGCGCTCCTCTCAAGCTCTTCCTGGACAGCTTCCATGATGACGTCAGCAGCTTGTCGCACAGGATGCCTATCTCGCCAATCAGCAGTGAGGCGTCCGGAGCAGGCGGCGGCGAGCACGGACTGGCGGAACCGCTTCAGGATGATCGGAATCTTGGCCAACCGGTCCTTGCAGCTGTCGATCTTAGAAAGCAGCACCTCCAGTTTCGCTACGATGCGCCGCTGCTCGGCGAGCGGAGCAAGGGGGAGATCCAAATGCTCGAGGTCACTCTTGCTGATGGCGGTGAATGTCGAACCTGTGCCCTGGTTTGAGAGCCACTGTTCAATACTCCGAAGATAATACAACAAGTATTTGCTTGGAATTCCGTCGCGAAGGCGTATCGCAGCTAAACCTCGACCGATGCAGGATTTCACTTTGCAGAGGTTCGTCGGTCCAACAGGAGCTCGAACTGAAATCAGGATATCGCCCGGCTCCGCGATTTTTGCCGGCTGCGAACAATACTTTACGGGAGTTGGGAACAGATCCCCAAATTCAGCCTTGCCTTGAAAGAAGGGCAATCCTTTGCCTTCGGTGTTGTAGGTTGTGGAGGGGGGTGACTGCCCCATGATTATTGAGGCGATGTCTGGAAGCTTGGCTACGGTCCACCCTGGAGGCAGCTTGCTCATTTTCCCACCGCCTCCTCTCTCTCGATCAGCGCCACGATCTCGCGGAGATCGTCCACCACGGCTTCAAGCTCGGTGATCGCTTCGGCGGCAAGGTCCTGAGGCTCGGGTAAATCATCACCGTTATCCAGCGATTCGTCTTTGAGCCAGGTGATGTCCAGTTTGTAGTCGCGCTTCTTGATCTCCGCCGTGTTGAACCGCCGGAAGCGGCCCGTCTCGCCGAGGTCTTTGCGTTTGCTCAGGCCGTTGGGATCAGATCCGTAACAGGCTTCGAACTCCTTGAAGTGCTCGCGTGTCAGCGGGCGGTCTTTCTTGGTGATGCCGGGCACGTTGGAACGGGCGTCGAAGATCCACACATTTTCGGTGGGATGGCCCTTCTGAAAGAACACAACGTTGGCTTTCACGCCCTGGCTGTAAGGAGTGAAGGTGCCACGCGGCAGGCGCAGCACCGTGTGCAGGTTGCAGTCCTGCATCAGAATTTCAAAGACTTCGCCCGCTTTGCCCTCGAACAGACAGTTATCGGGCAGCACCACCGCCGCCCGGCCGCCGGGCTTCAGGATATTCATCACGTGCTGGACGAAGTTCAGTTGCTTGTTGCTGGTTTCAATGGTGAAGTCTTCGCGCTCGGGCGCCTGGTTGGCGCCCTTGGTGCCGAACGGCGGATTGGTCAGTACCACGTCATAGCGCTCGCCCCGGTCAGGCTCGTAGATGGTGTCGCCCAAATAGATATGCGGCTCCACGCCGTGCAGGAACAGATTCATCAGGGCCAGGCGGCGCGGCCGTGGCACCAGTTCCTGGCCGTAAAAGGTGCTGGTTCGAATCCGCTTGGCGTCGGCCCGCTCAAAGACGCCGCCGCTGGCTTGCACCAGCCATTCGTACGCACCGACCAGGAATCCGCCGGTGCCGCAGGCCGGATCGCAGATCTTGAAATCCGGCTTGCCGCGCGGATCGGGCTTCATCACCCGGCAGATGGACTGAATCAGTGGCCGGGGAGTGAAGTACTGGCCCGCGCCCTTCTTGCCTTCGCTGGCGGCCTTCTCCAACAGGCCCTCAAAGGCTGCGCCCTTCACGTCGATATCCAGCGCCGACCACTCTTCCTCATCGATCATGTCGATGAGGCGGCGCAGGTTGACGGGATTGTTAAAGCGCGAGGTCGCCTGGGTGAAAATGTCGCCCAAAAGGCCCCCGGCCTCCCGGAGCTTGCGCAGCGTCTCGCTGTAATGGTCAAGGAGCTCCGTGCCGGAGAGCTTCTTTAGGTGCGCCCAGTCGTAGTTCTTGGGGACGGCTACAGCCCGTTCGTCGGCCATTTTCAAGAACAGTAGATAGGTGAGCTGCTCGATGTAATCGCCGTAGTCCACGCCATCGTGGCGCAGGGTGTGGCAGAATCCCCATAGTTTTTGAACGATGTCGCTCATGCCGCTACAGCTTGGTTAATTTCCTGAATCAGAAACGGAAGCTGACCTTTAAACACTACGAACGCCTTGGTTTTGCCGCCGTAGTTGGTAAAGATGGGTTGGCTCTCAAAATCCTCGAGGTCAATGCACAGGTTCGTCTGCAAGTGCGCGTGAATGCGGTCCAGCCATTCGAGCTGCTCCTCTGAAAACTGGTGGGCCTGCTTGATGGCTTCAATCGCGCGCGAAACCCGTTCGGGTGCGCTGAGCAGGGGATGCTGCTCGTCGGCGGCGTGTTTGACCATCGAGATGATGTCAACCAGCGCTTTCTTGTGCCGCAGTTCATGCGCCTTTTGCAGGTTCTGGAGGGTGAACCGCTGCGGCGCGCTCGCCAGCTTTTGCCGCAGCTCGTGCAGGGCGTCAGGGTTCCATTCTTTCGGGCGCTTGAGCAGTATGCCGATCGCGTCGATGTCGGTTTCGTGCGTGCGGACGAATTCAGAAAAGGCAACCAGGTAATCGTCCGGCTTGTATTCTTTGCCGTCGGCGCCCTTCACCAGCCATTCGGAGGAAACCTCGTCCTGCGTCGTGTGCGCGACCAGGAACACCCGTTCCTTGCGCTTGTATTCGACCAGGAGCCGCTGGAAGGCGGGATCGCGCAGCAACGACATTGTGGCAGTGAAGTTCTTCTTAAGCGCCTGGGGCAGGCCGGATGCAAATTGGGCCACGTCGCCGCCGGGGATGAACGCGGCAAAGTCTTCGCGTGCTTCGCCGGACATCTCCTTGTCAACGCGCTGGAGGCGCTTAACTAGGCAGCGGATATTGTAATCGCGGTCGCGGTTCTGCCAGATGCTTTCGATGATTTCGGCAATCGTGCGCGTCGGCGGCGCGGGCGGCTCGGCGGTGATCGCCGTGGACTGCTTGAAATATTCCAGGAGCGTGCCGTCAAAGCAGTCGAAGACGACAAAGTGCGATTTGTCCGGGTACTTCTCGCCCTTGCGGGTGCCCCGGCCAAGCATCTGTTCAAAGAGAATGCGCGACTTGACGGGTCTTAGGAAGACGATGAATTCCAAGTCGGGGATGTCCACGCCCGTGCTCAGCATGTCCACGGAAACAACAATCGCCGGATTGGGCCGGTTGCGGAATTCGCGGATCTTCTGGAGCGGGCGGTCCACGGTGGGGCTCCCGGTGATCTTCTGGACAAAGGCATCGCCGCGGCCAAACACGTCGCGTGCGATGTCCACCAACTGATCGGCGTGGGAAGTGTGCGGCAGGTCGTTGGCCGCAAAAATCAGGATCTTGGGGAAGCGGCCGTACTGCTGCTCGTGTTCCAGGGCGTACTTTTTCACTTCTTCGAGGATCTTGCGGTTGGAGTCCGGAGCGGTGATCTCGCGCTCGATCTGGGTAGTGTCGAACTGGCGCTCGTCTTCGAGCTGATCCATTTTCTTTGCGCCGCTTTCGGGATTGATGACGCCCACTTCCTCGCCTTCCTTGAGGAAGATGCCATTCATGCGTACGTTGGATTTGATGGTGACCACGTCGTAATCCACCAGGTAGCCTTCGCGGACAGCGCGCTCGTATTCGTAGCGGTAGACCACGTCCTTGAAGTAGGAAGTCGTGTGCGCGGCGGGCGTGGCGGTCAGGCCGACCTTGATGGCGTCGAAATGATCGAGGGTCTTGCGCCAGACGGCCAGCTCGGAAGAAGTGTAGCCCCGGTGGCACTCGTCGGCGACGATCAAATCGAAGGCGTGGATGGGGATGTCCAGCTTTTCAGCGTCGTCTTCGATTTCCTCATCGCCAATGCCCCAGATGGCGTCCCGGCCCAGCAGGTTGATGGTCATGCGCTGGATGGTGGAGACGTAGACAAAGGCGCTGCCGGGCTTGGGGTCGGTCAGGTGGGAGTTGGGCAGAAGCTTGGGGTCGAACTTTTCTTCCTCGCCGAAGTCCTCTTTCTGGAACCGCTGGCTATAGACTTCGTAGATTTGGTCGAATTTCAGACCCTTCTCGGCTTCAAAGGAGGAGAAAGCGCGCACCGCTTGAGCGGCAAGCGCTCGCCGGTCCACCAGGAAGAGAATGCGCCGGGCCACGCCGCTTTTCATGAGCCGGTAGATTTCGTTGACGGTCATGAGGGTCTTGCCGGTGCCGGTGGCCATGGCGACGAGCATCTGGCGCTTGAGGTCGGCGATGGCCTTCTCGATAGCGTCGTTGGCCTCACGCTGGTAGGGCCGCAGCTTGGGGTGATCATTGGGTGTGGTGAGCAATCTTGAGGTAGCCGCTTCGAACGCCCGCTCAAGCTGTTCGGCGAGCGCCTGGGGCGTGTGAAACTGGCTGATCTGGCGCGACCGGCTCAGCTCGTGCCGGACATCGTGATACCAAATGACCTCGCCGTTGGTTGAGTAGAGGAATGGAACGCCGAAGCCGTTGTAGTTTGTGCCTCCCTGCGAGATGCCCTTGGCATAACGCTCGGCCTGCGACAGCACGTTCTGGGGGCCAAGGGTGAGCTTTTTCGCTTCCACCACGCCAATGACCTGCCCGCCGAGACAGAGGGCGTAATCGGCTGGCCCGTTCGTGGTTTCAAACTCTTCCACGGCGCAGCAGTTGTACTTGGAAAGAGGAGCGCCGGGTACGAAAGGCACGACCCGCCATCCGGCCGCCTTCAGCTTGCCGTCGATGAGCCGTTTCCGGGTGATCCACTCCGATGTTGCGGGTGAGGCTTTCTTCATCGCCAAGTCTGTCTTTAGTGGCCAAAACAGGCCCAACGTTAATCCCTTCAAGTATAGCCGGATCAACAAGATGCGTAAAGACGGAGATGAGCCCTAGGTTTGTCCTGCCAGGGGTGGCCCATGCTCGAACTTCCAAACTTCCCGTCTTGACAACACTCTGTTCGCAGTGTATGCTGACATTGTACTATGTCAAAGACACTCGGTGAACGGATTCGCGAGTTGCGCGACGAGCAGGACATGTCGCTCCGCGAATTCGCAAAGAAACTAGGGGATATCTCTCCCGCCCACGTCTCGGACATCGAGAACAACCGGCGGAACCCCTCGGAGGATCTGCTGCGCAAGATGGCGCATGTTTTGAACGTACCGTTTGAAGAATTGCAGAAGCTGGACGCCCGAGTCCCCGTCGAGGAGTTGAAACAGGCTACCCGGCACGATCCAGCACTCGGTTTTGCGCTGCGGACACTCGCGGACCGTAAGGTGAGTGCAGAAGAGTTGCTGAAATGGGCACAGGGCAAGCCGAAGCGGAGGGAGGATAAGTGAAAACCTTCCGCACCAACCGCGGCCCCTTCGTCGAGCGTCCGTATTTTACTGACGAGCAGATGGAGTCCATTTGCCTGGATGAACTGAGCAAGCAGGAGCTGCTGCCGAAGGCACCTGGTCCTGTCAGGATCGAGCGGTTTGTCGAGAAGAAGTTTGGTGTAACGGTAGAGGCGGCAGATCTCCCGCCTGGCGTGCTGGGCTACACGTCCTTCGGTCCAAACGGCGTCACCGGCGTGTTCGTATCCAAGGAACTTGAGGGCGAACAGACCAAAGCGGCATTGCGTCGATTCCGCAGCACGGTGGCGCACGAGGCTGGCCACGGTCTACTGCACGCTTACTTGTTCGCCTTACAGACGGGTACGCCGCTCTTCGGCGACTTGTCTGACCCTAATGCCCCAAAAGTCCTGTGTCGGGGCGAGGCCATTGAGCCCAGAAAGGGTTACGACGGTGCATGGTGGGAGTTTCAGGCCAACGCCGCCATGGGACACTTGCTCATGCCCCGGCCGCTGATGACTCAGGCGGCGGTGGCACACTTGGTTCCTGTCGGGACGCTGGGCGGGTTGACGATTCCAGCAGAAAGAATCGGCGACGCGGCGCGTGATCTTGCGGAGATTTTCGATGTTAACCCGATCGTGGCTCGAATTCGGTTGGAGGCACTCTATGCAGTGACGAATGACAAGCAACTGAGTCTGTAGAAATTTTTTTGCTCACAGTGTACGCACTGTCTGCTGACAGTGTAAATTATAAACGTAACCGCCGCTTCGCGGCAGAAAGGAAACCATTCATGTCAAACGAACATGGACACGGGCACCCCAACGAGGTGCCGATCACCATCGACCACAAACCGTATAAGTCGCCGGATCCGACGACCGGAGCCGCGCTGTACGCTTTGGGAGCAGTGCCGGCCGACTATGACCTCTGGCGGGAGGTTCATGGCCGGGGTGACGACGAGCTGATTCCGAACGATGGCACCACAATCAACCTAAAGCCGGGCGACAAGTTTTACACGGCGCAACGGACCTTAAACCCTGGAAGTTTTCAGTAAGAATTATGTCATCGCAAGTTTCAAGCTTGATCCCCGCAATTGACGCCGAGTTCCTGGCAGAGAAAGGATATCTCTACGAGCTCTGCCAGGAAAACGGCGCTGTGTGCGTCATCATTCGCGGCTACCAATTGCCTCCGCCCTACACTCCGAACCAAGCGGACTTGCTCATTGAACTACCCGCCGGGTATCCGAACGCAAAGCCAGATATGTTCTGGACGAATCCAGATGTCAAGCTGCCCAGCGGGACTTGGCCCAGGTCGGCCGACGTACATGAGAACAAATGTGGACAGACATGGCAGCGCTGGTCCAGGCACTTTCCGGGTGACCGCTGGCGACCGGGTACCGATAGTCTTCGGACCTATCTGGCCGCAATCAGAGCTGAACTGGTGAAAGGAATCTAGGATGGAGTATTCGCTTTCCCTACCAGAACCGCTCTACGCCGAGCTGACCGCGCATTTGTTCCAGGACGACCGCCAGGAGCGGGCGGCTTATTTGTTGTGCCGGTCGGCGATTGGCAGGCAGGAGATCCGGCTCCTGGGCCGGGAACTCATTCCCGTGGAAGCGGCACACATCCAGAGCGTGTCACGAGTACACATGCGTATCGCGTCGCCGTCCTTCCTGCGTGCGATGAAACGGGCTCACCAGACGCAGCAATCATTCGTGTTTGTTCATTCGCACCCGCACGATGTCCCAGGCCATTCTCCGCAAGATAACCGTGAAGAAGTCTCGCTCTTCCGAACCGCTCATGTCCGCATCGGTGGGGTGCCTATACATGGAAGTCTGGTTCTTTCTGCGCCCGACAAGCCTGTTGGCCGGGTGTGGCTGGCTGATGGTTGCCACCATCCCATCAGCACGATTCGTGTTGTGGGCGAACGCCTGCGCCTCTTTCGTCATGGTACTGCGATAGAACCGAACATCTCGCTGTTCGACCGCCAGGTACGGGCGTTCGGAAACGAATTACAGTCCCTCCTGGCGCAGCTGCGCATCGGCATCGTCGGAGCTGGCGGCACTGGCTCAGCGGTTTGTGAGCAGCTCACGCGATTAGGTGTCGGCGAGATCATTATCGCTGATGGCCAAGCTCTCGATGCCTCCAATGTCACCAGGGTGTACGGCTCACGCTTGGCGGACCAGGGCCGGCCAAAGGTGCACATCCAACGTGACCACGTTAGCCGGATTGGGCTTGACACCGTCATCCACACCCTTGAAAAGGACATCACCTATAGAAGCGTGTTGGAAGAGTTCAGGTTTTGCGATGCGGTTTTCGGTTGCACGGATGACCAGTGGGGACGTTCGTTGCTCACTCGGCTCGCCATCTACTACCACGTTCCAGTTCTTGACATGGGGGTAAAGATCGATTCGACAGACGGTGCCATACGAAGCGTTCAGGGTCGGGTTACAACCCTGCTTGCCGGCGTCCCGTGCTTATTCTGTCGTGGCCGCATTACCGCAGAAGGCGTTCGCGCGGAATCAATCGCCTTGTTAAATCCAGCAGAGGCCGAACAGCTCCGCCGGGAGGGCTATGCGCCGGAACTGGAGGAGGCAGCGCCCGCAGTGATTCCGTTCACTACTGCGATTGCTTCGAGTGCTGTCTGCGAATTGCTACACCGCCTAACGGGATTTATGGGCAGTGAACGGCGCTCGACCGAAGTGCTCCATCTCTTTGACCAGACGCGAACCCGCACAAACGGAGGCCGGAGCGCTTCGGACTGCTTCTGCCAGGACCGCACATTCTGGGGCCGGGGAGACGTTGAGCCGTTCCTCGACCTGACGTGGAGGCCGGAATGATGTCTCTGTTCAACTGGCTTCGCGCGGCGTGGAGCCGGCTCCGGCGGCGGTCCAAGTACTCGGACGTGCGGCACGTGCGCTCAATGAGCGAGCTGCCGGAACAGCTTGGCTCCTCCATCTACCTCGTTGGGCCCGACAGTTCGCCGAAGTGGGCCGTGATGTCGTGCCCGTGCCGCTGTGGGTCAAGGATCGACGTGAACCTGATGCGAACGCGGCAGCCTCATTGGGAAGTGAAACTCGAGTTCGGCGCAATCACCCTGCGACCCTCCCTGTGGAGACCGGCGGGTCAGACTTGTGGCAGTCACTTTTTTGTCGTCCGTAACAAGGTGCGGTGGGTATGAAACGTCACACAATTCGTTCGCACTGGCCCAAAGCTGGGAAGCGGCGGAATAAGACGGCAAGACAGGGTCTTGCTAAAGAGAAAGGACAAATATGACAACCTACATGATCGGCTATGACCTCAACAAGCCCTTGCAGAACTACAATGACCTGATCCAGGCCATCAAGGCCTACGGCACCTGGTGGCACCACCTCGATTCCACCTGGATTATCCAAACCGAGCAGACGGCGGCCGAGGTCCGAGACAATCTGGCGCAGCACATCGACACGAACGACGAGTTACTCGTTGCCAAGATTAGCGCGCCGGCTGCGTGGCGGGGTTTCAACGAAAAGGGCTCGCAGTGGCTGAAGGATCATTTGTAACCAGGACGGGGGAAGACAAATGCCTCGGAGGCCAGAAGTTCATACGGCTGCCCAACCCGCACGGCAAGAGTTGGGTGAATATGCTCGGCGGGGAAGAAGTCAGCCGTCACTAGCGGAAGGACACGGCAGCCGAACGCGGTCGCGAGGTCGCGATCGATCACCACACCGAACATACAATCCACAACCTGGACGGCACCCTTGCCCGCAAGAACAGCTACGGCGGAGATCCTAATTCGCCGAAAGACAAGAACCGTTAGAGACTTGTCGTTCCGTCAATTCCAACCACGTTTCACGAGTGTATCGAGATCACAAGGGTCATTCCGCCATACCTTGATTATTAAAGCGTTTCTTTAACCAAATCCTTTTTAAATGAGATTAACGCATTGTGTTGAGAAGTATGCTGACCCTCGGCGCTCTACAGCTTCGGTTCCACTGCGGAGTTTAACTGGGACGGCATAACACTCTCCAGCTCAGAGACAATCCAGAGCTTCGTTGTTTGTCTACATTCTCTGAGTTTGTTATAATAGTAGTACAATTTACGATACACAATCAGAAACACAACCATTATTTAGGTTAACTGCAGACACGCGCGTCTCCCTCGTTGCCAGTTGCAAGCGAGACGCTGCGGCGGGCCTCCATAGAACGAGGCAGGGAACGGCAAATCCGGGCAGAGAATTCCACAGAGTTTAGAAGTACAGTTACTCTTTGCCTGCCTAAGGTAGTCTGCCGTTCCCCCACTTCTCGGAATTCTCCCATGCCCTACGTTCCTCAGTCACAAGACACCTTAACGAAGCTCTATACAACTGCTTTTGAGCAGAAGAGTTTTGTGTTCCATCGGCCAGAGCGCCATTGGCGCGCTTTCCCGTTTCTTTTTACCAGTATTCTTGCCGGTCTTGTCTGGTTCGTATATCCTCCCAACCTTTTAGCGTCTTCCAACGACGGCATCATTCTTTCGCCACACCAATACGCTTGGTCCAACAACAGCGGCTCAACCGTCCCACAGCCTTATCGACGGATTAGGGCATTACAACGAATCTTGACTATGACCAATGGGCGCGCTTGCTCGGCAATAAAGAACTGACCGAGGCACTACTCAGCCGCCTGCGACACCAGTGCCAAACCATCCGTATCAACGGACCTTCCTTGCGCGAGCCCCAAGGGTGATCGCAACCCCTTGCCCACAGCCCAGAAACTCCCCGGCAAAAATTGCCAAGGGGCCATCCTCCCCCGCACCTCAGTTATGAATTCGATTTAAAGTTCTGCCCCCAAGATGGGTCACTTTATACGAGCACAGGTGGGTCATTTTTGGCTAGCGCCGAGGCCCGAGAAGCTGCTGCGCGCCCTCTTGCTGCAAGTGCTCTACACCGTCCGCAGCGAGCGGCTGCTGATGGAGCAGTTGGATTACAACCTCTTGTTTCGATGGTTTGTGGGCTTGAACATGGACGACGCGGTCTGGGACGCCACGGTGTACTCGAAGAACCGCGAGCGCCTGCTCCGGGGCGACGTGGCCGAGGCCTTCTTCAAGGAAGTCCTGGGAATCGCGAAACAGCACGCTCTGCTGAGCGACGAGCACTTCACCGTAGACGGGACGCTGATCGAAGCTTGGGCCGGCCAGAAGAGCTTTAAGCAGAAGAAGGGGGGCCAAACGTCCACACCGCCCGACGATCCCGGCAATCCTACGGTCCATTTCCACGGGGAGAAGCGGTCGAACGACACGCATCAATCGACCACCGACCCGGAAGCGCGGCTGTATAAGAAATCGATCCCGAATTCGTAAGTTGAACCACGTTTTGGGGGCCGAGTGAGTCATGACGGGCGCTTGCTATGCTCCGAGTTGCGGTTGGATTTCCAACTTGCGCGAAGTTGGAATCAGATACGCCAACAGCTTGTCGAACAGCAAGTTGCGCCTCTCCAGTCCTCCCCAAGCTGCCGATAAATGGAGCACCGTTTGGTGACCCGCTCGGCCCAGAATGGCTCCGCACCAAAAGACCTGCGCTCGCAAGCTAGCAGGCTGCCGGTCATCGTTCATGCCCACCGCACGTTGGAATTCCGCCAGAAGATTGAAGAGCATCAGAATGCCCAGGAAAGCCGCTTCGGTGGCGAAAAACTCCTGCAGGCAGAAGTCGTCTGCCGCCAGGTCCGACTTCAACTCCTCGATGCGCTGCTCCACGCAAGCGCGCTGATTGTAGTCGCGCCAGATCTCCTCCGCCGGATCAGGCCGATGGGTCACGAAGATTCGGAAGGTGTAGCCGGGCACGTCCAACAGCTTCCGCCCCAGCGAGGGCTTCCTCTCGCGGATTTCTTCTCGGACTACGACGAAGCGTCGGGCGCGATCCCAACCCAATCGTTGCAGTTGAAACTCACCCACCGAGTAGATCGCATCCAGGGCCCGCCACTCCCGAACCCGCGCCGCTTCCTGCTTCAGCCAGCGCGTCAGGCGCGCCACCACGATATAGGACAACGTGTTCTCCTCCAGGTATTGCAGCAGTTCCTCGTCGAAGAACCCGGCATCGGCCCGCACCACCCGAATCCATTCCCGACTAGGGAGCTTGGCCAGCGCCTCTTTGAGAAACTCCACCGCCCCCGCCCTGCCGTCGTGTTGCCGCTCCTCAGCCAGCCCTGGAGAATGAAGTGCGCTTCGCCTAACACCGCCAGCAACGGGTGATGAGACGGCCGCCCGGGCTTCTTCGGGTTGTAGCCTTTCCGCGCCCCTTCTTGCTCTCCGTAACGCTCGAACACCGTCGAGTCGAGATCCAAGCTGTAACCGGCCTCCCGCTTCGGCAGGCGCTCCATCTGCCAGGCCCACAGCGGCTCGTACATCTTCACGACCATGCCTTGCGTGAAACGCTTGAACAGATTCCGAATCGTGCCGTCGCTGGGGAACCGCTTCATCCCTAAAAGCGCGTGCAAGGCCCGGTCGGCCCGCAGCATCGAGCTGTGCGCAAACCGCCTCGCCCCCGCCACCACGGCCACCAGAAACGCCGTGAAAGTCTCACCCGCCGGGATCGCATTGTTGGACTTCAGACACACCGGTATGTCTCGACTTACTCGCTCCGGAAAACCGATCCCCTTCAAAAACTCGATGAGTACACTCAGCCCCCCGAATGGGGTCACTGCCCGCGGCGTCTGCCGCAAAACCACTTTCTTTTCTCCCCAAAGCGCGCTAACTTTTCGTTGCACTGTTCTGTTCCTCCGTCGATGGCTTCTAACCAACTCCAAACTAACGGATTGGAACGGAACAGTGCCCTTCAATTTACGAATTCAGGATTATTGGGGGGTGCATTTTGAGGTGCATATTCGTACCCGAATTGGGGTAAATGGCCCGAATAGGGCCATCGTAAGCCGCTGAAAATGCATGAATCCGAACAGGGGGAACGGGGCGGGGATGGTTTCCTAAACCGTGGGTCGGGGGTTCGAATCCCTCCAGGCCTACCACGTTTTCAATAAATCAGCAGAGCTGTTTTGGTGCTGATTCGTCACCGTGGGGACTTTTCCAAGCGCACTTTCCCGGTTTTCATACGGTGCCAACACTTGTTCGAGGTTAAACGCTTCGAGCTTTTTGACTGGTTGCTTTCTGTGTTCGGATGCGGGATGAACCTAGCGCATGGTCATGGAGATTTGCGAGCGCCCCATGAGTTCCTTCAGCGTTGCGAAGTCAACGCCTGCCACCGCTGCGCAAGACCCGAACGTGTGGCGAAGACCGTATATCCAAAACGGGGCCTAATGTCTGCTTTCAGTAAAGCCTCTTCATGCGCTTTTTTGAGGGTGGCGGGGGTCTGGTTCGATCATGCCGATGTGTGAAGAGAAAAGCCACTTTGGCTTATGCCAGCCTCTGCTCGGGAGTTCCAGCGCGATTCGGCGAATCGCATCCCGCAACTCCATGTCCGGGTCCGGTTGCGGTGGACCGGAGTGATAGCGATAACGGCTCACCCTGCCAGACGGCACAGGCGTCTCAACGTCAAGGCTTTCTCCTCGTTCCTATGGGCCTGGAACTGCCGGCAAACAGCGGCTTTCCAGTCAATACCTGCAGTTTCCGATGCTCGTCGATGCGTTCGTGTCCCCGTTTCAGAAAATCGGTCTCCAAGGTCTGCCGACTGATCTTGCACATGAGTTGTGCCAGCCGAATCTCTTCCCAGCGCCGCTTGCCCAGAACATGAGAGGCGTTGCCAGGCCCCCAAGCGGAAATACGACTGAAAAGGGTGCAGCATTCTCAGGTTGATTTCAAAGGGCCATTCCACCTGGGCCCCCGGTGCTCTGATATTCAGCCGCTGAACTGCCGCCAACTTGAACGCCTTCATGAACTGCCATCGAGACAAACCCACAACTCGAACGAAAACCGAGCGAGAGATAACTGAGAAATTCAATGGCTCCTGAAGGTTCGCTGGCATTTGCAGGCACAATCATTGCGATCCCAACGAGCGAAACCAATCGACTGTTTTCCTGAGGCCCTCTTCAAACCGTACTTTGGGTTCGTATCCGAGCAACTTGCGAGCGAGCGAAATGTCCGCGTGCGAATGCTGAACGTCTCCCGCGCGCGGCGCGTCGTAGCGTGGAGTTATCTGCGCGCCGAAAATACCGTTCAGTATCCGGATGGTTTCATTCAGCGTGTGGCGCTCGCCGGTCCCGACGTTGATCACGTGGCCTGGAGCATTGGGTGCGGTGCAGGCCCGCAGCGTGGCGTCAACGGTATTCTCAATATAAGTGAAGTCGCGCGATTGCTCACCGTCTCCATAAATGACAGGGGTCTTTCCCTGCATATAGGCCGAAATGAAAAGTGAGAGCACGCCCGAGTAAGGCGAATCAGGGCTCTGGCGCGGCCCGAAGATATTGAAGTAACGCAGCGCCACAGTTTCAAGGCCGTAAACCTGCGTGAAAATGCGGCAATAATATTCGCCGGCCAGCTTGGTAAGCGCGTAGGGGGAAAGCGGGCGCGGCTCCTGGGTTTCAACACGCGGCAGAGCCGGATGGTCGCCGTAAGCCGCGGATGACGCCGCGAAGACGAGCCTCTTCACACCGGCGTCCCGCGCGGCCAGCAGGACGTTCAGTGTGCCATCAATGTTGACGGCGTTTGACGTCAGTGGGTCCGCAACAGAGCGCGGTACGGAAGGAATTGCGGCCAGGTGGATTACGTAGTCCACACCTTCAAAATCCGGCCGGATGCTTTCAAGCTCTCGGATGTCGGCTTCGTGCCACTGGATCTTCTGCCTGACGGGCGTCAGGTTTTCCATGTGTCCCGTGGCCAGATTGTCCAGCGCGCGGACCGTCTCGCCGCGTCGGACAAGTTCTTCAACAATATTGGAGCCAATAAAGCCCGCTGCTCCTGTTACGAGGTATGTAGGCATTCTTAATAACCTCAATTTTCAGAGAAATGGTTGCGTCCGAACATTAAAGGCCTGATGCCGCTGCTTCATCACATATCCCCCCGGATTGCACCGGGAATACTTTTCTCGACCGAAAACACATAGAATAGATGCTCGCGTTCCGGCAGATCCCAGGCCCGGGGGCGCGAGCCGGCGGCACATGTCCCCGGTTGTTTTTGTCTGCGTTCATCCATGAATCTGCGTTATTACCCGCGACGCTTCACCAACGCCCGCACTACAAACTTCTACTATTCCTTCATCTTTCTGCCTCCGGAAAAGCGGGAGGCTATCGAGGCCGTCTATGCTTTTGCCCGGCGGAGCGACGACGTATCAGACAGCTACCTTCCCGAAGATGAAGCCCGGCGGCAACTCGACCTTTGCCGGCATGATCTGGAGCGCTGTTATCTATCGGGCGGCAGTCCCGGCGCCGATTTCACGCCAGAGCTTGCGGCTTTGGCGCGTGCGGTCCATCGCTTCCGGATTCCGCGGGAGCATTTCGAAGAACTGCTGCGCGGCATTGAAATGGACCTCAGCCCGCAGCGCTATCGGACATTTGAGGACCTTTCGCTTTACTGCTACCGCGTGGCCTCGACCATTGGCCTGATCTCGATCGAGATTTTCGGCTACAAAAACCTTTTGACGCGCAAATACGCCGCCACTCTGGGCATGGCCCTCCAGCTTACCAATATCCTCCGCGATCTTCAAAGCGACGCCCGCCGCGGCCGCGTTTATATTCCAGAAGACGACCTGGAGCGCTTCGGCGTTTCGCCTGAGGGCTTCCTGACCGGCAAGCCCGCGGGCAGGTTTGTCGAACTGATGGAGTTTGAATTTGAGCGCGCGCGCAGCTACTTCTCTCTTGCGCGCCGGACGCTCCCACGCGAAGACCGCCGTTCAATGGTCATTGCCGAAATCATGGGAGCCGTTTACTGGCGAATTCTCACGCGCATCAGGGAGCGAAATTACGATGTCTTTGACGAGCGGGTGCAGTTGTCGAGGCCGCTCAAATTCTGGATCGCGCTTTCCGTCTTTTGCGGGAGAAGCGGCTACTCTCCTTAATGATTGCTGATCTCCTGCCAGTATGGTCCCACTCCGATTCCCGCGCCTTCCGCCTTTCGTTCGCGTCCACCGTGCGAAATGATTTCCTGAACTGTGTATGTGGCCTTCTGCTGCGACTCAAAGTAAGTGCGGGTCACCATCTCGCCCACAAGCCCCACTGACAGGAGCTGGATGCCGCTCAGAATCAGCAGCGCTGCAAGAAAAAGAAGCGGCCCGTGCTGGAGCATGATGGATTGGTGCAGAAAGACTTTTTTGAAAACAAGGAAGAAACCGATTAACGCCCCCAGCCCCACACCAGCAAAGCCGAACAATCCGAAGAATTGCAGCGGGCGCGTGGAATATTCCAGCAGGAACTTGATGCTGATCAGGTCCAGCATCACGCGGATAGTCCGCGACAATCCGTAATTTGATTTGCCGCTTGCCCGCGGGATGTTCCTGATCGGTATCTCGGCGATCCGCGCGCCGAATGAGCTGGCAAGCGCCGGGATGAAACGGTGATGGTCGCCATAAAGCCGCATGCGTTGCAGAATTTCCCGGCGGTAGGCCTTGAAGGTAGTGCCGAAGTCGTGGATATCCACGCCTGAGAGTCTGGCCATAATCCAGTTGGCGATGCGGCTGGGCAGGCGACGCGTCAGCCAGGTGTCCTGCCGTTTCACGCGCCACCCGCTGACGACATCATAGCCTTCATTGATCTTGGCAATGAACAGCGGGATTTCCGCAGGATCATGCTGAAGGTCGCCGTCGAGCGAGATGATCACATCGCCTTCGGCATAGTCGAATCCTGCCTGCAAGGCCGTGGTCTGGCCGAAATTGCGCCGCAGGCGGATGGCGACGACGCGGCTGTCGTTCGAGCAGATATCTTGTAGCAAAGAGTACGTACCGTCGGCACTGCCGTCATCAACAAAGACGACCTGATAGGGAAGCCCGGTGCCGTTCATGACCTCGACAATCTTCAAGTAGAGCGGACGCAGGTTATCTTCTTCGTTATAAAGAGGGACAACGATGGAATACCGCGCAACTCTTTCTTTTTCCATTAAGGCCTTCCCTGGAAATTTGATGCCAGGCCAACTCCATATGTTAACCCTCTTGGATGAATTCCTGCACAGGTTCGTGGGATTTTTGGGGTTCCTTCCGCTTGGCCTGCGGCAGGCCGGCATATGAAATCAGTTCGATTCCAAGCGCGTCCACGAACTGGCGGATGCCGGCCCTCGTAAGCGCTCGAAGCTCCGTTTCGCGCTCGGCGCGCAACCGCGTGCGCGTCCCGAGCAGCACATCGTCAACGTAGCCGGGATGGCACATCAGTTCAGTGGTTCCCTCGGGCAGAGAACGAAGCATTTGCTCCAGAATGCCGGCATCCAGAAACCCGGTCTGGCTGAGCCCGACAAAATGCTTTGTGTGCCAAAGGCCTGCCTGCTGGACTTTGTTCACCTGACATGAGGCCAGGGTTGAAAGCGCCCGGGCAAGAAGAAATTGCCTGGCCATGCCGGCAAGTCCTTTGCGCCGGGAACGCAAGGGGCCGAGCGCGCTGGATGCCGGTTCCACGGGGCAACGTACGCACCTGATCCCGAATTCGCATGCCAGCTTCAAAACCAGGCGAAAGACCGGCGGCAGTAAATGGATGTGCTTGTGACTGTCCAGGTGAGTGATTCGGACGCCGGAGGAAGCAACTTTCGCAATCTGGGTTCGCAACTCGTTTTCAATGTCCCCCGATTGGATTTTGCCGGTCATGATCCGCCACGCCAGAATTCCAGGCGTTGGATGGAATGCCCCATCCGGCTGAATGAGCGAAGGAACACGGAAAGCTTCGCAGACCGGCCTGCCCTGCGTCAGATTCAGGTGCACGCCCACGCCGAGTCCCGGCGCCGTCAAAGCGCCCGCGACAGCGGAATCAAACGCCGGCCCGTTCGCCATGAGAGTCGTGCTCGTGATAATGCCGTTCCTGTGGCCCTCGAGAATGGCCCGGTTTACGCCACTGCTCAGACCGAAATCGTCCGCATTGACAATCAGTTTCTTCATTTTAGGGTTGCGACCATGGGGCCGCTCTTCTCGTCATTTCCCTTCAGCGAGAGCGAGTACCGGCTTACCATCACCAGCCCCACAGCCACCCAGAACAGCATGCGGATTTTCCGGATAACCGCTAATGACACGCCTTCAGCGGCGCCGTACCCCACCGTCTTGAGCACCAGCGCCGCTCCGCCTTCGTCCACGCCCACTCGCATTGGAACGAACGCGAAGAAAAGGTTCACGACACGGTTGACGGTTTCAACCATGAAGGCTGCAAACAAGGACATTCGGTGGACCGTCATCGCCAGAATGACCCAGGCTTCGACCACACCGGCAACAACCGACAACAGCTCCAGCGCAAGGATAATAGCTGACGATATTTTATGCGCTTGCCAGAAGCCGTGAACGTTTTCTTCAAACGCCGCCACCTTCTCTCTCTGATCATGCAGCCTATCGAGCCAGCGAAGATCAAGCTTTCTAAGCCCGTCCACAATCCTGCCGGCCACACGGTAGTGTTTCTTGACGATCAACCCGATCAACCCGCCTGCAAGAAACAATGCCGCAAGCGTGATCAGGCTGCCCGTTCGCACGGTCGGGGCCAGGGGATACTCCGTAATGAACAGCACAAGTCCTGTGATGACAAGAAGGCTGGCGGAAAAACTGTACGCCAGGTTCTCGATTACCAGCGATGAAGCACTGTGTTCGGCGCTGACGTGCTTTGAAAGCGTGACGCCTTTAACCGTTTCTCCCAGCAGCGGCCCCAGGAAGGTCAGATCTGTGATGGCTTCGCCCGCAATGCGGATCCCGAAGAGGTCTCGGAATCGGACACGCCGCTCGTGGCGGTCGATGGCTTTGAACCACGCAGCGGTGCGCAGCAGATGTCGGGCGCCCGAAATAAAAATCACAAAAAGGAAGCCCCAGCCGAATTGATACACGCGGCTTAGGATCACAGCCGGGCCGGTCTTTAAAATCAGGAGTGCAAACAACCCTGCGCAGACCGCAAGAGAGATCAGCTTGAATTTCCGCTTGAACCTCAATTCAGATGCCTCGATTGCGCGCGATTCCTGGGACGGCTATCGGCCCGGGCTGGATGCGAACTCGCTGGTGCTCCTCGTGCGGACGTCGTCTTCAGATGCCGGGGTTTTGCCTGGAAGTTCATGGCCGGTTCCTCCTTCAGCCATAGTAAGCGAGGCGCCAGGAAAAGACGAGCGAAACCAACCCATGCAAGGCAGTTGATGGCTCCGATGGAAGATCCATCCTTAACCGGGGGCGCTTCCAATCAGTATATTGGGGCGATATTTCTAAAAAGCTTCGACAATTTGACGCCACAAAGTTGACGACCGGGAGCCTGACAATTAAAATAATGAGTGGATCTGTTCGCGCCGTACGATGTGTCCCCAGGGGCCCCCGGCTCGAAACCTATCCTGAATTTCAAATGAGACATTAAGAATGAACGCAAACGATCTCCGTCCAGGTATGGTCATTAAGCACAACGGTGAACTCTTCTCGATTCACAAGGCCGAGCACCGAACTCCAGGAAACCTTCGCGCTTTTGTGCAGGCGCGGATGCGCAATCTCCGTACTGGAGCCATGATCGACCACCGCTTCCGCTCCGAAGACACGGTCGAGCGCGCCGTGATTGATGAAGTCGAGATGCAATACCTTTACTCAGACGGAGACTCATACTATTTCATGAACACCAGCACTTACGAACAGTTTCATCTGCCCAAGGACGTTGTGGGCGAACGGGCGCAATACATGGTTCCCGACGTTGTTCTGAAAATGGAATTCTACGAAGGCCGGCCCATCGACATCCAGTTGCCGCCAACCGTCGATCTGAAAGTTGTCGAGACCGAACCGGGCATCAAAGGTGCCTCGGCCACCAATGTCATGAAAGCCGCGAAGATGGAAACCGGGCTCGTAGTCCAAGTCCCTCCATTTATCAGTGAGGGTGAAGTAATCCGAATTGATACCTCGAACGGCTCATACCTCGCACGCGCCAGCTAGCCATTCTTCAACGCAAGCGCAATCGCGCAGCCTGCCATTGCGACGCTGAGCTTTAACCCATCACGATTCCGCTTTCTGCCGGAGAGCTTCTCCCGACTATTTCCCCTGCAGTGCGCACCCTCAGCGGTATAATGTTTATGAAGCCAAACAAAAATCGAACATGGGCGCTGATGCCCCAACAATCCGGTTCGGCCCGGCCGGCTGGTCGTACGAGGACTGGAACGGGATTGTGTATCCCATGCATCGCCCGCACGGCTTCCACGAAGCCGAGTACCTCTCCAGATTTTTCGACACTATTGAAATCAACACGACCTTCTACCACCCTGCCCGCGCAGAAGTGGCACGGAGTTGGGCTCGGCGGGTCCGCCAAAATCCGAACTTCCGCTTTACGGCCAAGCTCTGGCAGCGGTTCACACACGAACGCATTGCCAGCCAGGAGGATGAGAGAGTCTTCAAGCAGGGCATCGAACCGCTTCACCAGGCGGGGCTGCTGGGGACACTGCTGATGCAATTTCCGTGGTCATTCAAAAACAACAAGGAAAACCGGGAATATATCGGCAGTTTGGCGATGCAGTTCATGGAGTACCCGCTGGTGTTGGAGGTCCGCCATGAATCGTGGAACAGGCCAGAAATCTACGAAATGCTTCGCGAACTGGGCGTCGGTTTCTGCAACATTGACCAGCCCGTGATTGGCCGCTCGATTCGCCCCAGCGAACGCTCCACTTCGCCCGTAGGATACGTCCGCCTGCACGGCCGGAATTACGAACACTGGTTTACTTCCAGCGAGCGACCTGATGAGCGTTATGACTATCTTTACAGCATGAGCGAGCTTGAGGGTTGGGCCGAACGCATCCGCCACGTTGCCGAAGCCACTCAGGAGACATACGTTATCACCAATAACCACTTCCGCGGAAAGGCCGTGGCCAATGCCTTGCAGTTGATCAGCATTATCCGTGGCCGGCCGGTGCAGGTCCCGCCAACCTTGCTCAGTGAGTATCCTGTGCTCGAGTCGATTGCCGCCCCTCTTGCGGAACAATCGGCCCCTGAGCAGGCCAGCTTCCTTTTTGAAACGGGCGGAAGGAACAATTGACAGTCGTCATGCGCAGTTGCTAGCATAAGAAATTCTGCAAGTCATCCGGGAGTCAGGTTTTAGCAGCCTTCCAGAGGGGAGTTTCTGCATGCCCGTCAGATTTGCAGGCCTGCTGTCCCCGTCGTCTAGCCCGGCCTAGGACATCGCCCTTTCACGGCGGTAACGCGGGTTCAAATCCCGCCGGGGACGCCAATCTTCTCATTAAGTTACTGCGATGTCCAATTCTGTTTCGTTATGAGTTGTAGTACGGATTGCTTCTGCGTAACAGCGTGGAGCACCTTGTCGTGACTCTTCTGTCTTTTTTTTGACGCTGCCTCCTTGTAGTCGTCCAAGGTGATCTTAATAGGTCTATGCCGGAGAATTGCCTCCACAACCTTGGGGATCATTGTCATTTTGTCGCAATAGGGTTGCACACGCGCGGCGGAGCGGACATCTTCTATCCCCCGTCTGCCTGAGTAATAGGCCGAGCCCCCATTGAGGCGTACTCACTCCTGAGTTTGAGACTGGCGGCGAACACGAAGACCGTTCCTGACCTGGTTCGAAGGATGCAAAATGACCTCCTCCCCCTCCCGAAGACCATCCAAAATCTCTACGTCTGCTTCGTTCCTATGGCTGATCTTGACGTCTCTCAAGCTGGCGCGGCCGTTTGCGATGACAAATGTAGCCCATCCCTGTCCCCGCCGGAATACCGAACTCATAGGGGCTTTCAGAACCTCTTCGCCTGACCAGATTGTTATTTCGCACTCAACGCGGTAGCCGTCGCCCAGTCGGCCCGGCGGATCGACGAAGTCCGAAATCACATTGACTCGCTGCTCCTCAACGCCCAATGCAGAAACTTTGGTGAAACCGTAAGGTTCAACCAGGCGGACGCGTGCCCGGATGGGGCGGTCACCGCCCCAACCCACTAACAAAACAGGATCGCCGGGATGAATCTTGACAGCATCGGTGGAGAGCACATCCGCAACAATCTCAATCTCGTCGGGATCGCCGAGAGTAAGAATAGGCGTGCCGGCCTGAACCACGCGTTCGCTCTTCTCAAGCACGCGAAGAACATTTCCCGACACCGGCGAACGCAATTCAATCAGAGGCCTGGGTTTTCCGGGTTCTGTCTCGATGCTGATCAGGCCGGCACGGGCGATTCGCAACTCGGAAGTCGCCACCTGAACACTATACTGCGCCGCCTCAAATTCCCGTGCAGATGTAATGTCGGTGTTTCTGGCCAGATCCAGCGCCTGGACTGAGATCACGCCTTCCTTGGCCAGATGCTCGGCGCGGATGCGGTCCCGCCGGGCCTGCTCCCAGTCTTCACGGGCGCGCGCCGCCCGAGCCGTCGCCTGTCGGAGGGCAGCTCTCGAGGCTTCTACCCTTGCATAAACCTCCTCGCGTTCGCGCTGGCTTAGTGGAAGTGGATCGATTCTGACGACGACTTGATTCAACCGAACAGCGTCACCGTCATCCAATTCGACGCGCAACAAGCGACCCATCACAGGGGATGAGATTGTAAACCGGTCGCGGGCCCGGGTTTCTCCTTCCTGGTCGATAGTGACTCGCAATGGTCCGCGCACAACGTGAGCTGTCTCAACCTCAAGCGGCGAGGGTCTGAAAGCCAAAACGATCAAGGCGATTGCCGTGACAGCCACTACAGAAGCTGCAGCCAGTCGGCCAGCCTTTCTACCTTGCATTTCATTCTCTCGCTTTCAGC
>Ga0209810_1001914_pt1 | contig 27773 bp, 28 predicted proteins | sample Coa_R1_7_FD_187159 | JGI IMG/M metagenome (GOLD analysis project Ga0209810, IMG submission 187159) | Surface soil microbial communities from Centralia Pennsylvania, which are recovering from an underground coalmine fire - Coalmine... | ecosystem: Environmental > Terrestrial > Soil > Unclassified... | reverse complement strand
CATCGGCGACAAAATCTGGGCCGGGCTGGATCTGGGGATCAACGCCGGAACCGATATCGCCTTACTCTTCGGCGTCGGCGAATTGATTCGCGGCGGCGAACTGGCGATCAAAGGCGGGGAGCTGGCCCTCAAAGCCGGAGAAGATATCCTGGAACACGGCGGAGAGGAAGCCCTCTCCCATGTTGGCGAAACACTGCTGGACGATGGAGAGAAGATGCTGGGGGATTTCTGTAGCTTCACCGCCAGTACCGCCGTCATGACAGCCGTCGGCGAGCAAGCCATTGGGACACTGCATGTGGGCGAAAAGGTGTTAGCCTACAATCCCAGGACGCACAAGATGGAACTGCAGCCCATCCTGCATGTCTGGATTGACAAAGACAACGACCTGGTCGACCTGACATTGACGACTGTCCATAGGACACAGCAAGGCCGAGGAGTGAGCCGACAAAGCGAAGTCATTCACACAAATAGGAAGCATCCTTTCTTCACACAGGAAAAGGGCTTCCTGTCCGTCGGGCAGATCAAGTTAGGCATGCATGTGCTACGGGCTGATGGGCAATGGGGGGTAGTGACGGGGTGGAAGGTGGTACCTGGGGCGATGACGATGTATAATCTGGAGGTAGCGCAGGACCACACCTTTACGGTGGGGGCTGGTGAGTGGGTGGTCCATAATTGTGGCGAGACACCCCAAGAACTGTTTAATCAACTAAGGGATGCTGGAACCAAATTCTCGCAGGATCAAGTACAGGGTATTACAAGAGCATTGGGCGATGGAAAAATTACCTGGCTTGAAACAGGGCGTGGAGGGGAAGGAGGTTCAGGTCTTCTTCACATACTGGAAAGACATGCCAGTCAGTTTGCCCAACTCGGTGGTGATGCGAGTGATATACCCGATTTGATTATCAACACGCTTAAGGATCAAATTCCTTCAGAGGTCATACCTGATGCAGTTAGAGGAGGTGACATGCGAATATTTAGTACCATGGTAGGTGATGTTGAACATGGATTGGCTATCGTAGTAGGAGGGAATGGTTATATTGTCACAGCCTATCCGTGGAGTCCATAGCGGCAATACGATGAAATGGCAATACCTCTTCTTACCTTTAGAGCGTACAAAGAGGATTACTGGCGGTTTATTACCCTTCATGCTAGAGGAACGCCTTCTTTACCGTTCAGATTGGCAAAAGAGTCTTCTCAACTCAAGGAGAATAAACTGCTAAGTTTATTCTAAACTCTCTTCAGAAAAAGAAAGGAGAACAAATGGAAAGCTTCATTACAGGGGTTTTGGTTACAAATCAAGCGGGGGCAATTTACGAAGGACGGGTTTACGATCGTTTTCTCCAATTACGCTTGATGGATGGAAAAGTATTAGAGGTATTTGATCCATTTGAGCCAATCAGTACAGGTATAACTACAGGCGAAATATATGAATTCATATTATCATCATTGGCAAAATCAGTTCGGTACTTTCCGCAGGGTGTACTCCCACCACCTCTCCAAACTGATCTTTGGCAAGGTACAATCATCCAGGCAAATTGGCGGTTTATAAAGGAAGATTATAGACGTACTCATTCCTTTGCGAAGGAGAGAGAATGGATTCTCCTATCTACTGCGGAAGGACGATTGCTCATGAATCCAAAAGAGATTGGCACACAGGTGCGCCCTGGAGATATTATCCAATGGCAAAACCTACGATTTGATCTTTGCGCAATTCAATAGTCTGCGTTTTCTTCTTCCACATTATGAAAACGGAGGAAAGCATGTCGGACAAGTACGAGCGTTACCAGAGCGGTTTCCATCAAGAAGTCTATGATGAGTTACTGGCAATGCAGGAACGCATCTATGAGCCTGGTATCTACGAAGAGGCCCTCTCTGTAATGAGGGCGATGATGAAGAGAGTACGATCGAATATTGAGCAGATCATTGGGCGCCTTGAGACGCTGGGGTATCTGTTCCGCAAAGGTGGTTTCTGGGAAAATTATTCCCCTGAGAAGAAGGTGGGCCTGGAACGAGAATACCCAACTTTTCATCCACCGACTTCAGAAACGCTCCGGCAAGTGGATATGCTGGAACAATTTACTGGTCCTTTACCATTATCTCTCAAGTGCTGGTATCAGGAGGTTGGCAGTGTCAATCTGGTGGGATTATTTGCAGGGGAAAAACGAGAAAGTGGACCAGGCTTAGATCCCCTCTGGGTAAATCCTATTGAAGTCGCTCTTCAGCAAGTGCGAGCTTTGCTGAAGATAGATGAATGGGAGCAAGAGCCACTGTTGATCCTTGCTCCTGATAGGCATCATAAATATGGCTATAGTGGGGCAGGCTCTTATAACATACTTTTACCTTGCAAAGCAGTAGATGCCCCTTTTCTCAACGAGCCGCATCATACCACTTTTGTCAACTATCTGCGTATCTGTTTCCAATGGGGGGGCTTGCCTGGATTAGAACAAGAGCATCTTCTCTCACATGAACAATTAGAGTATTTAACTCAAGGTTTGCTGCCTTTCTGATAAGGGTCTCAATGACCACCTGATCGAGTGGCAGGTTCCCGGCACCAATCAAGCCTGGTACGGCTACGACAGCAGCGGAGAGCGCAGCCTGCAGCGCAGCGCCATCGGCTCAACCACCAGCCTGAGCGTCTACGCCTTCGGACTGGAAGAATACCACTACGACGGTAGCGGCAACTTACAGAGCAGCACCCACTACTATACTCTGGCCGGTCGCCTGCTCGGTGAATTGCAAGTCACGGGCAATACCCAGACCACCACCTTCTTCCTCAGTGACGGCCTCGGTTCGGTACTGGGCGTCTTCAGCAACACGGCCAACAGCGCCAGCCAACTCGCCAGCCAACTCTACTCTCCCTACGGCGCCTCCCGCTACGGCAGTGGCAGCGTCAGCCCCTACACCACCAGGGGCTTCACGGGGCAGTACAACGACCCCATATCGGGATTGGATTACTACGGGGCGCGCTACTATGACCCGATGGTCGGGCTGTTTGTCTCGGCGGATAAGAAGCTGGGGGATATGCAGGGGGCTAATCCTTACGAGTATGTGGGGCAGAACCCAGAGACCAACACGGACCTGACGGGGGAAATGTATGCCCCTCCGCCTGGCCCTGGCTCACCACCACAGGAAAACCTACCTCCCACAAATCCTCCGACAACGACTGGGTCTGCGCCATCTTGTGATATAGAATGCGGAGCAATAGTTGTCAGAAGTTGGGCTGCTTTCATAAAAGCTCTCGTTCACATCCAATTTGGTGATTTTCCTGGGGGTGCAGCTTCTGTCGGTAGCATGATTACCACTGTTATCCCAGCTCCTATCGATGATAGTGAGTTCCTCAGTCTTCTCGGTAAGTCGGCCTGGTATACTCTGACACATGTTGAACCACCTGCGTCCCTCAAAAGATTTCTCTCCCCCAACTTCAAAGGAAGCTTCTATGGTCAACTCGAGCGCGACAGTCCAGGCTTCGGAGGGGTTCTGGAAGGGATCACAGATCTACTGGGTCATATTGTAAACGCATTTGGCGCTATTGCTTCTGGTGTCGACTTAATCAATCAGGTGGCTACTGGACATGCCAATCCCTCTTCAGTAGCGACTGATCTAGCTTCAATAGCAGCCACAGTAGCGTCTTATCTGCCTTCGATATTGGAGAGACTTGGGCAAAAATCTGATAGGGAATTCTGGCAATCGGTAAGCTGGACAATAGCCATAATAGGAGGCTTCATCTGGCTTACGAGTAACATCTCTCCTGGCTCCGCTTCCCCCAATGGGAATGGTGGAGGCAAAGATGATAATAGGAGTAGATCGTTCGGCGGTGGAGGAGGGTTGCCTCCTATCCCTCCTATGCTGCCACCTCTTATACCAAATACCGAGCCTGCGACGCCTGAACTTTCGATGGTATAAGGGCTTGTACATGGGTGTACCGGAGATTACCATACCCCCTTGCTTGAATGGAATATCTCCGGTATACTCTTCAGGAAGAGATGAAACAAGTACGAACCCTTTTTCTTGAGGAGTGCGTGGTTATGAGCTTCAATTTAGAAACCCTCTTACAGCCATACGCCTATTTCATCCCACTCTTTGGATCATTAGCTGTAGTGATTCTTTGCCTCCCGTTTTTTATCCGTGAGTTTGTCCGAGCCTCTCGCTATAGTCTTGAGCAGGCTTATAAAAAAGCAAATACATTCAGGGAAGTGAGGTCTATCAGATTTTTTGTCAATATGATAGTAGCTATGGTTATAGTAGACATCATTTCGGAGATTTTTATGGCAGTGAACCCTTCTCCAGGAATTACAATCGTTCATTTTTTATTACTTATGGCAGCAGTTAACATCCTCTTTCTCTTTGCTCCTATCCTCGGTTTGCTCCTCATTTGGTTCGTGAAAAGGAGGATTAGCGTACTTGAACGTCGTCATCAGTGATCTTCCTTACTTCTTCCTCAAAGCAGCAACTAAGGGAAAGAAGAGAATACAGAAAATAATGAAGGAGTAAAAGCAGATCATGTCTGAAGGTCAAGAAGCAAAACCGCTCTATTTCAACAAAAGAAGAATCAAAGTCTTCCTTCCGATCAGGCTGTCTCTTTGTATTGGCTGTCTCTACGTCATTGAACAAGTGATATCTATTGCTCTCTCTTATCCATCGGCGATGAGAGGAGGCCGTCTCGTTCTGGCAGTGGTAATGGGATGTCTCGCTCCGCTCGTTTTTCTTGTCCTCTTTCCCAGAACCGTTTTCTTCATCTACGCTCTCTTCTCAAAGAAGCCTTTTCTGATCCTTGATAAGAATGGTATCTTGTTCCCGCTGTTTCCCCGCCTCCTCTCTTTTTCCCGCGATCTCTTCATTTGCTGGGAAGATCTGGGAGAAATCTATATTGCTCCTGGCTGGCGATCTCGCTCGAAGAACTCCTCTCTTTGATCGAGTCCTTGAGTGGGAAACGAGTCCATGGTCAATCATTTTTGGCTGGAGCAGACCGCGCAGAGAGCCAGAGAGATGCTTAAAGAAGCTGTGGCTTGCTCGGTGAACTGCAAGTCACGGGCAGCACGCAAACTACCAATTTCTTCCTCAGCGACGGCCTCGGCTCCATCCTGGGCGTCTTCAGCAACACCGCCAACAGTGCCAGTCTCCTCGCCAGCCAGTTCTACGCCCCTTCCGTTTGAATCATCGGACTCATCACGATGTCATACACATGTTACTCGCTCTGTGCGTCACATGTGAGAACATTCTTTTCCCATGTTTGTGCAATGTGAATACATTTTGCTGCAATGTGCGTCCACAATGTTTGCTTTTGTGCTGTCAATCTGTCGAACATGTTACTCATTTCTTTATCGTTTCTATATATAGGTACTTTCTGGCTATAGCAACCTGTGTTATTTTGTCTCATCAAGTGTCTTACCTCGCTTATTCTTGCAATATACGCCTGTTTCTTGTATATCTTTACGTACAACTATGCTGCTGTCGTTTCCAGGCTGTTCGCCGCTACTCTGGCACGGCATGGGCATGATAACACCTTATTTTTGATGAAAGAGAGGTCATGTGAAAATGGAGAGACGTTTCTCTCAACTGGAAATCGCCAGTATTGTATCACACCTCATGCAGTTCTGTGAGATGACGCTGGGCAGGATGACGGTCGAAGGTTGCAAGGACTTTCCTGACCGCCTGTGCCACGAGTTGGCCCGTTGTACGCGAGGGCAAATACAGCTGGTGCTGGCTGAGCGCAATCATCTTAAGGATGCACCCGCGCTGCACGAAGAGAGTTTCAAGACCTATGTACGCTTCGGGAGCGAAACCTATGGCTGGCTGGTGCTGCTCTCCGCGCCGGACCAATCTGAAGAATGGTATCCGACGCCGGGGCAGAGACAGATGTTGGCCGGTATATGTGGCCTCATGCTGTGGATGTTTGAGTTTGCTTGCTCTGTCCTGCTTCCTTTGCGCCAGACAGAGGGGCTGAAAGGTGTCAGGTTGAGTCCCAGGGAACAGGAGATTTTGCAGCTTCTCTGTCAGGGGTGGCGTTTTCAGGAAATAGCGCGGCAACTCGGCGTGGAGGAAGCGACCGTACAGAGGTATCAGAGGGGTATCCGCGCCAGCCTGAAAGAGCCGCTTGAGCCGGAAAGGGTCTGCGCGCTGGAAGTTTCCGTCCTCGCTTATCTGGCGGGGCTTTTTTCACCGCTGGCCGACAGGTGAGGTGGTGGTCTCTGTCGCGCAGGTGGTGTATAATCAGGGGCATGAGTAAGAAGAGTTGGGTGAGTACGGTCGCGTACCGGCTGGGGCAGGTGCGCCAGCAGCTGGGACGAGGGGAGCCGCTATCGGCTGAGGAGTGGGCGGAAGTGGCGCGCTGGCTGCCGGAGGGGGCGCGAGAACTGTTTGATACGATGTCGGTGGCCGACCAGCGGCACGCGCTGCGAGTGTGCCGGGGATTGCAGGAGCAAGGGTGTGAAGAGGCGGAGATGCTGGCGGCGGCGCTGTTGCACGATGTGGGCAAGGCGGAGGGCCGCGTGCCGTTCTGGACACGCCCCACCATTGTAATTGGCAAACGCCTCGCTCCTGGCCTGCTTTCGCGCCTGACCTGCTACCCGCTGGACGAGGGCCGCAGGGGCTGGCGGCGTTCGCTCAGCTATGCCTGGCACCATGCCGAGGTGGGGGCCGATCTCGCGGCTGCTGCCGGGCTTTCCCCGCGAACCGTTCTCTATATTCGCACGCATCACCAGCCCGATGGCCCGGCAGCCCGGTTACACCTGGTAGATGAGGTATCGTAGCCATGTTCGAGCAAACAGATTCGGCGTACCAGCTTCCCGGCGTGGAGATCGGCGCCGAGGCGAACGGCCAGTCGCTTTCCTATGTCGTGCGTCTGCCCGTCTTCGAGGGGCCGCTGGACTTGCTGCTGCACCTCATCGAAAAGCGGCAGATGGAGATCACCACTATCTCCCTGCTTGCCGTGACCGACCAGTATCTCGCGTATCTGCACGAACATCTTTCTCCCCTCGCCGACGACCCGCATTCCGACGCGACACGTGCCGAACAGCGACAGGCCATTCTAGCCAATATGGCGGCGTTCGTCTCCATCGCTGCGCGCCTGCTCTTTATCAAATCGCAGAGCTTGCTGCCGCGCACCACGCCGGAGCAGGTGAGCGCGGAGACGGAGAGCGCCGCCGTCATGGCCGGGGAGTTGCAGCGACACCTGCTGGAATACAAGCTGGCGAAAGAGATCGCCTACCACCTGCGACAGCGCGAGGAGGCCGGACTGCAAACCTACGGGCGTTCCGGGCTACTGGCGGGCATCGAGGCGCAACTGGCCTGGACGCCGCCCACGCTCACCGGCCTGGATAGTTCCACCCTCGCCAGCGCCTTTCGTCGCCTGCTCGAACTGCATGCCCGCGACGAGGCCAACGGCGCGGACCTTATGCCCTTAGCTCGCGTGCGCGTCAGCGAGCGCATCGCCGAGATTATCAGCATGCTCGCTGAACGCACTACCTCGTTGCTACTCTCCGAAGTTATCGCCGGCGAACGCTCGCGCCTCGTCATCATCGTCACTTTCCTGGCCGTCCTCGAACTCTGGAAGCAGGAACGCCTCGTTGTGCGCCAGGACATCGCCCTCGGCCCCATCGTCCTCGACAAGGGGCCGCGCTGGTCGGAGCAGCTACCGCTCGACGAGGAAAGCGGAGAATTGTAGAGAACTGCGCCTGCAGGCAGATCATGTCCCGTTCCACCATTTCCTTTCCATATATCATAGTGAAGAGCGCCGGGGCTTTTTTCTTCCCAGATTGCTTATTGATAGGAATATGACATTCTGGCATCAATTGCTCGTAAAGTTCTATAAATATCTGACTGGCCTGGCCTACATGCATAAGATATGATTTTACTGTGTTATTGAGTATAGTGGCTCTGTACTCGAAGTATGCAAGAAGAGTCTGGCCAAAGGAAGAAAGATTGGGACTGACCGAGGCGTTGAGCCAGATCGATTTGACGTAATCCGGCCTCCTGCCTGATCTGGCGAAGAAGTACCTGCAATCGTTCCTGCTCTGAAGTATAGATGTGTTTGCTCATTGGACCAATATAAGCGTTTTTGTATGGAGCGCAATCCTTCAATCTGAAACAGCTTTTCGATGCTATTTACTGTTGTAAAAAACGCGGCGTCTATCTAGCATTAAGCATAGATGGCACAGAGCATTCGGAGAATCTCGTTTGTGATATTCCTCTTCCCGAAGGGCTTTTTGAGCGCGAGGTATTCGTGAATTGCGGACGATCGATGCTTAGACGCTTTCAGATGGATGGCCGGACCCTTGAGAAGGAAATCGTAGTTGACCGTCTCTTACTCACCTACTAATCGCTTCGCAATCTCTTCCCGCCGCATTAGAACGGGTGGCGGATGATGATGGCGATGACGATGATGATGACGAGCAGGGCGATCATCGCGATCAGGAAGTAGGTGTTGCGTTTGCCCAGGCTGAGGTTGACGCGCTGCCCCCTCGTCACCTGCTGGCGAAGTTCGGCGCTTTTGCGTTTCTTGCGTTCGATACGCTTCTGGCGGCGTTCCTGCGCCGTGGCGGCCAGGTTTTCGCTGTATGGACCCGTTCCCAGCTTCTGCATGCGGCGGCGCATGCTGCGGTTATAGTTCTCCGCCTGTTGCTGCTGCGGGTTATTGCTCTGAGAAACCGCCTTTGGCTGCGTCGACTTCGCGCCCGCGACGGCGGTGCCGCCGATGACCGGCCTGGTGCTTTTGCCGCTCTGTTTGCCCTTGCCCGTCGGCTTCGCCGTCGCGGCGCCGGATGGGGTGGTGGATTGCACCGTCGGCTTCTGCATGGTGTCCCCTCTGGTCGCGGGTGTGCTGCCCGTGCCGGTTGTCTTTGCTCTGCTCTTGCTGTCGTCCTCTGGCGGCTGCGCGCCTGCCCTGTTCGCTCTGGTCATGATGATACCCTCTCTCGTCTCTCGTTTTTGCGGCGTATGACGCGCGCTCTCAACGCATCTCGCGTCTCCTGTCTGGCCTACCCTCACTGCCCGTCGCTTCAGGCAGGAGGACGGGTTGTTGCCCCTCTTTCGATTCCTGCTCCATGAAGGCGCGGGCGATGCGCATGGCCTCTTCCTTATTGTCCGGCGAAAGCACGCCATCGATGACCAGGCTGAGCAGGTGTTCTTTGATGGGACGCAGCCAGGGGCCGGGGCCGCGCCCGAAAAGCTCCATAAGTTCGTTGCCATCCAGAGGACTTTTGAGCGGCACACGCTCAGCCTCCTCTTTCAGTCGCTGGCAACGTTCGGCCAGCTCGCTGACACGGGCGGCGGCCCGCGAAACCCTGGTGGGGTTGTAGCTGGTAATGTCGGCGCGCGAGAGGTCGAGCAGATCGGCCAGGTCCTCGCCGGCATCGAGCATGAGACGGCGTACCGCGCCATCCGTCCAGTCGGAGGTGTAGGCATTGGCGCGCATGTGCAGGCGCACGATATTCTCGACGCTCGCGATGAAGTCGCGATCGAAGTGCAGGCGCTTGAGGATATCTCGGGCCATGCGCGCGCCCACGTCTTCGTGGCCGAAGAAATGCACCTTGTTCTCCTCGACGGTGCGCGTGCGCGGCTTCGCGATATCATGCAGCAGGGCCGCCCAGCGCGTCTCCAGTCGCGGGGAGGAACGCTCCACCACGCGCAGCACATGGGCATAGACATCCTTCGAGGAGGGAGCGCGCTGGCCCGATGGCGTTGGCTGCTGGCTCACGCCGCGCAACTCCAGCACCTCCGGGATGATGTACTGCATCAGACCCAGTTCGACCAGCAGATCAAGCCCCTTCGCCGGGTGCGCCGAGAGCAGCAGCTTATTCATCTCGTCACGGATGCGCTCGCGGCTGATCTTTTGCAACTGTGCCGCCTGCCGGATGATCGCCCGCCGCGTCTCCTGCTCAATGGTGAAGTCGAGCTGGGCGGCGAAACGCACGGCGCGCAGCAGGCGCAGCGCGTCCTCCTCAAAGCGTTTGTCCGGCTCGTTGCCAACGGCCCGCAGGATGTGGGCCGCGAGGTCCTGCCTGCCCCCAAAAAGGTCGATGATTTGCCCCGTGAGCGGGTTGCGCGCCAGGGCGTTGATGGTGAAGTCGCGGCGCAGAAGGTCATCCTCCAGCTTCGTGCCAAAACAGACCTCCGGCTTGCGCGATTCAGGATTGTAGCGTTCGCTGCGAAAGGTCGTGATCTCGATAATATCGCTGCCATAATGCAGGCGCACGGTGCCGAAACGCTCGCCCACCAGCACCACCGCCGTCGGATGCGTCGGCGCGACCAGCCGCTTGACCTCCTCAGGCGTCGCGTCGGTCGCCAGGTCGGCATCGTTGGATTGCCCCCGATTGAGCAGCACGTCGCGTACCGTCCCCCCTACCATATACAATTGTTTTTGCTGTGCGCGAAAAGCTTCCGCCAGCGTGATGATGATATCTAGCATGTCTGATTGATGTATCCATTTCCCCGACGGGGTGTTCGTTTTCAGGTGCGACTATTGTATCATGTTCGGGCGTAGCAATAAAGAGGAAACCCCCGGTAATTCTTCCGCGCGACAGGCCTGCCACAGGGCAAACAGGGAGAATTTGAACAAATTTGCGAAAATTGGCGCATAAACCCCTTGACGGACGTGCCTTCACTGCATATAATTAGAACGAAATTTCTTAGAACAAACTTACTAGAAATGGAGGACATCGCTATGGCAGTGTCGCAAACGAAAAAGCAGTCGGGGCCGCTTGATGATGTAGATGAACTGGTAGGCGACGAAAGTCTCTATGTTGTTCGCACGCCCAATAGCACACGCCGCTACCGCCAGCCACCGGGGCGTGACAGCATCGATGAGCCGATTACCAGACCGGGGGCGGGAACCTTTATCCAGCCACGACGGGCCAGTCGCGGCTCGCATCCCGGCAACGGCGTTACATCGAAGGCCATTGATCCGTCGCTCTCTTCGCAAAGAGGACACAGGCGCCAGTTCCCCTGGCTGACGCTGCTGCTCGGCATGGCGCTGATGGCCCTGCTCGTCGTCGGTGTGGGCAAGTTTGGCACCTGGTGGCAGATTCACCAGGATGATGTGACCTATGGTCGCCCGCGTACCTTCCAGCTGGACGCCGTTGTCGGCCACAACGATAGCGCGAGCAACCCCACGCACTTTATCTTCATGAACCTCAACCGCCATGTCATCATCATCGAGATGCCCGGCGGCGATGCCTCCCATGCCCGCGTCTATCTCGGCCCCGTTCTCTTCGGCGACGGCCAGGATTTAACGCCGGTCACCGGAGAAATCAAAGATGTGAACGGCGATGGTAAACCTGACCTGGTCGTCTTCATTCAGGATCAACGCATCGTCTTTATCAACACTGGCTCCGCCTTCCGCCCGCTACAACCGGGGGAGCGCGTCAAGCTATGATCCCTTATTCTGTCGCGTACTGAGCCTGAAGTACGAGAGTGCAATGACCAGCACAAACACTCCGATGAGGATGAGCGCGATACGCAGCGCCAGCGCCAGCAGCAGGCTCAGTACGATCAACAGAACGCCGATGAGCAGGAACACGACGCCCAGCACACGATAGAGCGTGTTCCGACGATATTGCACGGGAGCAACCTTTCTCCATCCACGTTGATAACAGCTGTCTACCCTCTACACGGTCGAAAGCGCGTTGATCGTCTCTATCCTATCCTGCTCTGATGATCAGCGTGTGAAAACGATGGCGATGACGATGAGAGCGATGGCGCCGAGCGCGAGCGTGACTGAACCGATCACCAGGCCAGACAGAAAGCCGACTGCCGCGATATCTCCGGCCAGCCTGGACACGTCAGGCCTGTCAGGAAGAACGATGACATCGATTTGCGACCCTTCAAACCAGTCAGTATAGTGACCCGCCGTCACAGGCGCCGTGCCTGTGTACGGTTGCCCTTGATAAGCATAATGGTAGGTGACAAAGTATTCAGTGGCAGTTCTGCCGCCACCGGTAGAGATCCTTTTACTTTGTCTCCTGTCAACCACACCTTTGACGACAACTCCCCTTTGCTTGAACCTCGCCTGCAATTTCCATAGTTTCCTGGCATACCTTCCCATGTAGACAGCGACAGCAGCACAGAGCAGCGCCGACAGTCCGCAAACGAGATAAATGGTCGAATTCATGATGCCTTCTCCTTCCAATAGAACAGGATGGGGATGAATTGCCCCGTAGGGACCGATGAGTTGCGCGCACCACCAGTTTAATCGGCCCGTCTCGTCCGATTTACCACTGTTGCCGGTCAAGCGACGGTGCGTGCGATCATCGACCCCTATGGAGATATGATTATGCTGGCTGCCAGACCTGGACGGTATTATCCTTTGTGCCGCCGCTATCGCCACTGGCGGAGGCGATATAGCTGCTATCAGGCGACCAGGCGAGGCCGTTGACATCGTTCCTGTGTCCCTTGTAGGTGAAGACGTTGCCGCCGTTGAGAGCATCCCAGACCTGGACGGTGTCGTCTCCGCCGCCGAAGGCCGCTCCACCGGCGGAGGCGATGCGCTTGCCATCAGGAGACCAGGCAACGGCATAGACGGAATCGCTGTGGCCGTGATAGGTGAAGATGGGCTTGCCGCTTGTCGCATCCCAGACCTGGACGGTGTCATCCAGGCTGCCGGAGGCAATATATTTGCTATCAGGCGACCAGGCAACGGCAAAAATGGAATCGCTATGGCCGGTGTAGGTCAAAAGATGCTGGCCGGTGGTAGCATCCCACACCTGCACCGTGTGGTCGTTCAGGCCCTGACCACCAGAAACGATGCGCTTGCCATCCGGCGACCACGCTACCGATTTGATGCCATCGGTATGTTTGCTGTAGGTTAGCTGATGCTGGCCGGTAGCGGCATCCCAGACCTGGGCCGTGTCATCGTCGGCGACGGAGACGATGCGCTTGCCATCCGGCGACCAGGACAGAGCCTCAACTGTATCTGAATGGCCTTTGTAGGTGGTAATCAGCGCGCCGCTCAGGGCATTCCAGACCTGCACCGTATCGTCATAGCTGCCGGAGGCGATGCGCGTGCTATCGGGCGACCAGGCCACGCTGGTCACGGCGTTAGTATGCCCTTTATAGGTGACAAGCGTCTTGCCGGTCACGGCATCCCACACCTGCACGGTATTATCAAAGCTGCCTGCCGCCAGGTATTTGCCGTTGGGCGACCACGAGACGGCCTCGATCTGGTCACCAAAGTTGCTATAGGTATAGGGCGTGATATGCAGGCGCGTCGGCCCGGCAGGGGTACTGGAAGCTTTGTTGCCGTTTCCCTGCCCCTTCACAAACAGGAAAATGCCCGTACTGGCGGCTATCACAATAACGACCAGGGCAACAATGCCAACGATAAGACCGATGTTCGGCCCCTTGCGCGCTGGCGGTTGAGCAGGTGGAACCTGCGGCGCGTACCCCGGCGTCGGCTGCTGCCCGTACCCCGGCCCGTTATAGGGCGGATAAGGAGCTGGGGGCGGCGTGGCGTACTGCGCCTGACCGGAGGGTGTATAGCCGGAAGAACGACCGGAAGGCGTGGGAGAGGGCGTCGCCAGCAACGTCGGCTCGCTATTCTGCTGAACCGGGTTTGTTCCCTCTGAAAAAGAGGACGATGTGCTGCGCGCCGTTGGCTCTACCATAGCTGACTCATCATAACGCCTGCCACAGTTGCTGCAAAATGCCTCGCCGGGCGCGAGTGCTGTTCCACAGTGACGACAGGTACGATGCTGTGCGTCCATCAAAAAACCTCCCTGTAACTAGAGACAATGAACCATATATCAATAATCTGCCCGCTTACGAGCAGATCTACGTGTGGACAATTTTTTCAAAGTGAAGGGTACTGCGCCGACTGTGACATCCCGGAACCCTGCCCCTTTGCAGTGAAGACGTTGCTACCGGCCTTTTTTCCATCATGATTCTTCCCTCTTTCTCTAAGGCGCATCCCTGTTTTACAGCATTACGCCAACAAAAGAGGTCTGTATTGTAGCATACAGCAAATCAACTTATAAACAGGTAAAAACACGGAAATGTTTATGCTGAAATAATGAAAAGGAGTTTGAACATATGGTATGTTCAAACTCCCCAGGTTTTTGTCAGGAGATTCCAGGATTCTTCCCGCTTCACGCGCAAAAAAGAAAGCCGGGAGGAATCATTCCTCCCGGCTTCTCCACTCTCCACATATCTACCGAAAAGTGTAAACGTATCAAACCGGCTCGCACGCTCGCCGGGTTCTCTTACCAGCCTTCTACCCTCTCGCCCTACCGACCTTTCCTCAGGCTTTCATTCCACCCTGCTACCTGTCTTCCGCAGAACACAGCTTGCGCAACAGCCAGTTTACAGGATATCCCGTCCGCATGCTGCTCCCGCTCGCGGGTACCACCCTTCCTCCTGTTACCACGTTTCGTCTCGCCCGCCGCGCCGACGCAGTACGGCCATTCTTTGCACGTTGCAGCCCCCTGGAACAGATACAGAATCATCATAAAAATTCGTGTCATGCTGCGGCAAAAATCGGCGCAATCATTCCAGTTTGTTCATCTTTTGCCAGTCCCCGGAAAACTTCTCCACGGCCTGCTGGCTGAGCGGGTCGGTGACCATATCCAGCAGCACCTGCGGCGTGAGCGTCAGGTCGTCGGCGCCTGCTAAGAGGGCCTGTTCAGCTTCCTGGGTCGATTTGAGGCTGGCGACGAGGATGCGTGTCGGCGCTTTGCTGTTGCTCAGGATGTCGGCCATTTCAGAGATGCGCGTACCGGCATCGATGCCCGCCCGTGTCATACGATTGTAATAGGGGATGACGAATTCGGCCTGCAGCATGGCGGCGATGTAGGTCTGTGAGAGCGTGACCACCGCCGTGAAAGCGAGGCGCTGCCCGCCTTCCTTCAGCCGCCGGGCCACGCGCAGGCCGCTTTCTATCACAGGAATTTTGGGGATGACACGCTCCGGGTCGGCCTGGATGTACTCAAGGGCCTCGGCATACATCCCCGCGTCATCCGTTGCCCCTGGCTGGATGAAAACGGTGCCGCTCTGCACGCGCAGCAGTTCACTCAGTAACTGGCGCGGCGGCAGGTTTTGCCCGCGCTCGCGTGCCGCCAGCAGAATAGACGGGTTGGTGGTCACTCCGGCAAGCGGCACTGTGCGGGCAACGTTTGTGATATCATTGAGAAGCGCACAATCAATATAGAGGGCCATATCATGCTCCAATCTGACCTGTTGTCTCAAACAATCGAGCTGGACGGCGCGCTGCACGTCCTGCTCCTGAATTCTGCCGCGCACCCGCTGCGCCAGTCGCCACGACTGGCGCAGCGGGTACGCTCCGGTACGATTACGCTGGCCGAAGACAATGTTGCTACGCTGGCTGCCCTGTCCTGCGGCACGTTCCTTACCATGAGTATACCCTACGGCATCCGCCCACGACTATAGATGTCGCCATTCCGGGTTTGCTCTACCAGGCCGCCAGCGAACAGGGTTCATTCCATAAATTGACACGTTTCGCCTGCTGTGCTACCATACATGGTGAGGTAGTGTACAAATGACACCTGGTGAGAGGCGCCTATTTGGTGCGCCTTGCGTGTGTTTGATAGTAGGAAGAGAAACGAAGGGTTCCATCTATGGGAACACTCCCCATCTTTATTCTGGTGATTCTCGCTATCCTCTTCGGCGCGCTGGTCATGGCCGTAACTGCCATTATCGGGCCAAAGCGGCCAACGCCGGAGAAGCTGGCGCCGTATGAATGCGGCATTCAAGAGATCGAAGCGCCGAAACGACGCTTCCCTGTGAAATATCTCTTGACCGGTATGCTCTTTATCGCATTTGACATTGAAATCGTTTCGTTCTATCCCTTAGCCATCCTGCTCCACCAGCTCAAAGTCTTCGGGCTGATCGAACTGCTCCTGTTCCTGCTGGTTCTGATGATCGGCTACGTCTATGTCTGGCGTAAGGGAGCGTTCACCTGGGATTGACCGCGCCTTTCCGGTCTCTCCCTGCTTTTGTAGCTGTGGCTGCAGTGTTGAAGGAAATAATCGTATGCCAGAGGTAAAGAACCCCTGGGAGCCGGTGCAGACCGTCTCGAACGCGCAGACGCCCCGCAAACGCGGCAAGGAACTGCACGTCAAGAATGGCGAGTTTGGCATCCTGACGACCCAGGTCAGCAAAATTATTGAGTGGGGACGCAGCTCCTCGCTCTGGCCCGCCCTCTTCGGCCTCGCCTGCTGCGCCATCGAAATGATGGCCACCAGCGCCGACCGTTTCGATATCGCCCGTTTCGGGGCCGAGGTCTACCGCGCCTCACCGCGCCAGGCCGACCTCATGATCGTCGCGGGTCGCTGCTCGATCAAGATGGCTCCCGTGCTGCGCCAGATTTACGACCAGATGCCCGACCCCAAATGGGTCATCGCCATGGGGGCCTGCGCCTCATGCGGCGGCGTCTTCAACAACTACGCCATCGTGCAGGGCGTCGATAAAATCGTGCCGGTGGATGTCTTTATCCCCGGCTGCCCGCCGACGCCCGAAATGCTGCTCTTCGGCTTCAATGAATTGCAGCGCAAGATACGCGAAGGTATTCCCAACCCGCCTGACCCGCTCAAGGAAAGCGGCCTCAAGCTGGTGGGGCCAACCGGAGAGGAGTTGTAAGCGATGGCAGTCACTCCTCTAACAACGGTCGAAACGGTCCGCGAGAAATTCCCGCAGGCGGTCGTAGAGACGACAGATTTTCGCGACGAGCAGACCATCGTCCTCAAACCAGAATCGCTGGTGGCCGTCTGCGCCTATCTGCAAAAGCGGCTGCAATATAATTTTCTCTCGACCATCACCGCCGTCGACTGGCTGGAGCGCGTCCCTCGCTATGACGTGGTCTACCAGTTGCTTTCGTTGCCAAATCAGAGTGTTTTACGTCTTAAGATACGTGTAGGCGAGAAGGGCGAGGAGCATCCGTCGGTGCCGACGGTGACGAGCATCTGGCCCGCGGCCAACTGGTATGAGCGCGAGGTCTACGACCTGTTCGGCATTACCTTCACAGGTCATCCCGACCTGCGCCGCATCCTGATGCCCATGGACTGGACGACGCATCCCCTGCGCAAAGACTACCCGCTTTCCGGCTTTGACCTGCCGGAGCCGCACTGGGGCGGCCAGATTCCCTACGATGTCGACCCTGGCGTCGGCAGCCAGACCCTGCGCACCCCCGAAGGGCGCGAACTCAATGAGAGCAGGAGCAAGATGAACCGGGAACAGGAACCGGGAACACCCCGGCAGTGAGGCCGTTGCCTGTCCCCATCAAATGCATGTCGTAGGGGCGATCTTCAGGGTCGCCCGAAATGAGGATATATGCAGCAACAAGAGCTAGAAACCTACTATACTATAGAGGACAGCGAGCCTGTGGATGAGCGGCTGCGCGTCGACACCATGACCATCAACATGGGGCCGCAGCATCCAAGTACGCATGGCGTGCTACGCCTCATTCTCACCATCGAAGGCGAGACGGTGGTGAAGGCTGTACCCGATATCGGCTTCCTGCACACCGGCATTGAGAAGACCGCCGAGGCCAAATCTTACCACCAGGCGCTGGTGCTGACCGACCGTATGGACTATCTGGCCCCACTCTGCAACAACCTGGGCTACTCGCTGGCCGTCGAGAAATTGCTGGGCATCGAGGACGAGATCAACGACAAGATCAAGTACGCTCGCGTGCTGCTGGCCGAGTTGCAGCGCATCGCCAGCCACCTGGTCTGGCTCGGCACCCACGCCCTCGATCTGGGGGCGCAAAGCGTCTTCCTCTACTGCTTCCGCGAGCGCGAACTGATCCTCGATGTCTTCGAGTACGTCTCCGGCGTGCGCATGATGACCAGCTATATCTGCCCCGGCGGCCTGCAGGCCGACCTGCCGCCCGGCTTCGACCAGAAGGTGCGCGCCTTCACCGATGTCTTTCCTGCTCGCCTGCAGGAGTACCACGACCTGCTGACCAACAACCAGCTCTGGCTCGAACGCACAAAAGGCATTGCTGTGCTGGACGCGCAGGACGCCATCGCCTACGGCGCCAGCGGCCCCGTCCTGCGTGGCAGCGGCGTCGTCTGGGATATTCGCAAGGCTTTCCCCTACAGCGGCTACGAGCAGTTCGATTTCGACATCCCCGTCGGCTCCAACGGTGATGTGTATGATCGCTACCTCGTGCGCATGCTGGAGATGGAGCAGAGCCTGAACATCGTCAACCAGGCGCTGGAAGGCATGCCGACAGGGCGGTACCGCGTGGCGAATCCGAAGATCGCGCCGCCGCCCAAGTGGCAGATCACCGGCAGCATGGAGGCGCTGATTCACCACTTCAAGCTCTACACCGAGGGCTACCGTCCCCCGAAGGGCGAGGTCTTTGTGCGCACCGAGTCTCCTAAAGGCGAGCTTGGCTTCTACATTGTGAGCGACGGCAGCGCCCGCCCATACCGCATGCACGTGCGCGCCCCCTCGTTCGCCAATCTTGAGGCGCTGCCGTTAATGATCGAAGGGCGTTTCCTCTCGGATGTCGTGGCCGCCATCGGCAGCATAGATATTGTACTGGGCGAGGTTGATCGATGATTTCAGAACAGGCAAAACAACGCATGCGTGACCTGGCGTCGCGCTATCCTGTAGCGCGCTCAGCAGTCATGCCCGCGCTCTATATTGCGCAGCAGGAGGAAGGCTATCTCACACAGGAGGGTCTGCAGGCCGTCGCCGAGGCCATCGGCCTGACCGTCAACGACGTGGAGAGCGTCGCCACCTTCTACACTATGTATTACCAGCAGCCACAGGGCAAAAAGCAGATCAAGGTCTGTAACAGCATCTCCTGCTACCTGCGCGGCTGTGACAGACTGGTAGAGCATCTTGAGGAACGCCTGGGCATCAAGCCAGGCGAGACCACTCCTGACGGCAACTATACCCTGCGCACCGTCGAGTGTCTCGCCTCGTGCGGCACTGCCCCCGTCCTGCAGGTCAACGACGAATTCGTCGAAAACGTCACGCCCGAGATGCTCGACGCCCTGCTTGATGAATGGGACAGGGAACTGAAGGCCAGTTCCGTCGGCGTGCAATTTGTCGCGCCCGACGAAGCGGAGGCGAGTACGCGCAATCGCTAGCGCAAATGCCGCTTTTCTTATAAGGAATTCTATATGCCAGAACTGATTGTGACAAAGGATATTGACGCGCTTGGCCTGGACACGCTGGAGGGATACCGACAGCATGGAGGCTACGAGGCGCTGGAAAAAGCCCTGAGAGAATACCAGCCGGATGAACTGGTCGAGCTGGTCAAGAAATCCGGTCTGCGCGGGCGCGGGGGCGCGGGCTTCCCCACCGGCCTGAAGTGGAGCTTCCTGGCGAAAAACGAGAAGACGCGCTATCTCTGCTGTAACTGCGACGAGAGCGAGCCGGGAACCTTCAAAGACCGCATGTTGATGGAGAAAAACCCGCATCAACTGGTCGAGGGCGTTATCCTTACCAGCTACGCCTGCCGTGTCTCGGTCGCTTTCATCTACGTGCGCGGCGAACTGGCCCACGCCGCTCGCCAGGTGCAGCGTGCCATCGAGGAAGCCTATGCGGCAGGATACATCGGCAAAAACATCCTGGGCAGCGGCTTCGATCTGGATGTCATCATGCACCGGGGCGCGGGCGCCTACATCTGCGGTGAAGAGAGCGCGCTGATGGAGTCGCTGGAAGGTCGGCGCGGCTATCCACGCCTCAAGCCGCCGTTCCCCGCCGCCATCGGCCTCTATGGCGGGCCGACCGTCATCAACAACTGCGAGACGCTCTTCACCATCCCCGCCATTGTGCGCAACGGGGCCGACTGGTACGCCTCGTTCGGCACGGAGAAGAGCAAGGGAACGCGCGTTTTCTGCCTGAGCGGCCACGTCAAGAGACCAGGCAACTATGAACTGCCGCTGGGTACGCCGCTGCGCACGCTCATCTATGATGAGCAATATGGCGGCGGCATTCTGGGCGACAAACAGATCAAGGCCATCATCCCCGGCGGCTCCTCCACGCCCATGCTGGGGCCGGACAAGCTCGACACGCCCCTCGACTTCGAGGCCATCGCGGCGGCTGGCTCCATGCTCGGCTCCGGCGGCGTCGTCGTCATCAGCGAGGACACCTGCATCGTCGATGCCGTGCTGCGCATGAGCGATTTCTACCGCGACGAGTCCTGCGGCAAATGCACGCCCTGTCGCGAAGGCACCTTCTGGATGACCGAAATCCTGCACCGCCTGGAACACGGTGAAGGCCGGGAGAAAGATATTGACCTGCTGCTCGATATCTGCGACAACATCAGCGGCAAATCCTTCTGCCCGCTCGGCGACGCCGCCACCAGCCCGGTAGCCAGCAGTATCAAGCTATTCCGCGAAGAATATGAATATCACGTGCGCGAAAAACGCTGCATGGTCGAACGCGAAACCACGCACAAAGTTCCCCTGCATGCCGGGGAGGTTTAGATATGTGATACCCCCGGCCTCGCAGGCCACCCGCAAGGGGTGGCCCTACTATATACGGGGCAGGCCAGCGCCGATCTCGCGTATAGTAGGGCCACCCCTTGCGGGTGGCCTGCGAGGCCGGGGGAAAGGTGATAAAATGTCAGAAGAGCAAAAAGACGAACTGGTCCATCTGACCATCGATGATAAGCCCGTCGCGGTGCCGCCGGGAACGCTGGTGTGGGAGGCGGCGCGGCAGATCGGCATTGAGATACCGTATTACTGCTATCATCCCAAAATGCCGCCACTGGGCGCGTGCCGCATGTGCTTCGTGGAGATCGAGAAGATGCCCAAGCCACCCCAGACCGCCTGCACCACGCCCGTCAGCGAGGGCATGATCGTGCATACAAATACCGAGAAGGTGCTGAAGGCCCGGCGCGGCACGCTGGAATTCCTGCTCATCAACCATCCGCTCGACTGCCCCATCTGTGACAAGGCCGGCGAATGCGACTTGCAGGACTTCACGCTGCGCCACGGCCCCGGCGGCACGCGCTTCGACCTGTACAAACGTCACTACACCAAACCCATTCCCATTAGCGACGACATCTTGCTCGACCGCGAACGCTGTATCCTCTGCCAGCGTTGCACGCGCTTCAGCTCGGAAATCTCTATGGACAACGGCCTGGTGATGATCTCGCGCGGCTACAAGATGGAGGTTGGCACCGCGCCCGACCGCGCTTTCGACTCCATTTTCTCCGGCAATACCGTCGAAATTTGCCCCGTCGGCGCGCTCACCGCCCGTTCCTATCGCTTCCGCGCGCGCCCCTGGGAACTGAAGCACACGCCCGGCGTCTGCAACAATTGCAGCGTTGGCTGCAATGCCCGCATCGATGTGCGCGTCGACAAGATCATGCGCCTGATGTCGCGCAACAACGACGAGATCGACGACGGCTGGCTGTGCAATCGCGGGCGCTGGGATTTTGACTTCGTCAACAACAACCGCCTGCGCACGCCGCTCATCCGCCGCAACGGCCAGTTGCAGCCCGCCGGTTGGGACGAGGCCTTCTTCTACATCACGAAACGCCTGACGGAAATCCTCAAGACGCACGGCCCGCAGGCCATCGGCGGCATCGGATCAACGCGCATCACCAATGAGGAGTCCTACCTTTTCCAGAAGTTGCTGCGCGACATCCTCGGCACACCCAATATCGATCACCATCACGGCTCCTTCCCCGGCCCGCGCGACCCGCTGACCGGCAGGCCCTGGATGATGACGAACAGTATTGCCGAGATCGAAAAAGCCTCGCACATCGTCCTCATCGCCGCCGACCCGTACCGGCGCCAGCCCATCCTTGACCTGCGCATCAAGAAGGCCCTGCGGCAGGGCGCGCGCATCTTCATCGTCAACGCCCACGAGACCGAGCTTGACCGCTTCGCTGCCAGCAAGATCACCATTCCCGAAAACGGCGCGGGCATGGCCGCGAAACTGCTGCTCAAAGCCGCGCTGCAAAACGAGAATGTGGATGCCAGCCGCTACCGCGACCTCTACACGCAGCTTCAGGGCCAGGAGAAGGCGTTGAAAGAGGCGGAGACCACATTCGGGCGGCAGGCCGTGACACAGTTACAAACCCTGGCAAACGAAATCGCGGGAGCGAAGGGCGCCATCATTCTCTATGACGAGATGGCGACGCTGGAACCCGGTTGCCAGAACCTCGCCGCCGACGTACAGGCGCTGGCCGTCGTCACCGGCAATATCGGTCGCCCCGGCGCCGGCGTTGGCCCGCTCTTCGAGGACGCCAACTCGCTCGGCGCGCGCGATATGGGCATCCTGCCCGACGCCCTGCCCGGCTACCAGCCAGCCGAAGAGCAGGGCATGAGCTACAGCGAGATGCTGAGCAGCCCGCAGATCAAAGCCCTCTACGTCGTAGGCGCCAACCCGGCGCGCCACCTCTCGAAGGATGTCATGCGGAGCGGCAGCGAAGAATCTCAACTGCCCTCAACGCTCGAATTTCTGATCGTGCAGGATGTGACGCTGACCGAGACGGCGCAGCAGGCCGACGTGGTGCTGCCAGCCGTAACCTTTGCCGAAAAAGACGGCAGCATGACTAACGTTGACCACCACGTCCAGGCCATTCGCCGCGCCCTGCGCCCCCTGCCCGGCGCGAAGACCGACCTGGACATCTTCATCGAACTGGCAAAGCACCTCGGCAACAAATGGAGTTACAGCGGCCCGCAGGACGTGCTGCGCGAGATCGCCGAAACCAACCCCTTCTACACCGGCCTCACATGGGAGGCGCTGGGATTGCAGGGCGTGCGCACGCAGGAGCGCATAGGGACTACAGGGGAACAGGAGGTGGCCCATGCTTGATTTTCTTACGAACGCCATCGTCGCGGATATCGTCAAAAGCGCCATCGTCATCTTCGCCCTGCTGACCGCGTTCGCCTACATGACGCTGATCGAGCGGCGCGTGGTGGCGAAGATGCAGGGCCGACTGGGACCGAACCGCGCCGGGCCGGGCGGCATCTTCCAGCCGGTCGCCGACGCGCTGAAAATGGCCTTCAAAGAGCAGCTTATCCCGGCGCAGGCGCGCAAGCCCATCTACCTGATCGCGCCCATCATCTCGGTGGTGGTTGCCCTCTGCGCCTTCGCCGTCGTTCCCATCGGCAATAGCTGGATCAGCGGCAAGCCGAGCGTATGGGATCCGTGGATTGCCGATATCAACGTCGGCCTGCTGTGGATCCTCTCCATCTCATCGCTGGCCGTCTACGGCATCGTCCTCGGCGGCTGGTCGTCGGGCAACCGCTACTCGCTGCTCGGCGCGCTGCGCTCGGCGGCGCAGATGGTCTCCTACGAAACCAGCCTCGGCCTCGCCCTCAGCGGCGTGCTGATGTGGGCCGGGACGCTGAGCATGGTCGGCATTGTCCGCGCCCAGCTTGACCAGCATATCTGGTTCCTTTTCACCCAGCCCCTCGGCTTCTTCATCTATCTCATCGCCGGCATCGCCGAAGTCAACCGCGCCCCCTTCGACCTGCCGGAGGCCGAGCAGGAATTGACCGCCGGCTATCTCACCGAGTACGCCGGGCTGCGCTGGAGCCTCTACCAGATGGCCGAATACATCAACATGATAACCGTCAGCGCCGTCGCTTCGACGCTCTTTCTCGGCGGTTGGAGCTTCTTCGGCCTCGGCCTGGAAAACATCCCCGGCCTCTCGATCATCATCTTTTTAATCAAAGTCGCCTTTTTCCTGTTCCTGTTTATCTGGCTGCGCGCCACGCTGCCGCGCATTCGCTATGACCGCCTGATGCGCCTGGGCTGGCAACTGCTGCTGCCCCTGGCCGCTCTCAACGTCATCATCACCGCCACCATCGTGGCCCTCGGCCTCCCCTGGTGGCTCAACGGCCTCGTCGGCCTCGCCATTGTCATTGTCGTCCTGCTGCTCGTGCGCAGTCGCACCATCCGTGTGGAGCAAACCGTCACCCCTCAGGGCCGCATCCTGCCCACCTCGGTACGCCTCGTCCGCTTCGAGCCAACGGGGGCAAACACGACATCGGCTAAGAAGGCCAGCGCAGACAAGATGGTGACGCCTGCGCAGGAGGTAAAAGCGTAGGAAAGGCCGCTCCAGGCCACCCGCCAGGGATGACCCTACTCTACATGCCACGCTCGCTCCGTGAGCAACGACGTAGGGTGGCGACGTATATAGTAGGGCCACCCCTTGCGGGTGGCCTGGAGGGGTAGAGGTTAACACAGAAGAGTATATAGAGGGTGGGGATGGTAATCACATCCTTCCAACGGCTACCTGGAGGGGTAGAGGTTAACACAGAAGAGTATATAGAGGGAACACAGACATGTCTTTTGATATCATGAAGGGGTTGAAAACGACCCTGAAGAATATGGGGAAAAAGCCGACGACGGTGAAGTACCCGGAGCAGGAGCGCGAACTGCCCCCGCGTTTCCGGGGACGGCACGTGCTGCACCGTTATGAGAACGGGCTGGAACGCTGCGTCGGCTGCTACCTGTGCGCGGGCGCCTGTCCCGCCGACGCCATCTACATTGAGGCAGACGAGAACACGGAGGAGCATCGCGTCTCGCCCGGCGAACGCTACGCGAAGGTCTTTGATGTCAACCTGCTGCGCTGCATCTTCTGCGGCTACTGCGAGGCGGCCTGCCCCACAGGCGCGATTACGCTGGAACGCGAATACAAGCTGGCGGCCTACTACCCGGAAGACCTCGTCTACCACAAAGAGCAATTGCTGGAACCGATCGGGCAGGCAACCGTTGGCTCAGCCGCCGTCTGGTTTGAGCAGCCGCCCCCGCCCGATGAGGCCCCGCAGCCCGTACCGCAGGAAAGCGGCGTCTTCGATGGCTCAGAGGCCAGCGCCGCCGCCGTTGGCCTCGGTACTCTGGAGACAGAGCGCGAGGTCTGGATCGTTGACCCGGAGCAGGACGAGGACAGGCGACCGTTCGAGCGCAAAGAGCGAGACGAAGAGAGGGAGGTCGCGCCATGACCCTGACCGTCATTACCTTTTTTGTACTGGCCATCGCCAGCGTCGCCTCGGCTATCGGCGTCATCGCTTTCAAGAACGCCGTTCACAGCGCGCTGAGCCTGATTCTTACGCTACTTTTCATCGCGCTCTTTTACCTGCAACTGGGGGCCATGTTCATTGCCATAGTGCAGATTCTGATCTATGCCGGGGCCATCATGGTCCTCTTTCTGTTCGTCGTCACCATGCTTGCAAGCGAGAGCAGCGATACCGAACTACCGGATCGCATCGGCTGGCAGCGCGGCGTGGCCGCCGTGCTGGGCCTCGTGCTGGTGGGCGCGCTCAGTTACATGCTCTTCACCGGCACCAGCATCGACAGCGCGGCGGTGGCTCACGGCGCGAACAGCTACTCGCATGCGGTCAGCGCCTTTGGCGGCGATACGCAGGCATTCGGCATGGCGCTTTTCCACGGCTTCGCCTTCCCATTCGAGGTGACAAGCCTGCTGATCGTCGTCGCCATCCTGGGCGCGTTAGTGCTGGGCAGAAAGGCGTAGAGGAGGTTTTGTATGCCGCTATCAGCGTATCTGATTGTGAGCGCGCTGCTCTTTACAGTTGGCGTCGTCGGCGTCCTCATCCGGCGCAACCCGCTCATTATCTTCATGTCCATTGAACTGATGTTAAATGCCGTCAATCTCTCGTTCGTGACCTTCTTTCACTTTCTCAATTCGGCGGATGGCCTGATGTTCGTCTTTCTCGTGCTGACGGTTGCCGCCGCCGAGGTGGTGGTGGGCCTGGCTATCATCGTCTCGATCTTCCGCACGCGCCACGATATCGATGTTGACGACATGAATGTGTTACGAGGCTAAATAGTTATGGTCAATCTGAGTATCTGGGTGCTGCTGCTGCCCCTGCTCGGCTTCATCATCCTGGGGCTGATTGGCAGAACGCTGCCGCGCGGCGGCATCTTAACCATTGCCTGGACTGCCGTCGGCGGGGCCTTCCTCTTCGCCCTGCTGAACTTTTTCTCGGTACTCGGCACACCGGCAGCGTCCCGCGTCAATGATACCATCTATTACACCTGGGTTGGTTCCGGTAGCCTGCAAATCCCTTTCGGGCAACTGCTCGATCCGCTTTCGGCTACCATGCTGCTGATTATCACCGGCGTGGGCCTGCTTATCCACATCTATTCCGCCGGCTACATGGAGGGCGACCCCGGTTTCTGGCGCTTCTTCGCCTACATGAACTTTTTCGTCTTCGCTATGGTGCTACTGGTGACTGCCGACAATTTTCTCTTCCTGCTCATCGGCTGGGGGCTGGTCGGCCTGGCCTCGTTCCTGCTCATCGGCTTCTGGTATCAACGCAGAACGGCGGTGGCGGCGGCGCGCAAGGCCCTGGTCATCAACATCATCGGCGACTTCGGCCTGATGCTGGCGATATTTTTGATTTTCATGCAATTCGGCACGCTCAACTACACCGGCGTCTTCGCGCAGCCCATGCCGAACAGCGGCGTGCTGACCGCCATCTGCCTGCTGCTCTTCCTGGCCTGCACAGCCAAATCGGCGCAGTTACCGCTCTACATGTGGCTGCCCGACGCAATGGAAGGCCCCACCCCTGTCAGCGCGCTCATCCACGCCGCCACGATGGTCACGGCTGGCGTCTACCTCGTGGCTCGCGCCAACCCGCTCTTCCAGAACGCGCCCATCGCGCTGGCGGTCGTGGCTGGCATTGGCGGCGTGACCGCGCTCTTCGCCGCCAGCATTGCCATCTTCCAACTTGACATCAAGCGCGTGCTGGCCTACTCGACGATCAGCCAGCTTGGCTACATGTTCCTGGGCGAGGGCGTGCATAACTACAGCGCCGGTATCTTCCACCTGACCACGCATGCCTACTTCAAGGCCCTGCTCTTCCTGGCTGCTGGCGTCGTCATCCACGCGCTCAACGGCCAGCAGGACATGCGCGCCATGGGCGGGCTGCGCCAGAAACTGCCCGTCGCCTTCTGGACATTCCTGATCGCTGCGCTGGCCATCAGCGGTATCCCGCCGCTCTCCGGCTTCTGGAGCAAGGACGACATTCTCAGTTCCGTGCTGGCGCAGGCGACGAGCAGCGGCAATGCCTGGTACTATGTCCTCTGGGGCATCGGCCTGCTGACCGCCGGGCTGACCGCCTTCTACATGTTCCGTCTCGTCTTCGGTATCTTCGCCGGTAATTATCGCGGGGCCAGCGCAGCCATCGTCGCGGAGGAACCGGAGGATGAAGAGGAAGGTCCGGCAGGCCATCACGGCGGCGCGGTCAGCTACAACCACATCTACGAAGCCGGGCCGGTCATGACCGTTCCGCTCATCATCCTGGCCGTTCTCTCGGTCATCGGCGGCCTCATCGGCTCATACGCGATCTTCGGCCTGCCCAACGCTCACCCGTTTGAGAGCTTCCTAGCCACCGTCTTTACCGGCGTCGCTACCCCGCAGGCTTCAATTGGCCTGGCGTGGGTCTCGACCGGGCTGAGTATCGGGCTGGCCCTGCTCGGCATTCTCGGCGCGTGGGCGCTCTACGGCAAGGGCTTCCGCTACAGGGAGAACAAGAATCCGCTCTACCAGTTCGCTTTCCATAAGTATTATGTGGACGAGGCGCTGGAAACGGTGCTGATTCGACCGATTCTCTGGAGCGGACGCGAGTTCTCGCGCTATCTGGAAGGCGATGTGCTTGATGGCGGCAGTCGCGGCATTGGCTGGCTCTTTCGGAGCCTGAGCGGCGCGCTGCGGAGGCTGCAAACTGGCTACGTGCGCAACTACGCCCTCGCCATCCTCGTCGGCGTCGTCCTGATTGTCCTGTACTACGCGATTCATTGAGGAGGGAGAGAGCAATGTTTCCACTTCTGTCGACCATCGTCCTTCTCCCCCTGCTGGGAGCAATCGTCGTCTTACT
>Ga0209810_1001912_pt1 | contig 27799 bp, 14 predicted proteins | sample Coa_R1_7_FD_187159 | JGI IMG/M metagenome (GOLD analysis project Ga0209810, IMG submission 187159) | Surface soil microbial communities from Centralia Pennsylvania, which are recovering from an underground coalmine fire - Coalmine... | ecosystem: Environmental > Terrestrial > Soil > Unclassified... | reverse complement strand
GCCTTCGATCCAGTGCCATTGGGCGTCCGAAAGATCGGTGGTATAGGCTTTGCGGGTCGGCATGAAAGCTTATTCCATGCCGACCACGCAAACTTTCCGAGTTTTCGGACAGGCTCTAAGATAGATGCGGACCTTTCACAACAGATAGGCTGCATGGCTTCTTATATCCTCAACAGCGTTCGACGATAGGAGAAGAATATGTTAACTCGGCAACGAAGGATTTGCCTCTTCGGATGGGTTTTATGCTTGACTGTCTTATCGGGCGGGCTAGCATCCGCTCAGGTTCTTGTGGATAGCTTCAACGAGAATCAAATGAATCCGGCTATGTGGCAGATCTTTTCCCAGGGTAGCGGTCCGACGGTTGCCCTGGCTAATCAAAGAATGGAAATCTCCTTTCCCGCTAATAGTTCCGGCGGAGGCGACTCATTTGGAGTCGGGTTTATTAGTGTCAGTCTCCTTCGTGGTGACTTCGACATGCAAGTGGACTACCAACTGCTTACCTGGCCTGCCACCAATGGCGTGCGGCTCGGATTCAGTTTAGAGCCCCTCGGCCTGGGAGGGGCGACGGTTCACCGGGTAAGCCTGGGGGCCAATGAGCAAGCAGGCCAGCCGCGTGAATCCTATACCGTGGCCACGGAAAGTACGTATGCTCGCACGGCAACCAATGATCTATCCGGCAAGTTGCGACTGGTACGAACAGGTGCGACTATAACCGGCTATTACTGGAATCAAGGGACCAGCCAGTGGATAGCCGTTGGGTCCTTAGCGTATACCGATGAGGATATGCGCTTTTCCCTCACCGCCTGGAGCGGTGATGGTCAGTTTGCTGGGCAGCCTGTCCAGGTCGCCTTCAGCAACTTCCTGCTCAACAAAGGCACAGTTGTCTGTCCGCTTAGTCCCAACCTGCTCTTGCAGAATCGCTCCACAGGCCAACTGGCCGGATGGTATATGGACGCTCTGACGGCTCTTGCCAGCTCCTTCCTTTTGCCCGGTCAGGATCCAGCCTGGAAGGCGGTAGCCGCTGCAGATTTTAACGCAGACGGACAGCCCGACATTCTCTTTCAGAACACCACTACAGGCCGACTGGCCGTCTGGTTTATGAACGGTATTGGAGCTATGGGTGGTGGCTTCGTGAGCGCCACTCCGCCAGCCGGATGGACGGTTGCCGGGGTTGCCGATTTCAACAACGACGGCAGGGCCGACCTGCTCTTATATAATGCCTCGACCGGGCAGATGGCTGTCTGGTTTATGAACGGCCTGACGGCTGTCAATGCCGTCTTGATCTCGCCGTCTCAACAGTCCGGCTGGAAGCCGATAGGAGCCTATACATTCACTGCAGCCGGCACCACCGACATCTATTTCTTCAATGCTTCCACAGGCCAATTGGCTGTCTGGGAGTTGGAAGGAACGCAAGTAGCCAACGGCTCCCTTGTCAATGTGACGCAGGCATCGGGCTGGCAGGCCAGGGAAGTCTTAGATATAGACCAGAACGGCTTGGCGGACGTTGTCTTCCAGAACAGCTCAACCGGGCAGATGGCTGCGTGGTTTATGAACGGCGCATCGGTTGAGAATGCCGGCTTTATTACACCCACGCCACCATCCGGCTGGCAGGTCGTCGGACCACGCTAAACCCGAAAGCCATCTCGCCACAAATAAGCCGGCTCGAACACCACGTTCGAGCCGGCTTTCTATTCGCCAAAGGATGCTATCACCGGAAAAGCGGGAAAGAGCTCATGCAGAATTCGTATCCTCTCTTGAAATAGGAATGGCGACGAAGAACGTGCTGCCCTGGCCTAGCTCGCTCTCGACCCAGATACGGCCCCCATGCGCCTCCACGACCATCTTGCAGAACGTCAGTCCCAGGCCGGTAGACATCTTGCGCCCGGCTTTGCGTTCCTCAACCTGGCCGAACTTATCGAAGATGCGCTGAAACGCCTCTTTCGGAATGCCTTCGCCGGTATCCTGCACGGTAAACAGCATGGCGCTTCCCTCCGGTTCCCGCCGGGCAGAGACGGCGATACGTCCGCCGGACGGAGTGAATTTGATGGCGTTGCCCAACAGATTGATCAGCGTGCGCCGCAGCTTCTCCTCGTCGCCATAAAAGGCCGGCAGATCGGGAGCGATCTCTTTCGTCAGCGTCTGATGCTTTTCGGCCGCCAGGGACGCCACCTGCTGCACGGCCGAATCTATAAGAAGCTTCGCCTCCAGCTTCTCGCGCTCCAGAGCCAGCGATCCGGCCTCCATGTGATGGATGTCCAGCACGTCGTTGATCATGCGCAGCAGCGTGTGTCCTCCCTGGATCGCCATCCTTAGCAGTTCCTGATCCGTTTCGTCCAGGTGCGACACGCAAAGCGTCTGCAGGCCCGTCAGCAGGGAGGTCAGGGGCGTGCGCAGGTCGTGAACGAGCATCTGCGTCAGGTCGTCGCGCAGGGCCTCCGCTTCCCGCAGGCGTCGGTAGTTCTCCTGCAGTTGCTCGAAAAGCTGCACCTCCCGGTCCCGCAGACGCTTCTTCTCCAGGCAGGCGTCGATGCGGGCCTTGAGGAGCACGCTGTTGAACGGCTTGGGCAGATAGTCTTCGGCTCCCGCCTGAATGCAATGGACGACGCTTTCCATATCGTCCAGCACGGAGATCATGAGTACGGGAATAGGCCACAGCGCCGGATCGGACTTCAGGTGCTGGAGGACCTCATAGCCATCCATTTCCGGAAGCATGATGTCCAGCAGGATCAGGTCGAACGGCTGCGCGCGGACCATCTCCAGCGCCTGGCGGCCATCGGCGGCGACCGAGACGGTGTACCCCTGCCGCTGCAGGCTGCGCACCAGCATCTCGCGGTTGGGAGCGTTATCGTCTACGACGAGCAGCGAGCCGTACGCTGGGGCGGCGTTCTTTTCCAGTCGGTGAGCCTTGCCGGCGGTCGCGTCCCGGCGGCGCAGATGCGTCATCGGCTCGTCTTGCGCCTTCACCGGGTCCACATAGTCGTTGATGATCGTCAGCAGGTTTCTGCCCGCCATATAGATGTTTTGCAGATCCGGGATGGCCTCTTGCCAGCCTCCATCCTGGGCATCGTCCATCAACAATTCGCTGTAACCGAGGATCTGATTGAGATGAGTGCGCAGGTCGTGGCGCACCTGGGAGGGAAGCGCGCTGCCGAGCCGGTCGGCATGCGCCTCCGCACTGTGGGCGGTCTCCTTGGAGGATAGTGCGCCCCGATTACCCTGGGCTTCGGGTTGTGTTGCGTTCATAAGATGGTTCCTTATGCAAGTATAGCGAGAATGCTGGATACATATCAATCTGGTTACGTGCTGAGGCTGGTTTCGTTAGCAGGGTCGTGCTATAATGAGATACCATGAGCACGCACCCCTTTCGCTTCTTCCTCTCCTTCAGTGTTCTGATGATCCTGAGCCTGCTGCATGCCTGCTCGGCAAGCGCCCAGACGGAACGCAACTACGCGCGTCTGGATACCTCGTTATGGGAGCAGACAGGCTCCGCTCAGTTCGGCGACACGACAAACGCCCTGGACATCAGATCGCAGGCCGGCTCCCTGACCCTCAAATCGCGCTCCTTCTTCAGCGCCGGGGACCTGACGATCCAGCTTGGTCCCACCACCGGCCGGCTGTATGGAGTCGGCATGCTCAGCGCCGACATGCATGACGGCGTCTACGTCTCTCAGGATCTGCCCAGCTACGACGGACTGGCTCTTCGCGCCTATCACAGCGGCGCCGAGGTGATGCGCCGAAACCTCGGCGCGCCGGTCGCGGGCATGCAGTTCCACATACGCTTCAGCCCTGGTTCCCTGACGATCGGCGTCAAGACCAGCCGCGCTGCGTCCGAGGCGACGCTCTTCACGACAAGCGATCCGCAGCAGTTGCCGGGACAGCCGCTCCAGCTCTTTATCAACGTTTACAATCATACTCAGGTCCGTTTCGATCGCCTGCTGTTGACGAGCTTCACCCTCGCCAATCCCGGAACCACCTATCGAGCGGAGCGGCAGACGACCACCGGCACGCAAGTTACCTCCATCTGGTCTCCTCCGACATCGGTGACGGCCCGGCCCCAGGAGTCGGTCGCGCGGCAGGACCTCACGACGGTGATCGAGAACGACCGGGTCCGGCTGGCCTTTAAGCCTGCCGAACGGGGGTTCGGCCTCGGCAGCATGGTCTTTCGGGAGAACGGCCGGGACGCCATCTCGCAGGTAGACGACGACACCTCCTGGTGGTCGGTCGAGATCCGGCTGCCGAGCGGCAAGATCGTCTCGGTGAATAACCTCCATGCGCCACCGGGGACTTTCACGCCTTTCGCGGACCGCAGCACGGGCGGGCAGTTCGTCTGGCGCGATCTCGCGATTCCCGGCGACGACGGCAGCATCGACGTGGCCGTCACCGTGCGGCTGGTGGCCGGCTCGTCGCTGGTCCGCATGCGCATCGACGTCACCAATCGGCTGCGCAGCGCCGGGCTGTGGCGCATTGTCTTCCCGACCGTCGATCATCTGGGCTATCCCGGCGAGAGCGACTGCATGGTGCCGACCACGCATAGCCTGATGACCTATGGCGAGTTGCATCGCGCCGCCACCGGCGTGCTCTACTGGGCCTACGCGGGCGCCGATGCCATGGAGTATCCTACCGGTGGAATGCCCATCCAGCACCTTTCCTGCTCCATCGGCGATGGCACCGTCGTCTACATCGGCTGCCACGACGGCGAAGGCAATACCAAAGGCTACGGCTGGATCATGGAGAAGGGCCTGACCTTCCACGTCTTTCCGGAGAACATGGGCGTGCCCGGCGCCAGCTATCATCAGGACTGGGACTACGTCATCGGCCCGATGAAGGGCGACTGGTTCGATGCGGCAAGGGTCTATCGCAACTGGGCTATTCATCAGAAATGGTGCGCCAGGGGCCGGCTGGAAGACCGCACGGACAAGCCGAAGGAGTTCTTCGAGGTGCCTTACTGGGGCGACCCGCAGTGGCCCAGCGCGGGCTTCCGGGAAACCCCCGCGTCGGACGACGATCCTGCCTCCAAGCTGGCCGCCGCCTTCCGTCCGCGCAATTACGATCCCAACGCGCGTGCCTACGACGTGCAGGCCCAGGAAATGCAACGGCGCGTCGAGAAGGCGATGGATACCTACGGCCTGCCGCTGGGCACGCAATGGTATACCTGGCACCACTGCCGCTTCGACGGCAACTATCCCGAATACTTCCCGCCCCGGCCCGGTTTCGAGGAGGCCTTGAAGGCGACCACCCGGCCCGGCGAGTTCGTGCATGGGTTCATCAACGGCCTCTGGTTCGACCGGAGCCTGCCGGAATTCAAGGATGCCGCTCCCTACGCCATGGTGGACATCGACGAGGCGCAGAAGATCTCAAGCGGTCAGGCGGACCCGCTGCGCTTTGCCAAAGGCGAGGCGCTGATGTGCCCGGCGACTCCCTACTGGCAGCACGAGATGGCGTCGATCGCCCAGAAGATGGCCTCTCTCGGCTTCCAGGGCGCGTACCTGGACGTCCTCGCCAATGCAGGTGACCAGCACTGCTTCGATTCCAGTCACGGCCACCCGCTCGGCGGCGGGCACTGGTTCGTGGATGGCGCGCGGAAGATGGTCGAGGGCATGAAGGGCGATGGGAAGCTGCTCTATATCTGCAGCGAGGGCTTCAACGAGACGCTGGGCCAGGCGGTAGATCTGTTCTACACCTGGACCGATCTGAATAGCGATACAGCCCCGCTCCTGGGCGCGATCTACGGCGGCTATCTGCAGTGGTATGGGTCCCAGTCCTCCAATAACATCCTGCTCGCGCGCTCGGTCTTCTGGGGAGCGCATATCAGCCTGTACGCCAGCTCCGACATGGAAGAGGGCCATGAGGGAACGGCTGCCTTCATCTCCGAGCTGGTCAAGCTGCAGCGGCTGGGCAAGAAGTATCTCACCTACGGCATGATGGTGCGCCCGCCGGATTGGTCAGGCGCCGTCCCCCGGCAGACTCTCGGGACCGTCGAGCTGGATGCGGTCGAAAAGGCGGCCTGGCAGGCTTCGGACGGCACGATCGGGGTCTGCCTGCTGAACTCTACGGCGAAGCCGGTATCGATAGACCTCAACCTGGCGACGGTGCATGGCCTGCAGATCGCCTCGCACCCAGGCATTCTGCAAGGCGGAGGCGAAGCGGCTTCGGCCCGTGCGGAGGGACAGACGCTGCACGTCTCCCTGCCGCCCTCCGCGCCGGTGATCGTCGAGATCGGCACCGCACCAACGGAATAATAGTATTGATTCTGCATTCTGCATTTTCCTAAAACGCCTCCGGTCTAATATTGGGCCGGAGGCGTGATTTTGCTCTTCGATTGGTCTGAACGTGTGACAGCCGTTTATAAATCTTGCAGCTCTTGAGGCTGGCCATTGATAAGGTAGCTGCATCTTAAATTCGACAAATTAGCATTGTCAATTATCATGCCGTCCGTATCGCTTCGCGAAATATCTGCATCTTTCAAGTTAGAATTACCGAAGTCTGCAAAATTGAACAAGCAGCTTCCTAAAAATGAATTGCTGAAGTCGCTATTTCTTGCATCGACAAACTGAAATAAGGAGAAATTGAAATTGGAATTACGAGCCAGTACCGAAATCATGCTATGGCGATAAAACAAACTGCCCCCGCATTTCATCAACGAGAGATTAGAATAATCCCATACGATAACTGATTTTGGCTGTTCAGTAGGAATGGGGATGTTGAATTCCGTCCCCCTCAAATCTATTGCACTTACGTTACAACCTAGAGGAAAAGCACCCATTGGTCGCCAACCAACCCCATTTATTCTGGCAATATAATTAGCGAAAAAGCGAGTGTCCTTATCAGATGGCGAAAATAGTACCCACATTTTCTCGCCCTGCTGAATACTACACTGGCATCTTCTTGGGCCATGCCCAATCTCAGAGACTCCTGCCCATAACTCATGTGGACGTGGCAACTCTCCGTCATGCCGCGATTTCAGCCATTCCTGCTGGTCAGCAATTAGAAAATGAACATACGCACAGAGACGGAAAAGCGCATCACCCAGATGTCCGTCCATTGTAATAATTCTTTGTGGCACAGGAAGGTCAAACAAACTATTATGGTCGAGTGGCATAGCATGCTCGACTACTAGCTCTTCTGCATACACAGTTGAGAATTCAATGCCTTGCTGTCTCTTTTTCCGCGACGGTTGTGGACGAAGATGAACACCTTGTGCCCACCAATCCCATAAATCAGCCAGCCCGTCGCGCACTCTGATCCATCCATCCATATCCAGTGGCTCGGTCGCCTGCCCGGATCCTTGATCGATAAATACCTGTGAATGCCGGGCTATCTCCCATTTCAATAGTTCCTCCAGATGAGCAACTATTTCAACAGTCAGCCATTGAGGAGTTAATTTTTCCGCTAAAGAGCGGCTAAACATAAAACGTTCATCCTTTTCATCAAAATCCTGCCAATAAAAGTCACGCTCTGGCAAATGGTCAGGTGCTTTCCGGCCATAATCTTTAAGCGACTCGATGACCCCTTCAGCAAAAATGTATTCCCGAAAGGATTTATGGAGAAACTCACATCCTAATTCTGGATGGCCAGTCTTGAAATAGAAGCTAATCATAAGGGTGCTAAGCTTGTTATCTCCTGTTGCATCCTTAGTACATTGAACTAGTTCCTCGCCTGAGAGATCCAAGCGCAGAGATAACTCCGTATAGGATATACTTTCCTGGCCATACGCAGTCATAGCTTCTGCAGTTTGCCACAATAGCTTGCGCAACTCATTTCCGAGCACTCTAGCTTGGGGAGCAGATAAAGGTTCCTCGACGAACTTGCCACCACGCTTGCAAGTCAGTTCCAATAAGCTACGGAGCAGTGTTGTTGGATTGGTAACCAGTTGTTCCAAATCGCCTTGCCAATCCGACATAAGCCGCACCGCAAGATGAGCCAGGAGAGGAAGCCCCAATACTTCCATACTACCTGCCCGTATGCTAGCAACTTCCCTGAACGATCGTATGGATTGCGGATTTACGCTCGGACAAATTGCTTCAAAATCCATCCGATATTGACTAAAAACAGTTTGGAAGCGCTCAAGATCGGGAGGCGGCCAGGAAACAGATCCCTCGGTCTGAAGCGGAGGATTCTGAAGAACCTGCCGTAAATTGCCGACGAAAGTCTCAAGCGCTTCTGGCCTTAACGGACGAACTGTCAGGATTGGCGTCGTATCTAGAAGAAACCCACTATCAGTGACATCAGCGGACGGTCGGCCAGTTAATATCACTCGTATTGACGTATTCCTCAAACGCAGGAATCTATTGCGAAGCTTTTCCAGCATTCTTTCAACACGAAATTTAAACCCCTCTGATACCGAGACGCTTATCTCATCCCAGCCATCCAGGATTAATACATAGGGGCAGATGGTTGCTTCACCGAAGCGAATCTGCTCGTCAAAAATCCGCCCGCCTAAGAAAGTATCGTTAGGGCGAGAATATGTCGGACCGCCCGGTTTGTAGATTTCATCGGTCCAGCGGATTTTTTGGGCGAACGCTTCCAAAATATCCTGCTCTCGGCTCAAATCCAAATCACGAAGTAAGATGCGGATGGGCCGCAAGCCCCTTTTCAGCAATTCCGAGCAAATCCAGAGAGTAAAAGCTGACTTTCCAGAACCTGCTGCACCTTGAATAACAATCGCATCTTTAAAATGGGGATCTGCTAACATATGCATGACCGTATCACTGAGAGGTTGCCTGCCTCCAAATTCCTCCAGGAAAGGATCGACACGTTTTCTTTCCTGGTCTGGCTGCTTTTCGGAAGATAACTTATTCTCTCGTATCTCACCCCAATTCAGACGACCACATTCGGTATTTACATAAACATGAGCCAGGGCGTATGGCTCCGTTTCAAATACCGGCTTCTGCTCGAACAGCCACCGCTGGTATTTCGCATGCTCATATAGCGCCGTATATGCTTGGCCCTCTTCTGATCCAAGTTTTAGCCTGTCGGTCAGCGGAGCAAATTTGTCTCTGGTCTCGCCGTTGGATAGAAGCTCCTTCAGGATCGAAACGAATTGAGTATGCACCCCTCCGATAAGAATACGTTGCTCGTCTGGATTATAACCTACCGCTTGAGCGAATACTGTTAATACCTGATCTGCTCGTCGTATGAAGGGATGGCTCAATGCCGTATCCAACGAAAAATTGCTAAAATCACTCGTATCCATATCTTGCCCGGCAGCCAATTGCTGCTTCATTTCCTTCGATACCTTAATAGGCTTATGCGGGTCTCCAAGCGTCGAAAATGTTTGCTGGACCGCCTGTTCATAAGCCATAGTACAGGCCAGGTAAACTAATTCCTCCGGCTTGTTGATCTTTGTGAGCTTTTCATAAACCTTGATAATAAACTTGACAAGAGGAACGGCCTCTTTGAATCCTTCCCCGATAGCTTCTGCCCATGGCAATGCATTTGTCAGAGTTTCAGGAACATCAATGGGTAGTTTAGCCTTCTCGAAGGCTTCGATCGCATCGGCGAAGAAATCATCTACTTTTTTAATAGGATCAAGAAGTTTGCTAAGAGTCTGCTTGTCCTGAACGCTTAACCCCTTGTTTTTCGCTGAACCAGCCAAAGTATGCTCCTTTGAAGTCTCAATGTCTCGACGTGGGAAGATTATATCAGTTACCTGCTGGCTTGTCTATGACTTTCTTAACAGCAAACGTGTGAAATACTTCATATCGTTGTTTGACAATCTTATGACAGATTTTGCAGCCATACCAATTCGGCAAAGAGGAAATACTCCCCACTATAGGGTGAGAGCAGGTTTTGGTCTGATTGCTGTCGTATTGATTGCATGGAACTTCATGAGGAGCAAGCAAGATTTATGCTCTCCGAGCCGTGGCGAATTCTCCTGTTCGGCGGCCTGCAAGCACAGTTGGGAGAATGGACCCTTTCCCGGTTTCCAACGGCCAAAACGGGCGCCCTTCTGGCGTACCTGGCCTACTATCCCGACCGGACGCACTCCCGCGAGACCCTGGCCGAGATGTTCTGGCCGGACCGCGATCCCACGGCGGCCCGCAATAGCCTGCGTCAGGCCCTCGCTGCGCTGCGCCGGCTGATGGAGCCGCCGGGCGTCCCTTCCGGCAGCGTGCTGGTGGCCGGCCGCACGACGATCCGAATCCAGCCGGAGGCGATCGTTACGGACATCGCCGAGTTCGAAGCGGCGCTGCAGGCCGCGGCGCAGACGACCGAAGAGTCGGAGCGCCGAAACCGGCTCGCCCATGCCGTTGCCCTATATCGCGGCCCCTTGCTGGCCGGCAGCTATGAGGAGTGGGTCCTTCCAGAACAGGAGCGGCTGGCCGCTCTCTATCTGCGCGCCGCGCGCCGGCTGACCGCGCTATGGGTCCGTGCCGGCGACCTGGGTCAGGCGATCGCCTGCGCACGGCTGGCGGTCCAGGCCGATTGGCTGCGCGAGAAGGCGCATTACGACCTGATGCGCCTGTATGTGGCTGCCGGCGACCCCGCCGCGGCCTGGCGCCAGTACCAGGAGATGGAGCGCGTGCTGCGGGAGCAGTTGGGCGCGCAGCCTTCCGAGCCGACGCGCGCCCTGGCGGCGCAAATCAGGCCGGCCGCAGGTGCTACTTCCCTTCCGGTCGATTCCGCTCCTGCTCCCGCACTCCCTGTGGAAGCAAATCGACCCTCGACCCTCAATCCTCGAACCTTCGTCCCCACGCCTTTCTCCCCGGCTTCCGATCCTTCGGCCCGTCTCCCACTGCCGCTCACCCGCTTCTTCGGGCGGGAAGAGGAGCTGGCCCGATTGCAGGAGATGCTGCAACCCTTCCCCTCCCTGATCGGCTCGCCCCGGCTGACCACGCTGGCCGGTCCCGGCGGCACAGGGAAGACACGCCTCGTCATTGAGCTGGCCCGGCGTCTCACTGCGCAGTTTGTCGGAGCCATCACCTTTATTGATCTCTCTGATCTCATGGATGCGCACCTTCTCGCCGATACCATCGCCGAGGCGCTGCGCCTGCCGCGCTCCACCGGATCCGATCCGCTGGACCGCGTGGTGGAGGCCCTCAGCCGCCAGCCGTCCCTTCTCATCCTCGACAACTTCGAGCAGATCGCTGCAGAAGGCGCGCCCCTCGTGCAGGCGCTTCTGAAGCGTGTTCCGACGCTTACCTGCCTGGTGACCTCGCGCCGGTGCCTGAATCTGCCGGGCGAGCAGGAGTTTCCCGTCCAGCCGCTGCCGACGCCGGAGCGCCCTGGCACCCCGGAGCGGCTGCTAGAGTTCGCCAGCGTGCAGTTATTCGCCGACCGGGCGCGGGCGGCGCGTCCGGATTTCCAGGTGACGGCGCGGACCGCCGCCGCCGTCGCCGCGCTCTGTCACCGGCTGGAGGGTCTTCCCCTGGCTATCGAGCTGGCGGCGGCCTGGTCTCGCACGCTCACGCCCGCGCAGTTGCTGGCGCGGCTTTCCCGGCGCTTCGACATGCTCGTGAGCCGCAAGCAAGGGGGCTCCGCGCGCCACCAGACTTTACGCGCCGCCATCGATTGGAGCTTTAGCCGCCTCCCTTCGGACCTGCAGACTCTCTTCGCGCGCCTCTCGGTCTTTCGCGGCGGCTGGACGCAAGACGCCGCGAAAGCGGTGTGCTATCTGCCTGAAGGAAAGGGCGATGGGGGGTTAGGCCAACTGCAGGAATGCTCGCTTATCGTCGCAGAAGAAAGCGGGACGGAGATGCGTTTCCGCATGCTGGAGACGCTGCGCGAGTATGCCGAAGAACAGTTGAGCGCGGAAGAGAGCGCGCAGATGCGCCGGCGCCATGCCGCCTACTATGCGCGGCTCGCCGAGGAGATCGAGGCGTCTCTCTATGGACCGGAGATGGAGCAAAGCCTGGACCGGCTGGAGGCGGAGAACGACAATCTGCGCGCCGCGCTGGCCTGGTGTGCTTCTCCCGACGGAGAGGCAGAGACCGGCCTGCGGATGGCCGCCGTTCTGTGGCGGTTCTGGGCGGTGCGCGGCTACTTCCAGGAAGGGCGGCGCTGGCTGTCGACCCTGCTGCCCCGATGTCCGGAGGCCACGCCGCGCCTGCGAGCCCGCGCGCTCAATGGGGCAGGCGTCCTGGCAGAGCAACAGGGCGATCATACCACGGCACGGGACTTCTACGCGCAATGTCTGGCGATCGAGCGGTCGCGGGGCCACCATGCCGGCACCGCCGCCGCCCTCAATAACCTGGGGAATGCCGTCTATAACCTGGGCGACTACGAGACCGCGCGCGACCTCTATAGGGAAAGTCTGGACCTGCGACGAGACACCGGAGATCGCCTCGGCGTCGCCAACACCCTCAACAACCTGGGCCTGATCGCGCAGAATGCGGCCGACTATGCGACCGCGCGCCGCCTCTATGAAGAGAGTCTGGCGATCAAACGCGAGATGGAAGACCGTTCCGGCATCGCCGTCTCGCTCAATAACCTGGGCATGCTGGCGTACGACCAGGAGGAATACGTCCACGCACAGGCGCTTTATGAGGAATCGCTGACGATCAGCCGGGAGCAAGGCCACCGCCGCGCCGAGGCGATCAATCTGAACAATCTGGCCAATGTAGCCCGCTGCCGGGGTGAGTTCGCGCAGGCCTGGTCGCTCTGCGAGCAGAGCCTGGCCATCAAGCGGGAACTGGGAGATCGTTGGGGGATCGCCTACTCCCTGGAGGCTTTTGCCGCTCTGGCCGCAGCGCAGGCGCAGGCCGAGCGTGCTACAAAACTGTTCGGCGCGGCGGAAGCGCTGCGGGAAACCCTCTCCGCGCCGCTGCGTCCCTCCGAGCGCGGCGATCACGACCGCGCCGTCGACCAGGCGCAATCCCTGCTGCCCGCAGAGACCTTCGTCTCGGCCTGGACCCTCGGGCGCGCCATGACGCTCGACCAGGCCATCGCCTCCGCCCTCGAATCACCCGTTCCCCGCTCCACAAAAGAACCAGCCACACAGCCTCCAGCCCCTAAACGGAGATAGAACCTTGCGTATTACCGCGCTAGCTTCCAAAATGGCTCCCCTCTCCTTGGGGAAGAGGGGTTGGGCCATTTAACGTTAATTTTGCGATAGGCCGGTATCCTGAAGGTAAGACGATCTTCCAAGCCGCAAGGCAGCGTCAGCGTAAGGGCCTGCTCCTTCATAAGCAGGAAACCTGCCGGCGCCCACGGAGCGTAGCGGCATGCTACGCGAAGGAAGGAGATCCCCTGCTGTCCTGAAGCGTTAGCCAGAACCCGGTCCGGAAACGGGTCCTGGCTCTTCCGGACGCTTCCCGCACGGCCCGGTTGCTCGGACCGTGCGGATATGGACAGCGGAGGCAACATTTGGAAGAAACCTTTCGCAAGGTAACAAGTTGGCACAGATTTTGCAGGAGACAGTAAAGAAGCAATAAACGCCATCAACCGGCGGCCAGGCAATTTTACCGGTATCAGCCGTTGTAGCCCGGCAACAGGTGGCTCACCTGTTCAAAGGGTGTTTTACGAAAGGAAAGGCAACAAAGGACATGTACCACGCTCTCAAACCAGGAGCGAAGGCGCTGTTTGGCGCCCTCGCCCTGCTGTGCCTGCCCCTCACGGGCGCGCACGCGACCGAAACGATCCTCAAGAACTTCTCGACCTCCTACACAAACGGCGCTTATCCTGTGGGCCAGTTGGTCTTCAGCGGCGGCGCCTTCTACGGCGTGTCCCAGTACGGGATCAACAGCAATGGAAACATCTTCAAGATGACCTCCACCGGCGCCGTGACCGTTCTGCACGAGTTTAATCAGAGCAACTACGAGGGCTACGATCCGAACGCCGGCATGGTGCAGGTAGGCAGCAACCTCTATGGCACCACCCTCTATGGCGGCTCCTCCGGGAGTACGGGAGTTCTTTTCCGCATCGGCACGAACGGTTCCGGCTTTACGGTGCTGCACAGCTTCACCGGCTATAACTCCAGCAACCCTTCTGCCAGCGACGGCTCCTATGTCTATGGAGGATTGATGCTGGCCAGTGACGGCAACCTCTACGGCACGACGTACTACGGTGGCTCCAGCAACCAGGGGACCGTGTTTATGTACAATCCGGGCACAGGCAGCTATTCCATCATCCACTCCTTCCTCAACACCTCCGATACCGCCTATGGCCCCATCGGGGCACTGGCGGAAGGAACGGATGGCTACCTCTACGGCGCTGCTTACAATGCCTCCAGCTACTATAGCGGTCTCTTCAAGCTCAAGAAGGATGGAACCGGCTACGCCTTCGTGCATGGCTTCAACGGCAATGATGCGGCCGGCTATAATGCCTTCTGCGACCTTATCACCGCCAGCGACGGCAACATCTATGGCATCTGCGCGAACGGCGGCGCTTATGGTCTGGGAACCGTCTTTAAGCTGGTCCCTTCCAGCGGAAACGTGTCTCCTCTCTGGTCTTTCGACGGCACGACCGGCGCTAGCCCCGGTCCCTATAATGGTTACGATAGCCAGGTCCGCCTGGTGCAAGGCTCCTCAGACCATAACCTCTACGGCGTCACCCAGTACGGCGGCTTCTATGGCTATGGAACGGCCTTTAAGCTGACCCTGGCCGGCGCCTGCACGGCACTGACCAACTTCAACTACAACAACACGTTGGGGACCGCCAACCCACTCGTGCAGGATGGCACCAGCTTCTACTGCACCAGCTACTTTGGCGGTATCTTTGCTCTTCCCAACAGCTTCAATGGCGACGGCGCGGCCATCTCTATCAGCTCCACCGGCGCCATCAAGCTCCTCCAGACCTTCTTCCAGCGCGACGCCTGGAACCCTTATGCCGGCCTGGTGCAGGATGGAACGAGCTTCTACGGCGAGACCTACTACGGCGGGGAATACGGCAACGGCTACCTCTATTCGGTCAACTCCGCCGGTCATTTCACCATCCTCCACCACATCAACAACGACAGCTACTACTGGGAGGGCAATGGCCCTGCCGGCGGGCTGCTTCTGGATGGCACCAGCCTCTACGGCATGACCTGGAACGGCGGTAAGTATAGCGGAGGGACCATCTTCAAGGTGACGACCAAGGGCGCCATCACCCTCCTCTATCAGCTCAACTCCAGCCGGGAAGGCTACGGTCCCTACAGCGCGCTGACGAAGGGCGCCGGCACCGATGCAAACCTGTACGGTACCCTTTCCAGCGGCAGCCAGCGGGGCTATGGCAGCGTCTTCAGCACGAACACGTCCGGCACCAGCTTCAAGATCATCCACTACTTCAACGGCCCGGATGGCACCTATCCGGAATGCACGCCCGCGCCGGATGGAAACGGCTACCTGTGGGGCACCACCTATTCGGGCGGCGCCAATGGCTATGGAACGATCTGGAAGCTCGCCACCAACGGTTCGACCTTCACGAAGGTCTATGACTTCGACAACACCCACGGCGCCTATGGCTGGTATGCCGGCCATCTCTACCTGATCAACGGCATCCTCTACGGCACCACCCAGCAGGGCGGGACGAACGGAAACGGCGTCCTCTGGGCGTTCAACACCACCACTTCGGCGATCAGCCTGCTCCATACATTCAACAATAACAATGGAGACGGCTACTACCCGGTCGGCCTCTATTACGATTCCACCAGCGGCAACTTCTACGGCTGCTGCCAGAGTGGCGGCGCTCACAACGACGGAACGGTCTGGAAGGTCAGCGTCTCCACCGGCACGTTCACCACGCTCTATGACTTCGCCGGCTACAACTCCGGCAATCCACCTGCCAGCGATGGCGCCAATCCCTATTATGCGCCCATCCTCGGCACGGACGGCTTCCTCTACGGAACGACCGTAAGCGGTGGAACAGCCAACTACGGCACCGCCTACCAGGCTACTCCGTAGTACCGGGTCGTGAACGACCCGTCAGGCAGGCGGCTACGCCGCCAACCACCTTCACGGGCGGACCGCTCCCCCTCTCCTTCAGAAGGAGAGGGGGAGTTCTTATGTAAGGGAGCTGCTTGCCACACCCTTACCTTGCGCAAGGGCTCTTTGCATGAGTACGTAAGGGGTTTCACTTTCTACTTTCCCATTTAATGTTAATTTTACGACAGGTTGGTATCCTGAATTCTAGGTGAGGCATCGTTATTCCGGATGGCTTATGGGCAAAGCTCTTGCAAAGTGTCAAGTTGGCACGGATTATGCAGGAGTAAAGAAAGAAGCGCTAACACTCCTCCCTCAGAGATCAGGCGCTCCCAACAGTCTTAATGGCAGCGATGCGTGGTTTTACGAGCTGATCTGACAGTCTATAGAGCGCAGCAGGCGCACATACTCGCTGCAAACATACTGCACTCCCTGGTAGGAGTGATGCATCTTGGGACGATGGATTTTCAAAGCTCGCTCAAGAGCTACAGGCGTCAGATCGGCAACACCAGCAGCTTCCTGTTGGCCAAGCGTACTAGATTCAGCATAAGCATATTCACAGGCAAAATCCTCCCATTTACTCTCCGTAATCTGTGCTACCCGCAACAGAAGCCAGCGGGTTCATCGTGGCTGAAGAAGTTGGCGATAAGCAACGGCTCAGCTCATCACCGACGGGGCGTATGCTGCAAAGGAGAAACCATACTAGAAGATTGTTTCATCTGTGCAATCTTATGATCTTGCTGCCAGATGTGTTCCTCAATCCCGACTCGTTCGCCGCCCTCCGTTCCAGGCAACAGCATGTGTAGTTCGGCAACCGCTTGTGAGCTTGTCTGTTCGGCTAGACGGTCCAGGCACTCACCTTCTGACCACTCAAAGACCGGTTCCTCACCAAACTTGCCGCAGATTCGCGCCAGTGCTGCCAGATCCTTAGGATCGTGAAATCTGGAGACCACACTGGCCACATTCTTATGCATCCACACGTCCCAATCATCGTCCGTCCGGCACCCATACAGCCATCCTGTCATCTTCGCCATCGTCCCTCGGTTGCCCTCGTATGCGTCCCATTGCCGTGCGATGTCACCGATATCGTTGGCAGCTTTAAGAACAGCTTGAATTCGCTCGACATCCTCTTTATGGGTCGGACGAACAGAATACATACAAGTGAGCCATATGCCGAGGGACACTGCGCATAGGCCGCTGATTGCAATGATAAGTCGGAGCGACTTCATCCGTCATCCTCACTTTATAGTCAGAATTTCCAGGCAAGGAATGGAAAAAGTAGATGGTGATATTTTTGGCGGTTCTATCCCTCTCCTCATACCCGGTATTGGGGCTTATCGGCAGAAGGCAGATTACTGCCACCTACTTCACAGTCAGCCAACCCACGAAGGCTTTATGCTTACCATTCACTCCTGCTGCCGGATCATCACCGTCTAACAATTTCGAGGTTGTATTTAGAATACCCTTCACTTTCTGGTAATCATTAGCAAAAGGGTATTTTGCTGAACCCCTCGGCACATCCGAAGGAATAGTAACACATCCTTCACTCACCGTACCAGGATGCAAATTGAAGTTGCCCCGATACTGTCCCTTGCTATCCTTCCATGCAGGGTCATACTGCCAAGCACCATCGACGAACCCAAATAATCTGTAGCGCATGGTATGCATAGCGTCTGAGAAAGATTCACCTTCAATAAGGTATTTGCCCTTCGGGATAGGGCCTGTGTATTGGTGATTCTCGCTAGATATATTGTCCTTGTCCTTTCCTACGCCTGAGAATACATTCTTGATTACCAAATAACGCCTCTTTCCGTCTAGTTCTCGGACAACCAAGGTCCCTGTTTTCCGATCGAAATTTATCTCAACGTCTAGTCCGTTAGGATCACTGTAATTGGCAGGGTTATTGTCGCTGTAAGCGTAAAGATTAATTCCTCCCTGGTAACCAATTGGGTCACGGGTAATAAACCGGGCGTTAAGTGGATCGTAATATCGATTTCCCATTAAGACAAGTCCGGATTCGTAATCTGTATAGCACCCCCACTGACCGCAAAACCCTACCGGGTCCGGGGGGCTACTAGAGAGACCGGTGCGTGCAATTAAATCCGTTCTTAAATAGCCAAACACATCATAAATTGCTGTGTCGTATGCACTTGTATCTGTTTCCCTATAGCGAGAAACGACAGTGCCTTGTGGATCGAAGGCATAAATCGTATATCCCGTTACACCACCATAAAAATTATAGTTTGCATTATCATAGGATTCAGCAATCCCATTTGCTCCATAGCCATAAGTCCTTCTGACTGTGCCTGTTTTATCCAGTTCACAGACAATTTGGTCGCCATCATATAAATAATAATGGACTTCTGTGCCGTTAGCTGCAGTTTGTGTCTTCTTCCAAGCGCGATGACCATCCGCCGTGTAACTTATAGAAGTATAATTGTCATATTCCGTTAAACGATTCTCTGGATCATATAAACCATATCCGCCAGAACCATATCCGCAATATATATCAATATTATTGCCATTGCCATCACCGGCGAAGTTGGAGTATTGGTCGTCCGCATTATATGTTTGTGCAAAACTGCGGATAGTGGTTAAATTATCGTCTGCGTCCGGGGCATAAGTATATGCGAAGCTGCCACCATATTTGCCGAACTCATCATTAGCGAGAGTTCTAGCCTCGTAATCTTGCCGATCTGGGAATGTCGTATCATATTGATATTGGATAGATCCACCAGCATCTGGCAAATTCGGAGTCGCAGGGATAGTAACATTCATGTATAGTCTATTGCCCAAGGCATCATAAGACTGGGCTTGCGGAGGAGTTGGAAAATTGAATTCGGAAAGCAATGGCGACCCCATTGCCGTACTCTTATTGGTTAAATCGGTCAGCCATCCACGCGAGTTATAGGTTAGATATGTATCTATTAAGTACGTATGCTGATGGATTACTCGATTATCCGCATCGTAATCATAATGAATGGTTTCTGGGCTACCTCCATCATTATTCCAAGGCAGAGTAACATCAGTCAGATTGCCGTCTTTATCATAGATGTACGTATAAGTACCTGCTGGCGTTATCATATTCGCGCGGGTGCCATCGGTATTATAAGTATAGCTAATAGTTTGCGCTGGCAACCCTGTGTATTGGGTCGTCACTGACAAAGGATCGTCCAAATCGTCATAGGTATAGCTGATAGTAGCTGTGCCATCTTGCATCTGTGAAACCCTGCCGTAGGAATCATATTGGAAATTAACCGGAGGAAGGCTATTTGCAGGATATGTAATAGTTTGAACACTGCTATCAGATGGAGACAGTTTGTATGTAGTTACCTGATTGAGGCCATCCGTACGTTTCGTCAAGTTTCCGTCAGCATCGTACGACTCCTCGTAGCTATCAGCCGGATGAACGCCGTCATATTTAGGAAAAGTTTGCTGGATTGGATTGTTGACAGAATCGTAATATTGATTGAAGACATTGTTATTCCCATCGATTACCTGTTTAATTCTATAGAACGGATCGTAAACATTAGTAATGGATGGAACACCATCACTGACAGAATCTGTTTCTCCTTCATCGCCATACGATATATTGATCGTTCGCACCCTGTTGCCACTTTCATCGTAATCGGTCGCAGCAATAAGCGATCCATTGGTGTATGAATCCATTGTATCCAAATATGTAAAGACTCTTTTAGCTCTCCCGGTTCCAGTCTGCCCGGTGGCAGGATGGGTGATTTGGGTAAGCTGATTATCGTAGTTATATTGATAATCGGTCTCATTGCCAAGGGCATCAATGATTGCAGTAACATTTCCTCTATTATCATAATGATATTTGGTGACATTACCATTAGGATCAGTAATGCTCACCGGCTCACCCAGGGCCTCAGTTGTCTGTATCTGATTTGTATAGCTATACGTGTAAGTAACAGTATCACCAGAATTATTGGGTCCGGGTACCGTGATAGTAGCAATGTTGCCGAGCGTTGTATAAGTATAAGATGTGGTTACGCCAGATCCGCTACCTACAGTTCCGGGGGTGGGCATCTGAATGCTTTGTACTGACCCATTTGGGTTATAATAAATATTCGTGAGTGCCTTATTGCCTTCTTGCAAGCTCTTCAGTTGTCCCATCTGACCACCAACGCTCATTCCAAAGGTTGCATTCGTAGTCAGCGCTGCTAACGGCATAGGGACACTACAGTTAAGGCAATTGCCAAACTGATCATAGGTCAAATTTGAAGTTTGCCCATTCTTATTAGTAAGCTGCGTGGGTTGACGTGGATTGTTTGGGTCGTTATAGATGATGCGTGTTGAGTTCATGTTGGCATCCACAACACCAGTACTCTGCCCTAATGAATCAAAATTCTGTGTCCAATTTTCCATTTGCACTCCGCCACTGATCTGAACTTGTGTGCTATTCTGTCCTCCAAAACCGTACGAATATGCTCTCTTATTATTGTTGGCATCAACAACAGAGGTGACGGTCCCTTCAAAGTCGTAATTGATCGAATGCCCAATCATTCCATTTTTACCTGTTGGATTGGGTACAGAAACATAACACAAATATGGATCATATTGATACTCCCATAAAACGGGAAGCGGGCTTGGATCTGTCTGAAGACAAACAAAAGAAACAGCAGACAGAGCATTTCCGCTCCAAGTGTATCTTACTTGGCGATTGCTTAGCTTGTCCCAGACATCGTATATTTGATGTCCATTATAGCCAAATGATAGTATCGTATTATTGTTTTTATCATTTATTGAAGTAATTTGGTCTGAACTCGGGTCTCGAACAATTTTAATATAATTCCCAAAAAGATCCGATATTTGAGATAATCGATAGCCGTTAGAATTCAGGGAATCAGGAGCAAATTCCCAGACAGATTGGTCTTTATACGCTATTTTTAGCCACTGCCACTGCCCAGTAGTTCCGGACGCCTGGCCAGTTACTATATATGGCGTACCAGACGGTGGATTGATCATTCCTCCCCCTCCCGGTACATTCCAGATTTCACCGGCACCGTTCGGAGAGATCAACTCTAGTGGTCCCCAAGTTCCTGGTTGAGCAAGGGATTGTATTCGATAGTCATAATTATCAACCCAGCCGGCTGATAACCCTGGAGACGCATAACTACGAGCTGCCAGAGATGATCTATATTTCCGCTGATAATATGCTACTGGACCGATCGGATTCCAAACTTCGATATCTGGATCCGGGCAATTCTCATAAACCCCCGAGGACAAGACGACCGAATCCGCTGACGAAGGACCAAAACCATCTGTAGATACAGAATCGGATGGAATATGATTTTCTGCCCATGCTGGAGCGGGAATCTCCTGCGAGATGTGTGTGAAGGTTAGAACTAAGGAAGGCTGAGCCGGAACGAACTTATTATATTCCAGGTAAAGATAAGGATTGTCAACTTTGTCATCTATAATTTGTAGTGTCACCATTTTGCCTATGTTGGCGGCAATAAACGAGGTGAGGTCAAAGGCTGCAGTTCCTATCATTAAAGGAACGTTTTGGGTATTCAAGAGCGTTCCGCTACTAGAAAAATTCGACTGATTGAGACCGGGGGCATTGTTCCAGGTTACACCTCCCAGGTTTGGATAGGGATTATAAACACTATAAATTTTTACCGCCTCGGTACCGCTGGAAGGTTTGGAATTGGAATCGGTGGGGATTTTTAGCGTGGCGGTAAGCGGTGGACTTTTTACTTGCGTTAAATCAAACAATATATAACTGCAATAATTGTTGAAGCTAGACGAGTCGTTTGTAGCTTTGGCAGTAACTAATATCTGGGTGCCGCCAAAATTCGTATTTGCATAGGTGCCTGCCTCAACATAAGTGGAGTCGGTAGGATTGAGAGTCTGGGTTACAACTCCCTCTTCAGTGAGAGTTATTGATTGTTGAACCGTTTTATAACTGGCAGTAATAGTCACATTCTGCGTGACTGGTGGATTAGGAGGTGGGTTGGAAACGTTCATTGGAGCGGTCGCCACCAAAAAACTTGCCGTTGTCGCACCAGCGGGAACAGTAACCGTCGGTGGAACGGTCGCATAGGAGATGTTATTGCTGGACAGATCGACGACTATTCCGCCTGTAGGAGCAGCATACGTGAGGGTCACACTACCATATGCAGGAGCTCCGGCGAAGATGGTCGGAGGGCTGACACTGATAGAAGACAACTGTTGAGTTGTCCCAATGCTTATCAGCTCGAGTAATAAACCTATACTGATAAACAAAACTTGAATGAACTGGCGCTTGATCCGTCCCTCTATCGGAATACAAAAACAGCGAGTCGTCTTACAAGTGAGTGGGGGCGTACCTCTTGGCGATAGCCCATTAACGAACGATCTTTCCTATACTGGATTGACAGGTCCTCGTATACTAGAAGTTCAATTATTTTTATAGAAAATTTTAATTTAATTTAATGTGTCATATCTTGGCATTAGTTTTTATAAATAAAAACGTAAGACTGGACATTTTCTGGCAAGCCTGCAACCAGAGAAGCAGCAAGCTAACCCTTGTGCGTCCGAAGGTTTGTTCAATGGCTCCTTGCCTAGAACGGTAAGGAGCCTTTTACTCTGGCAGGGAAGCAGCAGCGGAGGCGAGACCACGCCAGGGATCGGGATGGCTCTTCAGACGCTGGAGGATCGTCCGCAGCGTATAATGGTGCGCGGTCAGGGTGGGATCATCCAGCTCGCTCCACTCCAGGGGTGTGGCGACCGGCGCACCGGGCTTGGGACGCACGGCGTAAGGCGGCACGGCTGTCTGCGCATAGCCGTTACGGAACGTATCGATGAAGAGACGGCCGTGGCGCGCCTCCTTCCTTGGCTCCGTCGTATACCGATCGGGATCGCTTTTGGCCAGCCGCCCGGCTACCTGCTGCGCGAAGTGGCGCACTACGTCGAACGAGGCGCGACGCTCCAGCGGGACGAGCACGTGCAGGCCCCGGGAACCGGTCGCCATCACGAAAGCATGCAGTCCCATTTCCGTCAGCAGGTCCCGTAAAGAGAGGGCGGCAGAGCGTGCCGGAGCAAAATCGTCGTCCGGCGGATCGAGGTCGAAGATCATCCGGTCCGGCACGTCAAGCTGGTCCGCCCGGCTCAGCCAGACGTGCGGAGTGATACAGGCCTGGTTCGCCAGGTAGACCAGCGTCGCCGCGTCGTCGCAGACGATCTCCGTCAGACGGCCCCCTTCCTTCGGCACCTCGACGCGTGGAATCCAGTCCGGGTAGTAATCCGGCGCCTCCTTCTGAACGAATCCCGGTTTGGCGATGCCGTTGGGGAAGCGCTGGAGCATGACCGGCCGGCCCCGGATATGCGGCAGCATCGTCTCGGCGATGTTTCGATAGTAGTCGATCAGATCGCCCTTGGTGATGCCATCCTCCGGAAATAGCACCTTCTCCGTATGGCTCAACTCGATTGTATGCGATCCAATCCGGATATGCGGCATTGTTCTCGCTCGACCTCTTCTTCTACGGGCCGATAAACGACCCGGCATTAAAGACGGAAAAGCATTAAAAACGGAAAAGCATTAAAACAGGATGGCGTCCTCCGGACGCTTGCTTTTCTTGCCGGGTCGTTTATCGGCCCAGCCCAACAAGGAGTGAGGTTTAACCCGTTATCTCCTCCAGCGTGCGGCCGGTGAGCACCGATTCAGGACGTGAGCGCACCGGATCGTACTCCGGGTCCGCTTCCTCATCGTCCAGCTTTATCAGCAGCCAGTTGCGCTCGGGTCCCCGGTACATCCGCATGAGAACAAAGCCTCCCCGCAGTTTTTTACCCTCCAGCCAGAACGCCGCGCGCCCATTCTCCAGGGCGCGCTCGATCGGGAGCGGCTTGCCGTCGCGCTCGCTCCGATTGCGATACGTGCCGCTGTCCCAGACCAATACCGTCCCCGCCCCATACGTGCCCTCCGGAAGGACCCCCTCAAAATCCCCCCAGCTTATCGAATGGTCTTCGACCTGCACGGCCAGCCGCTTATCGCGCGGATTCATGGAGGGTCCTTTCGGCACGGCCCAGGACTTCAACACGCCCGCCACCTCTAACCGGAAATCGTAATGCAGACGGCTGGCCGCATGCTTTTGGATGACGAACCGAGGCATCTTAACAGTTCCCTAACTCCCTGTGGAGGTGTAGTGCCGCACGCCGATCTTCCAGATCCGCAGAGCGACCAGCAGAAAGAGAACGCCGACCAGCGGGGCAAGCGCCAGCAACATCGGAGCAGAGTGCAGGTCGTTCCGACCCAGGAGGGCTTCCGCCGGCAGCGTGCTGATGCAGATGAGCGGCACCACGAACGTAAAGAAGCGCCGGAACCAGGGGGCATAGATGGTCATAGGATACTGCGCGGTCTCCATGCCGCCGTAGGTGACCGTGTTCATGATCTCCAGTGATTCGATGGTCCAGAATGCCAGCGTAGCCTGCAGCACGAACAGGCCGTAGAAGAGGCAGGCGCCCCCGAAGATGGCGAAGAGCAGGAGCAGCGCCCGCGCCGGCGACCATGCGATGCGAAGAGCGATCATCGCCCAGAGCAGGACCCCAAGCCCTTGCAGGAGCCTGCCGAGCCGCATAAGCTGAAGGTCCTGACCGGCGACCTGCAGCGCCGTGCTATGTGGGCGCAGAAGGAGACGGTCGAAATCGCCGCGCTTGACCAGGTTCGGGAAGGTGTCGAACCCGCGTCCGATTCCCTCGGCTAGCGCGAAGGCGATATTGACCATGCCATAGAACAGGGCGACCTCCGGCAGCGTCCAGCCGCGCAGCGTGCCGAAGCGCGCGAACAGCGCCCCGACCCCCAGAAACTCGATGCCTGTCGCCAGCATGTGACCGAAGATCTGCAGCCAGAACGACGCCTGGTACTGCATCTGCCCGCGCACGGAGATTCCCAGCAGCCGGAAATAGAGGCGGACCGCTTCGCGCACCTTCACAGCCTCCTCAGTAAGGGAAAAGGCAAAAGAGGGAAGCGGATTTTACTTTTCCCTTTTCCCTTCCCTCTTTTCCCTTATTAGCCTCCCTGCACCACCAGGCGGCGGGTCCCGCGCGTCAGCAGAAGGCGTCCCAGCAGGACCATCGCCGCCGTCCAGACCGCCTGGTGAGCAAGCACGAACCCGATCTGATCCGGTGAGATATTACCCGCGTAGAGCCGGAAGGGCACGTCGATCAGATCGCGGAACGGCAGAGCGTTCAGGACCGGCTGCGCCCAGCCCGGAAAGAGCGGCAGGGGGACGATCATGCCGGAGAAGACATAGATCACCGACGGCGCGATGCGGGCGATGCCGTCGCCGGAGATCATCCACAGCAGCGAGATGGTCATCAACGTGGCGAAGGCGGTCGAAAGGAGAAACGCGCCGGGCATCGCCACCGCCCAGGCCAGCCCGGAGGCGAGCGAGGGAGGCGCCTTCAACCCTCCCAGGCAGATGACGATCGAGAGCAGCGGGACGGCCCGGAGCAGCGTCGGCGCGACCCGCTGCGCCAGCGCACGACAATACCAGAGACCGTAGAGATCTAGCGGACGCACCAGCTCGTAGGCCACCGTGCCGGTGCGGATGGCCGCCTGCACGTCCTCATCCGGGCGCATGGGAACCAGCAGGAGAAAGGCCTGCCCGAGCCAGATGTAGATGACCACTTGCGAAAAGGCCATCGGCTGCGCTGACGTGGTCGAGCGGTAGAAGGCGCTGAAGATCATAACGCGGATCAGGCCCCAGAAGAGCTGGGTACACAGCCCGGCGAAGGCCGCCGCGCGATACTGCAGCAGCGTCCGGAACCGCGCGCTCACGATCGCCCAGTAGCCCTTCACCCCGCCCCCTCTCCAATCGCCATCGGTGCGGCCCGTGGGTCCCGGCCCACGGCTCGAACCTTCGGAACGGTCCGGTGACTCTCCTTCGCCCACCAGGGGCGAGGGAGAGTCTATTCTGACTCCTTCCGCTTAAAGTCCGCCCGGAGGGCGGTTCTTGGCGAGGCACGGTGCAAGCCCCGGCTCGCTTCGTATGGCCAAAGCCCTGCCAGACGGGCAGCGGGTTAGGGTCCCGCGGGCGGCCCGGTAAGATGGTCCCCGTACAGGCGGGCGATGATCTCCTCGATGGGCGGGTTCTGCACGAAGAGGTCCCGCACCGCATGACGCGCGGTGACACGCGCGATGAGAGCGGCGGGCGTCACGCAGGCCGGGTCGAAGCGCAGGGTAATGCGATGGCCGTCCCGGCGGAGGATGTCCGCATGCGGATCGCAGATCGTTTCCTCGGCATCCATCAGGTCCACGATCAGCCAGCGCTCCCGCGTGACCCGGCTGCGCAACTGCTCCAGGGACCCGTCGCTGAGGATCTGTCCCTGGCCGATGAGCACGATGCGCGTGCAGAGCGCCTCGATGTCGTCCATGTCATGGGTGGTGAGGATGACGGTGACAGCCCGCTCGCGGTTGAGCCGCCGGATGAAGTCGCGCACGGCCAGCTTCGAGACCGCGTCGAGACCGATGGTCGGCTCGTCGAGGAAGAGCAGCGGCGGCGCGTGAAGGAGGGAAGCCGCCAGATCGCAGCGCATCCGCTGGCCGAGGCTGAGCTGCCTTACGGGGGTATCGAGGAGAGCCTGCAGGCTCAAGAGATCGATCAGCTCGTCTCGCGTGCGCCGATAGGCGTCGGGAGACACCTGATAGATGTCGCGCAGCAGATCGAACGATTCGATGACCGGCAGGTCCCACCAGAGCTGGGTGCGTTGTCCGAAGACCACGCCGATCTGGCGGACGTGGGCGATCCGCTCCTTCCAGGGGACGCGTCCCAGCACCTTACAATGGCCCGAATCGGGCACCAGGATGCCGGCCAGAATCTTGACGGTGGTGGACTTGCCGGCGCCATTAGGACCGATATAGCCTACGAGCTCGCCTGGCTCCAGCGCGAAGGAGATACCGTCCAGCGCGACAATGGGGCGATAGCGCCGGTGAAACAGGCCGCCGACGGCGCCCATCAGTCCCGGCTGCCGCTCGGCGACCTGGAAGGTCTTGACCAGCTTTTCCACCTCGATCAGCGGCATCGCTATTCGGCTTCCGGCGCGTCGTTCTCATCCAGCTTATGCAGCAGCTCCTTGATCTGCGGTCCGATGCGCCGCAGCTCGTTGCGATGCACTACGGCCAGGTCTTCCAACACCTTTTCGCCCCGTTGGGTCAGCCGCACGTAGACGCACCGGCGATCTTCCTGAGAATGCCGCCGTACGACCAGGCCCTGCGCCGCCAGACGGTCCACCAGTCCGACGACACTATGGTGATAGGCCTGCAGGCGCTCGGCCAGCGCCGTAATCGTCACCCGATCCTGCTCCGGAAACCCCTTGATCGCCAGCAAGGCTTGATGCTGCTGCGGCGTCAGCCCCGCCTCCTGGGCCGCTTCTTCGCTGAAGCGCAGGAACTTCCGTAACGAATAGCGGAAGCTCGCCAGCAGCTCGTATTCCTCTCTACTAAGCATTGCATCTCCAGACACTGATGTTTTCGTCCTTTGTACCAAGAGACTCTTCGCGTGCGGATGGCGGCTCGGCCGGTTCGGGCCGTAAGCGACCCGGAATAGAAATCCGGGCGCTCATCTGTAATCCGCAAGCGAATATATCGCATTCAAGAGGTTTCTGTCAATGGTAGAGACGCAAAGAATCGGGCGGGCGGCACAGCGAAACCCGGTAAGATTACCGGTTAAAATTTCCTTTCGTCGTGGCACGATATAACTGGCGAATTCTATTCCACCCAGTTTGGAAGACGTCCAGTCGCATACTGGATATTAAGGAGAACCTAGATCCATGCGTCCTCTGAGCACAAAGAAACGCAACGCCCGCAAAGGCTTTACGCTCATCGAGCTGTTGGTAGTAGTGCTGATCCTGGCTATCTTGATGGCCGTGGCTCTGCCCCTCTACCTCTCCGCCGTGGCCGACAGCCAGAAGAAGACCTGCCGCGCCAACATGCAGACTATCGCCAATGCCGTCCAGGC
>Ga0209810_1001911_pt1 | contig 27799 bp, 23 predicted proteins | sample Coa_R1_7_FD_187159 | JGI IMG/M metagenome (GOLD analysis project Ga0209810, IMG submission 187159) | Surface soil microbial communities from Centralia Pennsylvania, which are recovering from an underground coalmine fire - Coalmine... | ecosystem: Environmental > Terrestrial > Soil > Unclassified... | reverse complement strand
TCGCCCAGCCGCACTGTCAGATCGAGTGCCTGGTCATAGTCCACCGTTTTGAATGTTCTACTCATGCCTACCAGTATACCATGACAGACGAGTAGTCATCTGCTTCTCTCCGACAAGCTGCTAGACGCGATGGACGATGCCGCGACCTTTGGCCTCAACGGCACGGGGCAGCGGCTGGCCTTCACGACCGATACGTATGTGGTGAGTCCGCTGTTCTTTCCGGGCGGCGATATCGGCAAACTGGCGGTACACGGGACGATCAACGACCTGGCGATGGCGGGTGCGCAGCCCCTCTACCTCTCGGCAGGCTTCATTCTGGAGGAAGGCTTCCCCATCGCCGACCTGCGGCGTATCGTCGCCTCGATGGCGCAGGCGGCAGCCGATGCCAGAGTAGCCATCGTGACGGGCGATACCAAAGTCGTCCAGCGCGGCAAAGCCGACGGCCTTTTCATTAACACTGCTGGTGTAGGCGTGGTACGAGCCAACTGGCCGATCGGGCAGACACAACTCCAACCGGGCGACAAAGTGCTATTGAGCGGCCCGGTTGGCGATCACGGCATTGCCATCATGCTGGCTCGCGAGGCGCTGGATATGGAGACGGAAATACAGAGCGACACCGCACCGCTGCACACGCTGGTCGCTGCCCTCTTCGAAGTGGCTGGCGAGGGCGTCCACTGCCTGAAGGACCCCACGCGAGGCGGCGTAGCAACTGCGTTGAATGAGATGGCTCTCGGCTCGGAAGTCTCCATCGCGCTCGATGAACACGCTATTCCTGTCCACCCCGAGGTGCGAGGAGCCTGCGAAATCCTCGGCCTCGATCCACTGACCATCGCTAACGAGGGCAAGCTTCTCGCAATCGTCGCTCTCGAAGTCGCAGAAACAGCCCTCTCCGCCATGCGTACATATCCTCTGGGACGTGAAGCGGCCATCATCGGCACTGTACAGGCCGAGCCGGAAGGCATGGTTTTCCTACGCACGGATATAGGCGGCATGCGTGTCCTGGATATGCTCGTTGGGGACCCTCTGCCCCGTATCTGTTAAGAGAGTGATATAATAGAAGGGTTCACGAAGGGTTTTTCATTGTCCAAAAACCTGCTGGAAGTCCCACTATGGTGAAGGCTAGAAGTTACCAGGTGCTTATGGATACTGCTGTTGAACGTTGGGATGCATTAATCAATGCACGGGCGCAACAAATGGATGCGGCCTATGCGCGTTTAGGACGTACCAGTGCCGATTACTGGGACCGTCGGGCAAGTTTGTTTCACCACTGGACGAGGGAATCTACTGCAACGGATCCTTTGTTCCTCAAGATACTTCATGAGATTACACCGCAGACAACCGTATTGGACGTTGGCGCGGGTACTGGTCGGTTTACTCTGGCACTTGCGCCGTCGGTACAACATGTTACCGCCGTTGAGCCAAATGCCACGATGCTGGATTACCTGCGTCGTGATGCGAAGGAAGAAGATTTCACCAATATCTCCTATGTGCCGACCACCTGGCAGGATGCGCCTTCCGACCTCTCCGCTGATATCGTGATTTGTAGCCATGTACTCTATCCAATTAAGGATATCGTACCCTTCCTGGCGAAACTACAAGCAGCGACACGCCAGGCCTGCTACATCTCTATGCGTGCCACTCCTTTTGATGTGATAACTGCTGATCTCTGGCGGCACTTCCATGGAGAAGAGCGTCACTTCCCGCCGAGTTACATTCATGTTCTGGATGTACTCTACGAAATGGGGATCTATGCGAACGTGGAAATCATCGATTCCCCTCCCAGTCGGCAATTCCAATATACCTCAGTTGATGAAGCCATAGAGACGTTATTAGAGCAGCTGATCTTGCCAGATGACGAGCAAACACGAAACGAACTGCGCAGATTGCTGAAGCAGTGGTTAGTTGAACGGGATGGTATTCTGGTGGCACCGGTTGAAAGAAACATGGTAAGTGCGATCATCTGGTGGACTGTTTAGATGGGCCCAAGCGCCTGGCAGCCGAATGGAAGAGAGCCTTCGAAGACGAGGAGATGCGAGTTATGAGTTCCCTCTCTCAAGGGACATTCGATCCAGAAACGCTGGCGAAGCAGGTACCCCCGGCGGCGCTACGCTATCTGACCCATGCCATCCGGCCAGGGGCGACGCTCGCCCGCCGAGCCAAGATCACCTTTCATGGCTCTGTGCGGCTGAAGCCTGGCTTGCCCTGGCTGTCCTTTCGAGGCCGAGAGACCATTGAAGCCGGTCGATGCTTCTACGTGAGAGCGCGTGCCTCCCTGGGTTCCCTGCTGGTGACCACCTGCGATGGGTATGACCAGGGGGTTGCTACCGCACAAGTTCGGCTGTTCGGCTTGATTCCGGTGATGAACCGTCACAGCGCCGATTTAGCCCGCTCAGACCGGGGCCGCCTCGTCGTCGAGTCCACCTGGCTTCCCTCCAGCTTCTTACGGCAATTGGGAGCACACTGGTCCGAAGAAGGAAGCCTTCTCCAACTCATCATGCCCATCGATCATGAAGACGTGAGGGTGAGGATGCAGCTGGAAGCCGATGGTCTGTTGCGCGAGCTCACATTAGCGCGGTGGAGCGATCTCACGGAGGATGGAAGCTACGCCTGGATTCCGTTCGCGGCTCACACGGAAGCGGAGCGGACCTTCGGCGACTACACGGTTCCCTCCCGGCTGCGTGCGTCATGGTGGGCGGGAACCGACCGCGAATTTGAGTTCTTTCGGACTGAGGTAGATGCCATTCACTATTCGCCCTAACCGCGCCATCTCTGGTGATGGATGTCTACCACGTCTTCTTTTCTCAAACGCAGCCCTAAGCAATGACCTTGGCCGTCCTCCTCTGGAATGATGCAATGTGCATGCTTCCTCATGGGAAAACTTACCCTTGGCTCGGCTCCAACACGCTTCTCAACCAGGTCGGCAGAATGGGCGTTAAATTCACAACCCCAAGGGAAGCATATCAGATTGTTGACCACGAGCTCCAGCGCCTCATCCTCCGCCACTCGCTGCTCGACCGCCCGCAACATGGCAGGCTACGTGAGGTCGTCGACCAGCACCTGGCCCTTGGTGCCCTGTTCCTGCTGCAACCGTTGCACCAGTTCGTCGAGTCGGGCGCGCTTGCGGGCGACGATAAGTAGGTCGTAATAAGGGCAATGAAAGATACTGGTGCCGTAGAACGTTTCCCAGGAATAGTCAGTACCCGGGGTCTGCTAGCACCACCTGGTAACTGGCTCGTCCTTATGCTAGAGAACTGAGATCGACATGCAAATCCAACCGGAGTGGAGGAACCGCGCTATGCCCATCTCGTTGGGGGTGCACGCATGGGCAATAACCCGAGCGAGTCGGTCACCGATAGCTTTGGCTGCACCCACGATATTGCCAACCTCTACATCTGCGATGGCAGCCTCCTGCCCACGCAGGGTTCGGCCAATCCCGGCCTCACCATCCAGTCCCTGGCCGCTCGCGCTGCCGACTACCTGATCTCCAACGCCACCGAAGTCCTCTCCGGCAAGCGTGGCAGCAACAAACATCCACCCGTGCGCAAGAACCTCTCGCCACCTCAAACCTATGGGTGTGGCATGCCACGGCTGAAGTCACGCCTTCCATAGGAGCCGGCTGTAGAGGCCAGCCACACCTTGACCCCTGTACCCATTCTACGCCTCTTGACTCCGTAGTATGGTACAGGGTGTATAGTTGTTGCAGGAGGAACAGAGATGGAGACCCTTTCGATTGGACAGGTAGCACGCAGAGCCGGGGTCGGCGTGGAAACCGTGCGCTTCTACGAGCGCGAGGGCTTACTGGAAGAGCCGCCGCGCCGAGCCTCGGGCTATCGGCAGTATTCGGAGGAGGTGGTCAAACGCATTGGCTTTATTAAACGCGCAAAAGCGCTTGGCTTTTCGCTCAAAGAGATCAGCGATCTGCTCCTGCTGCGCGTGGATGCCCAGACGTCCTATGACGAGGTGAAGCAGCGTACGGAGGCAAAGATCGCGGAGGTAGAGCGGAAACTGGTCGAGTTACAACGCATGCGGCAAGCTCTGCTCCAGGTCCACTCCCTCTGCCAGGGATCAGGACCGACCGGTCGTTGTCCCATGCTGGAGGCGCTCGACCAGCAAGAGCCGCTCGATCAGACTGAACCAACAGCGCAGTGGGTGGCGTCGATGACATCACCGCTGCACTCCTCTCCTCTGGTGATACTCGGCGATGTTCGAGTCGCGATCTCACCGAGCAAACACATAGGTGTAGAGAAAGGAAAGATGATGGATACGATACAAGAGCAAGATGAGACTGGCCAACTGAACCCCTTGTTTGAAGCTCGGCTCCAGTACCAGCCGGATATGGGGAAAGTGGTCTCGGCTGAAACCCAGGAAGGTGAACTGGTTGGCAGTGGCGATGGAACGGTGACGGGAGCTGCGCTCAGTGGAACGGTTCGCTGGTCAATGTACGCTGGCAACTGCACCTATGTCTTTGTGCGAGCCGGTCGACAGCCACCACCCGGGCAACATTTCTGCACGGTTCAGCCGGCTGGCATCATCGAAACGTCTGATGGGGCTGAAGTATGGTTCGACGCCAGAGGCTATGGGCTGCGCGGGGCTGACCAGAGCCAACAGCATCTATGGAGGCTCACAATGGCGGTCCAATTTACGACAACGGATCGGCGCTACCAGTGGCTGAACACCACTCTGGGGGTCGTGATCTCCGAATTTGATGAGCGTGCTGGACGTGCGCACTGGCGCGCTTTTATCCTATAGGAGACGTTCGACCGATCACCAACGAAAGGTACCTCTATGTTACAACGCCGATTCTGGATGCGTGGGGGTGAAAGTCCTCTTGCGGCGGCTGTGCTGTGTAGGGTTTCCTGCGCTGGTCGGGTTGCTCTCTGCCCTGATAGCCGCGTTGGGGGCCTCGCTTGTAATGCTCTTCATCCTCACAGAGGCTACGGATCGCTTCGGGATAGCGCTTCTGATACTTGGCTTTGAAGGGGGCCAGATTCACAAGCGCATCTTCTTTCTTCTCCTGCTGCCAGATTCCCTTGAGTTCAGCCATCACCTCCTGTTGCTCCCGTTTGGGAATAGTACTCATGACGTTGCGCTGCTTATGGACCAGACAGCGTTGACGCAGCGTCGTGGGAAAGAGGCTCTCCACGGCTGCGAGCAGCCCTTCATACCCATCAGTGATGATCAGATCGATCTGGTTCACTCCACGGGTACGCAAGTCCTGCAAGAGAGTACACCAACCATCCTTGCTCTCTTCGCTACTTGCCCGGAAGGCCAGCACTTCTCTGCTCCCTTCCAGATCCACCCCCAGCGCAGTTAAAATCATCGTGGCATCCGTTTGGGTTCCATGCCGAACGGGAAAATGGATGCCATGCAGATACATGACGCGGTAGTGAGGGAGCAACTCCCATGAGCGTTTGAGCGATCTCTCCCACTTTATGGGTGCTGACTCCACGCGGTTGGTCATTCCTTTTTCCGTTGTGCTGGTCATGCAGGCTCCGGTAGCCCCTCCAGCTCTACACCAGTCGCGCGATCCACCAATGCCTGTAACTTCTGGTCGAGGATATGCGCGGCGGCCAGCAAAGCGGGATTGGGTTCGATCACCATGAGCGAGGAGGGCAGATCATAGATGACGGTTGATCCATCTCCCAACTCGTTTTCCATGAGTAAGAGTTCCACGGGAGCGAACAATCCGGCGGTGATGTCGTGTCGCATCATGGTGATAGCAAGCAAAGGATTGCCCAGGATCCAGCGCACGACCTTGCGCTGAATGCCGAAAATCGGGAGCCATTTCCCATGGTCGAGTTCGAGGAAGAGCATGAAGTCGCTTTCTCCCACGCGGGATTGGATGACTTTTTCAAAATTCTCTTGAGAGACTCCACCTCCTATTTGCATAGCGGCAAGATATTCTTCGCCGAATGCTTCAAATTGCTCGTGGGTGTCCCCACGAGCTTGCTGTGTATTCCCTTTCTTGGGGAGCGTCGTCCCCACCAGGCTCCGCAAGTTGAGCAGGACTTCCTCGAACGACCGGGTGCACTCCACCCGCACGCGTTTGCCTTCAAACGGCTGAAAGGAAAAAGCATTCTCTGGCATAGTCAGTTCTCTCCTTTTGAGACGATTCTCTCGCTACACAAACCGTCCATATCGTGATCAGCGTGGTGGCAATGCAAAAATGGTCAGGTTACCAAGCGCCATAACGCTCACAATGGTGCAGTTGGATGACCGGTACCGTTGCTGCTTGTACGGGTGATAATGGGGGCCGTTGTACCAGGCATGTCGTGCGATCTCGTCAGCGGGCCACCCAAAGAGCGCAATCGCATCTGGCCCGCGCTTTCCTTTCAGCATGCGTGGAGAGGCGCCAGTGGCGAGGCCAACGCCACCGTCGTACTCAAGGGTCCATCTGAAGTGGGCAGAGTAGTCTGCAAACTCCCCCGGATCGATGACATCAGCCCAGACCGTGACGAACATGCCAAGCCTCTCGTTGGGAGGATCAAGGCGGCGCGACCAGTCAGGGCGTTGTGCCTCCAATTCTTTGGGCCACCAGACCGGGCCGGGAAGCGCTGGAACCAGGAGCGTTGTGGCTCCCAATTGATCAGCGGCTCCGTCGAACCAGGCCATCGCACCGGGATCGTCGGCGAAGCGGGCGATCCCAACCCAATGTGGAACCGGTCGTGAGTCCTGTTCCGACGTATCATGGACCGGTCCCAGAGCAAGCAGTTCGCCGGAATGAGCGCGGGCCGCATGAGCGAGCGCAGCAATCTGGTCCGGGGAGGTTGCGGCAGGTGTCTGATCCGCCCAGGTGAGGACGTAACTGTTGAATAGCATCCTGTTCTCCGATCTTGCTTTGAGGCATCCACGAGCGCATACGGGATGCTCTCAGGAATACCATCTGGCAATAGTGTACTACTTGGTTCACAATAACCGCAAAAAAAATTAAGCTGAACGTGCAGGCATGCCTTGATACTGCATCAAAGCAAGGGCGCCATGGCGTAAGGACTGGATCAAGCTGGGATCATTGCAGCCCTTGGCGAGCAGGAGCACTCCCTCGAAATACGCTGTCAATGCCTGTGCGGTGAGCGTGGTATCCAGGGTTGCCGGGATGAGACCCTGCTTCTTGGCCTGGCCAAGCATTCGCTCGAAGTAGCCGAGCCACTGCTGGAAAATCCCCATTGCGCGCTCACGAATCACCTCATCGAGGGTGCTCATTTCCACGGTCAAATTGCCGACGGGGCAGCCGTAGATATGCCCACTCCTCTGCTTCTGCGCCTGCTGGCTTTCCTGTACCAGTTCAAAGAAACGCATGAGCTGCTCCTGTGGAGGCAGATGGTCTGCGAAGGCAGGTTTGAGGAATGCCTCTTCAATGCGCTGCCACTGGCTCTCCAGGGCCACGAGTGCGAGATCCTGCTTGGACGAGAAAAAATGATAAAAACTGCTCTTATTCACTCCCGCAGCCGCGCACAGCTCATCTACGCTCACCGCTTCGTAGCTCTGCGAGTAAATTACCTCTCTTGCAGCCACAATCAGCCGCTCTCTGGCATCACTCGGTCGCCCCATACTCTTCTCCCCTCTCTTCTTTTTATTGTGAACCATATAGTACAGAATACGCTGAAGATGAATGATTGTCAAGTCTTGTGAGGGCGAATTTTCAGGACGATGGAAAAAGTCTCGAAAACGTGTGAGCACCCTTTTTCTTACACAACTTTCGGATTCTCCCGCACTTTGCGTGCTCAACCATTGCTCCTCTGAGTCGTAAAGACAAGTAGAACAACCAATCCCTTTCATGAGGAGCTTTACTTGCAATCCCTTCCCTATGCATTACCCGGCTTCAGGGTGACCAAGGTCATTTCCACTCGGGAGAGACTCGTGATCTCTGCCTCTTCTCAGTCTAGGCAGGCCACCTGTCCTACTTGTCAGACCATTTCAAATCGAATCCATAGCTATTACACGCGCTCCCCGGCTGACTTGCCAAGCAGCGGTCGGCTCGTCCAGCTTGTCTTGCAGGTGCGTCGTTTTCGTTGTCAAAATCCAGCGTGCCACAAGCACACTTTTGCTGAACGTTTGCATGCCCTTCCGGCGTGGGCACGACAAACGAGCTGCTTAGCAACCATTTTAGAGAGCATCGCTGTCGTTTTGAGTGGAGAAGCAGGCTCACGGCTGGCTCGACAATTCGGGATGCCGGTGAGCGCTGACAGCCTGTTGCGACGGGCCCAAAAACCCCCACTCACTGCTCCATCCACGCCCAAGGTGTTAGGCGTCGACGATTTCGCTTTTCGCCGAGGGCACACCTATGGAACTCTTCTCATCAATTTAGAGACGCACCGGCCGGTCGACTTGTTGCCAGATCGCAGCGCCGAAACCTTTGCAGAGTGGCTCAGGCAGCATCCGGGTGTGGAAATCATTAGCCGCGATCGATCCAAAGACTATCAGCGTGGAGCCAGGGACGGCGCTCCAGCCGCCAAACAGGTGATAGACCGGTGGCATGTGCTCAAAAATCTGCGGGAAGCCATCGAACGCTTCCTCAGTCACACCCAGATCCCAAACACCAGAGGTCTGCAGACCAGCGTGCAGAACGCCCTGCGCCAAAAGCGGACCAGTGGCGAACGAACTCGCTCCGAGGGAGCACGCCGGCGGCGTCTCGCCCTCTACCAGCAAGTCCATGACCTCTATCAGCAAGGAGGAACGATCCTGGGCATTGCCAGACAACTGAAGATCGGTCATCAAACCGTGCGCAACTTTGTGCAGTCTCCCAGTTATCCAGAATGGGGCAAACCAGCACGGACCAGGAGCGCCATTGATCCCTATCGTGCATATCTGCAAGAACGATGGCAGCAAGGATGCCGCTCAACTCCCCAGTTATGGCACGAGGTACAAGCACGCGGCTTTACCGGAAGTCGCATGATGGTCTATCGCTGGGTCCAGTTGCAAAGCGATGGGTCTGCTGCGACGCCTGTTCACAAGCAGGATCAGGAGCCAAGACCAGTCAAAAGCTTGGCTCCGCGCCATCTGGCTTGGTTATTCCTCTGCACGCCTACATGTTTGGAGAAGGAAGAGCAAGAGACCCTCTCCCTCCTCCTCAAGGCAGAACCGATCAAGATGGCCTATACCTTAGCCCAACGCTTAGTGACGATGATCAAAGAACGAAATGCTCAAGCCCTGGACACATGGCTCCTTGACTGCCAGCACAGCGGAATAAGCGATCTGGTCACGTTTGCTCAAGGGTTGGAGAAAGAAGGATCTGCTTTCCATGCCGGCTTAACACTCCCCTACAGTACCGGACCTGTCGAAGGAAAAATCAACAAGCTGAAGTACATTAAGCGCTCGATGTATGGCCGAAGCGCCTTCCCACTCTTGCGCCAAAAAGTTTTGAAGGCTGGATAAGGAAGCACGCAAAGTGCGGGAGAATCAACTTTCGGGATGGTGTCGTTCCACCTGCGCGCCGGTCGAAAAATCGAAACGAGCTTCATAGACTTATGTATGCTCAGGCTTGATGAGCATTGATGAAATTCTCTCTTGAGCTTTCCTCGCTTGACATTCTCGTCTCCTTTCAAATCCGCACGCCCCCTCTTGACTCCGTACCATACTCCAGGGTGTATGCTTTCACTGAGGCAGGAACGGAGATGGAATCTCTCCCGATTGGGCATGTGGCACATAGAGCCGCAGTTGGCACGGAGATGATTCCTCTGTTGAAGAAGCCTTTGCTAGCCTGCGGGAAATCGCCCGGAAGCACATGCCCCTTGCCCCACGCGCGAGAGGAAAGATGAGCGCAGCTCTGTTCGTGCATCTGGGGGAGCTGTCTCAACAAGAAGAAAGGAAAGCAAGCCATGAATCGTCCCACCCTGTTCGCAACGCTGACCTGCCCTAACCCGGTCTGCCAGCACCAGCAACGGGTCAAGATGCCTACCACCTATTGTCAGTTGATCTACACCTGTGAAGCGTGCCAAATGACGCACACACGCCACATGGAAGATTGCTGCGTCTTCTGTTCGTATGCTGATACGGTCTGCCCTTCCAAACAAGAAGCTGAACCGTGTGACCCGAGTTCGGGGAGATGCCTGTCGTTTTGAGAGACACAAAAGGAGAAATGATCATGAACGAGACATCGCAGACTTGCTCTCTGCCACAGAACCCCTATCCGTATTACCAGCACATGCGTGAGCAGCACCCCGTGTTCTATGATCAAGAGCAAGAGGCCTGGCAGGTGTTTCGCTACGCCGATGTCGAGCGGGTGTTCACCGATTACCAGATCTTTTCCTCACGGACACCGTGCTGTTCTTTCACCACGGACTTTCACTCATTCTACCGGATGGACCCGCCAGAACTCCAGCGCTATCGGGGTCTGGTCAGCCAGCCGTTCACGCCGCTCGCGGTTTCGCAACGAGCTTCCCGCATCACCACCCTCATCACGGAACTGCTCGACCGCGTGGCTGGTCGGGGCCAGATGGACGTGATGGACGACCTCGCTTTTCCGCTGCCGCTGCGGGTGATGGCTGATGTGCTGGGCTTGCCGCTCCAGGATGAGGTACGCTATGCCGCCTGGTCGCAGGCCATCAACGGCGAAGAGATGCCAGAGTTGAGAGCCTACTTTCACGAGTTGCTCACCGAGCGCCAGCCCCTGTTGCGCCCCGGCCTCATCACGTCGCTGCTCGAAGCACGTCTAGATGGCCGCCCGCTCAGCGAAGAGGAGCTGCTTGGGTTCTGCGGCCAGTTGTTTGCCGGCGCGAATGTGGAGATTACCCCCTTCCTGGGCAACGTTGTCCAGAGCTTGCTTGAGCATCCAGAGGTGGCCGAGGAACTGCGGGCCGAGCCAGGCCTGATACCGGGTGCCATCGAAGAGATGTTGCGGGTGTATCCCCCCGTTCCCAGCGGTGGTCCACGTCGCGCCACGACGGATGTCGAACTGAGCGGGCAAGTCATCCGTGCAGGACAACAGATCATCCCGGTGCTGGCCTCAGCCAATCGGGATGAGACGGTGTTTGCCGAGCCGGACCGCTTTGACATTCGGCGGCAGGCGAACCCGCACCTCTCCTTTGTGACCGGTCCGCATGTCTGCATTGGAGCGCACCTGTCACGGTTGGAGACGCGCCTTGTCCTCACGGCTCTGTTAGAACGCTTCGAGGACATCCAGCTCGCCCCTGGAGGGCGGTTGGTGCCAGCAGGGATGTTTGGGAGCAAGCACCTCCCGGTCCTCGTTGGTTCGCACAGCGCGTCCTTGGCACGGAAGCGGTCGTGAGAAGTCGACGAACAACCCGAACGGGCCGTGACTCTGTAGCGATGGCGAGATTACACGTCAAGAAGTGGGCAGCCAGATGGCGACTCCCGTAGGCGCTCAGGAGGGGGGCATTGCGGCCAGTAATGCGCTCGCTGGGGCCAACCAACCCGTTGATCTGGCGGTGATTCCACGAGCCGTTTTCACGACCCGGCGCTGGGTGTCGTCGGACTGACCGAAGGAGTCTGCTTGAAGCAGGATCAAACGTTTCAAGAAGCCGAGGACAACATCCGCCAGTTTATTGAGGATGTCTACAATACCAAACGCTTGCATTCGAGTTTAGGCTATCTGCCACCTACCGAATTTGAGGAGGCTTATAGCTCAGCGAGAGAATCCTCCCTATGACCATTGTCCGGTCATAAGGGGGCATTCCACTCCATAATTTAGGGTAAGGGAGAGGGGGAACGGTGAGTGAGGATTGAACCGATAGGGGGTATGTAAGATATATACTCCTTCGCTCTATGACGCTTGTTGAGGGTAATGCTGGCTCGTTGCCCCTGCCGTGAGGCGGGGGGAGGATTGAAACAAAGAGCAGACGGCAGTTGCTGCCGGTGGCGCACCCTAGTTGCCCCCTGTCGTGAGGCGGGGGGAGGATTGAAACTACAGGAAGGGGCGAGTGCCACCCCTTTTGTGTTTGCCACCAACCATAACCAAATTGATTATAGTTGGTGGCTTCACGGCGCTCTAGAGGCGAAATGCTCTTTGTGTCCATAACAAACACAAAGGGGTAGCCATAATGGCTTATCCCGTCAATTTCTACAGGGGTAATTATCATGATTACCCCTTGCAATTTGTTCGTGTAACACGAACAAACCATTTTCCTGGTGCCAGGAAAATGGTTTGCGTGCATCATACACACAAACCAAGGGCGTCAATCAATTTCCTGACGCCAGGAAACTGCTCGATCATTTTCACCTTCTGGATACAATGATCAGTGGAACCCGTAGCGTTCTGCAAATTCCCTGGCCTCACGCTCGAGCCGATCTCGATGGGCCTCTATCCATTCTGCCAGTTTGAGCAGGCCGAACGCATTGAAGATCACTTCACGATCTCCAACCAGCGAGAAAATGGTATATGTGCCTTTATCTGGCTCATCAGGTGTGACGGTGATAAGTGGTTCAGAATGCAAATAGCGTTTGATACTGTCATCGCCCGCCAGGATGGCATCAGTCTCCTCGTCCGCCGCAAGAAAGGCCTCGATCTCCTCAGAGGAGTAGCTGCCGCCGCGACGAATGGCTTTCTGAATGTGCTCATGCAAAGCTTCTCTCTTTTCCTCGTTCTCGCTCATTACACGCCTTGCTTCCTCAAAACCTCCTCGTCCTCAATGGCACACTTTGTTAAGAACAATTGGCAGGATTCTTCGGCTCATCCTCATATAAGTGAGCCTTCTTATGCTAACATTCTAGACGAGCAGGCCGTTTCTGGCAAGATTCTATCGTAACAGTTTATCTCGTTTTTCCGTTTTTCAATATCAAAAACAGCCTATATACCTCTTAATAATAAATAGCACCTGCTTTTTGTTTTTTCAGGGTCTGTGAATTATTGCGGAGGGTCATGGCGAAAGAAGAAAGCGAGAGCCTGCTCAGGATGGTAAGCGAAAAAGCGCCTGGAGGCAGCGATGTGAGAGGAGCCGCAGCGATGAATGAGGGTGAGAGCTAAATTGCGCAGAGCCGCCATAATCTGAGGAGCATTGCCGCTGCAGAGCCGAGAGCGGTCTTCAGCGAAGTCAACATCGCGGATATAGTGCAGCCCATTCTCGACATGCCAATGCCCACGATTGTAGCGCAGTAAGTGCAGGGGACAAGCTTGCTGCGGTGTCAAATCGGTAATCAGATAGAGGACTTCCTGACTGCTTTGGCCTTTGCAGGTGATGGTGCCCTTGACCTCAGCCACCTGCTCCAGATAGGGCCAGCGCTCTCGCAGATAGGCCGTCAATTCTCGGCTCACCTTGATCTGACGCACTTCAATGCGTCCGCGGTGACGGTCGGTGGTGCTGGCTTGCTCATACTGAGCCTGACTATCCGCAAAATAGAGCTCTAAGTCGGCATACAAGATGGGTTCATTCTTCTTGACCGGCAAGACACTTCTGGCCCCAGCTTCATGCAACAGGTTCATCAAGCCGACATGGGTATGCAACGCATCAGCGGTAAAGACGCGCCCGGCTAAAGGCAATTGCGGCAGCAGGGCTTTGGCAACCGGAATTTCATTGGTTTTCTCATTGATCCAGGCCTGTAAGAGCGTCTGGTGGCTTTCATGGGTAAAAAAGGCCAGCAGATAGGGAGGCTCCGGCTCTTCGTCTCGGGCTCCGCGTAAGGCTTTGCCATCAAAGGCAATGGCTTCCTGGGCTACCTCAGGTGGCAGCGTGGCGCTCACCCAGGCCGATAAGACCCGCTCCAGACTATCAGCACACAACTGGGGCAGCAGCCAGCGATACAAAGACCCGCTGGGAGTGAGAAAAGAGCGCGGGCCGAAGACCTCTCGTACCAACGATTGGTGTTCGCGGCACCACTGAGCCACGGCTTCGCTGCTGTTCCAGTTACACAGCAGCCCCGCCGTCAACACACACAAGAGAAAAGGCAAGTCATAGCGTAAGCCGTGTCGGCCTCGCGGATCAGGCATGGCTTCCAACAGGGAAGCTAAGGTATGTAAAGAGGCCTGGTGCAGTAAGTCGGAGCGTTGTTCATCACTGAGGGGAGGCAAGACTCGTTGCTCTGCTATACAATACATCTGGTGAGACTCCTTTTTCTGGGAGATAGTTGGGATTTTTTTCTATCTTACCCATCTGAGGAGTCTCTCTGCAATAATTCACAGACCCTGTTTGTTTTTTTGTGATCTATTGCATCTCTGTTCGTGGATGTGCTATTCTAGTGACGATCTCACTGTTTTTGGGAGAGACGCCTGCTTTTATACAAGAACGTGTAATTCCAACTCCAGTGGAGAAGTTGAGGAAGGAAGGCAGATTGTGCCAGGAAATCGCTTGCAGGAACGCGACAACATGCTCCCCGGCGTCTCCTATGACGCGCTACTCAAGGTCATTTCTGAAGTCGTGAAACGGCGCACCGACCTCTTTCAGGTTGGCGCGAATTCGCTGTACATCGACATAGAGCGGGTCGCACGCGAGGTGGTGAGCCAGGTACAATCCTCAGCCAGGGATATCACCACGTTCGGGTATGTGAAGGGGACGACATACAGTACGGCCAACTTTCCCGATAACGAAGCCTTTGATGCTTTTCGCCTGCTCATCGAGCGCATCCAAGACCAACTCGTCAATCACTTCAGGACGGCGCTTGCCCCGTCCGGGCGTTCTCTTGAGGAGTATGCTCGTGGACTTGCTGCTTCCCCGAACAAATACACCAGCGATTCCCAGGGAAGGCCCTTTTTCAAGCTTTCCTATCCTTTCAGCAAAAGCGGGGAGGTGAAGCGACGACGATTGCACCTGCAGGCCCGCACAAAGCCGGGGAAGAGCGATATGAGGCTGCTGGGACATAAATTGACGATCTCGGTGCAGGAGATTCTCACCTTTGAACAGCGTCTGGTGGAGGCGCTGTGTAACCAGTTAGATCTCTATGAGGTTCCCGAAAGGGAGATTGAGCGAACTCGTACCATCCTTGAGCAGCGTCTGCAGGATGAAAGCAGCGAACTGGGCGTCCTGACGCGCATCCTCAAACGAGAATCGTCTGGGCGGCTGCAGCGCGAGGCGAGGATTGGCTACCTCAGCTATCTGGCCGCTGCGCTGCGCAAGAAAAAGCAGCAGGATGACAGGCACAAAAAGGGCCTGGCGCTGCTTGAGACGATGGTTGAACGTCTGCGCAAGCTGGAAGTGTTTCTGCGTCAAGAGCGTTCCGACGACTTTTTTCAGGTGAACTACTGCGGCATCGGCGCCAACTACTGTAATCTCTTCTCACGAGCCGAGGTGTTTGATCTGCTGCCGATCTTTGGCGACATTGAAGGAATGCTGGGCGAAACATATGATCCAGCAAAAGGCGAACAGGTCTTTCGGCTCGGCATGAAGATGAAGCTCAACGGACACGTGCAAACCTATCCCAGCGTCTTCGACTACTACCTGACGCTCCTTGACCCCGGTAGTCAGGAACATCAGGAGCGCGCCAGTGGGAAGAACGTTCATCAAAGGGCCTTCATCGAGAAAGTCCTCAAGCTAGCCCTGCTCTACTATTTTATCTTCAAAAAGATGGACGACCCTGCCTATAATCCGGCCCAGGATGTCGAGCAAGAGCTGCTTGTCACTTTCAGACTGCCTGAAGCGCAGATGGAAGGAAAGAAACAAGAACGTTTGCGCTGGTTGAAGGATGGGCTACGTCGGCCCGAGTTTGCCGAGAACCTGCGTCTTCTGCGGGATGTCATTGCGCAATGCCTTAAATCTCCCGGCAGTGACTTTGATTCCTGGTCAACGACCTGCTACCTGAGCGTGAGCGCCGATATTCTTGAGCTGGACGAAGACCGGATGCGCAACGAGAAAAAGTTCTTCCGTGCGGACGCGCTCTCCGAGAAGGGTATGGGTATGCTCAAATATGTGACGATCGAAGAAGCTTCCGCCGCCGGCAATACCCTCTGCTCTCTGCCTGTGACGCTGCACTTCGAGCCAGTCTACTATTATAGTATAGACAGAGTAGAGGAGGAGTTCAAGCTGACCTATTACCTCGGCTCGTTGCACTTCTTGCCGGTCATCTACATGCCTGTGGCGGAGCGGTCTCTTTGCCAGACTTATTATAAAGAGTACAGCCGCGTAGATATTCCCTACGCGCCGTCCCTGCCTTTTGCTGACCAGCCGAACCTGCTCTTCATCTATCATTTCACCTATCTCCTGCTGAACTATCTCTGCCTCAAACTCCTCAGCGGGCTGATCCAGCCCAAGCTCCCCCAGGGACAGCGTCTGTTTCTCCCCCTGCTGCGCATTCATCAGAAGAAGAAGGTTCCTGAGAAGGAGGAACAGTCAGGGGAAGAGGCTTTTCTGCGCGCGCTTTCCAAAACTCTCAGCCATGTGCTGCGCGAGCAGGGCGTCATTGCCAACGCGCAGGGGCTGCATATTGCGGCGCTCAAGCAGCAGGGGTCTGGCGCGGGTCAGTATAAGCTGGCCAACGCCCTCAGTTCGCTCTACGGGGTACTACCGAAGCGGTTTGCCTTGCCAGCGCCGCCCCAGCTGGAGAATCTGGCGGTGATTGTGGTCTCCAGCCGCAAGTGCGACACCCATAGAGACGCCTCGTTCTCTCTCTCCACCATTTACGGCGAGGTCATCGGCATTCGCAAAACCAGAGGAGACCCCAGTAAAGTGTTTGTGCTGCCGCTGGATACCTTTTCCGCCAACGAAGCCTCTGACAATATGTACCGCGCGCCTACCGTTTTGCAGGACCAGGCAAGGAAATGTTATGAGAGAGGCTATCGGCACATTCTCTATGTGGCGCAGGCCCCCTACAGCAGCGCGCTGCACCTGACTAGCGCGGAGAAGACGGAGGAACAGTTCTTTATGTCCGGCAGCATTATCGAATCGCTCAAAGGCGGTCGGCACGACCTGCATATCTATCCGGTCTACTGCGACCGGTTCTATGTCGTGAAGACCGACGGCACGATTACCGAATCGCTTTACGTGGATGACACGAGCGAGCTGCGGACGCTGCTCAATGACCCCGCTCGCAGCGCGGTGGTCTTCTTCAACCTGCTCAACGGGCTGGTGGTCGGTCAGGACCGGCTCTACAATGGCGTCGTCTCGTATGCGACCCTGATCAATGTCTACGATGATCCAATCTACGATCAGGATATTCGCAACCACCTCCTGGATGGCTCGCAGCCGGGATCGCTGAAAAAGGATCTGTTGGACTTTCTGACCCTGCTGCACTTTGCGCGCTACGAGCGGAACGCGAAGTCCATCAGTATGAAACTGGACCCCTACGATGGCATCATTGGCTCGGATTCGGTAGGCACGCTGAGCCTGCTTGAGCATATGTATCCAGGAACCTCCTTCAATATGCTGGCCTTCCTCACCGAGGTGCGCAGCGTCCTCAACAGGCAGTTCAGCGGCTACACCAATATGCTGTTGGAAGAGGAGAAGCCCGGCGAGGGTGAGGACGCTGCGGGAACGAACGGAGCAGGGGATGACGATAAACAGGTATAGCGTCGCCGAAGATTGCGGGCGTTTCTTTGAGGTTGGCTTCAACATCGGTATCCTGACCTACCTGCGCCAGCATTCCGAGCAGTTTCGCCATCACCTGCAACACCTCTATTTGCATGACATCAGCGAACTGCACTTTCCCGAGATGGTCAAAAGCTCCTTCAAACGGCATGCCTTTACGATTGATGCGCATAAACGCGAGGTCGCCCGGCAGTGGTTTCTCTTTTTCCTGCAGAAAGGCTATCTCGCCGGTCTGAGCTTCTTTGCCGAATACATTCAGTCGCTGGGCTGGAACCCTGAGATGGACCCTATCGAGCTGGCCTATTATCAGTGCAGCTTTGTCGGGGAGAACAGCATCTACACGCTCTCCAAAACGGATGAGCAGGAGTGGCACGAGATTCTGACCCAGCTCACCCATTATCACATCGACCCGCTCACCATTAACCTGGCACAGCACCGGCAAAAGGGACGCTTTCTCAAGGCCGATACCCTGCTGCTATTGCGGCTGGAGGAACGCTGGCGCATCCTCTGCCTGGACCTCTCGATTTTCTCGGTCAGCAGCGATGAGGCCCTGCGCGATCCCAGCAACGTATCCATGCTTCGTGAGCAGCTCTTACGAGACCTGAGCTACCTGCGCGCGAAAAGCGTCTTCGCCAACCTGAGTATTGATACGGCGCGTGGCGCTCCCGGTTTCAGCTTTTCTACGGGCCTCGATACCTACCTGACCGCCTTCAAGCATGATGACAAGGAGAGCGCCAAACTGATTCAGGCAGGCAGCTACGCCCACGACTTCTATCAGGTTCTGACAGAACGCGGCCTCTTCACCAGCGCGACAGAGGTCACGTTTAATATCATTGGCTATACTGATCGCGGGATCAACGCCATCACCTGTAGTGAGCAGAACCTGGAGCTCCTCGCCCGCTGCGCGCGCATCTATCGGCATGAAACCAGCGGCGCGACTATTCAGCAGGCGCGGCAGGAGGTGCTTGAGACGATCCGGGCAAACGCCGCCAGGAGCTTCGAGGACGGGCTGGAGTGGACAGAGAACATGATGGCGCTGGTGAAAGGCGCGGAAGACAATGTCCACTGGGTCACGCCTGCCTACCGCGAAGAAATCAGAGGATTCGTCAACCCCTCTGCCCCTGTGCCGCTTGATCGTCTCCCTGAGGAACTGAAAGGGCGCCTGGCCTCGCTATCCAGAACCCCACTGGAGTCACTCTCATTGCGAGATGCCCACCAGCAGTTAATTCTGGATGAACTGAGCGCCTCGAACGACACGCTCTTTCTCTTCCTGACCGGCAGCCCTGGCATCGGCAAGACGACCGCCATTGTGCGCTTTCTTGAAGCGCACCGGGAAGAAGGCTTCCTGCTGATCTACGTCAGCCCGCGCAAGCAGGTCAATATCGATATCATCAATAAGTTTCGCGACGTTCGTACAAAAGTGTTGCCCGGCAACCTGCTCGCCTTGACCGCCGACAGCGATATCATCCGCGAGAATCACGGCGATCTGACGGTCAACTACTACGCTGCCCACAGAAGCGGGGACTTTTTATCGCAAGGGCTGAAGAAGCGTGTCCAGTTCGTTGATGCCGAGCGACGTGAAGAGGGACGTATCAAACGCTATGCCTCACGATTGACTTCGTTAAGCGAAGAGCGCATCTGGGATCGCGGCGAGTCGGCCAGTGGCGTCCTCGATAGCATCTGCAACGCCCTCTATATCAGCTTGCGCGATGACCTCTCGCGAGAGTTAGTGGCAACGGTCTCTATTCAGTCGCTGAAACGCTTTGGCCAGGGGTCCGAGGCGCATGATACCCTGGTGCATCTGAAAAAGATCTTTCAGGGCGCGACGAAACGCGGACGTGTCCTGCCGGACGAGATGCGCAAGCTTTCCAGCCGCATCAAGCACCTTTTTATCATGATCGACGAGGTGACGGGCGATGAGAGCGGCGTGGCCTTTCTGGAGGGTATCCGCAAGTTTGTGCGAGACTATGAACTGACGCAGCATGGGTTTAATACCAGGATTATTGTCGCCGACGCCTCTATCGTCGATCACGAGGTGATCAAACAGCATATTCAAGGGGGCGCGAACGAGTACGAACCCGACAAGATTTACTTTCGCACCGTCGCGGGTACCGACGTTCGCGCGCCCCTCTCGCGGACGCCTTTTCTCTTCCACAAAAAGGCGGCAGTGGCCATCAATGCCAATGCCTACCCGGCCAGCCAACTGGCAATTACCTATCACGTCTGTCTGGAGTTTCTCAAATTTCAGGAGGGGATGCTTCAGGGCAAAGACCGCCTCGGCGAGCAATTGCAACAGCGGATGATTGACGACATTGAGGCGCTGCTTAAACGCGAGGAGGTGCCACAGATCATCGTCTACATTCAGGATAAGCGCCGCCTGGCCCGTCTGATCGAGACGCTGCGTGCGCGCCTGGGTCGTTTTGAAAAGCACGAAGACTATGTGGCAATCCACGCCAGCATCTCTGAGAGAGACAGAGAAGAGATCGGGAAGGTCAAAGAGCGGGTGCGGGTGGTGTTCATGACGGCCTCGGCCAGTCGGGGTCTGTCCTTCCCCCGGGCCACGCATATCCTTGTCGATATCCCCCACTTCGAGATTGAGCAAAATCTGATGGAGATTATCCAGGTCATCTACCGGGGCCGAGGGGACGCCGAGATTGAGCAGCAGGCCAAAGAGTTGCTGTTCTATATCTCGGAGCGAGCCATCTATTACGATGAAAGTGCGCGCGAAATCTCGCTGCGCGAGAGTATTCTCAATGTCCTCAATATCCTGCTGATTCTCAAAACCGCGATCATGACGCGCATCGTCGGTTACGGGCAGGTCGGTCGCCAGCGGCTGATGATCATTCCCATCGGGGGCAAGTCGGTGCTGGCCGCAGGCGAGACCTATAGCGCAGTGTTGGAACGCTTGATTACCGAGTTGCGCCGCGAGTATCTGCGCAACTACGACAAACCCTGGCTCAAAGAGGTCTATATGAGCCTGCGCGCGCTGCTGAGCCAGGCGGATTTTGATCTGAGTCCCCCGCGTGAAGGTCTGCGCTCGACTCCCCGCGAGCAGGTCCAGACATACCTCTCGCTGCTGCCCACCTTTACCAGCCGTTTCACCGATTCCGTCTACAACGGCCTGCACCGTCTGTTAGAGTGGGAACCCATCGAGCCGAGCTATCTCACCGGGGGTCTGCTCATCGTGCCGACCAACCAGAAACAGCTCCACGAGCGCTACCTGATGCAGCTTGAAGAGAAGTTGCGCAGGGCGAAAGAGAGCGACCTCTACCGGCGTATGCAGTATATCGCCCGCAGCGACGAATACCCCTCCAACCTCAGAAACGCCATGCAACGGGCGCTTGAATTACTGGAGAGACTCAACGACGCCTCGCCAGAGAAGACGCAGATTCTGACGCAGGAGAGCGGGAATGCCGACCAGTACTATGTCCTGCCCCTGCTGGCCTTTATGCAGGAGAAGGCACTGAGAGAACACTTCGCCGCCGCTGCCGGGGAGCCGGAAGAATATTCGTTTCGCTGGCTGCTCGCCGCCTCAACTCGCGCCTTCTGCCCGATTACCTCATTGTTGCCCATCGGCGATGAATACGAAGCCTTTCCTTTCCTGCTCTTTCGCAGCTTTAACCTGCAAGAGATGCGCAACCGCATCTTCTCTGAGACGCATCTGTTGATCTCCAACGAGATGAATGTCCTCAATATGCTGCTGACGTACAGGGATGAGCAGAAGAAGGAGTGAAATGCGCGCAGCTTTTTAACCGGTGTCCCATTCCTGGGCAGTCTGATGCCCGCTGCCTGCAAAGGTTTCGCTGCCATGTGCAGGCGTATGAGTGGTATTCCCATTCCAGCCCCAAATAAGGAACGCTTCATTCCTCCTCGTGTCTGAAGACAGGGGACCCGGCTCATACACAGGTTTGGTGAATGGTGAGCTTATGAGAGGGAAAGCGATCCTTCCTTGAGCGCAAAAACCGTTGTAGTTACCAGGTTATGGAAGAGGTTTCACCAAACCTTTGTATGAGCCATATGGTGTCCGAGGCGGCTAAAACGTTTGGCAAATCACATGCGCGGCTGGAAGCGCGGAGACACAGAGCGTGACCATCTCCTTGAACAAGGTGTATTTTTTCTCCCACTGGTCATCCTCATCAGGGTCGGAAGGCGCGATCTGCGCGCTCACATGCACCATCCCAGGCGGAACCATAAATGGGACTGGCGCGATTGTGAGCTGCCCCAGTTCACCCAATTCCTGATGCGAAAAGTGATAGATAACTGTGCCATTGTCGAACACTTGCTGTGACGTTTCGATCCCAGGCGGGACCATCTGCGCCAGTTGTTCCCGGCGGCGCTGCAGCTCCAACAATCGATCTAATTGCTCAAGCGCAGCCATATCGGCTCGTCTGATGCGGCTTCGAGCCGTGGAGGATCGCCTTTTCGCCGATGATCCCTTGCGTTTTGCTGACGGTCGTTGCCCCTTGTTCATCGTTCATCCCTTTTCCCAGTACTCATGCTATAGGACGAGCCGGGCGGGAAAATTGGGCCAGGGATAGGCCGAATGGATGGAAGGCTGTTGAAGAAACGGATTTTTGCCATACTCCTCCTATCGCTGGCCGCGGCGCAATTTGTGACAGCAGATCTGTCGTCACAGATGCAGCTACCTGTGCGATTTGTGACGGGTGGCTAGTAATCACGGTCTGTCCGAGAGAAAACAATAGTCCTGCTTCCCTGAAATGCGAGATGCGGAGAGGGAAGGTGAACCAGATGGAAAACTTGGCATATTTCCTGGCATCGGGAAGATATGGAAGAGGGCCAGGGGCCAGAAACGAGAGACGGTCATGTTGTGGGGTGGAGGGGGTACTAGTTACGATAGAGTAGACCCCAAGTTTTGGCTTGTAGAGCCGATTCGACATTTCATTTCTGGATGCGAATTTCTTCTCTAGAGAGAGGAGTGTGAGGGAAACAACGGAAAGAACGTGCGCGTTTGAGTGACCTGGTTGTCATCGTTTCCCTCTTCTTGAGAGCGTCTTGCTCTGCGAAAAAACGATAAGAACGAACGTTTTTTTGGGAAAGACCGGTTGGAGAGAACTGTGATAGACGTTCCCAAAATGGTCGCCGCTGATACCCCTGACCGCGGGCTTATGTGGTTTTTAGTTGATGCTCACCTGGATTTTGTCCACGAGGCGAAACTGTTTCTGGATTGGAAAGCAGCCACCGGGCACGCTCCGGCCACTCTCAAGGCGTACTGCTCCAGGCTCTTGTGGTTTTACCGCTTTCTCGCTCACCAGCAGTTGCAAATCGAAGAGGTGACAGCAGCTCATCTTACCGAGTTCGTCATCTGGCTCCAGCACCCTGCACGCGCTTACCCCCACAAAGACTCTGTGACAGGTGGACAACCCCTGTCTGCAAGCAGTATCAATCTCATTGTCCAGGAGGTTGCTGATCTGTATCGCTTCTTAGTCCGGCGGGGACTCGTTGCCCAATCTCCCGTTGTGTATGTTACTGGTTTCAGGGGAAAGTGGGCCACTGAGCGGGATCTGTTGGCCCACACCCGGCACCGCTTTCACCCGCAACGGATGGAGATACGGGTGAAAGAGCCAATACGCAGGGCCGCCACCATTTCCGAGCAGGAGTTCCAGACGTTTGTGAGCACCATCAGCACGGCGCGTTCCCCATCTGCTGATCCTTCTGGCTTTCGCGACCGGCTGATCTGCCTGATGCTCAAAGAGGGCGGATTTCGACTCGGCGAGCTGCTCGGGATGCGTCTCGCTGACCTGGATTTTGGCAAGCAGGGCGTCCATGTCCGGTTTCGGGCCGATAACGAGAACGGTGCGCGCGCCAAGAGTGGCTCTGGTCGAGATCGTTTCGTCCATTTGCCGACTCCGCTGCTGGGGCTCTTGGACCTCTACTTGACGGAGATCTGGATTGACGTTTCTCCTCGCACCGATTACCTGTGGATCGTGCTCAACACATATGCTCGGAATCGAAAAGGACAGAACACCTGTGGACTGGCCCTCACCGCTGCTGCGGTAGAGAGTATGTTTCAACACTACAGTAAGCGATCAGGCATCCGGCTGCATCCCCATCAACTTCGCCACTCGCACGCGACCGATCTGGTTCGTTCCTACCTTCGCGCCGGCCAACCGGTGGACTGGAAATTCATTCAGGAGCGGCTGGGCCACGCCAGTGTCGTGACCACCATGCAAACCTATGTCCATCTGGAAAGCGAGGATCACCAGCTCGCTTACCAGACCTTTGTCACCAGGAGGAAGACTCCCCATGCCCCTACTCAAGAGGAAGAGGCGCACTGAGCCTCGCTGGAGCATTGTACAACGCAAATTGCTCGCCGTGCTGGAAAAGCCGGAGAATCGGACACTCGGGCCTGGGCAGGTGTGTGAACTGGCCGGCTATGGTGATTGGGCCTGGGACCGAGCCATCAAAGATCCACGCTTTGTCACGCGATTGAGACAGCTCGGGGTGTCTACTGGAGAGCCTGGGCGTGGTCGGCCTTGGAAGCACGAGGGACACCTGGTGGTCGGCCTGGCAGCCGATCCTGAGGAAGAATTGGCCAAGGATATCTGGGACATGCGAAAGTTGCTCTCGGATTATCCACGGCACTGTCCACCCGCGAGCTACATCGTCGATTTTACCACCCTGGTTGATCCTGACCTGCGCGCGCAAGTCAAACGCTACTTTCGCCATCAGCTCGTTCACTGGAAGGCCCGCACGTTCAAGAGTGTGCTCAATTCCTTGAGGCATCCGCTTGGCTGGTTGCCCGCCGGGGTTCATCTGGGAACGATCACGAGGTCTCATATCGAAACGATGCTTCCCTTGCTTGCGGCTGACAGCCTGGATGCCAGGTATCGCGGGTTGCGCCTGCTGCGGGAAATGGTGGAGTATGCCGCGACCTCACCGGCCTGGCCGGGACCCAGGCCACCGCATGACCTGATCTGGTCAGAAGATATGCCCGTTCCCCCAGTGGCGCAGCCGCGGCCACTTCCTCCTGATGTCATCGAACAGCTTGATGGATTGCTCGAAGAGGCCCGTGGCGCGCTCGAAGCTGGGCAGCAACCAGACATCCTTCAGCCGATGTACTGGGACGCCGTGCTGATCCTGCGCCGCACAGGCATGCGCTTTGAAGATCTTGCTCACCTGAAAATGCCCGATGACCAAGGCAGAGGCGGTTGTCTGGTCCAGGATAGCGAGGGCTACTGGTGGATCGCCATTGATCATCGGTTCACGAAAACAGGGCGCGACCACCGCATTCCCACCCGGGAGAGTGACGGGGTGATCGCGGCGATCCGGCGGCAACAGCAGCGGGCACAAGCGTTCCCGAACCACTTTCAGGAAAACTACCTGTTTCGCCACAAGCGAGGCGTGATCTGCGGCACCACATTCCGCTCGATGCTCCTGCAGCATCTGGCACCCCGTCTCCTGCATGAAGGAAAGCCCTATCGGCTGACCGCGCACCAGTTCAGGCATACCTTGGCTTCAGAAATGATCGACCAGGGGGTGGATGTGTACACCGTCAAAGAGTTTCTGGGGCACAAGAGCCTGCAGATGACCGAACGCTACATCCGGATCTACCTCAAGAGCCTCAAAGCCAAATACGATGCCTACCGGGCTAAACAGCAACCCGCCCCCGCATCACTCGCAATGAACGCACAGATAGAGGTCCCGCAGCCTACAGAGGGACCAGATGGAGGGTGGGTAGAGCACAGGGTAGGGACACTCTATCGCTCCCCGCTCCCGGATGGCATTGGCTGGTGTGAACATCTCGCCATGCTTGATCCCTGTCCGACGCCGCCACATTGCCCCACCTGCCCGAAGCTGCGAGCGTCGAAGCAGCACCTCCCAACCTGGGAGAACAAGGCGACAAACTTACTGATCACTGTCGAGGCACTGCGGGACAATCCCGTCTTTGCGCGTGCCAGGCTTCGGCACGAACAAGAACTGGCACATACAGAAAAGGTCATCGCCACAATCAAAGAGGAGGGTTTCTGGGATGGACGGCTCCACAACGGCTAAGCTCACACGAATCGAGCAATGTCAGGCCAATGCCAAAAAGCGATCTGAGCAAAAGCGTCAGGCGACCCTCTCGGCTGTAGCTCAGCTGAAGTTGGAAAAGCGAGCGATCACCAAAGCGGCTGTTGCGCGCCAGGCCGGGGTCTCACTGGTTTTCTTGCGCAGCCATCCTGATCTCGTGCAGGCGATTGAGGAAGCGGCGAGGACGCGGATTGTCACGGAACCCCCATCTCTCACTGGCTCATCTGCGCAAGACCAGGTGATTGCCGCCTTACGCCGCAGGCTCGACGAGCTGAAGCAGCAGCTTGCCGCCAAAGACCGGGAACTGCGCGAGAAACAGCGAGAGATCGACCGGCTCTATGGAAAGCTGGCCGCTGCGAGCCCGCTCACTGATGCGGAATTGCGGAGTGCCTTCGCTTCCGCGCTGGAGCGTCTAGCGAAACTTGCACTGCCTCTAGAACAGTAACTCGTCCTGTAACCCTCATCGCTTCCATTTCAACAAGCGGGAGGCATTGAGGGCCACCGCCACATCGGGCACCGACTGGGATGCTGCGGCAATGATTGGGCCAATGAGGCCAGTGGCTGCCAGACCCATGACCAGCATCGTGAAGCCAATGCCAAAGAAAATGTTCTGGCGAATGGTCCGGGAGGTCCTTCGCGCGAGTCTGATGGCCGAGGGAACAGCCATCCAGTCATCACGAAGCAAGGCCAGATCGGCTGCCTCCTGGGCGACGGCGGTGCCAATGCCACCCATGGCGATGCCAACCTGGGCTTGCGTGAGGGCCGGAGCATCATTGATGCCATCGCCAACCATGAGCACGCGGCATCCCTCCGCTTGCAACCGCTTCACCGTGGCGATCTTGTCGTCGGGTAAGAGACTCGCCTCCACCTCGCTGATGGAAGCCTCTCGCGCAATAGCTGCAGCCACGCGCTCGTTGTCCCCGGTCAGCAAGACGATGCGACCGATGCCCAGGCGACGCACCTCGGCGAGCGCGGGAGCCACCCCCGCACGGATGGGATCGGCTACCGCGAGCGCACCCACCACGCAGCGTGAACGGGCCAGGATGAGCATGGTCTGGCCGAGCTCTTCGAGCGTCGCCAGCCGTTGCTCCTGGTTTTCCTCAAGCGCCATGCCGTGCTCGGCGAGCAGGCGTCGCGAGCCGAGCAGGAGCTGCTGTCCCTCTACGTACCCGACCATGCCGCGACTGGGCAACACCTCAAGATTCTCAAGGACGGGAATGGCAAGCCTGCGCCGCTGTGCTTCCGCGAGCACCGCAGAAGCCAGCGGATGAGAAGCCCGCTGTTCGAGTGCGGCTGCCATCGCCAGGATGCTGTCCTGGTCGCTTGCGTCAAAGGAGACGATCTCGGTGACCTGCGGGCGTCCAGCGGTGATAGTGCCGGTTTTGTCCACCACCAGCGTATTCACCTTCGCCAGGGTTTCCAGGGCCAGGCCGCCCTTGATGAGCAACCCGCGCCGCGCTCCCGCTCCTACCGCCGCGACCACGGACAAGGGTGTGGCCAGGCCCACCGCACACGGGCAGGCGGCAACAAGCACCGCAATGGCCGCGACCAGGTGGTGACTGAGGAGCAGCGTCAACGCGGCCAGCGTGAGCACCAGCGGCAGGAAGGCCGCCGAAAAGCGATCGGCGAAGCGCTGCACGGGCGACTTCTGCGCTTCGGCTTCTTCGACCAAGTGGATGATGCGACCCAGGGTCGTGGCCTCGCCTGTGCGCTGGACTTCGACCTCCAGGTAGCCGCGTTCGCTCACCGTTGCCGCAAACACTTCGTCGCCGGGATGCTTCTCCACCGGCAGCGACTCGCCGGTGATGGGAGCTTGGTTCACCGAGGCTTGGCCTGCCACCACCCGCCCGTCAATGGGGATCTGCTCGCCTTCGCGTACCAGCACGACCTCCCCGACTGCAAGCGAGGCCACCGCCACCTCTTCCTCCCCTGCCTCGCGCTTCACCCGCGCCATCTTGGGAGAAAGCGCGGCCAGCTCTGCGATGGCACGACGCGCGCGCCCGGTGGTCTTGTCTTCCAGGAAGTGCGCCGTCATCACAAAGAAGACGATGAGGGCTGCCCCGATGAATTCGCCAATCGCTGCTGCCGCCAGAATGCCCACGCTCATCACCGCATCGGTGTTGATGCGGCGTTGCCGTAGCCCCAGGAACGCTCCCCGGAAGATGGGGTAGCCGCCGATGACGACGACGGCCAGGGCGAGCGGCCAGGGCACTAGTACATTGAGGCTTTGAAGAATCCATGATAGAATAGGAGAAAAAGAGCAAGGAGATCAAAGAAGCGATGCCAAAGCGAGCGAGAGCTATTCATCTGAGTGAGCAAGAGCAGGAAGCGTTGAGCCGACTCATCAGGCGTCATCGAAGCGA
>Ga0209810_1001910_pt1 | contig 27816 bp, 25 predicted proteins | sample Coa_R1_7_FD_187159 | JGI IMG/M metagenome (GOLD analysis project Ga0209810, IMG submission 187159) | Surface soil microbial communities from Centralia Pennsylvania, which are recovering from an underground coalmine fire - Coalmine... | ecosystem: Environmental > Terrestrial > Soil > Unclassified... | reverse complement strand
CTCCGCATCTCAGACTGCACTCGCAACCCGGGAAAGCCGGAGGCGTGGACAGAGTAGCGCAAAAGCATGTCTGCTCGTTGAGTCACAGCTAGCGGTCACGGTTTACTTCACGAATGCGTGCGCCACGAACCACCGGCGACCGCTTCTGCCGCATCGCGAAGCGCTCGGCACGCCGCCGATCCGTGTAGATCCGGGCAAAGTGCTTCCCATCGTGATAAATAATCATGACTTCCCAGTGGCGATGCCGGCGCCGGCGGTCGCGCCACAATCGTCGCCCCGAGGTCCGGTGCGTCAACCGCTTGCCTCGTTGCCGATTGCGGGCTCTCACCTTCCGTCGCCTCCGGGTAACCCGCTCTTTGCGCTTTTTATCTTTTTTCGCCGCTTTCCGTTTCACGACCGGAGGCTTGATTGTGCACAGAGAGCCCAGAGCGCGCAAGTGCAAAATCGGTAAGAAGTTACGGGTCAGACGATACCTAGCTATGTAACAATCAAGGCGGCGCAGAAAAAACAAACCCGGGATCCTGCCCCTGGGAGGAACAAAATCCCGGGTTCCAAAAGGCTACTCGCAAGACCTCAGGAAGAGGCCTTTTTCTTGGGCGCTTTGGCTGGTGCTGGCTTGCGGGCTTCAAGTACGCGAATCGCGGTTGCGGTGAGCTGTCCATTAGCTTCGGTGTAATACACACGCACGCGCTTGCCCTGAGCAATCTCGCCGTGCTTCTTGGTTTCGGGGGTGATCGAAAAGGTGAGTTCTTTCTTGGTCCGTGCCTGGGTAATTGTCAGACTTGTATCGGAGACTGACGTGACCTCTCCCGTCGCCTGATGTCGAGTCGGCGCGGCCGCTTTAGCGGTTCGACGGGTTGTCTTTTCGGCTTTCTGCGTTTTTGTTGCTTCCTGCTGGGCAGATGCTGTTGTCGCTCCGACATAAGCCGGCATGCTCAGCAGGAAGGCTGCCAGAACAACGGGAATGAGTTTTAGGGAACGCATGGGAAGAGCCTCCTCGTGAGAAAGCGATCAAGCCTGCGCGGGCCGAGGCCAGCCCTCTGACCCGCGCCTTTCGGTTTTATTGTACACCGAATCGAGGTGGCCTAGCGGAGAACATCGCTGAGGCCGTGGAAGGTCAGATCCTCGAGAGTCTGTTTACCCAGCCGATACACGCCGGGCGTGTCGCTGCTGGTGGCATACACGTTGTCGCCCGCCGCCTGCGAGAGCGAGATCACTTTTTTGCTCCCGTCCTTCCGCGTCAGCTCGATCACGATGGCGGGCTTTTTCAACAGAGCCAGGACGCTGGCCGGCGGATGATCCAGAATGTCCGTCGCGCTGGCGCTGCTCAAAGGATCGAAGATTTTCCAGTTGGCCACTTCTTTGTTCCGCTGTTCGGCCGGCTGCTCCACCACCCACTTTCCGTCCTTGTCAACGGTCCAGACAAAGTGGAGCGTTCCCGAGCGGTAGTCCACACGGGAAAAGTCCTCGGGGAATGCGTGCAGGAGTTTCTTGTCGCGCAGATCGAACAACCGGCGATTTAACTGATCATACAGGCTTTGGGGTACCAGAAAAACCATCGGACGCGAGCTATCGCGCGCATAGTAGTTGCCTCCATTCCGGCGGCCCAGTTCCAGCGCTCGGTGCTCGCCCGAATTCAGCACCGTCTCGAGGCGGATGGCGGGCTGATTCAATCCGTACTGCGCCAGGTTGGTGGCCGCATCCGCGACGACCTTGACGAGTCGTGCCTGTGCCACCTGGCTCAGCATCTGGTTGACTGTCGTCGTGTCCGCCCGCAGATGAACCGGCGCTTCGATTGCCCAGTCCCCGTCAGTGCGGGCCAGCGACCACTGGCCGGCGGGGGTCTTCAGCGTGAACGACTTCACGTCCCAGTCGGAAATCCCCAGAACGGAGTTGTCCCGCCAGTCGTCGGCCGAGCGGTCGGCCTGTTGCAGGATATTCTGTGGAATCAGCAGAACTTGCGGCTTGCCGTCCGCCTGCGCATAGACGGAGGTCCCCGAATAGTCCGTGCCGCCGAGGCGGAGCGTATGCTGCACGCCTGACTTCAGGCGAAACGTCAGCACAACTGCGGGGGAGGAGAGTCCGAAATTCTTCAGCTCGTCAGCGGAAGCCTCGAGCGTGCGCGTCGCCCGGGCGAGTGTCACACCATCCAGCAGGCTGCTGACAGCATTCTGGTCAGCTCGAGTGTGCACCGGCGAGGTGACCTGCCAGAGGTTGCCCTGTCGTTCGATCGTCACCGTCTGCCCCTGACGTGCGACGACGATGGCCATCACATCCTCGGGCTGAAACTGAAAGACCTGGGGGTGTGCCTGGCCGCCGGCGGCCGGCGGATGCCGAAACTCGTGCCAGTACACGAACACCCCCAGGGCTGCCGCCAGCAACACCACCACCAGCGTGCTTTTCTTCATGCCCGATTACCGCCTCCGCCACCAGATCCAGATGCCGCCGACCACGACCAGTCCGGGCAGCAAAATGATGCTGACCAGGGCCAGCACTCTCTGCTGGCCGGCCGTCATGGTCAACCGGCGGTTGGCCGGGTTCTTCGGCCGAATCGAAATGAGATTCTCTTCGTGAGAAAGCCAGTTGACAGCATTGAAAAACAGATCCCCGTTGCGCTGTAAGCCCACCCAGCGGTTGGTCGCAAAGGTGGAGTTCCCGATCACCACCAGGCGGGCATCACGATCGCCCACTTTCCGCTGTGCCGCCACTCCCAGCGAGAGAGGGCCACGACGATCGCGCGCCGGGTTGAACGACACCGTGCTGCCGACAATCTTGGGGGTGGCAAAGCTCGCCGGCGAGGTCTTCAGCAGCTCAGTGACTTCGGGCTCGAACCGGGACCGGTCGGCCTGGCTGACGGTCCGCGCCAGCGGGAAAAACGTCATGGTGTGATCGAAATGATCGGTGATCGGGTGCGTGCCGTAGTCCACCACCAGCGGCACAGCCGGCCCTGCCCCGAACAGGCGTCCGAGACCGCTGGCGTCAATCACGATGTCGTCGCCGACCCGAATGTTCCAGGCCTGAAAGATCGGCTTCAGGCCGGAATCGGTTTGCGGGTCGGTCAGAACGAAAACTTTTCCCCCGCCGTCCAGGTACTTACCCACCATCGCCTCTTCTTGCGGGAACAGAGGCTTGCGGGGTCCTGCAATGACCAGGACCGAGCAATCGGCAGGCACACTTCCAGCAGTCACCAGGTTTACCGATTTCACCTGGTAGGTTTCGCGCTCCAGTTCCTGTCGGACGCTGCTGTAACCATCCCCGTCGGTGGAGTCCACGTCATGCTCGCCGTGCCCCTCCGTGAAGCACACCGTCTCCCGTGTTTCGTGCGTGAGCTGCAATAGCGCGTTGGTGAGGCTGGCCTCGTCATTGGCTTCCAGGTGAACAGTGCGCCCTTGTGCGGTTGCTACCAGTTCACCATCGCGCCGTACCTGAAACTGTCGGGCCAGTTCGGGCCGGGTCTCCGGATCGACGCGCTCGAAGTGAATACGGTGATTGACGGCCGCATACTGCTCCAGCAGCTGCTGAAGCTGGGGATCGGGACGGCTGCTGAAGAAAATGAACCGAACGTCATGATCCACACTGCGGGCAATGCGCTGGCTCTGGTCCGACAGAGTATACAGCTGGTCGGTGGTGAAATCGAAGCGCCGATCATGGCGAAACGTCAGCACATTGACCGCCACCAGAATCGCCAACACAGCTACAGAAAGGACAATCGTGTTGGCACCCAGACGCGCCGAGCGGCGAGTCAGAAAAGCGCGGATCGCCCCAAAATTGAATGCCAGCGCCACCATCAGCAGGGCGCCGCCGCCAATCACCAACCCCAGGTTAAGCGGAGTGAGCAAACCCTGCAGGGCGTAACGAAGTGCCCCGGCCAATGCCAGGGCCGCACCGGCATAGCCGATCGTCTTCAGCCATTCCCCGCGGTCGATCTTCATGCTCTAGGCTCCCCTCCAGCGCATCGAATCCAGCGACCGCAGCGTCAGAAAGACCATGAACACGGCAAAGCTCAGGAAGTAGACCAGCCCGGCCAGATCCACGACCCCCATGGTGAAGTCTTCGTAATGGCGGAGCACGGAAAGCTGGCGGAGCAAGCCACTGAATCCCGTATCGGAGTCGCGCGAGCCAATGTCGAGGACCCAGAGAATCAAAAACACGCCGAAGGTAAGCACCGCTGCGACGATCTGGTTTTCCGTCAGCGAGGACAGAAACACGCCGAGTGCGATCAAGGCCGCTGCCAGCAGCAGGACCCCGGCATAACCCGCCAGCAAGACCTTCCATCCCGGACGGGGTTCGCTGTAGCGGTAGAGGAACACTAGATAGGCCAGCGTGGGGATTAGAAGCACTGCATAGAACGTCAGCGTGGCCAGAAACTTTCCCAGAACGATTTCGACTTCGTGCACCGGGGACGTCATCAGCAGCTCGATCGTGCCGCGCTTTTTTTCTTCGGCAAAAACGCCCATGGTGAGCATGGGCACCAAAAACAGAGTCAGTGTCCCCATAATTTCAAAGAAATTGCGAACGATCAGGCCGGGCACATCCACGGGTTGACCGAACTGGCTGGCCTGCAGCCCCGCATTGACCATAAACACGGTGATCCCGTTGAAGAAATAGCCCGCCAGCAACAGAAAGATGCCGCCGACGATGTAGGCAATGGGCGAGACGAAGTAGTGGCCCAGTTCACGCCGATAGATGGCCCAGGTGGCCTTCATGGCCGCCTCCCGGCTGCTTCCACCGGCTCTTCGGTGGTGAGTTGCACGAAAACTTCCTCGAGGCTCATGCGCTCGCTCCGTAACTCATACAGTTCAAATCCGTTCTGAACAAGGCGCTTGGCCAGCAGCGGCCGCACATCGCTGCCTGCGGTCACCTCCAGAACCAGACTCAGGCGCTGGCCACCATCTACCGGGGTGATGGAAACTGGCCGAATCCCGTCCAAGCCCTGCAGCAATCGCCGTAGCTCGGCGTCGGGGCCGCGGACAAGCAGGCGCAGGCGTTCGGCTCCGCGCAACTGCAGCGTGAGATTTTCCGGAGTGTCCTCGGCCACCACGCGCCCGCGGTTGATGATCACCACACGTGTACACGTCATGCTCACCTCGGGCAGAATGTGTGTCGAGAGCACGACCGTATGGTTGCCGGCCAGGCTGCGAATCAACTGTCGCACTTCGATGATCTGACGGGGGTCCAGACCCGCCGTGGGTTCATCGAGAATCAAAACGTCGGGGTCATGCACGATGGCCTGGGCAAGGCCGACGCGCTGCCGGTAGCCTCGGGACAGCCTGCGGATGAGCTCGCGACGGCGGTCGGCCACACGGGCCAGCTCCATGGCCGCCGTGACTCGGGAACGGCGCTGTGCAGCCGGTACGCGCTTGAGCCGTGCCACGAAATCCAGATAGCCCTCCACTGTCATATCCGGATAGAGCGGCGGCACCTCGGGCAGGTAGCCGACTCGCCGACGGACTTCCATAGACTGCTCGGCCACATCGTAGCCGGCGATACGAGCGGTTCCCGAGGTGGCGGGCAGGTAGCCGGCCAGAATCCGCATGGTGGTCGTTTTGCCTGCACCGTTCGGCCCCAGAAACCCGAGAATCTCTCCTCGATTGACTCGAAACGAGATATGGTCCACGGCCGTCAGGTTGCCATACACCTTCGTCAGGTTCTGTACCTCAATCACGGCCTGCTCCTTCTGCAGCGTCTATCGGGCCGACGTAGAGAATCTCCTTTATAGCAAACCGCTGCGAGAATCGGCGACCTTCGGATCTAAAGCAAAGCACCCGACGCTGGATCGCCCATGACGTGGCATATTGGGGCTGCCTCCCCGCAGTGGTAGAATGACCCCGGAGTAGGTTGATCGCTCGGCCGGGGGGAATCTTGCCCAGCAAGGCGGTCATCGCGCACAGGCGTGCTGGGCTGCGCCGCGTGGTCCTTGGGTGCGGCATTCTCCTTGCATTTGCTCTGTCCACGAGAGCCCAGCAGGGGCCGTTGAAACTTCCTCCGCTGCCCACCTTATCCCGCCAGCCCAACCGTCCCATTCGCATGGACGTGGATATGGTGCTGGTGCCGGTCACCGTCGTCGACCCCTATGGGCGCTTGGTGACCGGGCTGGACCAAAGCAACTTCCGCATTTTTGAAGACGGCATCGAGCAGGAGGTTGTCTATTTCGCCGAGCAGGATGTGCCCATCTCCATCGGGGTTATCTTCGATCTGAGCGGGAGCATGTCCGATAAGATCGACAAATCCCGCCTGGCCGCGCTGCAGTTTTTTAGAACGGCCAATCCGCAGGATGAATTCTTCCTGGTGGATTTCAACGACCGCGCACAACTGGTCAGCCCGTTTACCTCCGACATCGATCTGCTGCGCAATCGAATGCTCTTCGGCCGCCGCCCCGGCGGTCGCACGGCGCTGTTCGATGGGATCTATCTCGGCCTCAGCGAAATGCGGGGGGCACACAACAGTCGGAAGGCTTTGCTCATCATATCTGATGGTGGCGAGAATCACAGCCGGTACTCGGAGCGCGACCTGCGCGAGTTCTTGCGCGAGGCGGATGTTCAACTGTATGCCATTGGCATCTACGAACCGCTCAGCTCCCGCTGGCGAACGCCCGAGGAAGGGCAGGGACCCGCACTGCTGGAAGAGCTCGCGGAAATGTCCGGCGGACGGGTGTTTCCGGTCACCAATTTGAACGAGCTGCCGGATATCGCCACGAAAATCAGCATGGAGCTGAGGAACCAGTATGTGGTGGGCTACAAGCCGAGCAACCGTCGCCGCGATGGGAAATGGCGCAAAATCAAAGTCCAGCTACGACCGCCGAGAGGACTGCCCCCGCTCACTGTTTACTTCCGTCATGGTTATATGGCACCGGGCCTTTAAGCTGCGCGTTTGCGGGGCTCTCATAGGATGGCTGCTGGTGGGTGCAGCGGCCGTGTGGGCCCAAACGACCCGCGATGTCCCCTCCGGCCGTGGCCCGCTGTTGCCCGCGCAGGCCCCAGCGCCTCAGATCCGCCGCGATGTAAACCTGGTGGTCTTGCCCGTGACGGTGGTCGATCAAAAGGGCCAGTTCGTGAATTCGCTCCAGCAGTCCAACTTCCGCGTTTACGAGGACGGGGTCGAGCAACAACTGGCTGTATTCCGGCGCGAGGATATTCCCGTCACCATGGGTCTGGTGATCGACAACAGCGGCAGCATGAGTGACAAGCGGGCCCGGGTGAACGAGGCCGCGCTCACCCTGGTCCAGAGTAGCAATCGGGACGACGAGGTCTTCGTCGTCAATTTCAACGAGGATTATTACTTGGACCAGCCCTCGGATTTCACCAACGATCTCTCGATTCTGCGCGAAGCACTGCAGCGCATCGACGCCCGCGGCTCAACTGCCCTCTACGACGCCGTGCTCGCGTCGCTGGATCACCTCCAAAAAGGGCACCGCGACAAGAAAGTGCTGCTGGTGGTGACAGACGGTGAGGACAATGCCAGCCGCCATAGCCTGGAGGAAACCATCCGCGCCGTGCAGAAAACCGATGCCGTCATTTATGCGATCGGCTTGCTGACGCAGGAAGACCGGCGGGCGGCACGGCGTGCGCGCCGGGCGCTGACTGCCCTGGCCGAGGCTTCGGGTGGACTGGCCTTTTTCCCGCGTGACGTCGCCCAGGTGCACCAGATCTGCCTGGAAGTCGCCCAGGACATCCGCAATCAGTACCTCCTGGGCTACTACCCCTCGGCCGCGGGCACAACCGGTTTCCGCCGGGTGGCCGTACGTCTCGTGAACCTACCGCACGGACTGGGGAAACTGATCGTGAGGACCCGGCCCGGATACTTCGCGCAACCTCCGGCCACAGTCGCCGCCGGGCACTAGCGAGCAGCCGCCCTACCCATCACGCACGCCAGGAAGCTAGTGCCGTGAGGGATGGAGACTCCGAAGTTATCGGCGACCGTTTGTCCGAGATCGGCCAGCGTCTCCCGGGTTCCCAGGCTGGCACTGCGAGCAAATCGCGGCGCATAGGCCAGCACTGGAACATATTCGCGCGAATGGTCGGTCGAGGGTGAGCAATCATCCGGGTCGCAACCGTGATCGGCTGTTAAAAGCAGCAGATCCTCCGCTCCCAGTTTCTCCAGGATGGCGGCCAGTCCGCGATCGAATTCTTCGAGCGCCCGGGCGAAACCTTCGACATCTTTCCGGTGCCCGTAGAGCATGTCGAAGTCCACAAGGTTGGCGAAAATCAAGCCGCGGTCGGCTCGCTCCAGCGCCCGCTCGATTTCTTCCATGCCGTGCGCATTGTTGCGCGTCCGAACACTTTCGGCGATCCCGCGACCGCAGTAGATATCGGCAATCTTGCCGATGCCCACCACAGGCACCCCCGCATCGGCCAGGACATCAAGCAGCATGGGCCGCGGTGGCTCGACGGCATAATCGTGGCGCCGCTCGGTACGCCGGAAATTGCCGGGCGGCCCCGTAAAAGGACGCGCAATCACGCGGCCGACCTGATGTTCTCCGACCAGTAGCCCGCGCGCAATCTCGCACATCCGATAGAGCTCTTCGACCGGAATGACGTCTTCGTGGGCAGCAATCTGGAAGACACTGTCGGCTGAGGTGTAGACAATCGGCCAGCCTGTGCGCATGTGCTCTTCCCCGAGCTCGCGAATGATCTCTGTCCCGGAGGCAGGCCGATTGCCCAGCGTCTTGCGCCCGATCGCCTTCTCGAAGGCCTCGATAATTTCCGGCGGAAACCCGTTTGGGTAAACCGGGAAAGGCCTCTCCAGCCAGACGCCGGCCATTTCCCAGTGCCCGGTGGTCGTATCCTTCCCTGGGGACCGCGTAGCAGCCTGCCCGTAACATGCCAGAGGGTCCGGTGGAGGCTTCAGAAATGCCAGCGGCTTGATGTTGGCCAGCCCGAGCCGTGTCAGGTTGGGCAGGGCCAGAGGGCGCGAACGCGCAATATGTCCCAGCGTATCTCGGCCCGCGTCGCCGTAGAGATCGGCATCGGGCAGTGCGCCAATGCCGACGCTATCCAGCACAATCCAGAGCACCCGTTCAAAAACCGGCCGCTGCATGGGGCCATAGCTTAGCAGAGCCCTTAGGGTCGGTGTTCGGCCAGGATTTCACGCACGCGATCGACCGGCAGGGCGTATGCCACGTGATTGTCCCGGCCCAGAATCGAAGTGGCTCGCAGCAGTGAGTTATAAATCGCTTCTTCGGTGGCATCAGCCACAGCCTCAAAAAGGGGCGAAAGCGCTTCATCTGGAGGAAGCGTTACCGCAGGACGAGGACGGCCGGCGGGGATTCGGTTGGTCGTCGAAAAGGCGATGACGTAGTCCCCGCTACCATGGCTTCCCGTGCTGCCCGTCCGCACCATGCCAAACACCGCCCTCCGTGCCAGGCGCTCGAGCTGGCGGTGGCTGAGCGGCGCATCGGTAGCGACCACGATCATGCAGGAGCCGTCTGCCTGTCGTGAGCGCTCCCCCGGTGCCTGCAATTCCTTCCAGACCGGAACGCCTGCAATCGTGAGGCGCCCTCCGAAGTTCGTCTGTACGAGCACGCCGACCGTATAACCGTTGAGGCTAATCGGTAATCGCCGCGAGCTCGTTCCGATGCCCCCCTTCCATCCGAACGCGACCGTCCCCGTGCCGGCCCCGACCGAACCTTCCTCCACAGGCCCCGGGCTCGCCGCCGCCAGCGCCTTCCGAACGTCGTCGGCCGTCACGTGCCGACCGCGAATATCGTTCAGCCAGCCATCGTTGGTCTCCCCCACAACAGGATTGACCGAAAGGACCGTTTCATTCCCCGGCAGTTTCAGAACCCAATCCGCCAGTGCGGCTGCCGCATCCCAGACACTGAGTGTGTTGGTCAGCATGATCGGCGTTTCGAGTTGCCCCAGCTCGTTGACCTGCGTGGATCCGACCAGCTTGCCGAATCCGTTGGCCACATAGATCGCGGCGGCGACCCGATCCTGAAACAGATTCCCTGCGTGCGGGACAATGACCGTCACGCCCGTGCGCACGTTCTCGCCCCGGATCATGGTGACTTGGCCCACCTTCACGCCGGCGACATCGGTGATGGCATTCAAGGGGCCGGGTTCGTAAACGCCAGGTCGGATGCCAATGTCCCGGGCACGGGGTCGAGCCGGAGTGGCCGGCTCCTGAGCATTCGCCAGGGACACTCCTAGCAGCAGCAACAGCCAACGCGCCTGGTGCATACCCACCTCCCTGACTGCATTGTAGGCGGCTTCGCCTTCTCCGCGAGCCGGAAAGTGTCTCCTCTATAATGAAGCCGAGACCCGTCGCGTCCAATGGAATCGTCGACCTCTGTGCTGACCAGTCTGCCGGACGAACAGCAGGCGGTGATCGCTGTCCGCGGCGCCCGCGTGCACAATCTCCAGAACCTGCACGTGGACATCCCGGTCAACCGCCTGACGGTCATCACGGGGGTCAGCGGCTCGGGCAAATCCAGTTTGGCCTTTGACACGCTCTACGCGGAGGGCCAGCGTCGCTACATCGAATCTCTCAGCGCCTATGCGCGCCAGTTCCTCGAACGCATCGAACGGCCCGACGTGGACGAGATTGAAGGGATCGCTCCGGCTATCGCCATCCGGCAGAAGGCCACGGTGCGCAATCCGCGTTCGACGGTCGCCACAGTGACGGAAATCTACGATTATCTCCGTCTGCTCTTTGCGCGCATCGGGCGTGTTCATTGCATCCGCTGCGGCGAGCCCGTCGCCCGCGATACGGTGGACGAAGTCCTGGCGCGTATCCTTGCCGAGCCGATCGGCCGACGCTTCCTCGTCCTGTTTCCCCTGCGGTGGGATCCTTTTGGATACAGCAGCAAGCGCCGCGGCGGCAGGCCTTCCGCCGGCGCTCTTCTGCAGTCGCTGGCCGGCGCACTCGAAAAACGCGGGTTCAGCCGCCTCTGGCAGGCAGACCGCCTGTTTGATTTTCGCGAGCCGGAGTCCCTGCTCGATCTCCGTCTGGACGAACCGATCTGGGTCGTGGCGGATCGCCTGGCAGTGAGTCCGGAAATCCGCGCCCGTCTGGCCGATTCGATCGAGCTCTGCTATCGCGAGGGACATGGAGAAGCCGCGATTCGCTTCGTCGACGGTGCGGCTGAAACGCTCCTGTTTCACGAACGATTCTCCTGCCGCCGCTGCGGCCTGAGCTATGCGGAGCCTGAGCCTCGCCTGTTTTCCTTCAACTCGCCTTTCGGCGCCTGCCCGCGCTGTCAGGGATTCGGCAACACCATCGACTATGACCCCGACCGGATCGTTCCTGACAAGAATCGCACGCTGGCGGAAGGCGCCATCGAGCCATGGACAAAACCCCGGTACCGGCCTCTGATGGCCGAGCTGCGGCGGTTTGCGCGATCCAGGGGCATTCCGCTCGATGTTCCCTTTGGGCGCCTCACACCGCAGCAGCAGCGCGCGATCTTCGAAGGAGACCCGCAAGTGGGCTTCCCTGGTGTGGCGGGTTTCTTTCGCTGGCTGGAAACGAAGAAATACAAGGTGCATGTTCGCGTGTTCCTGAGTCGCTACCGCGGTTACGCCGTCTGCTCGGATTGCCACGGACAGCGCCTGCGTCCGGAAGCGCTGGCGGTCCGCATTGCCGGGGAGTCCATCGCAACCGTGTGCCAGATGACGGTGGGTCGTGCGCGCCAGTTTTTTGCCTCGCTGCCGCTTAGCCCTGCCCAGCGGGAGATCGCTGCCCCGTTGCTGGAAGAAATTCAGCGGCGCCTGCGGTTTTTGGATGAGGTTGGCTTGGCATACCTGACCCTGGACCGGCTCACGGGAACCCTCTCCGGCGGTGAAGCACAACGCATCCAGCTGGCCACCTCGCTGGGCTCTGGCCTCGTCGGTGCCCTCTACGTCCTCGATGAACCTTCGGTGGGCCTGCACCCGCGCGACACAGCTCAGCTGATTCGCATTCTGCGGTACCTGCGCGATCTGGGGAACACCATCGTTGTTGTGGAACATGATCCAGAAACGATCGCTGCGGCCGATCATGTCCTCGATTTGGGTCCCGGCGCGGGCGAACACGGCGGACGATTGCTCTACGCCGGCCCCCCTTCGGATCTGCCCCGTGAACGGCGATCGCTGACGGGCCGTTACCTGGCCGGGGAGCTCCAGATCTCCAGCCCGTCCCAGCGGCGTACGCCGCGCGGCTGGCTGGTGGTTCACGGAGCGCGCGTGCACAATCTAAAAAACATCACGGCGCGGTTTCCGCTGGGCGTGCTGACCGCCGTGACCGGCGTCAGCGGTTCGGGCAAATCCACGCTCCTCTACGACGTGCTCCACCGCGCCCTGCAGGCACAGGGCGCGCCGCTGACCGAATGGTGCGACCGCATCGAGGGTGCCGAACAGATTGACCGCGTGATCCTGGTGGATCAGTCGCCGATTGGACGCACTCCACGATCCAACCCGGCGACTTACCTGAAAGCGTTCGATGCGATCCGGAAAGTCTTTGCCTCCACGCCGCAGGCTCGACGTCGGGGATTCGGGCCGGGGCACTTTTCTTTCAACATTCCCGGCGGGCGCTGCGAAACCTGCCAGGGGGCGGGCACGGTGACCGTCCAGATGCAGTTTCTGGCCGATGTGGAGTTGGTCTGCGAAGACTGTCGCGGCATGCGCTTCAAGCCTTCGGTGCTCGAGATCACCTATCAGGGCAAGAATATTCACGAAGTTCTCGAGATGACCGTCACCGAAGCGCTGGAGTTTTTTGCACACGCGCCAGGCGTGGTGCAACGCCTCAGAGTGCTCCAGGAAATCGGCCTCGGCTATCTGCGGCTGGGTCAGTCGGCCACCACGCTGTCCGGGGGCGAGGCGCAGCGGCTGAAACTGGCAGCCTATCTGAACGAACCCGCCGGAGACCGGACGCTCTATCTGTTCGACGAGCCAACGACGGGCCTGCACCTGCACGATATTGCGCGCCTGCTGGAAGCCTTCTGGCGGCTGTTGCGCACCGGTGCCTCGGTGGTGGTCATCGAGCATAACCTCGATCTCATCAAAGCCGCCGACTGGGTCATTGATCTGGGACCCGAAGGAGGGGACTGTGGCGGTGAAATCGTCGCTGAAGGCCCGCCCGAAATCGTTGCCGCAAGCCCGCGGTCGTGGACCGGGCGGTTTCTAGCCCGTGCGCTGAGCGGGCAACGCGGCATTCCCGTGCACCCGTGAAGGGAGATGCAAACGCTGCGCAACATCCTCGTGGCACTGTCACTGCTCGGGGCGGTGCCGGCCGCAACAGCTCAGACTGTTGCGCCGAAAGACGCAGGCTCGTCCGCGCGACTTCTGGCGCAGGCCCAGCAGGCACTCGATCAGAAAGAGTACGCGCGCGCCGTCACGCTGCTGAAGAACTACGTGCAGGATGCACCGGACGATCCCGTCGGCCATTTCCAGCTCGGCTACGCCCTGACTGCACTGGAGCAATGGGACCAGGCCGAGGCTGAGTACCGAACGGCGGCTCGGCTCGATCCGCACATGTTTGCCGCCCAGCTCAACCTCGGGCTGGTGCTGCTTCGAAGCCACCCGTCCGCTGCTGTGGCTCCGCTGCAGAAAGCTGTCGCGCTGTCCCCTCAGGATGCGCGCACGCACCTTCTGTTAGCCAAGGCGTTGGAGCGGTCCGATCGCCTTCCCGAAGCCATTGTCGAATACAACGCGGCCGCCCGCCTGGACGCACGCAGCTTTGAAGCCCACCTTGGTCTTGCGCGCGCACTGCTTCAGAGCGGACAGGCGGAAGCGGCTGAGGCGGCCTTTCGCGACGCGCTACGCCTGAATCCGCGCTCCGCGACCGCGCATGGCGGACGCGCCACAGCTCTGCTGCACCTCGGACGCCGGGCAGAAGCCCTCGGCGAACTTGAGCAGTACCTTTCCCTGGTGCCCGGCGATACAGAAACCCGCCTGGAACTGGTCCGGCTCCTGCTCGAGCTGCAGCGTCCGGATGAAGCCCTCGAGCAGCTGAACCAAATGTCCGACAACTCCAGCGGTGCCGCTGAGCTCCATCACCTGCGGGCACGCGCCTGGCTGGAAAAAGGAAACACAACCGAGGCCCGACAGGAGCTGCAGCGCGCACTGCAGCGTTCGCCCGACAATGCCGCACTGGAGGCCGAACTGGGTCACCTTCTGGTCCTTCAGAAGGAATACCTGTCGGCCGTCACCCATCTCCAGCACGCACTGCGCCTGCAGCCCAACGACGCACAGGCCACGCAGGACCTCGCAGCGGCGGAATATCTGCGCGGGAACTATCGTGCAGCTCTGAGCGCTCTGGACCGTCTGGCTGCGCTTGAGCCTTTGCAACCGATCGCCTGGTTCGTGCGTGCCACCTGCTTGGACCATCTCGGGGAAGCGGCACAGGCAATCGAGGCCTATCAGACCTTCCTGAGCCTGAGCCACGGCCAGCACGACCGGGAAGAGTTTCAGGCACGGCAACGGCTCCAGACCTTGCAGCGCATGATAAAAAAGAAGCGTTGATGCAGGAACCCTATTACGCGATTCGCGCCGTCGCACTGACTCTGGCCATCGCCCTGGCGACCAGCAGCACGCAAAAACTCGAACAGCTTGAAGCCCGCTTCGCGCGAGCTGGTTCGGCTCTGGAGCGCGTGCGCATTCTGGCCCGCCTGGGGCCGCTCGAAGTCCGCGAGGCTCGCAGGGAACTCGACACGGGCAAATTTGCCGAAGCTCTACAGCGGCTGCAGCAATACCGCGACCGCGCCCGCCAGGCTTACGAGCAACTCCACGCGCACGTTCTGACTCCGGCCAAAAAACCGGCTGGCTTCAAAGAACTGGAAATTTCTCTGCGCGAGACACTGCGGCAGCTAGACGACGCCATTGCCACAGCCCCGTTCGAGTACCAGAATGATCTAAAAGCCGTGCGGGCCGATCTGAATTCTCTACACGCCAGACTCCTGGACGATCTGTTCCCCTCGGGGGGAGGAAAGCGGAAATGAAGGGCTGGACCGGGTGTCGCGCTCTTTGGCTGGCAGGCCTGGCGCTGTTCGCATTCGCATCCCCGCAACCGGCACCGGGTCACAGCATCACTCAGGTGCCCGAGCACGACTATCTGACCGAAACTGAAGCGGCCCGCATCCGTGATGCCGAGAGCACCAACCAGCGCATTCACCTGTTTCTTGAATTTGCGGCGGACCGCTTGCGCCGGTTTCAGCAACAGCTCTCTCTGTCTCACCCGGGGCCGCGTCACGCAGATGTCCTGCGCGATTTACTGGAAGCCTTTGCCGCCTGCATAGATGATGCAGCTGGCCGTGTTGCTGACGGCCGCGAGCGCGGCGAAGACGTGCGCCGGGGCGCCGCAGAGTTGAAAAAACGTGCAGGGGAATTCCTGAACGTCCTCGAAAAATTGCACCGCACGGCACCTCCGGCAGCTCCGTACGCTGATGCTCTGGAAGACGCCGTAGACGCTATCCGACAGGCCCAGCGGACCGCCGAGAGTTCCCCGCGGGCCCGTCACCGAAATGCGGGCCCCCATGGGGGTACCCGATGAAGACAGCGCGCCGTCGCGGACGCCTGTTTCCCGGGGGAGCCCGGTTATTTCAACGGATGTACGCGCGCCTCGGTCTACCTGGCCGCGCACCGCAGTTCGTTGTGGAGTTCTATCCCTACGTGACCGTGAAACAAACTCTCCGCCTGCGAGAAGGGCATGCGTGGGTGCGCATTTCCGACGCGCTGGCTGGCGCACCCATCCACGTGCTCGAGGCGGTTGCACAGCTCCTGCTGGCCCGAGCCTTCCGGATCCGGCCTCCCTCCGCTGCGGTCGAACGGTTCCGGCAATACTGCTTGGAACCATCCACACAAAAACGTCTAGCACAGACGCGCCGGTGTTTTCATGTTCGGCCCTTGCATGAAGGGCAAAATTTTTGCCTGGCTGAGCTCTTCGAACAGCTCAATGAGCGCTACTTTTCCGGCCGCCTCCGACCACCGGAATTGTGCTGGAGCCACCGCCCCTGGCGCGTCCAACTGGGCCTCTACGACCCTGTTCTGCGGCGCATCACTCTAAACCGCAGGCTCGACAGCCCCACTGTTCCCAGCTTTGTGGTGCAGTATGTCCTCTACCATGAAATGGTGCACATGCGGTGTCGCACCCGGCTGGCCCGCTGCGGGTTCCGCCGGCACTCGAAACAGTTTCGGCAGATCGAGCGCCGCTTCGTCGACTACGAACGCGCGCGGCAATGGCTGGCCCACTGGAACTAACCACCGGAAGGTTTGTGTGGGAGGCGCCGTTCGAGTTCCATGATTTTGCGCTGGATGCGACGCGCGTCGGGCGCCGCGGGAAAAAGGTTCAGGTACGTTCTGTATTCTCGCCGCGCCGCCTCTAAATCTCCCTTCTTCTCGAGGGCCTCCCCCAGCCAGCGATGCGGAAGCGCCCACTGCGGCTTATAGCGCAAGGCCGTGCGAAACCGCGCGATGGCAGCGTCATAATGCTTTCGCCGCAAGTAAAACCGGCCGACCTCCAGCTCCTTTTCTGCCTGGTAGGGATCGTAGGGCGATGCGGTCTGGCCCGCAGGCCGCTGCGGCACCGCGTGCAATTGAGACAAGCCGCCAGCTAAAACTGCCGCTAGCAGCGTGCACCTCCACACCGGATACCTCCCCAACGTCGTGCCGACGGCCTTCAGCACGTTTTCGGCGCCTCTTGCGGACCGATGCGGCGCGGTCCGGAAGGGTTGTTCACATTGCGAAGCAGAACAATCAGAGAGTGCGAGAAAAGCGAGGCTGCGCAGCAGCGCTCTGCAAATAACGGTCGAAGACCATGGCGACATTCCGCATGAAGATGCGCCCTCTGGGAGTGATGGCGATTTCCGCCTTGTTGTGGACGACCAGACCATCCTGCTCCAGCTCGGTCAGGGCCTCCAGCTCGCGTGCAAAATACCGGTCGAACTCGATGCCGAATTCCTCTTCCATCTCGGCCTTGCTCACGAAGGCGTGACACAGCAACCGGCTGATGACCGCGCCCCGGATTCGATCATCGGCGCTGAGGCGATAGCCGCGGATCAGTGCCCAGCCCGTGCTGCGCACACGTTCTTGATACCGTTCGACATTCCGATCATTCTGCACGTAGACGTCGGCTACCCGGCTGATTGCGCTGGCCCCGAGCCCGTACAGGTCTGCACCCGCACGTGTGGAATACCCCTGGAAATTGCGATGCAGCGTGCGCTGGCTCTGCGCCCGTGCCAGTTCGTCGTCGGGCCGCGCAAAATGGTCCATGCCAATGTACACATAACCGGCCTCGAGCAGGCGCTCGATCGCCTGTCGAAAGATGCGGAACTTCTCGCGATTCGAGGGCAGAAGATGCGCAAAACTTCCTTGCTGCTTTCTCAGCCAGGGAACATGGGCATAGCTGAAGAGAGCGATGCGATCCGGTGCGAGCGTCAACACGTGGTCGAGCGTCGCAGAAAAACCGCTGACAGTTTGCCGCGGCAGCCCGTACATCAAATCCACGTTGATACTCGCGAATCGCAGCTGGCGTGCACACTGCACGATCTGCTGGGTCTGTTCGAACGTCTGCACACGATGTACTGCCTGCTGCACGTCCGGATCAAAATCCTGGATGCCCATACTCAGTCGGTTGAAGCCCAGTCTGCGCAACGTCTCCAGGTGTTCCGGAGTCGTAACGCGAGGGTCGACCTCCACCCCTAGCTCGGCGTCGTCTGCCAGACGGAACCGCCTTTGAAGATCGCCAAACAGGTCTTCCATCTGAGCCGGGGAGAGATAGGTCGGCGTTCCGCCTCCCCAGTGCAACTGCACCACGGCACGGTCGCGCGAGATGAAGCCCGCCACGGACGTCATTTCCTCCCGCAGGGCGTCCAAGTACGGCTCCACCACGCGGCGATCCTTGCGAATGGCTACATTGCAAGCACAGAACAGGCACAGGCTCTCGCAGAATGGAATGTGCACGTAAAGAGAAACGGGAGTCCCCGCAGCGTCCGCGCGCCGACAGGCCTGGTAAAACTCCTCTGGGTCGAAGTGGTCTGTCCAGAAAGGAGCGGGAGGATAGCTCGTATAGCGTGGACCCGGGCGATCGTATTTCTCAAGCAACCCTCCGGGCACATCCAGTGCTGCCAACCACGCCCGCGTGGTCTCCGTGCTGGCCACCTGCCGGCTCCCTTCTCCGATATCTATTTCATCTTACGATAGATCTCCGGAGCTTCCGGACCGCTCACGTCAAGGTAGCCGATCGCTCCCCGTTCGATCCGGAAAATGCTGTGATCCACCAGTGTGTAGCGTCCCGGGACTTTGGGCTGGAATTCCACGATAACTGCGCCTCCGGCCGGAACCAGGGTCGTCTGAATTCCCTGTTCTGGCGTGCCGAAGCCGCCCTCGCGGTAAACGCGTTCGAAAATCCCCCCAATGACGTGGAACGAAGAGATTTTGTTCGGACCGATGTTGCCGAAGAAAATCCGCACCCGGTCCCCCACCTTCGCCTTGAGAGCGCCTTCCCCGGTCAACGATCCGACGCGCCCGTTGAACACCACATATTCTGGCGTTTCCGCGGAAGCTTTGGCAGAAGAGTACGGCTGAAACCCGGGCTGCCCCAGCGGACCTTCGGTGTAAAATTCGCTCTGCATGACGTAAAACTCCCGATCGGCTTTCTCCATTCCACCTTCGGGCTCTACAAGCAGCAGACCATACAGCCCGCTGGCGATGTGCGCCGGGACAGGATTGGCGGCGCAGTGATAGATATAGAGGCCCGGCTGCAGCATCTTGAAGGAAGCCACCGCCTCGCCACCCGGGTTGGCCATCAATACGGGAGCCCCACCTCCTGGACCACTCACCGCGTGGAAATCCACGGTGTGCGTTTTGTCCCGTGAAGTGTTCTTGAGGTGAACTTCTACCACGTCTCCCACGCGGACCCGTATGAAGGGCCCTGGAACGTGTCCGTTATACGTCCAAAAATTATAGGTCACGCCCGGTGCAAGCTCGGCCGTCTGCTCGACAGCCTCAAGATTCACAATGACACGCGCAGGCCCGCTACGCGTCACCGGTGGAGGGACCTGCGGCGCATAGGTGAGCTGGGCCGTAATCACCGGCAGCGCCGCTTGCTCCTGTGCTTGGCGGCCACAGCCCGCCAGCCCTGTCATGCCCAGAACCAAAACCACAGCAACCCCATTCGACAAGATCTTCCACATGGTCAGTGCACCTCCGCTGCCTCGTGTCCCTTCGAGGAAAGTACAAACTCCACCCGCGTGGTCTGTCCCGGCTGCACATCGACCTCTTGCTCGCTCATTCCCAGTGTCTCCTGCCACACCTTCAACCGGTAATGCCCGGCGGGCACTTCGCGCAGTTCAAAGCGTCCGCCTGCGCCTGTAACCGCATAGTACGGATTCTTAGCCACCACCACATAGGCCTGCATCCATCCGTGCAAATCGCATTTCACGCTGACGATGTCGGGCCGGCCAAAATGGAGCGTAATCGTGCGTACCAGCGCATTCATGTTCTCGTTGGCCTCGCGATTGACCGTGGGGTACGTATGGACGTTATGAGGCATCGGGTCGCTGCTTTTCACAGTCAAATCGCCCGGCTGCATCACCAGCACATGAGGCACATATTCACAATCCTTTTGATCCAGCACCGCCTGGGGGAAATCGTAAGCCTTGCCGTGCGTGATATCGTCCAGCCACACCACAGCATCTGCAATTCCTCCTCCCACTACCCGGACGGGATAAATCACCCGCCGCTGCCCGCAGACCTGCGCATCCTGCTGCACTGGCACGACTCGCGGGGGCGGCACCGGTCCACGCCAACGCACCGCACCCACAATGACTCCTCCGTTGCTCACCGTTTCGACCTGGTAGCCCGTTTCCGATGCCTGAACTTGCGGAGAAGCTGTCCCCGCCGATGGAGCCGTCTGTACTGACACCTCCTTCTGCTTTTGGCCACACGCGACACTCCCCAGGATGGCAACAACCACAAAAGTCATCGTGCCCGCGCTGGCCACCACTCCCCTTTTCCAAAACTGCTGGCTGCGAATCGCAAGACTCATTTCGTTCTCTCCCTGCTTCGGCGTAACAGGAGCCGTCTCTGGCCCCTCCCAGTTACAGGATCGAACGGACCCGTCAAATCTGCAGTGACTTTTCTCACGCCACCGCCAGGGATGATTCAGAATACGAATATAGACACCGTCTAAAGTTCTGCACAGATAAGGTTCAGCACTAGACGCAACAGAGGTTTTTCCGGAAGCCAATCTATGTCCCTATAGTTCGAGTCGCTGCTAGGACAAAAATCGTGCTGCGCGCGCTGCTACGCCGATTTCTGCTGATGTCCCCCACGCCCGTCAGCCTTTTTGCCGCTCCGCAGGGCCGGGAAGCAGCCCAGGCCACCTCCCGACCCTGCGGATGCACCGGTCCGGGGTTGGTGCGGGTCAGAAAGCATAACGGACTGACAGTGTCATCGTGTTGCCGTTGAAATCCTGAGTGCCGAGGGGCGTCAGCGTAACCGGATCGGCATAGCCTCGGCTGTTGTACCCGTAATAATTCCATCCTGCAACATAGGATAGCCCTTTGTAGACCGAGACCGTCATGGTCACATACGGCTGGTGCCAGTTAAACCGCAAGGGACCCCAGGGCGTGTTCGCGTAAAGAAAGTTAGCCGTAAGCAACGAGCTGGGACTGACATAGGCAGTTGTCCCGCGGACGAAACTTCCTGCATAGCCGAGCGTGAAGGTTACTTGCCGCAAGGGCTGGACCATCATGTCGGCTGTCACAAAATGGCTCTTGCTCTGGTAGACACTGAGCGCAGCAATGGGGACCGGCGACGGATTGCCATCCGCGTCTGTCAGCACGCAGGTATTGGTACCAAAGCCCGCGGGCAGTCCTGAAAGAGCGCCTGAGGCGGCAAAGCAGACCAGGCTCTGCGTGAAAACATCCCCGTACGTATAGGCCAGCTCGAACGAAAAGCGGCTGTATGGCGTCAAGATTCCAGAAAAGCTGTACGCCCGATTATGCTCGCGCCCTTGGACTTCCAGCACATTGTCGCTACTTTCGATCAGATTGACGGAGCCGTCGAGATGGGCCCAGGGCGCCGGGGCGTACGACGAATGGACGGTATAGTGTCGCAGCTGGCGCGGAGTGATCCGAGTGAAGGCTCGATCAGCCGAGAAGAGCTCGAGGTCCGCGCTCAGCCGGAAGTTGGTTGTCGGGCGCACCCAGATTCCGAACAGTGCGGAATGCCCGTTGATATCCGCCGTTAGGGTGTGCATCAGATCGCTGTCTGGCGTCAGACCCGTGAAAACCACCGATCCGTCCGGTTGCAGCGTGCAGCCGGGGGGCAGACTCTGTGGAAATGTTCCACCGGGCGGTAGCGCACAGTCTCCCCGGGCTGCGGTTGCCGGTCCTGTGACGGTCCCCACGCGTCCACCCGGATAGAACACTTCCGCCGTATACATCACGGCGTCATAGTCGAAGATCCGCCGCTTCGAGTACCGGTAACCCACACGGGCACCCACATGAGCGCTGAAGTCATACTGAAGCTGAAAAGTATTGGCTCGGACTTCCTGCCCCAGATAGCGGAGATTGCTGCCGATGGCCAAATCGGGGCCTGAGGAGGCGTTGTGCTGTGGACACGTCGGCGCTGTGTAAGGTGGAGGACAGGTGGAGGTGCTGAACTGTGCTGGCGGCAGGAGCATCCCCGACAGGCCACCCTGCGGGGCCTGCGCAAACAGCTGCACGGCTGCGAATCCGAACTGGCCGGGTAGGCGGAAGCTATTGTAGTTGACGGTGTCGAGAATGCTCAATTTACCCGTCACCTGATAGACAGCCGTCCAATCACCCTGCACCTGAACCCGCTTGGCTTTCGACAGGCCCGTCGTTGTCGCAGCGCGACCGGCCGTGCGCGCAATGTATCCGTTGAAAACTTCGGCGTAATCCGCCATCGTGTTGTCGGCATCGCTGTAGCTGAGATGGCCGGTCATGGCCAGATCGCGTACATAGTTGCTCTGGAAGCTGAACCGCTCGGTGGGAATCGTGACCCGCGGCCGCCCCCCACGTGTATAGGCAAGATAGGCGCTGCACAGCGGGTTAGCCGTCGGCGGCGTCGTCCCGGGATTCACGATCGGCGACGCACATGGAGCTGGCGAAATGCCCAGGTCCACCGGCGTACCATTGGCCAGCTGGAAACCAAAACTATTGTTCTGCCCGAACAGCACCACGGGAACATCCGCCCACGTGGTGTCCCCTTTGAAGTGTTCGACATACTGGTCGTAGCTCAACGTGGTGCGCGGCAGCAGTAAAAAGTCGAATCCGGCGTGGTACAAATCGGTCGTATTCTTCCAGTTCTGGAATAGCTGCGCCTCAGTCCCCTCGTGCACCGTGCTGAGCGACGGCCCCTGCAGCAGCTCGTGGCTGTAGCCCAGCCGCACGCGCACTCGCGACTGCGGCAGCAGCGTGAGCTGCACATCGCTCATGCGCCGGCTCAGATCGAGGGCGTGCGGAGAATAGTTGATGGTAAACGGCGGATATGCCCCGACTGCGTTGAGAGGGTTCGCCAACAGGTTGTAGTTCCAGAAGTACTTATCACGTCGGAACAGAGCATTCAGCTCGTACCATTTGTTCTTTGCAACGCGCAAGCGTGCCACACTGTCCGGATCACCCCCGAAGCCGAACCCGTCCAGCGAGAGCGAATCGAAAAGCAGCCCCTTGTGATTGAGCGAGCGTGCATTGAAGGACACGTTGAGCAACCGCGGTCCCTCGTGGAGATTGATGAACGTGTCGTAATTAGCCAGATTGCCGGTAAAGTTGCTGTAACGCCATCCTGCCTCAATCGTGCTTTCCAGGTGGTAGTTGCCTGCATCCACACCTGCGGGCGCACTCGCCTCCTGGGGGGATGTCGCCTCAGAGGCTGTCGGCGTAGAGCTCCCCGTCCGTTCGGGACCGTTCGACTGCGCCCGTCCCGACACGGCCAGCGCGAGGCCGAGCACAACAATCCCCGCTCTCACCGACACCTTCCAGAGTTTTTCTCCCATCCAGCGTTCCTGTTCCCCTTTGCGCGCCATGGCCCACCTCACTGGAAGAAGAACTGATTCACGTTAGATCCGTGAATCTGGGTATGGCACAGCGTGCACGCCTGATACTTTGCAGCCTGGTTGTGGAAGCCCGGCGTGCCCGGTGCATGGCTGAAGCTGGATACCGTGTGGCACTGCAGACAGAGCTGGTTCACGTTCGCCACCCGCAGCAGATGCGGATTCGGCGATCCATGGGGTGTGTGACAGGCTGTGCATCCCTCGGTTTTCACAGGCTCGTGTTCGAATACGAACGGGCCCTGCTTATCCACATGGCACGTGAAGCACACCTGATCGCCCGCAGTTGCCGTCCGCAACTGCTTCGGCAAAAACGTTCCGTGCGGGTTATGGCAGTCCGTGCACCGAACCATGCCCTCGAGGACACGGTGATGGAAGGGCATGCGAAACGCTGGCTGCACCTCGCGGTGGCAGTTGAAGCAAAGCTGCGGCTGGTCTTTGACGAGCAAAAATTTGTTCTCCCCCGAATGGTGAATCGAGTGGCAATCGGTGCAGGTGACCGCGTTCCGCGCGTGCTGCGACGAGAGGAAATTCATCTGCTCATGGCCCGTCTGATGGCAATCCAGACAACGTTCGCTTGTGGCCCGCGTGGACAGCTTTGCGAAATCAAAGGGCATGGGCGTTTGGCCGCCCGAGTTCACATGTTCCGAACCTGGTCCGTGGCAGGCTTCGCATCCCTGGCGCGCTGGGCCGCCGCGACGATCGAGCAACGTGCGGTAGTGGGCACTGACTTCGAAGCTCTTGAATTGGTCCTCATGGCAGGTCTTACACGTGTCCGTCCCTACATACTCAGCTTTGTTGGCCGCGGGCACGGCCGTTTTCTGTGCAGCCGGGGCCGCCACCACTAGCCAACCCAACAGCAACGCAACAAGCAACAGAGCAGCCGCAGCTGCCCCGCGCTTCACCGCTTTCGCATCCACACTCATCGAGCGTCCTCCCTGCACTCGAACATCACGAGTCGCGGGTGCATTACGTTGCTCACACCATCCAAGATGCTAACACACATTATGAGTTTCGGCGCACAAAAAATATTTTCAGCACACTCGATCCGGACCATTCAGGTCTTATAAGACCACAATAGTCTTAGTTAACAGTGAAATATGGGTTCGACTGGAACGCATGGAGAAATGTTGAAACAACCTGGAAAAGAGGTCTCCGAAGTTACGGACGCCTATTGTTCTTGGCACCTGACTCTTATATACTGAGCTTGCGCGGCAGGTGCGGCGCGCCGCAGGAACGCAGCCGTCGGCCGCGCACGGCCTTGCAACGCGGCCAGCAGCGAAGCTGGAGGCTGGCATGGAAGCATCCAGACAGGCTGGTGCCTCGAAGTCTTCGCGTCGCACTTTTCTTGAACTCTTCCTCGGCTCAAGCATCGTAGCGTCGCTGGTGTCTTTTCTGTATCCGGTCATCCGCTATCTGATTCCTCCGGCGGCGGCCGAACTCGGTACCAACACTGTACTCGCCGGTCACGTCACCGACGTTCCTGTGAACGCAGGGAAAATCGTCCCATTCGGACAGCGACCGGCTCTCGTGATCCACACGGCCGACGGACGGTACATTGCATTTATCGCGGTCTGCACGCATTTGGGTTGCACCGTGCAATATCGCTCCGACCTGCAGCAGATCTGGTGCCCGTGTCATAACGGCATCTATGATCTGACCGGGCGGAACGTCAGCGGGCCTCCACCACGCCCACTGACTCCGCTCGAGGTCCATCTGCGCGGCGACGCCATTTATCTGGCCCGATCCAGTTCGACCTGACGATGCGGAAGCTCAGATCGTTGCGGCACTGGTTCTACGAACGGCTCGGTGGCGAAGCTGTGTTCAGTTTCCTGCGCAAGAAGAAGGTTCCGCTACACCGCTACTCGGCCTGGTACTTTCTCGGCGGGATTACCTTGTTTCTATTCTGCATTCAGGTGGCTACGGGCATCCTGTTGTTGCTCTACTACCGGCCCACCCCGGAGGAAGCATTCGAGAGTGTCCGCTACATCACCGCCCAGGTACCGTTTGGATGGCTCGTGCGGTCGATTCACGCGTGGGCGGCCAACCTGATGATTTTGTTTCTGCTGGCGCACATGTTCAGCGTCGCGTTCCTGCGGGCCTATCGGCGCCCGCGTGAACTGACCTGGCTGAGCGGCGTGGTCCTGCTTGCCCTCGTCCTGACGTTCGGATTCAGCGGATATCTACTGCCCTGGAACACGCTGGCGTTTTTTGCCACCACGGTGGGCACGAATCTGATCGGGCAGATTCCCTGGGTCGGTCACTGGCTGATGGTCTTTTTGCGCGGCGGGCAGGATGTCACGGGAGCCACACTCACCCGCTTTTTTGCCCTGCATGTGGCTCTGCTCCCGGCGCTGGCCACCGGATTCTTGCTTCTGCATTTGTTTCTCGTGCAAATTTTCGGCATCAGTCTGCCTCCAAGCATCGAGGCCGAATGGGAGGCGCAGCCGGAACGGCGCAAAGAGATCGCCTTTTTTCCTGATTTCATGGCGCGCGAGCTGATGGCGTGGTATGTCGCTCTGGGCCTGCTGGGCACTCTGGCCGCCTTTCGACCCTGGAGCCTCGGAACGAAAGCCGACCCGTTCGCTCCGGCGCCCGCTGGCATCCGACCCGAGTGGTACTTCATGTTTGTTTTCCAAACGCTGAAAATTCTCCCTGCCTATATCGGGCCGCTAACGGGTGAAGCTGTCGGCGTGATGGCGTTCGGGTTGGCTGCCCTGTTGTGGGCGCTGCTGCCGTTTTTTGATCGCCAGGCGCAAGGCCGGCGTGCACGGTGGATGACGGGTGTGATTCTGTTCGCTCTGGGCTATATCAGTGCGATGACGCTGTACGGCTATTGGGCAGCGCGGTGAACGGCTGGGATAAAGCAAGCACACGGCCCACACAGAGTTGGCGCGTGTGGGTCGGTCTGTCTCTCTGGCTGATGGTTCCGCCTGTGGTGTCGGCGCAGAACGCACCCAATAGCTGTCTGGACTGCCACCAACAGCTCGATCCGCCTCTGCAGGTCACCCCCGAGTCCTGGATGGGCAGCATTCATCAACAGAAAGGGTTGAGCTGTATTTCCTGCCACGGCGGGGATCCCAGCAGTACCGATCCTGCGGAAGCCATGAGCCCGGCTCGCGGCTTTCGTGGTCATCTGAGCCGGCGGGACATTCCGAAGTTGTGCGCCGATTGCCACTCGCGTGCGGAGTATATGCGGCGTTTCAACCCCTCCCTGCGAACTGATCAATATGCACAGTATTTGACGAGCACACACGGGAAACTGTTGGAGCACGGCGACCAGCGAGTGGCCGTGTGTACCGACTGCCACGGCGTGCACGACATTCGGGCCCCGACCGATCCGCGGTCCCCGGTATATCCGCTCAACGTGGCACGGACCTGCGCGCGTTGTCATGCGGATGCGGCTTACATGAAGCCCTACCACATCCCAACCGATCAATTCGCCTCCTATACGGCCAGCGTGCACTACCAGCAGCTGGTCAATGCAGGCGATCTCTCCGCCCCGACCTGCGTCACCTGCCATGGCAGCCATGGGGCGGTCCCGCCGGGTGTGACTTCGGTCGTCAACGTGTGTTCGACATGCCACGTTTTTCAGGCGCAGCTTTTCGAGCGCAGCCCGCATCGAGCCGCCTTCGAGCAAATGCAGCTACCCGGGTGCGTCACCTGTCACGGCAACCATCGGATTGTGCATCCCACCGATACGTTCGTGGGTACCGGTAGCGAATCGGTCTGCGTTCGTTGCCATGCACCCGGCGATCCTGGTTACAATGCCGCGGCCACGATTGCTGCGCACCTCAGCCAACTCGTCACGGACATCGACCGCTCCGCCCAGTTGCTGAACCAGGCTGCGCGATCGGGTGTCGAAGTGAGCGAGGCTCAGCTCGAGCTCGGCCAGGCGCGAGATGCCTTGATGAAGGCACGCGTGGCGGTGCACAGTTTCGATGTGACGACGGTGGACCAGAACATTCAAGCGGGGCTGGAAATCACACGCCGTACCTACCGCGCTGGATTGGACGCCCTGGCCGAACTGCGGTACCGGCGTCGCGGGCTGGCTGTTTCACTGGTCACCATTGCGTGCGTGCTGGCTGGCCTGTGGCTGTGGATCCGACGATCGCATTCACTATCCCATGCAAAGGAGGACTGATCATGACGCGCATCACGCTGTGCACTGCAGTCCTGTTAGGACTGGCAACGACGGCCGCAGCCGCCCCCGCGGGAGATCCCAAGGCGGGCAAAGTCGCTTATCAGAAACATTGCCAAATGTGCCACGGCCCCGAGGGCCAGGGGAACCCGGCGCTTGCGCGGATGCTCAAAGCGGACATTCGGCCTTTGACCTCCAAGGAGGTTCAAGCTTTGAGCGATGCCGAAATCCGTGCCATCATCGAAAAGGGCAAGGGCAAAATGAAGCCGGTGCAGAAGTTGACCCCCAGTGACATCGACAATATTATCGCCTTCGTCCGTTCGCTCGCTGCGCACAAGTAAAAGCGCACACGAAGTTGCCGGGGGCGGGACCTGACCGGCCGCCCCCGAAGCCACCGAAACGGGTACGCGCAAGGGCAAACGATGCCATTCACGCAACGGATGGGGGAGTGGTTACGGCCCTTCGTCTTCCTGGGACGGAACCCTCTTTCATTGTTTGGAGCCGCCCTTGCCACCGGTACCGGTTTGACCGTGGTGGCCTTCTGGGGGCTCGAACTCCTGCCCGGACGCGGGCTAGCCGTCTCCCCTTACGCCGGTATCGTCTTCTACCTCGTTCTGCCCACCCTGTTTGTCCTCGGCTTGTTGCTGATACCGACAGGAGCCCTGCTGCATCGGCGCCGCCTGGCCCGA